>Ga0268264_10000052_pt1 | contig 321218 bp, 261 predicted proteins | sample KBSSwiS32_FD_190357 | JGI IMG/M metagenome (GOLD analysis project Ga0268264, IMG submission 190357) | Switchgrass rhizosphere microbial communities from Kellogg Biological Station, Michigan, USA - KBS Switchgrass S3-2 (SPAdes) (version 2) | ecosystem: Host-associated > Plants > Roots >...
ACAAATACCAATCCCGCTGTAGATGAGAATGTCCCTGCTACCCCTCCCCCGCTGAAGGTCGGCGAAGGGTTTGCCGCAGTCTGGCAATAAGGAGTACCCGCATAGCTAAAGGTAGCTACAGACATCGCTGTTATTGTTACCGAAGTAGTAGCAGTTTGCGCCGGACAACCACCTGCCGCGGCCATGGTATAAGTTACCGTATAGGTCCCGGCCGTGCTGGTGCTTGGAGTTATTGCTCCAGTGGCTCCATCAATCGTTAAACCGACTGTGGAAGAATATGTTCCCCCCGCTGTTCCCGTCAGGGTAACAGGTTGGCCAGTAGCTAACGAGTTACAGAAAGGTGTACCTGCATAGCTGATAGTCGCAGCAGGCAGCGCTGTTATTGTTGCTGAAGAAGTCTCCGTAACCACAGCACAGCCACCTGCGGCGGCTATCGTATTGGTAACCGTATAAGTGCCGGGTGTGCTCGCCGATAAATTGATCTGCCCCGTCGCTGCGCTTACAAATACCAAGCCCGCTGTAGATGAGAATGTCCCAGCTACCCCACCCCCGCTGAAGGTTGGCGAGGGATTCGCTGCATTCTGGCAATAAGGAGTACCCGCATAGCTAAAGGTGGCTACAGGCAAAGCATTCACCGTAACCGATGAAGTCGTACTGCTGCAATTCGTAGTTCCGTCAGTAAAAGTAAATATAACCGTACCTGCAGATACGCCGGTGATCACGCCTGCATTGGTTACAGTGGCTATGGCATTATCACTGCTGAGCCAAGTACCGCCTGAAACAGGAGATAAAGTGGCTGTGCTTCCCACGCATATTGATGCCGGAGCAGTGACAACAGGGGGGGAATTCACTGTAATTATGAAACTACATGATACCGTATTGCCGCAGTCATCCGTTGCTGTCCATGTTACCGTATGGGTTCCGACGTCTAAGATCGCGCCATCCAGCGATGTACCTGTGCTGGGATTTACCCCTGCATCTGTTGAATAAGTTTTTGTGACGATATTACACCCCACGTCAGGCGTGGCAGTAGCATCCCATGTAATACCGGAAAAAGTATAATTAATTCCATTGGAAGCGCAAACCGCCTGGTCGCCAGGGCATGTAATAACCGGAGGGATGCTGTTAACCGAAGATGTAGCAGCATTTGTATTTCCGAATGAGGTCGTTGATGTAATTTCTTTTAGAGCAAGAGAGGGTTTCTGGTGTTGGCTGCCTGAAGTTTGTGCTTTGAGCCCTGACTGAGAAAAGAAAAAAAGCGAAAGTAAGATAAATGCAAATACGCGTTGTGAGGCCACTAGTCTATAACGCAATAAGGTTATAAGACCTTTGGGGCCTATAGGTGCAACATATGGGCGAAGCAATGCGTAAAAATTTGTCAACTGCTTTTGTTTAAAATCTTACCTCTTTCCTTTCAATCGATAAACATAAAGCGACAGTTACTCAGATACACAATTAAGGGGTTGCATATCCGGATATTAATTCACCAGTCTTAAGCTTAACTATGCCTGGTATAGACGAACTGAATAGGATGTATACCAGTCCACGCATCCTTTTCAGTAATGGCGTAAAAACTGATGTACAAGGATCTGCTGTGATACATCCGATCCTGAGAGAACCAGGCAGTGCGTAATCTGCGATCTGTTGCAGAATAAGCGTAATGTCGCGTGGGAAAAATGAAAGCGATAAGATTCCTTATGCTTGCGAGAGTAGTAATCAATTCCATTGGCATGCTTTTACAGTTTAGGGAAATATTGACAATTCATGAGATATTGGAATAAAATCATTAGTGTCCCTGACTTTTAATACCAATTTATATCCATATTTATAACGTAATTAAAGTCAACTTATTATAAAGTACTTCAGGACATAATTTGTCCCTAATTGGGAAAATCCGCCAATTAAGGGAATCTAAAGCACCTAAAAGGGCTATTACTACCTCCACTTTGCTTTCGAAGACCAAGCAAGTCCAAATAGCACCCATAGAAGGCAAGGATATTGAAGATAATTTTGAGGAATTGGGAAGCGTTTTACGCCAGAAAAGATTTCAAAGGCATAGTATCATTCAGATAAGATTCGAACGTAACATTTTGTCGCAGGACTAACTGGAATATATACCGTTCCAACTAGCGATGAGGAGAAAGATTCGGCCTGTTGCTGTAGCAAAAATACTTAAAGATGTCAATTATGCAAATGTGTAAACTCAAAATGCTGTAAGAAATGCTTTAGTACCCGCAGCGTTACCGCACTTTTTCCAGCCCATATTTATTCCTATAACTAACAGATAGATCAGCGGTTAGGGGTCCTAAATCTTATTCAAGAAAAAAGGGCTTTATTTTTTTTATTAATCATGCAAAAAATTCATCTAAATCAACGCTCAGTTACAGTTAGTAAAAAAAATATATAGAAAAAATATTTGATTTACTAAATATTACTTGTACTTTAGTGAAGTGAAAGATTTCGTACACCTGTTCTAACGTTGAATCGTATTGTTTAACTACCTATTGCAGAGAGCAATAATCCCACGAATTACCAAAGCTATTTTCCCACAAGTAACCACAGTTTATTTTTTCCGAATGACCTTATCGAGTTTTTAGACTTAGAGGCCCCACTGTTGTTTCGCATCCGGTGATGAACCAACAGATATGACCAACCTACTTATCCTCGTGTATTTTTTTTAATGACCCCTTTATGCGGACTGTACGTTCCTGTTGCAGCGCAAACCCAAGCCTATGCAGAGCCATTTTTACTAAGTAAATAGCTTTGCCATTATGAATTTCATTTCAGGATTCACAGTCTTGAGGCATGCGTATACAATATCTGTTGTAGCATCCGCCTCCCGTTTATCAACAAACAAAGTCTGCACGAACTATAATAAGTTTCTAATCTGTAGAAGCCCATGCCTTTTGGCGTGAGCTTCTTTTTTTTATTGAGATCTGGTAAAATTAAACAATTAAAAACACCTGTTTATGAAAACAAGGGTACGCACCTTCCTCTTAACCTTTCTGGCAACTGCACTAATTAGTGTAACCGCATTTTCTCAAACAGCAACGATTGCTACCGACCAGGATGATTATCCTCCAGGGCGAACAGTAATTATCACCGGGACAGGCTGGCAACCTGGTGAAACGGTGACTTTACAGGTACTCCATGCAGATCCCACCTTTGATAACAGCGAACCGGCCCACGACCCCTGGACAGTGTCTGCAGATGAATTTGGTAATGTCTCTACTTCCTGGTATATCCCTACCGACGCGGATATGTTAGGAGCAACTTTAATTTTAACTGCTATCGGTGAGAGTTCGGGATTACGAGCGGAGGTAACATTTACTGATGCTATTCCAACAATTACAGGTATTGCCCCGGCGGCCTCAGGCAGTACAAACGGGGGATATACGCTTACCGTTACCGCTTCTGCCACAAATGCATTTCCGACAGGCGGCGCCCCTTATACGGTAACAATAGGCGGTGTCGCCGGTACCAGTTTGCTGAGAATCGATGGAAGTCATATTTCTTTTACGGTTCCGGCACATGCTGCGGGGGCCGTCAATATTATTATTCTTGATAAAAATAATAATGCTGCAGCGCAATCGCCACTGCAGTTTACTTATACATGCCCAACAATAACCTCTACAATAACCAAAACGAGCTATAATGGATCTGATCTTAGTTGCAATACGTCAACTGATGGAGTAATTACCATCACAGCACCAACAGGAGGAACGGCTACCTATCAATATTCAAAAAATAACGGCTCAACCTTCCAGGCCAGTAATGTATTCAGCGGCCTTGCCGCGGGTACTTACCAGGTTGTATTGAAAGATGCCAATGGTTGCACCAGTTCGGCATCTTCGGTGACTATCACTGCTCCGGCTGTAGTAACGATCGGAAGCGCGGTGAAAACAAGCTATAACGGCGCTGACCTCAGTTGCGCCACCTCCATAGATGGAAAGATCACTGTAACTGCAAGTGGTGGATCAGGCACTCTCCAGTATTCGAAGAACAATGGTTCGACCTACCAGGCTGGCAATGCATTCAGCGGGCTTGGAGCGGGTACTTACCAGATCGTGGTGAAAGATGCCAATGGTTGTACCAGTTCTGCTACTTCTGTGACCATCACGGCACCGACGGCGGTGACGATCGGAAGCGCAGTAAAGACGAGCTATAACGGCGCTGATCTCAGCTGTGCTACTTCCACTGACGGAAAGATAACAGTCACCGCATCAGGCGGAACGGGCACATTACAATATTCGAAGGATAATGGTTCGAACTACCAGCCAGGCAATGAATTCAGCGGCCTTGGAGCGGGTACTTACCAGATCGTGGTGAAAGATGCCAATGGCTGTACCAGTTCGGCGACTTCCGTGACCATTACAGCCCCAACGGCGGTGTCGATCGGCAGTGCAGTCAAGACAAGCTATAACGGTGCTGATCTCAGCTGTGCTACTTCCACTGACGGCAAGATCACAGTCACCGCATCAGGCGGAACGGGCACATTACAATATTCGAAGGATAATGGTTCGAACTACCAGCCAGGCAATGAATTCAGCGGCCTTGGAGCAGGTACTTACCAGATCGTGGTGAAAGATGCCAATGGTTGTACCAGTTCTGCTACTTCCGTGACCATTACAGCCCCAACGGCGGTGTCGATCGGCAGTGCAGTAAAGACCAGCTATAACGGTGCTGATCTCAGCTGTGCGACTTCCACTGACGGAAAGATCACAGTCACCGCATCCGGCGGAACGGGCACGTTACAATATTCGAAGGATAATGGTTCGAATTACCAGCCAGGCAATGAATTCAGCAGCCTTGGAGCGGGTACTTACCAGATCGTGGTGAAAGATGCCAATGGCTGCACCAGTTCTGCTACTTCCGTGACCATCACCGCCCCGACGGCGGTGACGATCGGCAGTGCAGTCAAGACAAGCTATAACGGCGCTGATCTCAGCTGTGCTACTTCCACTGACGGAAAGATCACGGTGACCGCATCAGGCGGAACGGGTACGTTAGAATATTCAGATGATAATGGCTCAACTTACCAGCCAGGCAATGAATTCAGCGGCCTTGGAGCGGGTACTTACCAGGTCGTGGTGAAAGATGCCAATGGTTGCACCAGTTCGGCTACTTCCGTGACCATCACGGCACCGACGGCGGTGTCGATCGGAAGCGCAGTGAAAACAAGCTATAACGGTGCTGATCTCAGCTGTGCTACTTCCACTGACGGAAAGATCACAGTGACCGCATCCGGAGGAACTGGCGCCCTGCAATATTCGAAGGATAATGGTTCGAACTACCAGCCAGGCAATGAATTCAGCGGCCTTGGAGCGGGTACTTACCAGATAGTAGTGAAAGATGCCAATGGTTGTACCAGTTCTGCTACTTCCGTGACCATTACAGCCCCAACGGCGGTGACGATCGGTAGTGCGGTGAAGGATGCTTACAATGGAGCTGACCTCAGCTGCGCCACTTCTACTGACGGAAAGATCACAGTGACCGCATCAGGCGGAACTGGCGCCCTGCAATATTCGAAGGATAATGGTACCACCTACAAGCCAGGCAATGAATTCAGCGGCCTTGGAGCGGGTACTTACCAGATCGTGGTGAAAGATGCCAATGGCTGTACCAGTCCGGCTACTTCCGTGACCATCACTGCCCCGACGGCGGTGACGATCGGCAGTGCGGTGAAGGATGCTTACAATGGAGCTGACCTCAGCTGCGCCACGTCGACAGATGGCAAGATCACTGTAACAGCGAGCGGCGGGACGGGCACTCTTCAATACTCTAAGGACAATGGTTCGACCTATCAGGCCGGCAATGTATTCAGCGGCCTTGGTGCGGGAACTTATAAAATAGTAGTAAAAGATGCCAATGGTTGTGCAAGTACGCCCACATCGGTGACCATCACAGCCCCTGCGGCGGTATCGATCGGCAGTGCAGTAAAGGCAAGCTATCATGGAGCCGATCTCAGCTGCGCCACATCGACAGATGGCAAGATCACTGTAACAGCAAGCGGCGGGACAGGCACTCTCCAATACTCGGATGACAATGGTTCAACCTACCAGGGAGGCAATGTGTTCAGCAGTCTTGCCGCGGGAACCTATAAAATAGTAGTGAAAGATGTCAATGGTTGCACCAGTGCAGCCACTTCGGTGACCATTACGGCTCCGGCTGCATTAGTTGCTACCTGCTCCAATAATAATAACGCGCTCTACTTTGGTTATTCGGGTGATCAATCATCAACGGTTACGGTGACACCTTCCGGTGGAGTAGGCCCATATAAAGTTACTATTACAATGAGCCGTCCAATGTTGTGCAATCAGATCAATGATGCCGGTGACGAATCCTGGACAGCCAGCGGAGGAACAACCATTAATAACTCATGTCCTGCTAACCCAGGACTAGCTACACTGGTTCCTTCTTCTACCAATACCATTAGCTCGGGTTCTTATTCGACAACTGTTTCGCTCATGGCTGATGCAGTTCTCACTTCGACTATCACCGATGCAAATGGATGTGTTGCAACCTGCACCACCACTATACAAGCTGAAGATGTTCGTTGTTTTGCAGGGAACAGTGGGGTAGCAAAAGTTACGCTCTGTCACAAGACGGGAAGCTCCAAGAATCCATGTGTGTCGATCTGCGTAGATCCGTCCGCTGTTCAGGAGCATTTAGATCATGGCGATTTCTATGGCAAGTGTACTGCCAACTGCTTACCACCTGCTGCCAGAGCGGTCACTACCCCAGGGATAATGGGCGGGCAATCGGCTGTAATAGGCAGCACAGCCCCGGGCAGGCAGGTGATGACTGCTGACGTGATGCCTAATCCGACAGCGACCCATTTCTCACTTCGTGTACAAAGCAGCAGCATGGAAGCTGTCGTGGTAAGAGTATTTGATATGGCAGGTCGCCAGGTCGAACTGTTAAGAGGTTCAGCCGGTGGGGCATTCCAGTTCGGCAGCCGGTTGAAACCAGGCATGTATATTGTTGAAGTTCACCAGGGAGATTATGCCAGGGTATTGCGGGTCATAAAGATCTGAGAGGCCCACTCCTAATTTCGATAGTCTCTTCGGGTAAAACCAAAGGCTCGTAAACCGCGGAGTTTACGAGCCTTGCCTATTAATAAATATGATAATCAACCTAAATCGTGTTGTTATGAGAAAGATCTTAAGTTACAGGTTGGCACTTATTATACTTCCCTTTTTCCTGAATTCTGTTCAAGGCCAGCCTGACCGCTTTGTCTATGCTGTCACAGCCGTTAATAAGGGGGGCAGCGAGTGGGTCGCCTTACGTAAACTGGATACCCGGACCGCGGAATTCGGCAGTACGCTGCTGAAGATGACTGACAGCAGTGTGGCAGCCATTGCCTACGACAGGAAGGCCAACCGGCTCTACTACGCTCCCATGAATGCAGATCAGCTGCGCTACGTCGATCTCGCCACGATGAAAGTATTTAATGTCGCGGATCAATCCTTCAGCAAAGCCGGCAATTATAAATTTCAGTCTGCCAATCCAATCACCCGAATGGTGATTGCTCCCGACGATTATGGGTATACCATCACAAACGACGGGAATCACCTGATCCGCTTTACGACGAATGCCAGGCCCATCCTCGCTGACCTGGGAGAACTGCAGGACGATCCGCTCAATAAAGAAATGACAATACACAATCCCTGCGCCAACTCCGGCGGTGACCTGGTTGCCGACGATGCCGGGCACCTGTATCTTATCAGCGCCAGCAACCGGGTATTTAAAGTGGATATCACCACCAGGATAACCTCTTTTCTGGCAACTATTTCCGGGTTGCCCCAGCAATTTACCACCAACGGCGCCGCTGTAGATGAGAATGGTAAATTGTTGATAAGCGGTTCTGGCTATGCAGACGCGTATTTCATCGTTGATCCTAAAACATGGAATGCATTGCCCTCTCCGTCCAATAGCAGGATCTATGGCAGCGCCGATCTTGCCAACAGCAATGTATTGCTTACAAAAACTCCTTCTCCTGCTGTTTTGATCTTAAACAAGTCATTGGACAAACCCAGTAAGATCAAGGTCTTTCCGGACCCTGTCCTGTATGATGAAGTCAGCATTCAATTCACTGAGCTACCGCCGGGCAATTACACTATCCAACTGACCAATGTATTGGGTAGAAAGGTAATACAACAAAAGGCAATCATCACCGGATCTGCCCAGACTGAGATCATGTATATACCGGGATATACGGCTCAGGGGCTTTACTATATACGTGTCCTGAATGAAAAAAATATTTTAGTGGGCACACAAAAGCTGGCGGTAACAAGAAGATGGTAATTTAACCTCTTATTGGGGAAGAGAAGACCTGTCCATTCCGGGAAGGATGCGGAGGGCATTCTTGTAATACACTTTTTTCAGCACTTCATCGGGCAACCCAAGGCCATACATCCGCCAAAAGGCATGGTACTTCTTATGATAAGGAAAATATTCATCGGTGGTTTCCAATACCCGGAAATAGGTTGCGTATTCCGATGGCACCCAGGAATCCTTTCCGAAAAGGATCCTGTCCTGGTATTTAATGAAGAATTCCCTTGCCTGCCGGGGTTGCCTTCCCAGTTCCGCAATAATGGCCGCTATTTCTACATTTACATTCGGGCATTCATCCAATAGTTTTCCAAGTGAGGAGAGGTCGCCGGCCAGCCAGCCGAAATGAGCGGCAATAAATATGGTATTCCGATGAGCCCTGAATACATGATGCTGCTCTTCGATGATGGTCTTCCAGGAAACAGGATCGGCATTTCCCCGCTTACGGTCGGGATGGGTCTTCAGTTCCAGCCAACGCTCATTATATTTGTCCATGGGATCCCAAAATGAGGCCGGGTCTGCGGAATGGATCAGTACCGGAATGTGGAGTACTCCGCATTTTTCCCAAACAGCGTCCAGCCGGGGGTCGTCAACAGGGATCCTTCTTCCCTGTTCGTCTTTGAATTCCATGCCCAGGTCTTTATAGATCTTTAATCCTTTTGCTCCATTACGGACATCCGCCTCCAGTTCCGCCAGGGTGCGCTCCGTCCAGCCTTTTTGCCCGAAATGCGCAAAGGAAAGATTAGTGAACTGGATAAAGCGGTTGGGGTAATGTGCCCGGATATTGGCTTGTGCATTCTTGAAATACGTCGAATCCTGGACGTCGAAAATACCGTTGGCTTCTCTGTACCCTCTCCCGCTCAGGTTATTCATGACAGCCATATTGAGCTTATCCATCTCGCTGATCAGCTGTTTAAGATCTTGCGACGGCATACTCCACTGATGGTTATGGATGTCGATAAAAGGGTACTTCGCCCGGGTAACGATATGCGACGGAACGACCAGGGTAGATTTCGGGTCGTATTCTTCAAAGTCCATTTTTTGCGCTGTAGCCAATAAGTCCGCGAAGCAGGTGAGAAAGATAACCAGGAATAGGTTCCGACTTATGATATGTAGCATCGATTGCTTAATTTGAGAATAAATGTAACTATAAAAGTGCAATGCATTCAACAGACACCAAAATGCCTCCGGGGAATGGCATTACCTGAGGGGTACTGCGAGCCGGGGCATTAGCGGGAAAGACCTCACTATAGACTTTGTTCAGGATGGCGAAGTCATTACCGGAAACCATAAAAACAGTTGTCTTTACAATTTTTTCAAGCCCACTTCCAACTTCTTCAAGTATGGCTTTGATATTTAAGAAGGCTTGCCTTGTTTGTTCTTCGAAGCTCTCACCAAGCTTTCCGGTGGAGGGAATAAGACCAGGCGTTCCGGACAGAAAGACAAACTTGTCGGCGATGACTGCCTGAGGAAATACTTCCGACATACGGGGAACTCCGGTAGCGTTGAAATTTCTTCTATTTTCCATATTAAATACTTTTAAAATATGTCGATTCGAAACGGGTCCCTCGCGAGGCTCGAGACCTGGCGAAGATAATGGAAAAGGCCGCCTCTTTTTGAGACGGCCTCCAATCGGCGGCTGAGTATTTGGCTATTGCCCGACAGGCCCGTTCTTCCAGTACTTTATATTTTTCCAGCGGGTTTCGGATCTGGATCCGGATATATTATACACGCCGCATTTGAAGTAATGTGTTGCATTTCCACGATCTGCATAGGTGCCTTTAAGCACCCTGTCCAGGTAAACATAGATCTTGCCGTTGTCGGCATCATGCTGCACATTTACATGTATCCATTTATTGTAAGCGCTCGTCATTAAGGTTTCGTTATCGTAACGTTTTATGGTGCCGCTGCTTGCTGCATGAATTTTAAGCATGATGGCCGTCGCATTTGTTGCTCCTCCGAATACCTGCATGATGTCCGTTCCGGCTGAGCCTGAAACTATATATACATCTCCTTCAAACTGGTGTCTTCCGGAAGTATAATCATTTTTCATGCGCAATTCTGAACGCGGCCCGGTGCTGCAGCCTTCAAATTGACAGGCATCACCCGGGTAGATCCAAAAATGATGCTCGCCTCCGGAAACACTGTAACGGCTGGATTGAGAAAGATTCCATGGCGTTTGTATATCATAGGTATAGGATGTTTGTGTCCATCCGCTGGTGGGAGCCGCCGCAGCAAGGCTTATTTGGGCGGTTTTGCTTTCTGAAGAATTTAGTTGGCTTTCCCGCATTTGTGCTGCATTCTTCCTGCAACCGCCCAGTAAAAGTGCGGGGAGCACAAGCGCACATAAAATTCCTTTTTGGAGCAAAGGTTTCCGACTGACATTTGATTGTAAGATTTTCATTTGACAAGTTTTAATGATTAATAGTGAATATTATCATCAAAACTTAGGAATTCTCAAAGCAAAAAGAAGCCGGACTTTGGCATTCTATTCATTAAAATTACCCGGTTGGATCTTTACTACCGTATGGCTGCAGTAAGCATTGATGAGGTTAACGAATTGAGCAATACATATCCATTTCTCCTGACAGCTGAGTAGGCTTTCCGATGATCTGCCAATCAGCGTCCTTCCTTTCCACATACGCCAGCTTACCTTCAAAATGTCCTTTTACCCTCCTGGTCTTCCAGGGATTTCCCGCCTGCTGATCGTCTGTTACGGAGGTGATCACCAACGACAATGGTTGCAGACCAAGCTTCGGTGCCAGATAAGATGTTCTCGAGGTGCTGACAGGGGGCATCGGATCTTTAATATAGGGTCCAAAAAGTACATCCTGTTGTTGTGTATCCATTCCATCCGGGCACTCCGAAGGGTCTTTGCATGCGTATACCTGGTATGTGCCGGCCTTAAGTTCCTTCATTAAACATGTTATGGCTAGCTGCAGGTCTTCTTTTTCACTCATGACGCCCAGTATCAGGTATTCCTGCCCCACATAGTGCAGGGACAGCACGGCGTCTTTGCCCATTGTGTAGTTTTTTCCGTCGATGGCAAGGGTTACCTTGTCTGGATTTTCGGTGCCGGCGTCAGATGTTGTTTGAGAGTGGCCTTGACCGCAATGGATACCTGATATTACTAAGGCGGAGAAAAGAGCGGAGATGCGAAAACCTTTCATGATAAAGAAATTTTCGGAAGTTAAGCGTATTTTGCGGAATCATGAAGACCCAATCTTTACAGCTGGAAGTTTCTCCCTCCATAGGCATGGTTTCGGCCGAGTATGGCATTCCCGAAACAAGTAAATGTATTATGACGCTGGCTCATGGAGCAGGCGCAGGAATGAACCATTCATTTATGACGGCGCTGGCCGCGTCCCTCTCGGCGGTTGGCATTGCGACCCTACGTTTCAATTTCCCATTCACGGAGCACAAAAAAGGAAGGCCCGATACGCCTGCTGTGGCGCATCAAACTATAGCTGCGGCGATCACAGCGGCTCATCAATCGTATCCTTCCCTGCCGATCTTCGCCGCGGGTAAATCCTTTGGGGGGCGGATGACCTCACAATATATATCGGCTAATCCCCGGCCTGAAGTAAAGGGTTTGGTCTTTTACGGATTTCCGTTGCATCCTGCCGGCAAGCCTTCTATAGACCGGGCCGAGCATTTAAAAGATGTAAAGGTGAAGATGCTTTTTTTACAGGGGACAAAAGATGATCTGGCATCCTGGGATCTGATAGAATCGGTGTGTTCGTCGCTGCCGAAGGCCAAGTTGGTGAAGATAGATAAGGCTAATCACATGTTTAAGGCGGGGAAAGTGGATACTATGGCTTTGCTGGTAAATGCGACAAATGATTGGATAGAGAAAATCATAAAGTAATGGATAGCTTATCGGAATTTTCGCCTGAAAAAACTGAAATAGCCTTGTAACCTCGCCCCCTTTTCCCTCGTCCAAATCAAGATCCAAGCAGAAAAAACCTTTCCCAGCCATAAACTATGCTATGATCTTCAATTACTTGAAAGTCGGACTCCGGAATTTCCTAAAATACAAGGCATTTTCCTTTATTAATGTCTTTGGATTGGCCGCCGCGATGTCGGTATGTATGCTGATCATGCTGATGCTGGCCGACCAGCGCAGCTACGACCAGTTCAATGCCAACAGGAATAGTACTTACCGCATTCTTTGTGACAAACCGGATTTCAGACATCCCTATGCTACCAGCCCCTTTCCCCTGGCCTCAAAGCTAAAAACCGAAAACCCGGCCGTCAAAGACGCTACCCACCTTGTGATGGGGGTGGGAGGAGATGCCCTGTATAACGGGCGATCCGTAGAAATGCGCGGTTATTTTGCCGACACCTCTTTCTTCAGCATATTCAGCTTCGAGCTTGGCAAAGGCAGTCTGGATCAGGCTCTTCGCGCTCCCAATACGATGATCCTGTCCGCAGAGGCTGCCCATCGCCTGTTCAAAGACGAGGAACCTATCGGCAAGACGGTGGAGTTCTCGGACCGCGGATTGTCCATCTTTTCCGGAGGAGAGTCGTCTGCCCCGGTGAAATGGGGCAGCTATACCATTACAGGCGTCATTGCCGACAAAGCGTATAAATCCCACCTTAAATTTGACGTCCTTGTATCCCAATCCTCCATGCCCGCCCTGATCGGCAGCAAGAAGATCGGAGACCCTGGCAGTGACTGGCAAAATTTCTTTCGGTGTTATACCTATGCGCTGATCGCACCGGGAAAGACGGAGTCTGACCTGAACGCTTCGCTTAACCGGATGGTCCCGGATATTTACAGCCCTTTCCCGGATCTTAAGGGATTCAGCATGCAGGGACAAAAACTTACCAGCATCTCGCCCGGCATTTTACTTGGCAATGAACCCGGTATCGTTTTGCCCAGGGTGGTTTATTATTTCCTGTCGGTGCTCGCTTTTGTCATTATGCTTTCCGCTTGTCTGAACTATACCAATCTATCGATCGCGAGGTCCCTCACCCGGGCAAAAGAGATCGGCGTACGCAAAGTCAATGGGGCCAGCAGCAAGAATATCGTCTTCCAATTCCTGAGCGAATCGATCCTTACAGCCTTGTCCGCCCTGATCATGGCTATTCTCTTTCTTTTGCTAATCAGAGCCGCCTTTCTAAACCTGTGGGTGAACCAGTTCCTGCATTTCAGCCTCAGCGGAGGCCTGACCGTCTATCTCGGTTTCGCGGGATTTGCCATACTGATCGGGTTGGTTTCCGGTGTCTACCCAGCCCTTTACCTATCCAGGTTCCAACCCGTCAAAGCACTCAGAAATTTTGCCAGCCTGCGCCCAGGGAAATTAGGGATGCGGAAAGTATTAAGCGTTACCCAATTCGCTATCTCGCTGGTCTTTATCATCAGCTCCATCCTGATCTTTTCCCAGTCCATGCATTTTCTCAAATTCAATTATGAGTTCAATTCCAAAAATATCGTGAACATCGATCTGCAGGGGAATGACTACCAGGCCGTGTCCAGCGCGCTGGCTTCTGTGGCCGGGGTCGAAAAGATATCAGCCTGCGATTATATCCCCGTGACCGGAAGATCCGAAGGGACGAGTATAAAGAAGAGGGGGAGTAAGGATGACTATAAAAATGTCTCTGTCCTCCAGGCAGATGAGAATTTCGTGGACAACCTGCAGTTGAAGCTGGTTGCCGGCAGAAACATTCCGGCTCACGGTCCATCCGGGCGCTATGTACTGGTCAATGAAGCTGCGACCAAGGGCTTCGGCTATAAATATCCCAGCGAAATCATCGGACAGGTGCTGGTATCCAAATGGAATGATACGATCCCCCTGGAGGTGATCGGCGTGCTCAAAGATTTTCATATGAATCTTGACCATGACCAGATCGAACCCCTGCTGATAGAGAATCAAACCGCCCGCTTTAAATACGCCAATGTCCGCCTCGCTTCCGGTGATCTACGGGGTACCCTCGCTAATCTGGAAAGAAAATGGAAGTTTATCGACCCGGTGCATCCCCTTAATTACCGGTATTTCGATGATCAACTGGCATCCACCTCGCAGGGTTTCTTCGACATCGTGTCCATATTAGGTTTTTTGGCCTTTCTCGCCGTCTCTATCGCGTGTCTGGGCTTGTTGGGGATGGCGACCTATACGACTGAAAGACGATTGAAAGAAGTAGGCATTCGCAAGATATTGGGGGCTAAGAATAGCAGCATCGTGCTGATGCTCTCCGCGTCGTTTATCCGGGTATTGATATGGGCCGTTCTCATCGCGGCGCCGCTGAGCTATATCCTCAACACACTTTGGTTGAGGAAGTTCCCCAACCGGGTGGAGTTCGGCGCCGGCACCATTTTTCTGGGGACCATGGTATTGCTGACGCTGGGGCTCATCACCATCGGATCCCAGACCTTTCGCGCTGCGAAACAGAATCCGGTGAAGGCGCTGAGAACGGAGTGAGTATGGGCATCTACCCGTCATTTAGCCAGTAAAATATAAACATATCTGCCTTCTTGTCTCATAATATAGCCGCCCAAGTCTAATTTGTCAGCGTCGAAAATAGACGAAATATGCACAGCATTGACAATCAATAGCGTTCACCCATGTCTTCAGGCTGAAGTTTCATTGATAAAATCGGGAAGGTTTTTTGCTCTTACCATGCAGGTTTATCTGAATTCTTAAACAAAAAGAGGAGAATAAAAATGTCAGAAACATGGAACAAAAGAGAACGGGAAAGAAACAAGCAGCAAAAAAAGAAAGAAAAGCTTGAAAGAAGGCAGGAAAAGAGATCAGCCAATAAAGGCAGCCATGATCTCGAAAGCATGTTGGCTTATGTTGATGAAAATGGAAATCTCACTTCCAAACCGGTGGATCCTAAAAAGAGGGTATCTATCAATCCGGAGGATATTGACATTGGTGTACCCAGACAAAGAGAGATACATCCCGGGGACCTGTTGCAGGTGGGCGTTGTTACCCATTTTAAGGCCGATAAGGGCTATGGTTTTATTAAGAACCTGGAAACGCAGGAGAGTTATTTCTTCCACGTCAATTCATTGGCGGAGCCGGTGAAAGAAAATAATAAGGTTAACTTTGAGATCGAAAAAGGGCCGAAAGGTCTGAGCGCCATCAATGTGAGGATCGTCAGGGGTTAAAAAAATAATTCTAATATTACTAAAAGACAATTTATGAAGATAGAAAAAGCAATTTTTGCCGCAGGCTGCTTTTGGGGCGTAGAAGAACTTATACGTGGTGTCCCCGGTGTTATTTCTACAGTTGTGGGCTACACTGGAGGAGATGTCCCCAATGCGACCTACAGGAATCACGGTACACATGCGGAAGCTATCGAGATCAGCTTCGATGCGGACATACTTCCCTATCGTACCCTATTGGAGTTCTTCTTCCAGATACACGATCCAACCACAAAGAACAGGCAGGGAAATGATCGCGGGACATCCTACCGGTCGGCAATTTTTTACCTGGGCGAAGCTCAAAAAGAAGCGGCCCTCACGTTGATTGCTGAAATGACTGCATCTCATATCTGGCCGGGCCCGATCGTGACCGAGGTGGTGCCCGCAAAGGAATTCTGGGTCGCGGAAGAAGAGCATCAGAACTATTTGCAGAAACATCCACATGGCTATACCTGCCATTATGTGAGGCCGGAATGGACGCTGAAAGGGGTATCGTAGCGGCGGTCTCCGGACAACCGGGGCTGCACGGCTATTGTCTAAAACGACACGAATATTGCTAATACCGACACACCTGTGAACTCTAAGTAGGCTATTTTAGAAGTTTTATAGAAATTTGCTTCATTTTTGACTAAAACCCCTAAAATGTTCAAATCCCCTATTAAACTCGTAGCCCTATTGATGATCGCTTTTCTGATGCATAGCTGTTCAAAAGACAACCTCCCTCAACCTCCCACAGCAAAGGCAGGCAAGGCGGACACCATTACACTTCCGGTTGACTCCGTCGAGTTGACCGGCACGGGAACAGGAAATGGCAGCAAGGTAGTTGCTTATTTATGGTCCCAGGTCTCCGGTCCTTCCACCGCAATCATATCGGATCAGGGCGCTCCTTCCACAATCGTCAGCGGCCTCATACAGGGGCGGTATGTATTTCAACTAATGGTCACCGACGATAAAGGGTTAACCGGAGTCGACACGACATCCGTATTAGTGAATCCTTCGCCCATTAAGACGCTGGTGCTGCAACCGGCAAATAATCCCTTCGATTATGGCCTGTCTGAAATTAATGGTGTTAATGCATCAGGGGTAGCGGATTGGTCCGTGGCCGTAATGTCATGGACATACAATGGTCAGTCTTATACTATAAGACCGCTGATAAAATTCGATTTGACCAGTATTCCTTCTACAGCGACTGTACAAAGTGCAAAACTTTACCTGTATTCCAATCCCAACCCCAAAACGGGTAATCAGTCAGATGCCAACTTTGGCACTTCCAATGCCATGCTTGTACAGCGGGTTACCTCGATGTGGTCTCCCGGAACTGCAACCTGGACTAATCAGCCTTCCGGAGACGCTGCCAGTCAAATCATCGTTCCTGCCACCAGTTCTTCAATGCTCGATCTGAACCTGGATGTCACAGCGCAGGTGACGGCAATGGTTGCAAATCAAGCGAATTACGGATTTTTGATGAAATTACAGACTGAGGTCCCCTATAACAGCAGGATATTTGTAGCGAGCGATAACAGCACATACCCGGATAAGCATCCAAAGCTTGTAGTTACCTATAAATGATTAGTTAACTATAAATGATGGCCGGCTTCCCGGAAGACTGACAATTAAAATAGCAATATGGCGCCTCAAAGGTATTTGAGGCGCTTTTTTTTCAACCTACACAAGCATGCATCGATCAACCAAGGTTATAATTTTATATTCTATCTTTGCGTCCCAACGGGAACTTTTTACGCTCATCTTTTGGGTAAAAACAAAGACAACTGAATATGAAATATGAAGATCTGCTAAAAACACAATCGACAGAAATCATCGAGAGATTACTGACAGATGTGCTAACTAAGGAGCCGGTTGAAGTTCATTTTAATTTTGAGGATGATGACCAATGGGCGCTGATTACAATGCATATATATGAGGAAGACAAGGAATTTTCACTCAGGCTGCACCAGGGGGATCTGTACGACCTGTATTTCGGCTACTACGATGAAGACGATGAATTTTTCGAGGTCGTTCAGGCGCTGACCGAAGAAGAAAAAAAGATGATCCCGGAACGTCTCAGAAAAGTAATGGTAAAAGTGCTGGCGGATGAAAAGGGCATGAGATTGCCTAAGGATTTTTTGTCCAGGTAAATGGGCGTATCAATTATTGCTTCATCCATATGTCGAGCTGCGGAAAAACATCCGGTCCCCAGGCGGCTGTTTCCTCTACGAAGATATGCCCATCCATGTGCGTGGTTCCCCGAGGGGGGTATATCTTTATTTGATAAGGCTTGCCAACACGTTTCATTTCCTGACTCTCCTGCAGGCTGGGCTCGATGCTAAAGTCATTGGCGGCCTGGATAAAATAGACAGGCACCCGCGCCTTAGCAGCGAGCTGTTTCATCCACTGGCCTACTTCCGGCGACTGGTCCCATGCCATCGCTGCCCCGGCAAAGTTTAAAGCTGCCCGGATGCCCACATCCTCGCCAGCCATGAGCATGGTCTGGATACCACCAAATGAAATCCCGGCGACGGCCAGGCGCGATGAATCTATGTCATGCTGTGTTTTCAACCAATTCAGCCCTGCCTTTTGATCCGCCAGCTGCGAAGTTTGGTGCAGCCGCATCATCACCTGGAAGCGCAAGGCCTGGCCTCCCGTCTTCAAAGCACTGTCCATCTCATCGCCTATGTAGCGGCCCTGGCCTTTCGACAATCCCTGCCCCCGCCTGAAGGGGACAAAGAAGGCATATCCCCTCGACGTAAATGCCGGTGCGATCCTGGCAAGGTATTTTCCGATGAAGGATTCACTGCCGTGATTAAAAAGGACGGCCGGAAATGGTCCGACTCCTGCAGGCCGCCACAATAACCCCTTGAGTTGCAGTCCTTCACTATAAAAGGCCACCGTATCCGGCAGCCGTTGTGACGCTGTATCATTCACCTGTGCGAAAGCCGGGAGCATGATGATCTGAAGCAATAATGCGGTCGGGATGGATAAAATTTTCTTATTCATGCGCGTGGGTTTGAATGGCTGAGCGGTATGTTTATTTCTCTTTAATTGCCCAGAACTGGCCGTTAAAGCTCATACACCAGGCTTTTTCGATCTCATTCTTCTCATTCCGGAGAAAGATCATGTCAAGCGTTTGAGAACAAAACCGGTCATTGCCGTACGGAAGCAATGGGAAAAAACCTATCATGCTCCGCCCGTTGATAATGTATTGCAATTTGCCATCCACGAGTGAGATTACCAGCTTTTTCCCGTTGTCATAAGTATAAGAGCCGGCATACTCCGGATAGGCCGAGGTATGATCGATCGGTTTTGGCAATATGCATTGGGCAACACTGTCAATTTCCCGGAGCATGATGTTCGTAAACGCATCTGTATTACGTTTTCCTTTTTCTTTGGTGGCCAGTGTGGCATAGCCAAAGATACCTGTAGGGGAGTACCTGCTATTGTCCGTCTTTACAAAAGACAGCGAAGGTCCCGACATTGCTTTGGCAAGCGTATCATCCGCAGCTTTGGTCATATCCGTCAGTTCGGGGCGTATCCACAATAAATTGGAGGTTTCGATCTCGTCGGCATGCGTGCCGGTCTCCTGCGTCCTGATCTTTCGCTCGGCATTTTCATAGGAGGGACGGAGATAATCGCTGTAGTATAATACAATACCATCCTCGCGTAATAATTTGGCAGCCCACTCAAGGGTTGCGTCGGTGGTAATGCCGATATTGATCACATAAAACCGCCGTGGTCCGTATCCTGCCAGCGATCGCACGATTTCCACCAGCATATCCCTGCCTGCTGTTAACCGGATGCTTGTAGAGCCTGCATATTTAAGAAAAGGCGGGTAAAAAGCATAGTTCAATGTAGGAGCGATCACCACTTTCCTTTGCTTCGCTATTTGCTGCTTGAAATATTCGGCCTGGAGAAAATCAGTTGACAGCGGCAAATGGGGGCCGTGTTCCTTGGCCGCTGCGCCCAGGGGAATAACTACTACTGTTTCGGGTGTTAATACTTTTGCAGCTTCTGTCCATGGAATATTTTCCAGGAAAATAGCGTTGCCGGTTTTTTCCTTTTTCTGTGCCAAAGCGAAGGCTGAAGTGAGCAGCAATAGAAATGAAAAATACAATCGCATATGAGGGTGTTTGAATTTTCGGGTAGTGGATGGAAGTAAAAGGGGGATATTGGGCAGGGCCGGGAATGGGAATAAATATATAAAAAATAAGAGAATATCTCTCTGGATGGTTTAAAAGAAAGAGCAAAATCACTGAGTATAATATAAAATCAATCGACAACGGTTGGAAGGGTGATCACTCTACGCCGTCTATTCAATGCTGATCGGCAAGTTGCTATTATTTTTAGTTTTTTTATGCGCAAATGGTTTTTGTTTTACCAAAATGCTGAAAAAGTCTCACAACTTGGACATCACCCAGCAGACCCTGAAAGTGATCCGGGCGAAAAGGAAGATTGTTCGCAAGTTTTTAAGATAGATTAAAAACCCCGTCAATATCTGTTGCTTTCTTTGCGAAAAGAAATTTTCATGAGCAGCCTGATCAGCGAAATGCAACAAAGGCACCAGGGCAACCATTCGCTGATACACTGTTTTATGGAATCTGTGGGTACGGAAGAATGGTTGGACATGCTTCACGATGACATAATCTTCCATTTCCCGAACGCGCCCTTTATGGGAGGTAAGTCGTGGTTGATGGAGCATACCTTTTCAAATCAATTTAATTAAAACTTTAAAACAAATTTCTTGAAAAAGATAATATTCAACGGCATTCTTTGCGTTTTGGCAGCAACATTCGCAGTTTCATGTGCACCAACAATAGAAGTAACTACTGACTGCGACAGGTCGGCAAATTTCGCAGTTTACAAATCGTTTAGTGTTCACAATTTTATAAGGACACTGAATGTATCTGAACTGAATGAAAGAAGGATATTTAATTCTGTCAGAAGCGAAATGATCAAAAAAGGATACACAGAAGACAATAACGATCCTGATCTGATGATAAATGTGGTTAGTCTCTTAAAAGATAAAAAATCTATTTCTGCATCCTACAATGGCATGTACGGACCTTATGGTTTCTGGCCGGGTGGAAATGGAAATGCTACCATTAGAATGTCCGACTACAAAGATGGTTCAATTATGGTCCATGTCGTGGATGTAAATACAAACAGGTTGTTATGGGAAGGGATTGGAAACGCAGAAATGACGAAACAGCCTAAAAATATTGATGAAGCTATCAACAGTGCTGTAGCAAAAATTATGAATAAATTCCCACAGAGGAGTACAAATGCATTACCACAGGGAAGTACAAATTAAAAGAAGGAGCGAAAGTTATTCTTGGCCTGCCGCTTACATGTAATGGTAGTGTAGGGGGCTGTTGGGTCACCGAATATTTGCATTCAGGTGACATTATACCTATTGGCCGTAATATTTGCTGTGACAAAGCCTGGTTGAACGAGTATATATCCTCAGTGATTGATAATCCCACTCCTGGAATTTCCACGCGCGGTCACTTTGTTAAACATTTCATTCGCTGCGGAGGGATTTTATGGGGTTAGCGAGGGCCGCGCGGACGGTTTGAATACTCACCGTCAGCAGGGCAATGGTGAGGGCGGCGGTGCCGGCCACGGGGAAGATCCACCAGCTGATCTCCGTACGATAGGCAAACGTTTCGAGCCATTTGTACATGGCCCACCACGCGGCGGGGAAGGCGATGAGCGCAGCAATCCCGACAAGCATCGTGAAGTCCCTGCTGAGGAGGCTGACGATACCGCTGACGCTGGCGCCGAGGACCTTGCGGATACCGATCTCTTTGGTGCGTTGTTCGGCAGCATAGGTAACGAGGCCGAAAAGGCCAAGGCAGGCAATAAGGATGGCGAAGACGGCGAAGGTGATGAATACCTGGCCGGTCTGCTGCTCGGCGTGATACAATTTGTCAAAGTCGTCATCCATGAAGGTGTAGCTGAAGGGCAGCCCTTGTTTAACGGCATGGAACTTACTTTCCACCTGCCGGACGAGGCTGGAGACATCATTCGTGTGGAAGCGAACGGCCATGTTGCTCCAGTTATACGTGTTAACCACCATGAGAAGGGGATGGATATTGTCATGCATGGAGTTATAGTTAAAATCCCTTACGACGCCGACGACATGATAGGTGAGCGGCTTGAACTGATCATCGTGATTGTAGAGGATCAGATTGAGCGGGTCCTTCACGCCGAGCATCGATACGGCGGCTTCATTGAGGATAATGGCGGTAGAGTCGGTAGGAAATTGCGCGAGGTCGAAGTTGCGGCCTTTGATCATCTGCATGCCGAGGGTAGGAATATAATGGTCGTCGGCTCTGAGTGTGGTCATGAGGATCGCCTTCCTGGCGTCGAGCGAGGCATCCGGGAACCAACCTTCCTGCCAGTACTGGCCATCGACGGTGGGGAGATCGGGGGTGGCGGTTGCGTCGGTGACTCCGGCAAGGGTGAGCAGGTTCTTGCGAAGATTGGTCGTGCCATCCCGGCCGAGCGACCAGGTATCATGAATGACAAGTACCTGGTCCCGATCGAAGCCGACTTCCTTATTTCGGATATAGTGCAGCTGGCGATAGATGACGAGGGTGCTGACGATGAGGCCAATAGAAATAAAAAATTGAAAGACCACCAGGCTGTTGCGGAGCCAACTGCTCTTGAAGCCTGCGGCCATCTTTCCTTTCAATACATGAATCGGCTGAAAGGAGGAAAGGTAGAAGGCGGGGTAGCTGCCCGCAAGACAGCCGACCACCAGCACGAGCAGGATAAGGACGGTCAGGAACCGGCCGCTGAAGAGCGCGTCTTGATGGAGCGATTTGCCGGCGAGTTGATTGAACATCGGTAGCAGCAGGACAGCGATCCCAAGGGCAAGGATGAGGGCAAAGAGGCTGAGCAGGATGGACTCGGTGAGGAACTGGATGATGAGGTGTCCTTTCGTCGAGCCGGCGACCTTGCGGATGCCCACTTCCCTGGCGCGGTTGGCGGAGCGGGCAGTGCTGAGGTTCATGAAATTGACGCAGGCGATCAGCAGGATGAGCACGGCGATGACGGAGAAGATGTATACAAACTGGATATTGCTGTTGGCTTCGAGCTCACCAGATTTATTGGAATGGAGGTGCACGTCGGTGAGGGGGAAGATGGGGCACCGGAAATGATTACCCGCTTTCTCGAGGTCGGCGCCAGAAGTGTGGAACATTCCCTGGAGGGCCGGGCTGATATAGAGGTTGACGACTTCGTCTACATCCTTCTGGACCTCGGCTCGCGTGGTGCCGGGTTGGGCAAGGATATAGGTATAATAAGAATTACTTACCCAGTTGTTGTCGCTGAGGTCATTAAAGTTGTAGGCTTCGCGGAGGGGGCGAATGAAACTGAAATGGAACTGGGACTGTTCCGGCATGTCCCGGATGACCCCGGTGATCTTGAGGAGCGTATTGTTACTACCCACCTCCAGTGTGCGGCCGACGACATCGGTGCTGTTGAAATAGCGACGGGCGGCACTTTCGTCGATCACAATGGAATGAGGGTTGTTGAGGGCGGTATTGGGGTCGCCGGCGATCATGGGCAGGGTGAAGACCTTGAAGATCGTCGAATCGGCGAAAGTGAAATGATGGTCGAGGACGTGGTCGTTGCCCTTCCTCACCAGCTGGTCGCCCGGGTTGCGGAACCTGACCATCTGCTGGATCTTCGGATAGGAAGCGACCAGCGTGGGACCGAAAAATTTGGAGGTGGTGACAGCGTTGTACTGGGTGTTATTGAAGTAGAGATCCTCATCGATCCGGTAGATGCGGTCGGCGTTGACGTTGTAGCGGTCGTAACTGAGCTCATCGGTGACGTACAGGACGATCAGCAGGCAGACGGCCAGGCCGGCAGCGAGGCCGATGATGTTGAGGGCGGTAAAGCCCTTGCTTTTCCTGAGGCTGCGGAAGGCTATCTTGAGGTAGTTGCGGAACATGGGATGGTCGGTTTTATGACGAGTAAGGCGGCCAAATCATTAGGACGGTCCCAAAAGAGTGCCGGGTTTATAAAGTCTTGAAGACCATTCTTCTGTCAAGGCCTGCGAGAGACCATGATGTTCGGTTTCGATACAGTAATCGTGCAGGAACGAGCATCGGCTGACTCGTCCTAAAATAGCTATACAGGTGAGATAATAAATCCTGAAAGTGCTATACAGGGGCTGTTTAGAGGCCCATTTTTATGTAAATGCAGGGTCAAGATAGTTGTTTTTGTTCCTCGGCGAACAAGAGGCCGGTCTTGCTCTGTAAAGGGAGCCGCCCAGCCTCTTGTTCAGTACGTAATCTGGGATAATTTTTCCATCTTTTTTTCATGGGTGTAAGGGTTTGATGAGCCTGATCAGGCGTTAAATAATCGCAACTACCATGAGGTCTGACTCCATTATAAGCAGCGATGCTTTTTCTAACAAGATCATAGGTTTGCTCAAAGTTCAATTGAGAGCTATAGAGATTGAACTCACCTTTTATAATGCCGTTCATGCGTTCTGCCAGTGCATTTTCATAGGGATCACCTTTCTCTGTCATACTGATAGCGATGCCGGCTGAACCCAGGAGCTCTACATAGTCTTTACAGCAATACTGGGAACCTCTGTCAGAGTGATGAATCAGAGATTGCTCATTATAAGACCGGTTGACCAGGGCCATTTGCAAAGCTGATATACAGCCTTCGGCCAACATATCACTACGCAGGCAATAGCCCATGATCCTGCGGGAATAAGCATCGGTGATCAAACTCAAATAACCCCATTGATTTTGAATTTTAATATACGTCATATCGCTTACCCAGAGTTGCTCGGGCCGGTCAATGACCAGTTGAGTGGTCAGGTTGGCATACTTGCGCATCCAATGCCGGGAGTCTGTGGTATAGACTTTCCTTTTACGCTGCCTGATCAATAGCTTATGCTCCTGCAACAAGTCAAATAGATAATCCCTGCCTACTTCCAACTGGTGGCTTGCCAACTCTGCGGACAGCAGCTCCTGTAATTTGCGTGTTCCCACACGCGGCAGTTGCTGCCTTATTTTATGCACCAGCTGTAAAATGATCTCATCCTTGAAAATGTTGTCCTGATGACGCCACACATTATCATAGTAGGCATGGCGGGTTTTGCCAAACAGTCGGCACAGTACTTTGATACTGAGCTCAGGATAATCCTGCTTCATGGTTTTGACTGCTTGGCACCAGGCTTTTTTCTGATCGGTATTTTAAACTGATCCTCGGCTACGTCAATAAGGGTATTGAGCGCTTTTATCTTCAATTGCGCTTCTTCCAGTGCTTTTTGCAGGGCTTTCTTTTCTTCGTCTTCCGACTTGGGCGTATCGTTGGCCTTCGCTTCCATATCGGTTCTAAGTTCGCTATTTTCTTTCTCTTTCTGCAATAACCTTATAATAGCTGCATAGGACTTCATGTTATAGGCCAGCTTTGCTTCCTGCAGCGTCATTCGACCTTCCCGTATCGCACGGACCATCGAGCGCTTCTGGGCATTATTTAAATGTCCCTGTTTGCTCACCTTGTAAGACGCTGACCCGTATTCACGCATCCAATCGCTTACCGTACTGCGCGATACCCCATAGATCAAACACACATCGCTGCGGCGCATCCCTCCTTCAATGGCCTCTACTATCTTTTGAATCGCTAATTTGTCATAAGGCCTCCCCCCTTTTTTAGGGGCTGGTAACTCGTTTTGACTGTTTTCCAATGACATACACTAATTTTTAGTGTATAGTTTTTTCAGGACGGGTCAGCGGGGGTATGCGGGGAATTTGTAAAATGGGGTCCTAAGGCATGGAGATAAGAAATTGACCCTGTTCGGATTTTTCTCCAACCGGATGCATGATAATCTAAAAATTTTGTCGCGACTTAACCAAGTAGTAATCACTGAACAAATAACTGCATCGCCAGCTATTTGATCCTTCGACAAAACAGCAGGTATAAGGCTATCCTTGATCGCGTCCGTGTGAATGCGATAATTTACTTTCGATAAGGTCCGTTGAAAATTCCATTCAAGCCTCCTGGCATTGCTTTCCTCATCTTTCAAACGTTGGAACTCCTTAATCAGATAGAGCTTGAATTCTGGACTCATATACAAGTGACATAATATTCGACTATTTTAAGAGCAAATTTCCAGACGACTGTACACAAAATTATTCCGTTTACATTTTTGGTACAATATCGACCCAAAAGACGAAAGTAGGGTTTCGCGAAGCTGACTGAACATTAGCAGAAAGTCCAGCTTGAGGAAATCGAGAAAAGCCTGGTTTATTTTTTTTAAAATTCTTTAGGAGTTTCCTTTTTAATGGGCTTATCGTGGGAAGGTGTACCATGGAGGCCGACAAGCTTGCTTTTGTGGATTTATAATTATACATTTAAATATAAAATTTTTTATATGAGTGATAAAATTTTGCTGAGTGATATGATCCAGACGCTGCGGGGTGAGCTGGAGCAGGCGCAGCTGAATGCAAAGGGGTCTAAATTTAAGTTCACGGTGGATACAGTGGAATTGGAGCTGTCTGTGGAGCTGACGAAGGGTGGTGAAGGCAGCGGCGGTATTAAATTTTGGGTAGTCGAGGCGGGCGGGAAGTACCAGCAGTCGGATGCGTCGATGCACAAGTTTAAGCTGGTACTAAAGCCGGGTACGGCGGACGGGAAGGCGCTGGATGTGGGTAATGAGGGAAGCTCTAAAACATCCAATAAATGAATCTTCGGCAACTGGTATTGATCGATATTGGGTACCGGGACGGTCATGGGGAGGCCCGGAGCAAGACGGGTACGGGTTATTTTATTACGCCGAGGCTGATCCTGACGTCGAACCATGTGTTGCCGGAGAGTTCGTGTGACCGGATAAGGGCGAGGACGCATGAGCAGCACCAGTGGATCGAGGTGGCGGTTGAGCCGGTGTGGAAGAGTAAGGTGCTGGATGCGGTATTGTTGTATGCGATTACTTCATTAGATGGAGCAGCCGTGGAGTGGCAAGCGAATCTGTTCACGCAGAATCAGCGATGGGAATCTGTTGGATACCCTAAAGCGTTTGCCGATGTGCAGGGTGAATCGGTTTCGTATAAATCTGCCGGACTGGATGGGCAGTTGTATTTTGGCGGGGGAGGCGGGCAGGTGGAGGTGATGCGCCTGGACCTGACTGTGACGGCAGCGCCGACTGACCCGGAAAACTGGAGGGGTATTTCTGGGGCTCCGGTATTCGTGGAAGGGAAGCTGGTGGGGATCATCAAGAATGTGCCGGCAAATTTTAAGGAGCGGCTGGAAGGTATTCCTTCGTATGAGTTGCTGAGGGATGCGGGTTTCCGGGCGGCGATCGAAGAGCAGGCTTTTGAGATCCCAACGGGTGACCGGTGGGCAGTGATGATCCTGGGGGATGGGTCGGATGAGGACATGTTGCTGGAGCCGTTGCGATCGGGTTTGGGGGAGTTGTTCGGCGAAGATTTCCGGTTGATGGTGATCTCGGTGCGGTCGTTGCTGGAGAACCCGGGCAAGCTGCTGCATGCTGTGCGGCTGTTGTGCCGGGCGCCCTACCTATATATTGATGCCACAGGTTTCCAGCCCGGGATTATGCTGTTGCTGGGCATCCGTGCTGTCGTAAGGCGTGCCATCACGATCGTACTGACGACGGCCTCGATCAATGAAAACGAGCTGGCGGACCTCCCGTTTAATATACAGGAGATCAAACTGATCTCGCTGTCAGACGTGGAGTATATTACTCCCAAGGACAAGATCAAGGCGGCCACGACCGGGGGACTGGCGCAGTCGGGGATCAACCCGTCGTACCTGGACCTGCCGGCGTATGATGCGATCCGGAACCCGGTAATCTTTGATATCCCGGCCATCCGGGAGAAGACATTGGTGCTGTGTTCCTTTAAAAAATCGTATCCACATTATTTTTTTATCCGGCAGTGGATCGCCAATTACGTGCCGACGCCGTCGATCGTTCGGATGCGGGACATTGCTTCGCCGCAGCTGGTCGGGCAGAGCCTGTATGAGCATATCCGTTGGAGCAAGCGCTGTATCATTGACTGGACGGAGTGGGCGGCCAATGTATTTTACGAGCTGGGGGTGCGGATGGCGGCTTCAGGGACGAGCCCGGCAAACCTGATCTCAAAGCAGGAAGTGGCGGCGGGATTGACGCCGCAGCAGGAGTTGTTGAGGGCACTGTTTGAGCCGTATGTGTATGACCCGGTGCTGAAAAAGTTCCCAGCGGGCATCAAGGATTATTTTAACTATATCAACGGGCATCCTTCGGGTCTGTATGCAGCCATTGCGTTAACGAGGGTGCACCCGGCGAATATCTATGTGACGGCGGAGGAACATTTTGACTGGGCGTTTGAAAAAAGAGGTGCGCTGCCGCACCAACAGATCCAGCAGCAGATCGAGCGGTCGATCGGGCGGGACGTGCAGGGTGAAGGCAGGAACAATATTTTATATTCGACCAACAGCGGGTATAACCAAGTGCTCCAGCAATATATCTGCGAGCAGTGGCTGGCGGCTTGGTACTATCTGTACCACAGCCAACCGGAGAATATTGCTGAACTTGTTCGTTTAGGCACTACCGTTGTTGCGGCACTAGACCGGCAGAGCGCCTACCGGGCGAAGGCGGACGAGGTCTTTAGCATTGTCGAGGAACTGAGAATACGGCAGTCGAAGGATGAAGTGGTTCCAACCCTTATCCAGCTGAAGGACCTGGCGAATATCTATAAGAAACGGAACCGTTACCAGGCTGCAATTGATCTCTTCACTGAGGCCATTGAACTGGCAGGCGGACAACCGGATGAACTGGCGGACTGCTGCGGGCAGATCGGCGGTATTTACCGCCGCTGGGCCTTTACCCTGAAAGATGAGGCGGAACAGAAAAAATTATTGCAGCTTTCTTACCAGAGTTATGATAAGGGTTATGCTTTTGAAAGGGAGGGCAGTAAGGCCAGCTCTTATAACCTGCTGAACCGGCTGGTGGTGCGTATTTTTTATGAACCGCAATGGCTCCGTTCAGCAAGCGGTCCCAGCCCTGAAAAGACATTTTTGCAAACGGAACTTGAGAAAGCCTACGGGGCCATCCTGGAACAGGTACGGCAGGGACGGGACGATATTTGGGGCTGGGCCGATCTCGGGCTGGTCATGCTCCTGCTGAACCCGGTGGCACCGATTGCTTCGTTTGACACTTTCCTGAAGCGTTTCCGTACGAACCAGGATTACCAGAGCTTGATTGATACGCTGCGACCGCTGGCGGACTTGCCAATTGATGCACAGGGAAATATCCAGGCGGTGATACAGTTTTTGGAGCGGAATATTGCGGGTGAGGCAGCAATCTTTGCGGGAGAAAAGTTCTTGTAGCTCACGTTCTTTATATTCCCGTTCATCCAGTGCCATAAACACGGGGCTATGTTTATAATATTTCGGTAAAAAATATCTGTAGAAACGCCATTATATTTTTCATAATTTACTGTTTGAAAACTTCATTCCATCCTTTTAGCATTGCCTTCCCCGTCTTTCAAACGTTGGAACTTTTTAATCAGATAGAGCTTGAATTCTGGACTCAACCAAGCACCAAACTCAAATGCAATATCTCTATGAGCATAAATAGCTCAACCAATTCTCTACCAAAGTTTATGTCCCTTTAGATATAAATACACTGTAGTATACTCAGAATTATAGATATCTAAAGTAGGAAGGGTGGTATTAAATTGCTCATTATCCAGACTGCTGAATGTTAGGCGAATCGCTAAGTACAAGGAATCGGTCATTTTATATCCGTCCCTGAAATGAAAAACTCCGTGCACATTCTCTCCGCGAGCATTCTTTGACAAAATTAAAAGATCGTTGGATTTTAAAGGAGGAAGAGGATACCCATCCCCCTCCCACCTATTGCGTCACGTGAAAACTGCAGCCCCCGTACAAATGGCCGACGAGCTCGATACTGACCTGGATGTTTCCCACCGTCAATGAACCGGCGCCAAACTCGAGAACTACATCATCCTGGAAGCCGGTTACCGGCAAATTAGCCTGGGTGTGTAAATTATATCCATCCACTTTTACTACGGCATTGTTCTTCAGCGCCTTTCCGCTCACGTATACTTTTACCACCCCTCCTGAGGATAATGAATAGGTGGGGTTTTCAGACTGCATGCCATACACCTTCATTTGTGGTGAAACCAGGAAATGAAAGGTCTTCTCAGAAGATTTGCCGTCAGGGTTGGTGACCTTCACGGATTTATCCGCCATGATGGTTTCGTCGTTCAGCTCCCCGAAGAATAATTTTGGCAGTCGCAGGCTTATGTTCCCGACTTCAGGAAAACTGTCAACCTTGAAATCTGTAATCTGTTTACCATCGATGGATATGGAAAGTCCGTTCTTTGCAAATCCTTTCCCGCTGAAGATCAAAGAGTCGTATGGTCTGCCGATAGCGTCGTTGAAAAGATCATGGTTGTTAAGCCCTGAACACAGGAGCAGCCGCTTAAAGGGAATGACGGGCGTTACAGCTTTTTTACCGCCGGTCCTTATTTGTAGCCCCGCAACGGAAGTGCCTTGGCTGTATGTATATGAAAAAGACCTGTAATCGAGACTAAAGGGCTGTAGCGACTTGACAACAAGTTGCGTAGCTGTAGCGCTGATCACCTTACACAAGCTGGGCCATTGATCTTCCAAGCCTTCATGCCAGGCGCCGAAATTCCCATTTTTCACCTGGCCGAACTCAAGGGTGTCCTTGGTCTTGTCGGCATTAAATCCAGTTCCGGTGATCGTGATCTCATCGTCGGGGTATGGCCTGGCAGGCGATATACCAGTGATAGTGATGCCGCCGTTGTTCCCACCATTATTGCCGCCGTTGTTCCCCCCGTTGCCACCGGGGGATGAGCTGCTTTTGGAACAGGAATTGGCAAACAGGATCGCCACTGCAGCGAAGAGCAATATCTTTTTCATATAAAATTTAGTGAAGGTTCACCACAAAGATGCTGCAAGACGGGGCGTGGAACTATCCCCTAATGATGTGGTATTTCAGGAATGATGCCTTCATTACGTGCACGGGTGACGGCTTCGAGTTGACTGTGCACCTGCATTTTGAGGTAGATGTTCTTGATATGGCTACGTATGGTGTCGATGCTCACAAAATACTGGGCGGCTATTGTCTTATAGCTTGTCCCTTCGGAAAGGCCGGTCAATATCTCTTTTTCCCTCGGTGTAAGCTTGTATTTATTCTCATCCGGGACCGGCTTCTTCTGCATGCTGGCGATCACCATCCTGGCCACATTGGGGCTCATGGGCGCGCCGCCGGTCAGCACTTCGTTCATCGCGTCGTACAGTTTTTCGGAAATATTCTTTTTTAGCAGGTACCCGGAAGTGCCGGAAGTAATGGCATCCAGCACGATCTTATTGTCGTCGAAGACCGTAAGCATAATGATCTGTACGGCACTGTTGAATACGCGTATCTTGCGCACGGCTTCGATGCCGTTGATACCCCCCGGCATCTCGATATCCATGAGTATGATCTCCGGGCAAAATTCTTTTACCTGCCTTTCAACATCGGTGACATTGGGAAAACTGCCCAGCAAAAGAAAATCTTTTGAAAAGGTGATCAGCTTTTCAATGCTGCCCCGAAGCTGGCTATTATCCTCGTATATCAGCACTCCTGCTTTCCCAGACATAATATATAAAGTTCATTTAAAAACAGGTCCCTGATCATCCCCTAATCATGTGATCTTATGGACACCCGTACTGTGGTCCCCTTTCCCTGCCCACTTATAATGACCGCGGAACCATTCATTTGCGCCGCCCTTTGTTTCATATTGTTCAGTCCGTTACACAGCAACTTACTGATGGTTTCAATAGGGACATTATTCTCTAAAGTAACTGTTGTGGCGAAAGTATGGCGAGCAATATGGAATGTTAGATGTATTAACTAACATTTGATCGGACAACCATATTCATCATGATAATAATTAAGGACGGTCACCAGGAAGCAGGAAAACCTAGTTTCTTTCAAAAGAATACAAGTCTCCCATATCGTTTTTACATTTAATGAACAGTACTCCTGGAACACCATTTTTGAAACTAACTCTTGTCACGGTGCTAGGATTACAGAATGGCCTGCTTTTGTTACGAAAAACGAGTTCCTTCTCATCTATCTGGCAATTCAATTCTGGTCTTCCAACAGCGTTCCAAAGACAGGAAGCGATTACAGTCTGAATCAAATAATCTGATACAGTCAGTTCACATTCCGCGGTTAAAATTACAGGTTTGTATTTACCATGGTAAAAATTCGCCTGATTGGGAAAAAGTTCCTGTTGGACCATTCTCATCAATTAATGCCATGGCAACACCTGACTTAGCACCTTCTTCCGGAGTTAAGGGTGCCTGATCTGAACCGATGGATGTTTGCACCCAACCTGGACTAACCGCATTTACTTTAATTTTGGAAGCGTCAAGGGCATTAGCCAGAAAAACTGTGAACTGGTTCAAGGCCGTTTTTGACGCACTATAAGCGTAAGGTTTTAAAGCGTATAACCAATGTTCTTTATCCAAATGAACACCAAAGGAGCCGGACAAACTGCTGATGTTTACAATACGCCCTGCCTCGCTTTTTTTGATTGCCGGCAATAATGCCTGAGTTAGCTCTACAGTACCAAAATAATTAATGTCAAAAGTATCCCGTAGGGTTTGCATGGGTACGGTTTCGGTGTTATTTCCGAACCACGCGCCGTCTAAAAATACGGCTGCATTGTTGATTAGAATGTCCAACACACCATATTCGCTTTCAATGTAGTTTTTAACGCTGGTTATATCTGTCGAATTACTGATGTCCAGTTGTACAAAAGTAACATCTAATGATAAATCCCTTAAGGCTGCTTCTGCTTTTTTACCTTCGGTTTCATTTCTTGCCCCTAATAAAACTTTGATGTTATGAGCTGATAATTGTTTCGCTGTTTCAAAACCAATTCCTTTATTGGCTCCGGTCACTAATGCTATCTTTGTCATTTTGCAAATTGTTTAATTCCAATGCAAAGGTAGCGTGGATGGTATGGCCGATGTTAGCGCAAATAACACCAATCCTTACTAAAATCAAACTTTCTTGCACCTACTTCATGGAGCAACTATTCCTTATGTAATTTTCGGTAGTCTGTAGGAGAACTGCTGGCATGCTTTTTAAAGAATAGATTGAAATGTGACGGCTCTTCGAAAGCGAGAGCAGAAGAAATCTCCGCAATATTCCAGTTGGTTAATTTTAATAAGATCTTGGCCTCTTGAACAAGCCTTGCTGCGATGATCTCAGTTACGGTTCTTCCTTTAGACAATTTTACCTGGCGGTTCAGATAATTGGGATGTAGTGACAGGCTGTCTGCGAAATCTTTCGCAGTTTTAAATTTGATCGTATCCTGAGGGGATTCTATGGGAAACTGCGATTCTAACAATCTTATAAAGGAACAGGCTATAACCTCGGTGGTATTATTCGTTTTTACGAAGGAGCTAATCGGAGCGAGCTTTTGTGCATTAAAAATAATCTCAAGTAAATAGGTGCGTAGCAGATTATCTTTAAAAGGGCTATCGGCCTGTGATTCATCAAACATTTTATTGTAGACCTCAATAAAGAGTTTCGTCTGCTCCTCTGTAAGGGAATAGATATTCTGTCTGCCTGGTTTATAGATTGGAAATTCAAGTAGACGATAACCGCTGTTAGCTTTGGTGATAAACTCCTCCTTGAAGACGCAACTAATCCCGGAGTACCCTAAACCGGCCTCGTGAACCCCAAAAGGAATTTTGGTGGTGGTGAACAGTAAGGAGTTGCCCGAAATATCAATGTTCTTTTCTTCAAATTCAAGCCGATAGTCCCCTTGTAATAAAGTGGCTGTGTAAAATTTCTTCCTGCTATATTCAAATGAAAAAATCGGACTACCAGTTATGCTGAGGTCCAGTATATGGAAAGTATCTGCATTATTTTGGATTGTGTCTGACACGGCAGTAATATTTGCCGCGTCAATAGAAGGTGTAGAATCAGATATTTTCATAAGCAAAAATAAGTAAAAGTTGATCTTTAACTACTGCAATAATTCTATTTGGGGATATTCCCCTAGCTAATAATGAATCAATCGTCCTCAGATACTTCCTGGTAAGAAAGGCCGGTAAAACTACTAAAAAGAAAAATATCCCGAATAACATTCAGTTTCTCATCATCGAAATTGGTTTCTTTCAGCCGTTCCAATTCCTGCTGGTGAGCCAATCATGATGCGGATCGGAATACCTGCATTTGAATATCGAGAATACATTATTACTAACCCATCCCTTGGCTACTGCCCGATCCATTAACTCCTTTACGCACTGCGCGTACTTGGTCGCCGTATTGGGAATGACCCGATGCTGGACCAGCAAATAGTTATATACCTCGTCAATGAACTTGTATTCAATCTGAGACAAGGGTACATCTTCCAGGGTATAGCGAAATTGCAGGAATTCAACATACCGCCTTTTGCGGCCCATCCACTTTTCGAGGGTATTGGGTGACCGGTGAATGCCAATTGCAGGAAATTCAATAAATACTCGTTCAGCATCAATAAGAAAGTCTTGCGGTGATCCTTCCGATCAAATAGGACATTGGCCTTTCTGACCTGTTCCTGGATACGTTCCCCTACTGCTTCTTTTTCACTGTCCAGTAACTTCAACCGCTCAGGAACGGGAGTACGTCCATTCTTATAGGCGCGGTTGCGTTTTTCGCAATAGGCCAGGTAATCCCCGATCACCTGGTCCACGGCTTCGCTGAGCTGCATATTTTCAACCTTCTCGCTACGGATCTGCTGGCCGGAAATAGGCGTCTGGTAGGATTCTTTGACAATCGCCGGCGTAACGATACCGTGTTTGGCCTGCATTCCGTAAAAATGCCGCTCGATATCGGTTTTAGCCTGGGAGATCCTTTTGTTGATCGCTTTCCAGGCAGGCTCACCCGGCAATACCTGTTTTAAATCATTGTCCCAATGCTCTGCGCGTATTTTGCAGGAAAGGGATATTTCATCTTCCAGCCCGTCAATGGTATTGGAGGAATTCAGGGACCTACAAAAATAGGTCCCTGAATAGGTCCCCTTCCGGGATGATTTAACTTGATTTCATTTAGTGCACTTATTTTCTGAAACCCAGGCGGGACGTTGGTTTTAAAAGAAAAAGGCGCAATTTGCATTGCGCCAGTGTGACCCGGATTGGACAGATTTCAAACCATTTTTTGGCGGATTTGAGGTCGATCCCGGACCAACCTAAGCCCCCCGGCCTATTGAGGTTGTATCTTCACGCTGCGACATCGCTTGTACCTCCACATTGCGGGATTTGAAGTTGGTCGACAATGTAAGTGCCCGAGATTGGAGAATCATCAATGATGCAATTTTACTCCGCGCGGTGGCGAGGATTGAGGCGGTGGCACGGGTGGAACAGTATCATTTTGATGTTCTACCCGATACATTGCCAGATCCCGTCTGTCCTTTTCCAAAACAGCTTCCGGAATTTTAGTAATTCGCTGGATCAGGGAAAATGGCCTTCCTGAAGAAAGATAAAGGTCCATATAAAAAAAATCTCCATTTGTATTAGAATATCTGCATCGATAGGTATTGAACTTGCTCTCAGGCCAGACAATTACGATGAAAAGGACAGTGGTGTCTTTATATTTCGACAATTCCTCGCCAAAAGATGTCAGGCTATCTTTGTACGACGGCTTACTCCTGGCGCAAGCCTTGTCAATCAGGGCAAACGCTTTTTCGATCTGGTTATTTTGAAGCGCGTGCATGAATGTATAGGCAGTCTCACGTTGCGTTTCTAATAGAGCATGATTATGGCGATCTTCTGAGTCTGTACTTTGTCCATTCATAGAAAGGGTGATAATGGAAAGAATTCCGACGGCTAAAAAGCGATATCGCATTTTCATTGGCTTTCTGGTGGATAAACTATCCGAAGTTTTTGCTATTTCAGACATAGGTGAAAGTTAGACGCGTTTTTTGAATGTTGTCTCTGGTGCCAATGGTTTTGAAAATAACCAATAGGTTGACCCAATAGGTTTCAAACAAAGGAGATTTTGAGAATAAGCAACTTACAATATCTATGGCAATTTGACAAAATAAAAAAGCCTTCAAATTCATTGACTTTGAAGGCTTCGAACTTTTCTGTGACCCGGATTGGATTCAAACCAATGACCTGCTGCTTAGAAGGCAGCTGCTCTATTCAGCTGAGCTACCGGGTCGAATTTCCCGCCGCAAAGCAAAGCCCTGCCGGCCGAAACGGCTGCAAAGCTAAAAAAAAAGCCGCAAGCGGCCAAACTGTTTTACGAGTCCGGACGGATGCGGCCGACGCCACACTACCTTATACCTCAATTATTTATTCTTCGACTGATGGTCTTTCGAACAGGTGATATCGACCTGCAGTACTTCCCCGCCGCCGGGGCCTTTCCCAAAACCCCAATTGGAAACATATAATTTCTCATCCGGGCCGAAAGTCATGGCGGTGGGCAGGCTCAATCCGGTGACGATCGCTTTCCTTCCGCCGCGGGGATCAAGCCGGATAATATCGCCCGTTCCGGGCGTGGGGAAGGGATTGCCTGTCGTATTTTCCAGCACATACATTGCGCCGGCCTTATCGAAGGTGACTCCCAGGATCGTGGAGAATCCGGTATCAACTATATGGATGTCACCAGCCATCGAGATCTTGTAAATGTTGGACTTCCCTGTTATAGGAAATACATCCAGGTTGCCGACATAAAAGTACCCATTGTGAAATACGATTGCCGTAGGTACGATATGTCCCTGGCTGGCGGAAATATCGATCACCCGGTGGATGTCGCCTCCCTTTGAGATCTTGTCAAGCTCCCCATGGTTGGGCTCAATTGCATACAGGTCTCCTCCTACCGTCACCATACTATACCAGGTTCCATCCGGCTCAAAATCATCTTCTTCAGGTGCCTTCACGGGATGGCTCATTTGAAAAGCGCTGAGATCGCCGATCAGATCCCAGGAACGGTCGTGGTTGATCTTTATGACACCATTAGGTATAGAGGGAACGCCGTGTGAACAACCGGCGCCTGCGAGCAGTGCATACAGCGTGTTGCCGACAAAAGACACATCTGCTACGCCCAAGATATCGCCCAACGCGTTGATGCTGGAAGGCAAGCTGTCCACATACGTTGTACGGCCGCCGCCCCAACTGATCCTGGAAATGCGTGATCCGGAGGTACTGCCCTTATACGGACCGACCGGAGGTATGACCTGCGCACAGCCGGTGCTGCTATCCATGCCGCCGATGCCTGCTTCGGCGACATAGAGATTTCCGTCAGGGCCGAATTTGAGGCCTCTCGGATTGTTGAATCCGGTGGAGAATACCGAGGCCGTGCCAACATAATCCTCCGGCTTGCAATCGCATATTGACGGCCCATTTTTCCTGCAGGAAGACAAAATAAGAAGGAGGGCGAGCATGGTGCTCAATTTTGAGTATAATGGCGTTGTCATATACAATTTTTTAGTTTGCTTAATAAATTATAATGAAAATGAGGGATAAGCGTCAACTATCACTGGTCGCCATTCCGGAGGTTAGGAGTTCTTACTTTGCAAAGATGATGTGGGGGAGAGATAAGCTGATCATGACCGGACAGCGAAACTATCTAAAATAGCAAGGATCCGATTGTATAAATGCGCCAATTTTCATCTGGCATAGAAAAAATGTTCAAAGTCGGTGATCGACTGGAAATATTCCCTGGGTGTCTTTCCCGTAAATTTTTTGAACTCGTGGAAGAAATGGGCCTGATCGGCATATTCCAGCTTTTGGGAGATCTCCTTCCAGGCAGACATCGGCTGAAAGATGATCAGCTCCAATGCATTTTTGATCCGGGCAATGCATGAAAAGCTCTTTGGAGAAAGTCCTACCTGCCCTATGAAATGACGCTCCAGATTCCTTCTGCTCATATTCACCTCCCTGGCTAATTGATTGACCGTAAGATTCCCGCTGTGACTGAGAATAAGGTGGCTTGCATATTCGATGCGGTCTGCATGCTGGTCCGGATGCCGCGGAAGTTTTTCCAGCAGCAGCGCTTCGATAGCTGCAACTCTTTTTTCCGTCGTGTCGCTGCAGAAGACCTTTCGGACAGCAATTTCTTCCTGCCGGCGGCAGACCAGCTCGAAATCTATGCCCCGATCGGCAAAGAGCTGCATGGGAATTCCAAACAGCCTGTACATACCTGTGGACTTAAATAAAATGGTGATCAGATCAAGGTCTTCTTTGAAGTTGACGGTTACCGGCTTTTGCAGCTGGCCCAGCACAAAGCTCCTGGTGGACGAAGTATCAGGGGCCAGGGAAGAATGGATGCTGCCGTTAAAGATAAAACCAAGACCCTGCTTATTGCTTGGAACGAGCTGCTGCTGCCAGGGATGGCACCGGCTGCCTTGCATATGAAAGTAACAATTCACATATGGCTGCAAGGCAAGACAAGGGGTATAAGCACGAAATTCAAATTTCATGGCTGCATCATTTACCGTTAACCTTGTATACCAGAGAGGCTTATATACTACAATTTAAGCATATTTATTGACGCACGCCCTTATTTTCTTTGCTCAGGCGCAATTCTCCCTGGGACGTCCCGACAGCTCCTTTATTCTATTCGTCCTGGCCTGTTCAACAATTATTTTTCGTAACTTAATATCAAATTCGCTTGCCATGACTAGCTTCGACACCTCTCACGTCAAGAACATAGTCCTGTTAGGCCATGCCGGCTCCGGCAAGTCTACCCTCGCCGAATGCATGCTCTTTGAAGCAGGACTGCTCACCCGCCGCGGCACCATCGAAGAAAAGAACACTGTCAGTGACTTCTATGAGCTGGAACAACAGCGCGGCAACTCCATTTTCTCCAAACTCCTCCATACTCAATGGCGGGGCTACAAGATCAACATCCTCGACACGCCCGGCTATGACGATTTCGTGGGGGAGGTGGTATCGGCCCTGCGTGTGGCGGACACCGGGGTCTTGTTGCTCAACGCCGTTTTTGGAGTGGAAGTAGGCGCCGACCTCATTTGGGAATATACGGAACGATTCAAAACACCGACACTGCTGGCCATCAATAAACTGGACCAGGACAAGGCGGATTTCGACGCTACGGTCACGCAGGCCCGGGACCATTTCGGCCCCAATGTGGTCGTGGTGCAGTATCCGTTGAACCAGGGCCTGGGATTCGACACCATCATCGATGTCCTCCGGATGACCCAATACAAATTTTCCGGCGAGGGCGGCAAGCCGGAAAAGCTGCCGATACCGGATGAAGAAAAGGAAAAAGCAGACCGTCTCCACAAGGAATTGATCGAGGCCATCGCAGGCAACGACGAGACCCTCATGGAAAAATACTTCGACAAAGGCGAGCTGGACGAGGATGAAATGCGGGAAGGGCTGAAAAAAGCCATGATCAACCACGACCTGTTCCCCCTCTTCTGTCTCTGCGCCAAAAGGAATATGGGCAGCGGCCGGATCATGGGCTTTATCGACAACGTATGCCCCTGCCCTGCTGAAATGCCGCCACAGCAAACGCTGAATGGGGACCTCCTGCCCTGCGATCCCGATGGACCACCCTGCGTCTTCATCTATAAGACCATGTCCGAAGCCCACATCGGGGATATGAGCTTCTTCAAGGTCTTTTCCGGCACGATAAAATCCGGTATGGAGCTGGTGAACGAATCCAACGGCGTCACCGAAAAGCTGAACCAGCTCTTTGTCGTGGAAGGCAGCAAACGGACGGCGGTCAACCAGCTGACGGCAGGGGACATCGGCGCGACCATCAAGCTGAAACATACCCATGTCAACAATACGCTCCACGCCCGGGGGCACAATTACGAGCTCGCGCCCATTGCATTCCCCCCACCCCTGCTAAGCATCGCTATCGAGCCGGCGCAAAAAGGAGACGAAGAGAAACTTTCCCTGGCCGTCCACCAGCTGCGGGAAGAGGATCCCACCGTCATCGTGGAAGTTTCGCAGGAATTAAGGCAGACCATTTTGCATTGCCAGGGCGAGCTGCATCTTTCCGTCATTAAGTGGCGGCTGGAACACATCTCCAAGAACCTCCACGTGAATTTCGGCAAGCCCCGCATCCCCTATCGGGAGACCATCCGGAAGATGGTGCAGTCAAGCTATCGTCACAAGAAACAATCGGGCGGCGCAGGCCAGTTCGGGGAAGTCTATATGCAGGTGGAACCCTGGTTTGAAGGGATGCCCGATCCCAAAGGGCTGTCCGTACGCGGCAGGGATGAGTATGCCCTGGACTGGGGCGGCAAGCTGGTTTTCCTCAACTGCATCGTCGGAGGAGCCATCGACACAAGATTCCTCCCCTCTATACTGAAAGGCGTCATGGAAAAAATGCACGAAGGGCCATTGACGGGTTCCTATGTCCGGGATGTGCGGGTGATCGTCTACGATGGGAAGATGCATCCCGTGGACTCCAATGACATCTCTTTCAAGATCGCGGGCCTGATGGCCTTTAAGCAGGCATTCCAGCAGGCGGACCCGCAGATACTGGAACCCATCTACACGGTGACGGTGCTTTGTCCCGACGACCAGACGGGAGGGATCATCAGCGACCTGCAGAGCCGCCGCGCCATCATTGAAGGCATGGACGCCGAGGGGCATTTTACCAAGATCATCGGGCGGGTACCCCTGGCCGAGATGCACGACTTCTCCTCATCTCTCCGGAGCCTAACCCAGGGCAGGGCCAAGTTCAGAATGGAGTTCCTGGAGTATGCAGCCCTGCCTTTCGACATGCAACGCAAGCTGATAGACGAATACAATAAGGTGACGACGCATCACCATCAGGAGGTTTAGGAAGATTATGCTATCTTAGGCCCCTAAACATCCATGCATGGACGTCAAAATAGAAGAAAGCTGGAAAGAGGTGCTTAAGCAGGAGTTTACCAAACCCTATTTCCTGCAGATCACTACCCATCTCAAATCGGAAAAGATAGCCGGCAGGACGATCTACCCTCCGGGAAGCCTTATCTTCAATGCTTTTAATACTACCCATTTCGATCAGCTGAAGGTTGTCATACTGGGACAGGACCCGTACCATGGTCCCGGGCAGGCCCATGGACTGAGCTTCTCCGTGCAGAATGGCATTCCACCGCCCCCTTCCCTTGTCAATATCTATAAGGAATTGAGGAACGACCTGCAGCTGCCTATACCCAATCATGGTAACCTGACCCATTGGGCGGAGCAGGGCGTCATGCTGCTGAATGCGTCCCTCACCGTCCGGGCCAATGAACCGATGAGCCATGCAGGCATCGGCTGGGCCGATTTCACCAATGCCGTCATCGAAAAGATCTCTGCCATGAAAGCGCACTGCGTATTCCTGTTGTGGGGGAAATTCGCACAGGAAAAGCAAAGCCTGGTGGATGAGACAAAGCACCTGGTGCTGAAAGCTGCGCACCCCTCCCCTTTCTCGGCGGACAAGGGGTTCTTCGGCTGCAAACATTTCTCCAAGGCCAATGCCTGGCTGGAGAGCAAAGACATCGCCCCCATCGACTGGAAGCTTGAAAATATATGACTGATAAAGACCAACAGAACAAAACCTCCGAAGGCAGCCGTATCCATCAAGCCGGCCCGGGCGACCTCATCTGGAGCCTCTGGGCCGTTTGGACCATCATTATCTTCGTCATCACCATGCTGCTGTTCCTGATCCCATTCCTGCTCTTCTGCTATTTCAGATCGGATCCGCAGAAGACCCGAAGCTTCATCCGTATGTCGCGGGTATGGATGAACGTTTTTCTCCCCCTGGCCGGCTGTCCGCTGCGGGTGAAAGGGAAAGAATATTTCAGGAAGGGCGAGACCTATATCGTCGTTTGCAACCACAACGCCCTGGTAGACGTCCCGGTCTCCACTCCTTTTATCCCCGGCGGCAATAAGACGATCGCCAAGATCGAAATGGCGAAAGTCCCCATTTTTGGCCTCATGTACAGGACCGGCAGCGTGCTGGTGGACCGTAAAGATGAGAACAGCAGAAGGGATAGCTTTAATAAAATGAAAGAAGTGCTGGACATGGGCCTCCACATGTGTCTCTACCCCGAAGGCACGCGTAATAAGACGGATCAGCCCCTGAAAGAATTCCACAACGGCGCCTTCCGGCTGGCCCTGCACACCGGTAAGGCTATCATTCCCGCCCTCATCTTCAATAGCCGCAAGATCATGCCGGCCGGCAAGACCTTTTATTTCCGTCCGCACCGGCTGGCGATGCATTTCCTGCCCCCGGTGGTCCCTGCGCCCGGAGAGACCGTAGAGCATCTCAAACAAAGGGTGTTCGAGATCATGAAGGATCATTATTTGCGGAATGCTTACTGAGCGTAGAAGTACTTCGTCCGATTGATCTTCAGGTCCTGCAGGATACCTGACTTCGGACTGATCGTAAAGCTGAAGAAATGGTTATATCCCACGGGGGTCACGTTGATCGACATCTGCCAGCAGTGCATATCCCGGGAAATGGATGCGGTCAGCGTCTGCATCTTTGTGTTTTTGACATCGTAATAACCGGTGAGCCCTATCTTCCATTTTTCGGTGAGGTTGAAATCCCCGTTCCAGTTGATGGAAGAAGATATAGAGTTATCGTAACCGGTGTAGTCCGCTCTTCGTGTTTGAGTATAGTTGAGTGAAAACGACAGGTTCAACGACCAGGGTATATTGAAGTCCGCGAATTGAGCAGGGTTCTGACGGATATAGTTCAGCTGGGCCTGTTGCTCTTCCATGGTCATGGGGATCTGGTCCTTCTCCAGGGCCTGCTTGTCTTTCTCCAGCTTTTCATCTTTGGCCTTGCTTTTGAAGCTGGTGGAAATAGCCAGGTTGCCACCCGTGATGCGGCCGATGGACTGCCCTCTTGTCCAGGCATAATATTTCGTAGGCCGGCCGGCGGAATCCGCATACGGGTTGAGGGTAGCGCCGCCGGTGATGTTGATCTTCTGCAGGAGGGTGCTGCGGAAATAAAAAGTGATCGGGGACAGCTTAAAGGAATCGGCCAGGTAGTTATAGCTGCCATTGAAGCCGAACCCGTCGATGATGGTGATCTTTTTGATACCGGCATCGGAGGTATCTTTCTTCGAGCGGGTCTTTATTTCGATGTGGTTATCCAGCCCGAAGGATATACCGCCGAAAACGCCTTCTCCGAAAGGGCCATAGGTGGCGCCTTTATAAAAAGTTTCGCGCGTCATGCCTGTTTTGCGGGTGGAGCTGTCCGTCCAGGGCGTCTTCAGGTCGTAATAGCCGCTGCGCGCAAGGTCCGGCTTATAGCTGAAACTGAAAGTGGGCCGGATGACATGGCGGATGCCCATCAGGGAGCTCTTTTTGCCGAAATTCTGGAAGGTCCCGAAGATGGCTGTGCTCAGGCTAAGGCTGAAAGAAACATCTTCCATGGAATAGATGCCTTTCTGTATCGACACTGTGTCCACTTTATTCCTGGCGGAATCATATCGCTGGATGAGTCTCCGGGAAAAGATCTTATTGGCAAAGCTCATGCCCGGCGTGATCTGGATGGGGCCTTTCAGCGGCAGGGCCAGGCTGATGGGGATGCTGTTCTGGGCGCCCCACTGGAAGGTGTCGATGATCTTTTTAAAATTAACGGCCGAATCATAGAAGGTAAGGCCTCCCGAGATATTAGTGGTCAGGCCGATGCCCAGCTTTTCATACCATTTAGGCGTGCCGACAAAGTCTTTTTTCTGTAAAGGGTAGATCGTGGGCGCGGTGAACGCCAGATTAGGCAGGCTGACCTGGACCTGTTTGCTCTGGTTGTTCTGGCTGTGGGTAGCGCCCACCGTCAGGTTGTACTTACCATCCCAGGTCTTGGAATAGGTGATGGAAGACCCCAGCTGGTTGTTATAGTTGGCAGTAGGATTATTCGGAAGATAAGTATTATACTTCGTGGACATGACATTGACATTGGCGGAAAAGTTCGTTCCCGGCCTTGCCTTGGCGTCCACCGTGTGACCCCAGTTCAGGCTCCAGGTCCTGCCGGTGGTATATTCATCTTTGCCTGAGCTGGTCAATAAACGGGTGTTCTGCAAGGCGAAATTCAGCTGACCGCTGTACCTGTACCGCTTTCGATAGGTGGGCGTGACATAGATATTCCACCCTCCGTAGGAATAGAGGTTAGTCCTGAGCGTAACGTCGAAGTAATCGTTGATCACCTTGTAATAGCCCAGTCCTTCCAACCCGATGCCCGCCTGGTCACTGGTGGTGAACTGGGGAGGGAGCAGACCGGAATGACGGCCGGTGGAGATGGGAAAGAAGCCGAAAGGGATATAGATCGGGATGGGCACGCCTTCGAACTCCGGGTGGATCGGTCCCGTAATAGCAAACTTTTTATTGATCAGCTTCATCTTGTTGGTACGGAAAGCAAAGTGGGGCGTATCGAGGTTACATGTGGTGAAAATACCCCGGTAAGCATAATATTCTTCGGCGCTGATCTTCTTCATTTTTTCCGCATGCACGAACATATCCGATCCTGCCGTGGTATAAGTGTGCTGGGTAAGTCCTTTCTGGCTCTTGATATTGTACAATATTGTGTCAGACGTCATTGTATTCTCCGTCTGCACCATTTTGGGCATGCCGACGACATTGCCCGCAGTGTCCTTTGTGGGGGTGGCGGTCACCAGGTTCCGCTGCTGATCATACTCGATCTTGTAGGCTGTGAGGTCGGCATCCTTATATTTGGTATTGGCTTTATTATAGAGGGTGATATTCTTAGTGGGGATATCCATGACGACGGAGTCGGCGGCTTTGTAGTCGATGGTGGCCTCCAGGGTGTCCTTGCTGATCTTATACTCCGGGGTATCCACGATCCTGCGGCGGAGCGTGTCGGGAATGGTGTCGCTGCCCAGCCTGAGCAAGTTGGCCCCTGCGGTATCGCCTGCCTTTAAGAGCGAATCGAGCCGGGAGGAATCCAAACGGGAGAGCACAGTATCCTTTCGGGAGGGCACGGTATCTTTGCGGGCAGGCACGGTATCCTTGCGGAGCGTGGTCCGCGGCTGCAGAAAGCCGGGTTTGATGGTGTCGAGCGAAGATGTGAATATTTTGTAAAAACGCGTAGTGGATGAATAATTTGCAGGACTATTGAACGTTACTGAAAAGAATATAGCAGTAAAAATCAATGTCAGTGGATATTTTGAGCTAATTTTGCGTCCGTTCATATTCATACAACCGGGGGTTCGTCCTGTTGGCGGACGCACAAAAATAGCCATTACAGCCATAAGATTATGTGAAGATTCTGGAGAAAAAGCAAATTAACAATGACTATGATGAAAAAGGTGACCAGTTTGTTAGTTCTAGCGGGAATTATGTGCTCCATCAGTGCATTCGATACTCGTCCTGGACAGAAGCCGGTCCTGCGTACCATCATCATCGATCCCGGTCACGGAGGCTTCGACCCGGGCACGGAAGGGCTTTTTTCCAAGGAAAAGAACGTAGCCCTGGCCATCTCGCTTAAATTAGGCAAGGCCATCGAAGAAGAATTTCCCGATATAAAGCTGGTATATACACGCACTACGGATATCATGCCGGGCAATATGCCCACCAAGAACCAGGGCTTACACTACAGGGCCGAGCTGGCCAACAAATCCAGAGGCGACCTCTTTATCTGTATCCACGCCAATAATGACGGCCATACCCCGGGCACATACGCTGTCAGGGATGTGGTGGGACATAAGATGGTGGGCAAGGGGAAAAGGCGCAGAAGGGTGCCCATCTACCAGACGCGTTATGTAAAGAATACCAGGGTCGGCACGGGCTCGTATATCTGGAAAGCAGACCGGAATGTATTCAAGGGAGCAGCCATCAGCCAGCGGGAAGGCGGCGATGTGGAAGGAGGAATGGGAGACAGCACGGAAGCGGCTTTTGACATGAATACCCCCGAAGCGAAGATCAAGGCCCAGCTCTACGAGAAAAAATATTTTGCCAACAGCGCCCTGTTCGCGACCCTGGTGGAAGATGAGTTCGTGAAGGCAGGCCGTAAAAGTGACGGGGTCATGCAGCGGGACGAAGGTATCCAGGTGCTCCAGGCCACGGGTATGCCCAGCGTACTGATCGAGACCGGATTCCTCAGCAATAAGGAAGAGGAGGTCTACCTCAACAGCGAAGAAGGCCAGGATGAGATCGTTCGTGACATCATCCGTGCGCTGAAGAAATATAAAGACACCCTGGAAGGACATGGCACCACCGGGGATGGCAGCGGCAGCGGGGCGATGGTCACGCAGGCCAGGACCGCCGCACTGGCGGCAGAGTTCCGGAAAAAGCCTTCGGTCAGGCCCCGGGCAGTCATGACCGCCCGCCGATGAGGCAGGCGCCCTGCGCTTAATCTTAACTTTCTCTGTAAGGCGGGAGACGGCAATTTCACTACATTTGCCAAGGAGACTAAACTTGTCACCGGAGACTAAACATAACTCATACTGATCAAATTTTACAGATGAAAATTTCCAACGAATTTAAGATCGGAGTAATGGCCGTAGTGGCTGTTGCAGGGCTGATATTGGGTTTTAACTGGCTGAAGGGCAGCAGCCTTTTTCAACATTCGAAAAAGATCTATGCCATATTCGACAATGTAGAAGGAATGGAAGTCTCCAATCAGGTGCTGATCAACGGGCTGTCAATTGGCTCTGTAGCCGCCATCAATGAGGCGGATAAAGACCTGGCAAGAGGGATCATCGTGACCATCACCCTGAAAAAGGATGTTCATATCCCCAGGAACTCAATTGGCGTGATCAATTCCGGGTTCATCAGCTCTGCATCCATCGTCATCAGTAAAGGCGACGCCCCCCAATTCCTGGCCGACGGGGATACCCTTCTGACCAAAAAGAAGCCCAACCTTCTCACGCAGGTGCAGGAAAGCGTCAATCCCATCATTGCACAATTAGGCGGCACGCTGCAGTCCCTGGATTCGCTGGTACAGGCCGTTGGCGCGATGTTCGACCCCCGGTTGAAAAACAACTTCAGCGCCATCATTGCCAACCTTGCGACATCTACGGCCCAGATGCAGATCCTCCTGAATGCCCAAACGGGCGCCCTGGCCCAGTCGCTGCGGAATGTCAACACCTTCACCGCCAACCTGGCAAAGAACAATGACCATATCACTCATACACTGGAGAATGTGGAGAAGAGCACGTCCAACCTGGCCGCGGCCAGGATACCGGAAGCTGTGGAGAACCTTCAGTCCACCGTAAATGAGCTGAAAGGGGTGATAGCGAAGATGAACAGCACCAATGGCTCTCTGGGTCTTCTGCTCAACGATAAAAAGCTCTACCAAAACCTGGAAGGCACTTCCCGCAGCCTCAATATCCTGCTGGATGACGTACGCGTACATCCGAAAAGGTATGTAAATATCTCCGTCTTCGGCCGTAAGGACAAGAGCGGCCCCCTGATGGCCCCGGTGGACTCGGTGAAACCCGCTAATAAATAAAAATAAGATGAGCACGAGGGCGTTTATCCATGCCTTGCTGGTCCTTTTTGGTCTTTTCGCCGGGGGGAAAGCTTTTTCACAGCAGCCGCAAATGAACGGTATCCCTTTCCGTGTTCCGGGGAGCGACTCGATCAAGGTGGTGCAGATCCTGAATGCAGCGACATATAAGATGACAACTGTAGATTCGGCTACGCAGCTGACCACCCTGGTAGGAAGCGTGCGCATTAAACAGGAAAAGACGCTGATCTACTGCGACAGCATGATCATGAACCCTGGCGCCAACTATATCGAATCCTTCGGTCATGTCCATATCAATGATGAAGATTCTACGGACATCTTTTCCGATTATATGAAATATGAGGTCGATAAGAAGATCGTGCATTTTCAGAAAAACGTGAAGATGACGGATGGCAAAGGCGTCCTCACCACTGAAGAGCTCCAGTACGACCTGAATGAGAAGATAGGCACTTATGAACATGGCGGTAAGATCGTCAATAAAGGATCCGTGCTCACCAGCGAGAGCGGCATCTATTACGAAGAGACGAAGGATGTAATATTCAAGAAGAATGTCGTGCTGCGGGACCCGCAATACGACCTGTCGTCCGACTCGCTCCTGTACAACACCAATACGCAAGTCTCCACTTTCATCACGGAGACCTTTATTATGTTTAAGGACAGCACGCACCGGACGGTGCGGACAAGATCGGGTTTCTACGACCTTCACAATAAAAAGGCGGAATTCGGTCTGCGGCCCATCATTACCGACGGCTCACAGCGGCTGACGGGAGACAGTGTCGTCTTCAATGACAGCACGGGCATCAGCACGGCCACGGGTAATGCCGTTTACCGGGATACGGTGGAAGGCCTCTCCGTCATCGCCGGCAACATGATCAACAACCAGAAGAAGCACACCTTCCTGGCGACGATCAAACCGCTGATGATCATACGGCAGGATAAGGACTCCCTTTATCTTACGGCGGATACGCTGTATGCGGCCAGGCTGATCGACAGGCCTGTGATCTCCAGGAATGCCGCGGCCATGGACAGTCTGCACCAGCAATATGTCGACTCATTGTATAAGTCTTCCGCGGACAGCCTCCACCGAAGGGCTACCGACAGTGTGAATGCGCGGGATACGCTGCTGGTCTCCAGCCCCGACAGCACCCATCCGATGGTGATGAGGGTGAGGGGGGATAGCCTGGTGAAGAAGGATAGCATAGTGAGGATGAGGGGGGACAGTCTTACGAAGAAGGATAGTTTGGCGAGAACAGATAGCCTGATGAAGGCAGACAGCCTGGTAAAGGCGCCACTCCGGGACAGTACAATGAAGGGCCGGCACCCGATACTGGCTGACCGGCCGGGATTGAAGTCTCCTCCGGGGGGCCGCCCCGGGTTTAAGCCGCCTGCGGGGCAGAAACCGCCGCCGGGACTCGTTGCCGCCCCGGGTGACAGTGCAAGACCCGGCGCTGCAGACCAGGTGTCCCTCCCACCCCAGCGGGACCTGGACCATGAAAAATTTACGGACACGTCCAATGCGCCGATCACGGACAGCACCCTGCGCTATATATTGGCCTATCACCATGTCCGGATCTTCTCGGACTCGCTGCAAGCCGTAGCCGACAGCCTTTACTACTCCGGCCAGGACTCTATCTTCCGGCTCTTCTATAATCCCATCGCCTGGGGCAATGGCAATTACCAGATCACGGGTGACACGATGTATGTCTATACGAAGAATAAGAAGGCCAATCGCCTTTATGTCTTTGAGAACGCGCTGGCGATAAATAAGGTTGGCAAGCAGTTCTTCAACCAGATGAAGGGCACCACCATCAACACGTACTTCAAGGACGGGCAGGTGGATTACATGCGTGCGAAAGGCAATGCCGAAAGCATCTACTATGTCCAGGACGACTACAAGGCTTATACGGGTGTGAATAAAGCCCATGCGGACATCATTGATATGATCTTCGGAATGAAAACGGACTCCGGCAGGGAGCTGCGTAAGGTCGTCATGCGCAATGATGTGGAAGGCAGCATGATCCCTTTCAAAAAGGTCAACTTCGACGATATGCGCCTGCGCGGCTTCAAATGGCTGGAAGCGCGGCGACCCAAGAGCAAGGAGGAATTGTTCGAATAACCGGGCATAAGCGAAGGTTACGAATGAGGAGGGACGACGTTCCGAGTAACGTTCCGGGCGACAGTTCCATTTTAAGAAAGTTCTAACAGAGTGCGATCAATACTTTGGCTCCTTTCCCGTTCATAGGATATAAAGAAATTTATGAGAGCATTCACCATTTGCCTGGTACTGCTGGCAGGTACCGGCCTGTACAATCATTTATCAGCACAGGATTATAAGGTGGCGATCGGTGTCCGATTCAGTTCGGCGGCTCCCACGCTGAATAATGCCGTCAGTGTAAAATATTTCATGAATGAGACCAGTGCCGTGGAAGGTTTGATCTCTTTCGGCAACAGCCGGTTTGGCCTGGGCGGCTTATATGAAAAGCATCAGCTCATCGGCGGCACGCCGGCCTTTACCTGGTTCTACGGCGGCGGCGGCTACATAGGTTTTGAAGACCGCACTACTTTTCTGGGACCCACCGGCGTCGTGGGGCTGGATTATAAGTTTCAAAATGCCCCTCTCAACCTGTCCCTTGACTGGAAACCGGAGCTGGACATCATTCCCAGCATCAATTTCGTACCGGATGCCTTTGCGCTGACGGCCCGGTTTACCTTCTAACAGCACACTGCGGGCGGAATCTGCCTGGCTGGCCGAAGAAACCTGCACAAAAACGCATTCCCCTTTCCAATTCGCGGCCAACACGTAGTTCTACGGATTAAAATCCGGTTAGAATTACGTGTTTTTTCTATTATTTTTTTGTTTGTGCATTTTTATGCGGCTTTTTGCATTAATTTTATTGCGTTTTAACAGGTCTTTAACCAAAACTATCATGCAAAAACCGGCAACATCGGGTCCATTTGTGGAGAAACTGATTGCATTTTTCCGGGTTTTCTATCGAGAGGTTTTGTTCCCGTTCGTTCTTAGAGAAGTTTTGTTCTCACCCGTTCCTAGCGGAGTTGTGCTCCCACGCGTTCTTAAGGGAGTCATGTCCTCACCTATTCTTAGAGGAATCTTGTTCTCATTCATTCTTACAGGCATTTGCAGCCAGGGGTTTTCACAACAGACTGAGGACGGCCGGGGCCTGCGCATCGCCTTTCTGACGGATATTCATGTGTCGCCCGGCGCTGTCAGCGAGTCGAACCTGCAAAACATCGTTTCGGAGATCAACGAAGGGGACTATGACTTTGCCGTGGTCACCGGCGATGTAACAAACAGCGGATTGGATACGGAGCTCATTACGGTTCATCGCATCCTGGGCGGTCTGAGGATCCCTCTCCATATTGTACCGGGCAATCATGAGACAAATTGGTCGGAAAGCGCCTGCCAGACCTTTTCCCGGCTGTGGGGGAGCGACCGGTGCTTCTTTTCGGCAGGCAAGTACCTGTTCATCGGCAGCAATACCGGTCCTTTCATGAAGATGGGCGATGGCCACGTAAAGGAAGAGGATGTCCGCTGGCTGCAGCAGACCCTGGCCAGCGAAGCCGGCCCCGGCAAGACCGTCATCTCCCTCTCCCACTATCCCCTGGGAGATGGGCTGGACAACTGGTATGAGGTGACGGATATCCTCAAGCAGTACAACACCCGGCTGGTGCTCTGCGGGCATGGTCACCGGCTGTCCCTCCACAATTTCGACGGATTGCCGGGCGTGATGGGGCGCTCGGCCCTTATCACCGGCTCCAATGTCCCCGGCTACAATATCCTGGTCCTGCGGCATGACAGCGCTTATATTTATGAAAAGAGATGGCATGAACAGACCGGTGAGCCCTTCGTGGCCTTTTCACTGGCGGACCCATCCCCGGTGACCCATAACCGGGTGTCTTTCCCAAGGCCGGATACTTCCATCAATGCCGCCTATCCACCGGCGGTCGTCCCCTTCCGGATGAACGACAGCGCTTCCATCTTCACAGGTGTGCTGCCTGTGGACCGGCATACGATCGTTTACGGCAATTCCCGCGGGCAGGTGCAGGCCCTGGATCCCATTACGAAAAAACTCATCTGGCGCCATCAATACAGCGGCTCCATCTATTGCACGCCCGTCCATGGGAAGGGTATCGTGGCCTTCAGCACAGTGGATGGTATTATCCATGGCGTGGAGGTAAGGACCGGCAAGGAAAAATGGAACATCCCCACGGGAGAGCCGGGCATCAGCGAAGGATTGGTAAGGGGCGATGTGCTCTACATCGGCACCGGCCGTCATTTCTTTAAGGTGGGCCTTAAGGACGGCAAGTTGATCTGGAAGAACGACTCGCCTGAAAATCAGCTGCAGGCAAAACCTATTTTATCGCCCGCAGGGGATGCCGTCCTTTTCGGCGCCTGGGACCGTCACCTCTATTGTCTCGACGCCGGCACGGGCCAGCTGAAATGGAAATGGGACAATGGAAAGGCCAACCGGCTTTATTCACCGGGTAATACTGTGCCTGCCATCGCAGGAGGGAAGGTCTACCTGGTAGCTCCCGACCGCTGTATGACAGCCATCGACCTGGCCAGCGGCAGGACCCTCTGGAGGGATAATAGCCGGCATGTCCGGGAATCCATGGGCATCTCCGCCGACGGCCGGAAGGTGTATGCCAAGCTGATGAACGACACGATCATCGCTGTCTCCACACAGACGGACTCTTTTCACCTGGTGTGGGAGGCCAATGCCGGTTTCGGCTATGAGCACAACCCCTGCCCTATCCTGGAAAGCAACGGCGTAGTATATGCGGGGACAAAGAACGGAATATTCATTGCCCTGGATGCCGCGACAGGTAAAGTGCTGCTGGAACATAAAGCAGGGAATTCCTCCATCAATGAGATCACGGCGGATGGAGAGGGGAATATCTGGGTGAGCCTGATCGGGGGGAGCGTGCAGGAATACAAGGCTCCGCGACCAAAGTAAACGAACTATCTACCAACATACAAACTCAACTTTAACCGGGAAAAACTAAAATCACACGTTATGAGAAATTACAAAGCACTGTCATTGTTCGGGCTGCTTTGCTGGTGTACCAGCTATGCGTTCGGGCAGCAGATCAGGGGTGAGGTCTATGACAAGAACACCCACTCCCCTGTCGCAGGTGCGAGCATCAAGCTCGCCGGCGCCAAAGGCGTCGCTTCGGATGCCGAGGGCAAATTCACTTTCGAAGCCAATGGCGCCAAATCTTTTGTCGTCTCCTCCGTAGGCTATTCTCCAAAGACAGTGACCATCACCGATGCTGTTTTTTACCAGGTGGAGCTGCAAGGCTCCAACCAGACCCTGGACCAGGTAGTGGTGGTGGGTTATGGCACGCAGAAGAAGGCTGACCTCACCGGCGCCGTCGCTACCGTCGATGTGACGAAGACTTTCGGCAGCAAGCCCATCAACGATCCCACCAAAGCGCTGCAGGGTGTCGTGCCCGGGCTGACGATCCAGTATGGCAATGGCGGCCTGACGGCAGCCTCTGATATCAAGATCCGGGGGATCGGATCTATCAATGGTTCCAGCCGCCCCCTCATTCTTGTCGACAATGTACAAACAGATGATCTCTCCGTCATCAACCCACAGGACATCGAAAGCATCTCCGTACTGAAAGATGCGGCATCCGCCTCTATCTATGGCGCCCGTGCCGCCTTTGGCGTGGTGCTGATCAAAACGAAGACAGGCCGGAAGAACCAGAAGGGTATCATCTCCTATAATAATAACTTCTCCGCAAATACGCCTACGGTCCTTCCGGATTTCGCCGATCCGGAATTCGAGCTGCAAGCGTTGAACGATGCCGGCGTGCGCAGCAATGTCGCTTCTCCGGAAACTTTCGGCATGAACATGCTCAAGCTAAAGGCCGGCGTTATCAACTGGAAACAGCAATATAAAGGCAAGAACGGGAAGGAAATGGTAAAAGGCGAGGACTGGAATATCGACCCTTCTGATGGACGTACTTACTTTTATAAGGTATGGGACCCCAAAAAGGAGATGCTGAATAAATATACGCTCTCCCATCAGCACAACATGAGCATATCCGGTGGCAGCGAAAAGATCTCGTACTACCTGTCCGGCGGTTACAGCTATGATGGCGGCATCTTTAAAATGAACCCGGATGATGTAAAAAAATACAATATCACCGCCTCCGTCAACGCCAATGTAACTTCCTGGCTGGATGTCAATGTCAAAACCCTCTTCCGCAATTATCAATATGACTACCCTTACCAGTACCAGGACTACTGGTATTATTTCTGGCGCTGGGGCGCTTACTTTCCCTACGGTACCTACCAGGGCAAGTATTTCCGTGTGAATTCCGCTTATATGGATGCAGCCAGCAAGGCTAACCTGACCTCTAACTATTCCCGTATCGACCTGGGCGCGACGGTCAAGATCCTGAAGAACCTCAATTTCCGTGCAGACTATACCATTGGACGCGACAACCTGCTCCGGCATGAATCCGGCGGTCCTGTGCAAGCCTGGGACTTCTGGACGGCTGGTTCGCTGAGCCTGACCAACATCGCCACCGCAGGTCAGGATTTTACCCAGTATACTACCGGAAGGATGCTGGTCAATACCTTCAACGGTTATTTCACCTGGCAGCCCAACATTATAGAAGAGCATCATTTTAAGCTCATCGGCGGTGTCAACGCGGAAAAGGATGAAAACATCAATTTTTATGCAGCACGCCAGGGTCTCTTAGACCCTACGCAACCGGAGCTTGGCCTGACCCCGGGCACCCAGACCAGCGGCCCTACCAGTTCGGGAGTACCTACGGGCTGGAGCACGAAGGGACATGGCAAAAAAGCTTTTGCCGGCTATTTCGGCAGGATCAATTACGACTACAAGGATAAATATCTGCTGGAACTCAACGGCCGATATGACGGCTCCAACTACTTTCCTCCAGCGGACCGCTGGGCTTTCTTCGGCTCGGCCTCTGCCGGCTATCGCATCAGCGAGGAAGCTTTCATGCAGCGCCTGAAACCAACCCTGTCTGACCTGAAGGTCCGCGCCTCCTATGGCGAGTTGGGCAACCAGGATGTAACTTCTGACGGCAGCAGTCCCTATTTGCCAGTCATGAACGGCATTCCTACTGCCTGGGTCAGCAACGCCGGCACCATCGCGCAAAGTGTCAGCCAACCGGGTGCGATCGCTCAATCTCTGAAATGGGAAAGAGTGGCAACCCTGGATTTCGGGTTGGATGCAAGGATATTGGATAACCATATTGGATTCAGCTTCGACTGGTATCAGCGTGACACCAAGGGTATGATCCAGGCCACCAGTGTGCCGGCCACTTTTGGTACCGGCGGTCCCAGCATCAATGCCGGCAACTTCCGTTCCCGTGGCTATGAGCTGAGCATCGACGCCAATTACACCATCGGAAAGGACCTGCAACTATACGGAACAATTGGTTTTTCTGACGCCAAGACCGTATTCACCAAATGGAGCAATCCCAATCTTTCGCTTGCCTGGGATCAAAATTATAAAGGGAAGACCTATGGGGAGATCTGGGGCTTCGAAACAGAGCGCTATTTCACTGCTGATGATTTCAACCAGGACGGCACCTATAAAGCCGGGGTGGCTAAGCAGACAGGTTTGGTATCGAGCGGTAATTTCAAATATGGTCCGGGCGACGTCAAATACAAAGACCTCACCGGGCCCAATGGCCATCCGGATGACAGCATCAGCTACGGCAACCTCACGCTTAACAACCACGGCGACCTGAAGAAGATAGGCAACAACCAACCCCGTTATCTGTATAACCTCCGGCTGGGCGGCAGCTGGAAAGGCTTCGACCTGGATATCTTTATCCAGGGAGTCGGTAAACGTGACTATTGGGGTACGGGTCAGACCATTCTTCCTCTGTGGCAGAGCATCGACATCCTGTATGCCAATCAAATGAACTTCTGGACGCCGGATCATCCCAATGCGAAATATCCAAGGCCTTACCCCGGGAATACAACCGGAGTTATTGCCGGCTTATACAGAGGAGGGAATAACTTCTATCCTCAGACGAAATACCTGTTGAATATGGCCTATTGCCGGCTGAAGAACGTGACCGTGGGATATGCGCTGAGCAATAAGATGCTGTCGAGGGCCGGTATCACGAAGCTGCGTTTTTATCTCAGCGGTCAGAACCTGGCTACCATCTCCAACGTCGGTGCACCTATCGACCCCGAGATCACGGATGGCTCTGTTTCAGGCGGCATAAGCTTTACGGGCAGGACCTATCCCTTCGACAGAAGCTATTCGGCAGGACTGCAACTTACGTTTTAAACCAGCAATTCCAATCAGCAATAATTCCTGAATATGAAATCAATAATAAGATATCTGCCGCTGGCCCTCTTTACGATCTGTATGGGCACGGCCTGTAAGAAATACATCGATGTCACCAATCCTGACACATTGGTAGACCCCTCTTTCTGGAAGACGGAGAACAGTGTACGCACCTATGCCTGGGAATTTTATAATTCCTTTCCCGGCTTTGGCAACAACTCCAACGCCAACGGGGATTTTTATTTTCCCACGCTTTCGGATGACCAGGCATCCCCGAGCCTGGCGCAATTCCCGGCGAATCCTCCCGTCACCAACGCAGACTGGACGATTAACACCACCTACCTTGTGGGAAGCTCCTGGACCTATGCTTTCGTATCCTTCGGGTATATCCGCAAGGCGAATGTTATGCTGGAGCGGGTGGACCTTGTACCGATGGCTGATGAAGCCAAAAATCACTGGAAAGGCGTAGCGCATTTTTTCCGGGCCCTGCAATATTTCAAACTGGTGCAGGAGTTTGGCGGCGTTCCCTGGTATGGTCAATCCATGGCGATCAGTGACTCGGGACAGATCTATAAGCCCCGCGATCCCCACCAGCTGGTGATGGACAGCGTACTCGCCGACCTCAATTATGCCGTGGCCAACCTGCGCCAGGTAGACCAGACGAACACGATCAATAAAGACGTTGCCCTGGCGCTGAAAGCGCGTGTTTGCCTCTTCGAAGGCACCTACCGGAAATATCATACCGAGCTGAGCCTGCCCGATGCGGACAAATATCTGACCGAGGCAAAGAATGCCGCCCAAACCCTTATCAGCAGTCCTGCCTATGCCCTCGATAAAAGCTACCAGACAGCGTATAACAGCGAAAACCTGTCGGGAGACAAAGAGATCATCTTTTACAAACGATACGAGGCGACCTTCCTGCAGCATTCCCTGATCTCCTTTCTATACAGCAGTACGGCCATGAACGGCCCATCCAAGTCTGCCGTCGAATCCTACCTGTGTAAAGACGGCCTGCCCATCAGTCTTTCACCGCTGTACAAAGGCGATGCTACTGTGAGTGATGTCATGGCCAACAGGGACAGCCGGCTAGGCATCACTATTGACAGCAGCTATTACTATTACATCGGGCATGTAAAGAACAGCCTTTCATCCAGCACCGGCTACCGGCCCATCAAGTACCTGCCGGACACCAGCAGGCTGAAATCCATTCCCACTTCCATCAATACAAGCACTACGGACGCTCCCTTGTTCTGGCTGGCGGAGGTGTACCTGAACTACGCAGAAGCAGCGGCCGAGCTGGGCACCCTTACCCAGGCTGACCTGGACAATACGATTAACAAACTGCGGGACAGGGCTAATGTCGCACATCTGACCCTGGACCCTGGTTTTACGGACCCTAAGAAAGACGCCGATGTCAGCTCGCTTATATGGGAGATCCGCCGGGAAAGACGTACCGAGCTAATGATGGATGGGTTCCGGTTCCAGGACCTCATGCGGTGGAAAAAAGGCTACTACATGGACTATACGGCCAATCCTGATGCATATTTAGGTGCTAAAGTACCGGCTAATGGCACTGTTAAGCTGAATGCAAACGGTTATATCACTCCCTATAAGCTTCCGGTGACCAGGGCATTCACGGACAGGAATTACCTGTCTCCCATACCTACGTCTCAGCTTGCGCTTTACCCGAAGGATATTGCAGATCACATGCAAAATCCCGGGTGGTAATGATGTAGTGAACACCTGATGATTGAAGGCCTTCAGACAATGAACTAGTTGTTCGTTTTGAAAAAAACATTATTTTAGGGTGAGAATCAGACTAACTATGCTCAAACAGGAAAGGCAGGCTTACATTTTGCACCAGGTAAATCTTCATAACCAGGTGCTATCAGCCAACCTCAGCCTCGACCTCAACGTATCGGAAGACACTGTCCGGCGCGATCTGCAGGAACTGGCTGACAACGGCAAGATCATTAAGGTTCACGGCGGCGCCCTCTCCCTGTCTTTCAATGATTTTCATTACCCCTCCACGAACGTATATGCGCATCCGCAAAAAAAGCTGATCGCGCGTAAGGCTATACCCCTGATCGATAAGGATATGTTCGTGATGACGACGGGCGGCACTACCCTGATCGAGCTGGCCAAGGCGTTGCCCCAGTCCCTGAAGGCGACCTTTATTTCGGGCTCTATCCCTGTCGTTATGGAGTATACGCACCATCCGAATATCGAAGTAATACTCATAGGCGACAAAGTTTCGAAGAACTCGAAAATAACCGTTGGGGGTGAAGCCATCGCCAAGATCAGGCAGATAAAGGCGGATCTCTGTTTCCTCGGGGTCAATGCCATCGATGCCGAGCATGGTATTACGGACAATGACTGGGATGTCGTACAGATCAAAAAGGCCATGATCGAATCCTCCAAAAAGGTGGTTTGTCTTTCCATTGCCGAAAAGATCAATTCCTGCCAGCCCTTTCATGTCTGTCCTATCGAAGAGATCGATATACTCATCACTGAATTGCGCCCGGACGACCCGCTGCTGGAGCCTTATAAGAAGAAGGGCATACAAATTTTATGACCAAGCACATGAGAGAACAACCACCACCGAGACTGCCTCACTGAACGTGAGGCAGTTCCCTGATTGGTAATACCAATCAGGACATGATGCGAAAAAAGAGGACGGCTCGATTTTTTTCTTTTGAGACGGCCTCTTTTTTTTAGCCGAAAAAGAGATAGCAAAGGAAGATGGATACAACGATGCTTACCAGGTCTGCCAGCAGCATCGCCCCGATGGAATAGCGGGTGTCCTTGATCGATACAGCGCCGAAATAGACGGCAATGATGTAGAAGGTACTGTCAGAGCAGCCTTGCAATATGCCGGAAAGACGGGCTGCGAAGCTGTTGGGATCTGCTGCCATCGTGCTTACCATCATACCACGGGCGCCGGCCGCGCTAAGCGGCTTGATCAATGCAGTAGGCAGGCCATCGACAAAGCGGGTGTCCACGCCCATTTTTGTGAAGATGTAGCGCAGTGCGTCGATCAGTGCGCCAAAGGCGCCGCTGTTGCGGAGAAGGCTGATGGCCACCAGCATGCCCACCAGGTAGGGGATGATCCGGACGGCCGTTTCGAAGCCGCCTTTCGCCCCTTCCACAAAAGCGTCGAAGATGTTGATCTTCTTATATACGGCCCCACCGATGATCAGCAGGAAGATGAGCAGGATCAGTCCATTGCCCAGGGCCCTTGAGAAGGATTGCACCCCATCCGAATCCAGCGTCCTCAGATAAACGACGATGGACCCGATGACCAGGGAAAGTCCTCCCAGCCAGACGAGGATGGCAGGCTGAAAAATATTGATCCGTTGTTTGAATGAAACGATCAGTAAGGAAGCCAGGGTTGCGGTGAAGGTGGCAATGACGATGGGAATAAACACATCGGTTGGGTTAGCGGCCTTCATGGAAGCCCGCAGGGCGATGATGCTCACCGGCACCAGCTGCAGACCCGACTGATGCAGGCAGAGGAACATGATCTGGGAGTTGGAGGCCCGCTGCTTGTCGGGATTGATCTCCTGCAGGCTGTCCATGGCCTTGAGCGCAAAAGGGGTAGCGGCGTTGTCGAGCCCGAGGAAATTGGCGGAAAAATTCATCATCATGTGCCCCATTGCGGGGTGGCCCTTTGGCAACTCAGGGAAGAGCTTTGAAAAAAAGGGGCCGATGATGCGGGAAAGCAGCCGGATCCCTCCGGCCCGCTCAGCAATGCTCATGAGGCCCATGAAGAAGCCCATGATCCCGATGAGCCCCAGGGAAAGATTGACGGCGGATTTGCAGGTCTCGATCACGCCATCGGCCTCCTGGAGCCTGTAGGGGGCCGGTGCGGCGGGTGCTGAAGGGGTGATGGCCGCTGGAGGAGGCGCTGCCGGCATTGGGGTGGACGGGACGGTCTTTGGAGGGATAGCCGAAGGAGTCGTCGTTGGAGGAGGTGCCTGGGCGATCCGGATAGTGTCTTTTGCCTTACCGATCACCATGGCAGTGAAAATGTCTTTATCCGCGGGGGAAAAAACGTATTTTATACCCGCCACGAGCACGGAAATAATGATAAAGGCTGCCCATATCCTTGATAGTGCCATTCGATAAAAATAGGATTAATTGCCTATAAATTAGCTACCTTCGCGGCCGAAAAAATGATATAATGGGTTTACAAGCAGGGATCGTAGGATTACCCAATGTGGGAAAATCGACTTTATTCAATGCCGTCAGCAACAGCGCGAAAGCACAGGCCAGCAACTACCGTTTCTGCACCATCGAGCCCAACACGGGACTGGTGGATGTGCCGGACGAACGCCTGCACAAGCTTTCCGATCTGGTGAAGCCCCAGCGTATCGTCCCCACCCAGCTGGGGATCGTAGACATCGCCGGACTGGTGAGAGGCGCCAGCAAGGGGGAAGGGCTGGGCAATAAGTTCCTGGCCAATATCCGGGAAGTGGATGCCATCGTACATGTGATCCGCTGTTTTGAGGACGAGAACATCCTCCGGGACGAAGGGGCCATCAACCCTGTCGGCGATAAGGAGATCATCGATACGGAGCTGCAGCTGAAGGACCTGGAAAGTGTGGAGAAGAAATTCAGCCGCACCGAAAAATTGCTGAAGACGGCGGATCCAAAAGTCAAGGCGGAATATGAGGTCTTAAAACGCTGTAAGGAACACCTGGAAAAAGGCAAGAGCATCCGGGAACTGGCCCTGGCGAAAGAGGACCGACCGGCTATCGCGGACCTTTTCCTGTTGACAGAAAAGCCTGTGCTATATGTAGCCAACGTGGACGAAGCGTCCATGCACACCGGTAATAAATACTCCGAAGCGCTGAAAGCGGCTGTCGCCGGCGAAAATGCCCAGGTCGTCATCATGAACAACTCCATCGAAGCGCAGATCGCGGAAATGGAAGATCCTGCGGACCGGGAACTGTTCATGGAAGAATACAAAATGAAGGAGCCGGCTCTGAACAAGCTGATCCGCAATGCTTACAAGCTCCTCAACCTGGCCACTTATTTTACGGCAGGCGTACAGGAGGTAAGGGCCTGGACGATCCATGAAGGTTGGAAGGCGCCCCAGGCCGCCAGCGTGATCCATACGGATTTCGAGAAAGGGTTTATCAAGGCGGAAGTGATCGCTTACAATGATTTCATCCAGTTTGGGTCGGAGGCTGCTGCAAGGGACAATGGCAAGCTGAGGATAGAAGGGAAGGAATATATTGTGAAGGATGGGGATGTGATGCACTTTCGGTTTAACGTATAGTAAAAAAAGGGGGCTGCGCCCCCTTTTTTTATTTTATTAGTTCATCGAAGGTCAACGACAAATAGTATACGGCCCCTATTTTGGGATTGCCATAGGAGGTCTGATAATAGTGATTGGTTATATTGGACCCGCCCAGCTTGATGATCGTCTTCACTGCCGGCAGCTTGTAGCTCACCTGCGCATCCACCGTACCGAAGGCGGGCACCTCGCCCGTTGCAAAGCTGGAATTCCATAAGAAAGCGTCCTGCCAGCGATACGTCACGTTAAACCCTATATTCTTATATACATTCCTGTTGGACAGCCCCAGGTTATACCGATATTTCGGTGAGTTGAAACTATTGGTCAGCCCCTCATCCTTAGTAATGTCGTTGTAGGAGAAATTTCCGGACACCGACCATGTATCCATCAGGTAATCCAGTCCCAGCGCCGCCCCCTGCGTAGTCACCTTGTTGGGGTTGTTGACATAGGTAGCGAAAATGTTGGGTGTGCCCAACGTAGCCGGCGTGCCGCCCGGCGGCTGCAGCAGCACCAGGTAAGAAAGGAAGTCCTTGTAGCGGTCGTAATAATAATACGCGTCTATCAAGAGCCTGTTCGCAATGAGGCCTTTATACCCGATCTCGTATGCATCCACTGTCTCCGGCTTGAATTTTCCGAACGTGTATTGCTGCAGGTCCGCGGGATTACCCGTGCCCTGGTACTTTGTAACGCTTTCCAGCGTATAGCCCTTGTTGGTATTCAGACGATATTTATCATTGATGATCGCCGGCAATCCACCGATCAGTCGGGTGTTGGCACGGATGGGCAGGTCGATCCACTGGTCCTGGTTGGTGGGATTGCGATAGCCCGTCTGATAAGACAGGCGGATATTGTGCTGGGGGGCCACCGTGACTACGGCGGCAATACGAGGGGTGGCCCTGCCGTCGAAATTCTCGTTCTTATCATACCTGATGGAGCCGATGAGATGGATGCGGTCGTTCACCAGTTTCTTGCCCACCTGTAGAAAGCCGCCGTACTCATCGGTGCCGATGCGGCCGGCGCTGTCGGCGAAGATCGTGCCGTTGGACCCGAGGGAATAGTGACGTAAGCTGGCCCCGGCCTGTAGTTCCAGGAACTTTATATGATCGGTGAAATCATACATGCCTTCGTATTGATAGAGGTTGGTCTTGTCGTTGAACTTGGCGCCATTGCGGCCCGCGCCAAACCCGATGTAGTTGCTGGTGATCGTGTCCTTTGCCGCGTTGAAAGCTGCGCTGCCGGGCTGCAGCCTTGCCCTGTCCGCATAGGCCCGGGCGGCCGCATGGGCCTGGGCGTCAGAAGCTCCACCCCCTTTCGCCGTGTTGTATACAGTGGCATATTCGGCGAACCAGCCCCCGATGACGGTATTGCCCGAGTAGATTGCGCTGCGATTATAGGCTTCGTTCAATAGCGTGCCCAATGCCGTGGCGTTGTATGCTTCACCGGAGCGCTCCTGGGTGGTATAGACCCGTACATAGAACCGTTTGCCCCGTACTTCCAGCTTATACTGGCCAATATTGAAGTTCCGCAGGGAATAACGGTCGGAACCGGTGTACACGGTGGTGCCCGAGCCATAGTTGCCCTGGAGGATGGCCTCTGTGTTATCGGTGATGCGGTAGTGGAGCGCTGCCGTCCCCTTAAAATTCTTGGTCCTGTAATCCACGAGGTCGGCCTCTTTGTAGCCCGTACGGCTGATAGTTTGACCATTCAGCGCTCCACCGGAAGCGCCAAAGGTGGTGTTGATCTCATCGCCGTATACGTTGACCCCGTCATAGCCGGGGTCGGCCGTGTGATTGAAGCCGGGCTTCGTTTTCAGGGTCAGCCGGTTGAAATTAGTGGAATCATTTGCCTGCCAGTCATCCGCCTGCAGCCAGCTGACGCTGAGCTTGAAAGCAAACTTTCCGAAGGCTTTGGCATAACGGGCTGACAGGTCCGGTATGAAACCCAGGCTGGACTGCTGTTTCTTCCCCACATGGTTGACACCGCCCTGCAGCTTGACGCTCAGCCCCTGGTACTCGAAGGGACTCTTGCTGGTGACCAGCAGGGTGCCGTTCATACCGCCCGCGCCGTACAGTGCGGAACTGGCGCCGGGCAGCAGCTCCACGGTGGCCACATCCAGGTCGGAGGGCCCCACGATATTGGCGACGGAAAAATTCAGGCCGGGGGCCTGGTTGTCCATCCCGTCAATGAACTGGTTGAAACGGGTGTTGCCATTGGCATTGAACCCGCGTGTCGTCACCCCGCGAAAGGTGAGACTTTGTACGCTGGTCTCTACGCCTTTCAGGGAAGGCAGCGCATCATAAAATGTAGGAGCGGCTATCTGACGGATAGCCGTTGCATTAAGCTTTTCGATGGATACAGGAGAGGCCAGTATGCTTTCCTGTACGCGGCTGGCAGAGACCACGACTTCCGTCCCCAGGATGGAGCCGGGTGTAAGGTCTATGCTAAGCTCGGAGGTCCCTGTGACCGTCACTTCTTTTGACTCAAAGCCAACGGAAGTGAATACCAGCACAAACGGAGGCTGCCGGGTAGTTGTCAGTTTAAAATTTCCCTTGTCATCCGTAGTAGTGCCGGTGCCTGACCCTTTGAGCGAGACAGATACGGCAGGGATCTTTTCTTTGGTCTGGGAATTTTGAATGTGGCCGGTAATTGTAACAGAGGTCTGGGCAAAAGTAAATACACAGGAAAAGACGGCCACTAATAAAGTGCCGGCTTTGGTCAAAAGATTTCCCATAGCGCAAGTTTTCGTGATAAGATTTGAAACGTATGTCTAAAATACTGATTGTAATGTAGGAATGAAAATTTAATTTTGGCGAATGAAGCAACTGCAGTTCCCTCATCAGACGAATTTCTATCGTGGAAAAGTAAGAGATGTCTATACCATTGCCGACAATTGGCTGGTAATGATCGCATCCGATCGTATTTCCGCGTTCGACGTCATCCTACCCCGTCCCATCCCTTATAAAGGACAGGTATTAAATCAAATCGCTGCGTATATGCTAAAGGCAACCAGCGACATTTGTCCGAACTGGCTGGTGGAAACCCCGGCGCCCAACGTCGCCATCGGCCGTAAATGCACCCCTTTTCGTGTAGAGATGGTCGTAAGGGGAAACCTGACGGGTCATGCCTGGAGGACTTACCATTCCGGCAAAAGGGAGCTTTGCGGGGTAGCCCTGCCCGAAGGCATGAAAGAAAATGACTACTTCCCCACTCCTATCATCACGCCCTCCACGAAGGCGGAGGTAGGGCATGACGAGGACATTTCCCGGAGCGAGATCATTGGCCGGGGGCTGGTGAATGAGGCAGATTACAGCCAGCTGGAGAAATATACGCTGGCCCTCTTCCAACGGGGAAAAGAGATCGCTGCCCGGCAAGGACTGATCCTGGTGGATACGAAATATGAATTTGGAAAGATAGGCGACACGGTCTACCTGATGGATGAGATCCATACGCCTGACAGTTCCCGTTATTTCTATGCCGATGGCTTCGAAGAGCGCCAGCAACAGGGCGAGCGCCAGCAACAGCTGAGCAAGGAATTCGTCAGGGAATGGCTCATTGCCAATAATTTCATGGGGAAGGAAGGGCAAACCGTCCCGGAAATGAGCGACGAATGGGTGAAAACCATTAGCGGCAGGTACATTGAACTGTATGAAAAAGTGATTGGTCAGCCGTTCAAGCCGCAGGCGCTGAGTGACGAGGAGACGTATCAGCGGGCATTGCTGGCGTTAAGCAATCTCAGCTGACGTTTCCCCTTTCGGCAATGTGAAAGAAAAAATGCTGCCCTTGCCGGGCTCGCTCTGGACGTGCATGCGACCGCCGTTCTTGGAAAGGAATTCCTTGCACAGCATCAGGCCCAGGCCCGTCCCGGCTTCGCCATCGGTCCCTTTGGTGGTGTAATAAATATCTTCCACCATCAGCTTCTGGATGACCTCTTCCGAGATGCCCATGCCCGTGTCCTGTACATACACTTCGATATGGCTGCGCATTTCCCGGGCCTCGATGGAGATGGTGCCTTTGTCGGGCGTGAACTTGATGGCATTGGACAACAGGTTGCGCAGGACCAGGTTGATCATATCCTTGTCGGCGTAGACAAAAACAGGCCGCTCCAGCTTGCTCCGGATATAAATATTCTTGGCCTCCGCCTGCAGACGGAGCAATTGCAGCACTTCATTGGTGATCATGGAAATGTCCAGCATCTGCGGTTTCACCGCCTCGGCATACATCTGGCTTTTCGCCCATTGCAGTAAGTTCTCCATCAATCCCGTCGTATAGCTCAGCTCGTTCACCATATCGGGCACCAGCATCTTGATCTCGTCACCGGGCAGGTCATAACGCTGGATATTCCTGAAAAGATTGCGGAGGGCGTAGAGGGGGTTCTTCAGGTCGTGGGCAATAATAGAAAACAGCTTGTTCTTTAAAGTATTCAGTTCCGTCAGCTGATGGGTCTGCTCCTGCAAAAGGGCGGCTTTCTCTGCGATGTCGGCCTTATGACGCAGGATCTTGAGGTTGCTGCGGCGCAGCTGAAAATTCTTCTCATAGCTCTCCTGCTGGAACCTGCTGTTCTCGTTCTTGATCAGCAGCAGACCGGAGAAAATGAATAGCAGCGCCAGCAGGTGGTTGAAGATAAAGAAGTAATAATGCGTCTCCTCCAGGCGATAGATATAGGTGTTCCAGAACGTGTTCTCTGAGAAATAACAGGCCATGGACAAGGTAAAGCAGAAGATGATATTGTAGAGCTTCCTGAGGAAGAAGACCGATAGAACACCGTAAAGGACAAAAAAGAACTCGATGCCCATGTCGATGTGGACGGCATAGACCACGCAGGTCATTACGGGATAAAGCGTGAAAAAACAGGTGCGCGCCAGCTCATGCTGCTGATAATGGGTCAGGGTCATCACCAGCAGGCTGATGAGGGTGGGGCTACAGGCGATCAGCCAGGCATAAGCCGGCATATTCTCCTTGTTCAGCAGGATGACGATGGGAATGATGATACCTGATAACAGCCCGACAAAATTCATGAGATTGAAGATCCCGAGCTTTCTTTTTTCATAGCTCCCAAGAGAAGGCTTGTATCCAATGTTTTTAACATAGGACTGAAAAACGGAGATCTTCTTTACAGCCATGTGCATGGTATCAGAGCCTTAAGGGTTTTGCGCTAATCAGAGTAAGTAATTAAACGTACAAATTACAGTTTTATTTAGATTGATCACTACGAAAAATAAAGCAAGTGAATTTTCGATGTTGCACCCTCATTATATTATTATATAGAATAATATATTTGTGCGCATAGGACAAAATTTCCTCTCTCATAGAAATTTAACGAATCTGTTGTCATGATTGGAGGGGTTCCGTCCCCGACGGGGGCGGAGCGAGGGACGGCCGTAAGCGGGCTTTTGACTTGTTGAAGATATGCGCGCCTTTATCGATGCCTTTCCGCAGCTGCTTCTGCTCGGCCTCGGGAAGGTGGATGGTCTCCTGGCAGGACGCGCTGCAGCAGCCGTCATACCGGGCGGCACAGTCGGCGCATTGAATAAAAAGGAGGTGGCAGGCCTCATTGCGGCAGTTGGTATGGGTGTCGGCGGGGCGGCCGCACTGGTGACAGCGGGCAATGATCTCCTCGCTGATGCGCTCTCCCAGGCGATCGTCAAAGACAAAGTTCTTGCCCCTGAACTTGTTTTCCAGTCCCTTTTCCTTTACGGTGTTGGCATAATGGATGATGCCTCCTTCCAGGTGAAAGACGTTATTGAAACCTTTATGGAGCAGGTAGGCGCTGGCTTTTTCACAGCGAATGCCGCCCGTGCAGTACATGATGATGTTCTTTTCCTTATGCTCTTCCAGCATACCGGCGGACATGGGCAGCTGGTCCCTGAAGGTATCGGAGGGTACTTCCAGCGCCTTGTCGAAATGTCCGACCTCGTATTCGTAATGGTTCCGCATGTCGATGACAACGGTGTCCGGGTCGTCCGTCAGCCGGTTGAACTGCTCCGCATCCACATATCTTCCTTTCTTACCCATATCGAAGGAAGGGTCATCGATCCCGTCTGCCACGATCTTAGCCCGCACCTTTATCTTCAGCACCCAGAAGGACTTGCCGTCGTCATCCACCGCGATGTTGAGACGAAGGTCCTCCAGTCCGGGGAGGCCGCGCAGGTAAGCCGCCAGGCTGTCGAAAGCGGATCGCGGCACGCTGATCTGGGCGTTGATCCCTTCGGCGGCAATGTAGATCCTACCAAAGACCTTTTTCTCCTGCAGGGCTATATATAGCCCGTCGCGGAACTTTTGAGGGTCTGCGATAGGGAAATAACGGTAAAATGAGAGGGTGGTGCGGGGTTCGGTCTCCTGGTATAATAGTGCTTTCAGCTCCTTTTGGGAGACTCTGTTGTGTAAGGCGGCGGCCATGCCGCAAAGATACGAAATTTCGAATTTATCGTCTCCTGGCGCGGAAGGCCGAACCCAGGAGTCCGCCCAGCCCCAGCCGCACGCCCGTCTGTCCATAATGCCCATTGAGATAGGACGCCACCACATCCACCCGGAAAAGCTTGCCGATATTCTCCAGTCCGCCGAAGACCTCCGTGTAGTTGTTATCCTGGTTGACATAAAAGGCATTGGCGCCCGCCACGAGATACCAGTTCAGCCGGCGGAAAAGGGGGATCTTATTGGTCAGCAGACCATTGAAATGATGCTCGATATGTCCCGTGGCATAAAAAGCGGCCGTCGTGCTGTTGCCATAATAAGGGGCCAGCTGAAAGCCGTTGAGATATTGGTTGGCAATAATGGTCTGGTTGCCATTGAAATGCTGGTAATCCTGGATAAAGACACTACGGTCATTGATGAATCCGCCGATGCCCAGGTTATAACGCAACAGACCTTTTAGCCTGAGATTCACATCATCCCACACGGAGAACTGCCATTTGTCGAAATTGACGTCGCTGCCCAGCAAACCGCTCCAGCCTTTTTGGTAAGCCAGGGCGAAGGTGGGGTATTTACTGCCAATCGCAACCCTGCGGTGAGGGAATTCAATATAGCGTTGCCCTGGCTGGTATTCTATTTCCACCCCGGTTAAGGCAGCCTGGTGCCTTGGGAACTGGCTGTTGAGCTTCTCGAAGGGGTAGTTGGGCGTAAATTCTCTGTCCTTGTATTTGATGAGCGAATAGCCTGTGGTGTTGTTGATGGGCAGCCGGTCCTCATAGGCGGCATTTGCCTTTATCACCAGCCCGTTGTCCATGCGGACGGTGTAGTCCAGCCGGCCAAACCACTTCTCATAGATCTTCATGTAATTACGCCGGAAAAAGAGGGTATACAGGCTGTTGACATATTCGTAGATCGGAATATGGGAGTTGAACTGTTCGACACGCCGTCCTCCGGAGAGACTCCAGCGCTGAGCCAGCGAGGAGAGATCGTCCCCTTCTCCCATGACGGATCGTTTGTCAAGGGTAAGGGCGGCCCAGGCATTCAGGCGCGTGTTGTGAAAACCATACCGGATATGCGGGTCCAGCGCGAGCACCCTTGCGCCTTTATTGAAAGATCGGGACAAGGAGCCATCGATGTTGAGGTTGATCCCTTCCACCGTGTTGTATCCCATATTGGGCAGCAACGGCTGCATTTCATACCGGAGAGGCGAGGGTTCGCGGAAATTGCTGCGGGTGAAGCCTCTGGTCAGGATCTGAACGGGTTTGATGCCTCCCTGCCGCGTCAGCATGGAATCGCGGTTCCTTTTCGACCCGGCGGAGTCCTGGCTGCTCTTGTAAATGCTGTCCCGGATCGTATAATTGGTGACCTCTTCGGGCTCCAGGGGAACGGGGCGGATGGAATCCCAGTAAGCGCGGGTCTTCTTATTGGCGGCCGTATCGTACTTCATCAGGACATTGTTGAACCATCTTTTGCGCCAGCGGGGGGCGACGTCATAGTTATTGTATACGTTGAGGAAGTTACCCACGGCGTCAAAGCCCAGGATATTGAAAGTAAAATACACCACCTGGTCCTTCACCTGCCAGACATTGTCTCCGATGGGCGCATGGATCTGGCGGATGGACAGGGTGTCCAATACTTCCAGCTGCGATTCTTTTACCAGCAGCAGGTCCAGGCTATGGATCCTCCACTCCCCGTCCACGATGTCGATGGTGCCGGAGAACAGCGGCTCAAATTTCCGGCGGGGGATCACCCGGATCTTATTGATCTCTTTGCCGTCTTCGAAAAAAGAGCCGAGATATTTATAACGGTAGTAATGAAGGGCCGACTCGGCGATGGGTGAGATGAAGCCACGGGGGTTCAGCTGGCGGGCCAGCATATAAACGTTGTTATTATAGAAGTTGATGAAAGTCGGTACGCTGAAGCCATAGCCGTTGGAGCCGCTCTCCCGGCCGGAAAGCACTTCCAGCTTGATCTTTTCCGGCCGGCGCTTATAGGACAGCTTTGTCAGGGATTCCGAGAGGTAGATGATCCCTTTGCCGGCCGAATCGACGCCCATCTCCTGCTTGTCCTTTTCCTCTATTTTCTGGCCCAACACTCTCTTTGGGACCTTCCGGCTTTTGATCAGGGTCTTGATATAGGCTTCGCAGGTGAAGGAGTCCAGGGGAGTTTCATAATCCTTTCTTTTTTTGATGGCTTGCCGGATGATCTCGTAGGCGGGGTCTTCCCCGCCGGGACGGACGACGACATCCGCCATGCTAAGCTGCTGAAGGGAGAGGCTGAAGTCTACCTTCAAGCCTTCCTGCCCTATGGTGACCTTCTTTTCCTGGCGGGCATATCCTACGTACTGGCAAACCAGCGTATAAGTGCCGGGGGACAGGTCCAGAAAATATTTGCCTTCGATATTGGCCGTGACGCCACGGGTGCTGCCTTTTACCAGGATGGAGGCATAGGCAAGCAAACTGCCTTTATCGTCCGTCACTGTTCCCGAGATCCGGGCAGCACGGGTATCGGAAAATGCAATACAATACAGCAATAAGAGGATCAAGGCCTTCTGCATGGTTGGGTTAAAAGTTATCGGGCGAATATAAGCAACCCATTGCGGATCCATCGCCGAAATTGTCCTTATGGCATATTTAATGTAAATATGGTTATCTACTTATTAAGATATTTTCATATCTTAGTTCAAATCCTTAAGCGTTGTACCCCCGAACCCCTACCCTTCTTTTTACACTCCTGCTGGTGTGCCCCATTCTTTCCATTGCACAGCCTTTCGAGATCCATCGCCTGCTGGTGAAATTACAGTCCGCACAGCCTGATACAGACAGGGTCAATACCTGTTACGCTATTTCCAGGTACTATTGGAACAAGGATCCCGACAGCGCGCTGCTGATGGGAGCACAAGCGCTGACGACCGCCGAGAAGGCCCATTATGAGAAGGGCATGGCCCTTGCCTTTCTGACCGAAGGCGTCGCCTATGGTACAAAAGGGCAGTACCCGGAAGCGCTGCAATGCCATCTGCAGGCTTTGCGGCTCAGCGAAAAATTGCATATGGAAGGGCTTACGGGGAATAATTATACGAATATCGGCATTGTATATGCTGCCATGAAAGATTACCCCAGGGCGCTGGAATATTTCCGGATGGCATTGCAGATAGCCGACCATGACAAAGCCGACACTACCCGCTTAGGGGTAGCCGTTATGCTCATCAATATGGGCGATGTCTTTAAACAGCAAAAAAAGTTCGACTCGGCCCTCGATTATAATGAACGTGCCCGCCGGCTCGTCGTGCAGGCGCATGATTCGCTGAACCTTTCGGTCGTCCTGTTAAATATGGGAGATGACTATATCAACCTGCACCAGCCGGAAAAGGCTTTGACCTGCCTGACGCAGGCGCTGCATATTTCAGCGCTGCTGGGTGACGAGGAGGGCATCGCCTGGGCCTATAATTCCCTTGCACAGGTGTATTACCAATCCGGCGGATATGATGCCAGCATCCGGAGTGCAGCCATGAGCCTGCAGAAAGCGCAGCGCCTCCATCTTCCCGAGATCCTGAAAGAATCCTGTCACACGCTGTACACCGGCTATCAGGCTCTTAAAAAATTCGACCAGGCCCTCTATTACAGGAATCGCGAGATCGCCCTGAATGACAGCCTTTATACCCTGGAAAAAGAAAAGCAGGTGAAAAGCCTGCAATCGGGCTATGAGCTGGAGAAAAAACAGCACCAGATCGACCTGCTGAACAAGGACAGGATCATCCGGGAAAATGAGCTGGCCCGGGCAAGGGTAAAGCATTTCCTGTATATTTCCCTTGCCGTGCTGCTGGGGCTCGGCTGTTTTTTCCTGTACAGGAGCAATTTCCAGAAACAGCGGCTCAACCGGATGCTGAAAAGCCGCAATGAAGAGATCAGGAAGAAGAATAAGCAACTGGAAGAGGTCAACCGGGTCAAGAACAAATTGCTGTCCATCATCGGCCATGACCTGAGAAGTCCTATCGCCACCCTGCAGGGCTTTGTCGATCTGCTGCAGCAGTCGGCTCTTTCGCAGGAGCAGATCCTGCATTTCAGCGGGAAGATGAGTGAAAGCCTGGTGGGCACTTCACAGCTGCTGAACAACCTGCTGCACTGGGCCAAAAGCCAGATGGAGGGCATGCAGGTGAATGCCCGGAACTTCGATCTGCGAACGATCATCGTACAAAACAAACGCCTGGCGCAAAGCCGGGCAGAGAAAAAGCAAGTCGTACTGCTGTCGGATGAAGCGATGTCCCCGGTGATGGCATGTGCGGATGAGGTCATGGTGGACCTTGTCATTCGCAACCTGGTGGAGAATGCTATCAAGTTCTGCGGGCCGGAGGATATGATCAGCCTGTCCGCCCTCGCCAGCGAAGCGAGCGTCTCAGTGACAGTAAAAGACACCGGGCAGGGAATAGCATCCACGGACCACGATAAGATATTTAACCAATCCGTCTCCTATACTACCGCAGGCACTGCCCGGGAAAAGGGCAGCGGACTGGGACTATTCCTCTGCAAGGAACTGGTGGAGAAGAACGGAGGCAGGATCTGGTTCGAGAGTGAGCCCGGCAAGGGCACTTCATTCACATTCACCCTGCCCGCCGCGGACCCACGCTAAGCGCTGACGGTTCTCCGGCGATGGATATAGCTTCCGGTGAGGGCCGCCCCTCCGCCTACCAACGCCCCTACCAGCGCCGTAATGAGGATCAGCAGGACCGTAGAACCTCCCAGGGGGAGGAGCACGGCGATCTTCTTTGAAAGAATGCTGTTGTTCGGTGCATCCATGCTCCAGGACAGCAGGGTCCATAATATGAAGAGGCCCAGGAAGCCGGCCAGAAAGGATACGCCCGGCCGTTGAGGTATCAGGGCGCTGACAAGAAAGGCGGCCAGCGCAAAGCCCCACCAGGGCAGATAAAGGCCGGAGACAAAGCTTAGCAATGCGATCAGTAGTGTAGTTATGATGAATTTCATTAGTTACCGGGTTTTAAGTGCAAGGTCCATTTGATCCTTTTATCTCTTATCTCGCTCATATCCATTACCCACAGGGGGTAGTATTTGCCGGAAGCCCAGCTATCGATGAAAGTGTCGTAATAGGGGCTGCCCGGGTTGCCGCTCTGACCGCCCGGATATACCCCGTACGCCTCCGTTTTATTTGTCAGCTGCACGATCATCCGCCAGCTGGGGCCGTGGAATTGTTTGGCTGCATTGATGCAATGGGTGCCTCCGCCGATGTTCAGGTGCATCCGGCTAAGGGCAGGCAGGCGCAGCAGGTGGCGGGCCCAGGTGTCCTTGAATTTACCCCAGGTCCCTTTGTCCTGCTTGCCGGCGGCCAGCAGATCGGGAACAGATTTCAGAAAGGCGGCTGTCACTACCTGCTGGATCGTTTCTTTTTCGGGCGTATTGATATCGTCGATAAAGGAATAGGCTGAATCTTTCAGCAAGGCTTCCAGCAGCGTGCTTTCGAAAGGGCGCAACAGGGGCAGCGAGTACTTTGCAAATTCGTCGTCATAGATCTCATTCTGCAGATGGGTCCACCAGTACTTGAAGATCACAGGGCCCTGTTCATCCGGGTCGTTGCGAAGCTTCCACAGTTTGAACTGGTTGAGATACCCTTTCCCGGTGTCATCCAATTTCGACTCCTGGATATTGCGCAGGAGGAGGGGCCTGGCCATTTCCGCGAATACGTCATAGTTCTCCGTCTGCAGCTTCATCATATCGGCAGGGGTAATGGAGTTCATCTGGTTCAGCAGGCGATTGATCAACAGGCCCCGGTAAGGGGGAAAATCGCTGCCCAGGAAATAAGGGTAGCTGGTATCCACCGGCACCTGGTTCGCGCTGCTGACGAATCCCCTGTCAGGGTCGATCATATTGGGGTTCCTGTCGCCCGGGATCGTATCCTTCCACATATAGGAGCTATCCTCTCCGGGCATAATATAGAGGCCCTGGCCCTTCCATTTCCCCGGGAACAGCCCCCGCTGCCAGATGGCTACCTGGCCGTTCTTGGCGGCAAAGACGAAGTTCTGTCCGGGACATTTGAAATGATCCAGCGCATTCCTGTAGTCGTCGTAGTTGGCGGCGCCCTGCAGCCGTCCGAAGGTGGCCAGCTCGTTGGAAGGACCGGCGGCCTGCCAGTGCACTGCATAGCTGTTGGCGGAAACAGTGTTGGCAAAACCATTGAAGGTCGGGTCGTACATGACGGGTCCGAAGACCGTGCTGACCACCGTATCGTACACATCCGGCAGACCTTTGACCCTGAGCGTATCTATCCTGCTCTCTACCGTGCGCCAGGCGCTGTCGAACCAGTATTCCCTTCTTTTGTCATCCTTGAACTTAATCCTGTAATAGTCACGGACATCCCTGCCCGCATTTGTCACTCCCCAGGCACAGCTGTCATTGAAGCCGATGACGATGTAGGGCGCTCCCGGGAATGACACGCCATACACATTGTATTTATCCGTCTTTATCTGCATCTGGTACCAGATGGCCGGCAGGTTCGTGCTTAAATGCGGATCGTTGCAAAGGATGGGGCTGCCGCTGAGGGTCTTCTTTCCACTGACCGCCCAGTTATTGCTGCCATTGCTTTTCTCCGGCTTCATTTCCCTGGCTGTGACGGTGTCCTTATTATTGAAATAAAGAGAATCGGCTGTTGCAGGAGGCCTGGGCAGCGCGAGCGCAGCAAGGAAATGGGTGCCTTTGGGAACAATGGGGTCGGCGCTGTCTATAACGGCAGGGTATAGCTTAGCAAGGTCTTCCTTACTGAAAATGCTTTTGGCATTGGTCATTTCGAAGTCATTGTCTGCGCCTGCCAGGTCGAAGGCCATGTATTTAACGAACAGGGCGATCTTCAGGTTGCTCCAGGGCTCCGGCCTGTAGTTCAGCAGCTTGTATTCCAGGGGCAGCTCACCCGCCTTCATATTCCGGATGTAATCATTGACGCCGGCCGTATATGCATCGCAATCTTTTTTGGTGGTGCTGTCCTTCTCCATTTCTTCCACGGCCTTTTTGGCGGCCTCCACCATCCCCAGCCTTCGCATGCTGCGGTCATATTTTACGAGGTTGTCGTTCTCACCGGGGCCTAATATTTCACTCAGCCTTCCTGCCGCGGCAAAGGTCTGAAACTCCATTTGCCAGAGCCGGAACTTTGCGTGCAGGTATCCTTGTATGTAGCAGGCATCGGACTCGCTGTTCGTATATACGTGGGGGACCAGGTATTGGTCGAAATAGACGCTGGCCCTGTCTTTTAGTCCCGGCAGCGCCAGGTCGCCCGTAAAGCTTTTATCCACGGCCTCTGCATTTTGCCAGAAGCCATGCTGAGGACTGAGGAATCTGCCCAGGGGCGGCAGCTTGCCCCATTGGTTGTCGAGAAAGAAGATAAGCGCTCCGGTTAACAGCAAACTAAGTAGGAAAGGGATTATTCGCATAACCTAAAAGTAGTATTTTTTTGAATTAGCCATGAGTCCCAGCAGGAAAAGTGTTACCACCTAGTGGTAATACCACAAAATGGTATTGTACATGTGCCCGCGATTATCAAAATTTGCATTCACAAACGCACCGTACTAACGCAACGCAAACCCCTCTTACCCTACTCTTAATTCAGTTCAGGTGGTTCAGGTAGATAATAGGCCGGACTCAGTGGTGAGCCGGCTTATTTTTTTGTGCCCGATGTATATTATGCCCCCTGCAGTACGGAGATCAGCTTATCCACTTCCGCGACAGTATTGAATGCATGCAGCACGATGCGCAGCCGCTCGCTGCCCCTGGGGACCGTGGGATACAGGATCGGGCGGATATCCATTCCTTCGTCCTGTAATGCGGCGGCCAGGGATCTTGCCGCTTCGTTGCCTGGTGTTATCACGCCCTGGATGGGTGTGCGGCTTATTAATTTTTCAAAGGGCAGGCGGGCGTCCTGCAGCGTGCCGATCAGCGACCGGAGATGAGCCCGCTCGGGGTGCATGGCCGGGAAGAGGCTGTAGGCTTTTTGGATGGCCAGGATGGCGGATGGCGGCAACGCGGTGGTATAGATAAAGGGGCGTGAGAAGTTGATGATATAGTCCCGGAGCCGATGACTGCCCAATACGACGGCCCCGTGGCAGCCCACTGCCTTACCGAAAGTATGTACACGGGCGAAGCAGGCTTCCTGTAAGTGCAGCTGTTGGACCAGTCCTTCGCCATTTTGGCCTATGACGCCTGTGGCGTGGGCTTCGTCTACGATGAGGTGCGCACCATATTTCCGGCAGAGGGCGGCCATTTCGGACAGAGGCGCCAGGTGTCCGTCCATTGAAAAGACGGATTCCGTCACGACGAAAGCAGTCCCTTTGGTTCCTTGCAGTTTTTTTTCCAGGTCCTGCAGGTCGTTGTGCCCGAAAGAAAAGGCGTGGGCAAAAGACAGGCGGATCCCGTCCCGGATGGAGGCATGGCTCAGCTGGTCATAAAGGACAGTATCCCCCTTTTGAGGCAGACAGCTCAGCAGGCCCAGGTTCGCGTCATAGCCGGAGTTGAAGATAAGCCCCGCTTCGGCGGCATGAAAGGTCGCAAGCTCCTTTTCCGTCTCTTCGATGAGCGGATAGTTGCCGGCCAGGAGGCGGGAGCCGCCGCTGCCATGAGGGGTGGGCCTGCCATGAGAGGAGGATTCGCCCGCCAATGCTTTTTCGATCAGTCCATTGGCGGCGATGCCCAGGTAATCGTTGGAACAGAGGTCAGTTTTGCCATCCGGCAGCCGCAGGCGGCGAAAAGCATCCAGGTCTTTTCTTTCCTGCAGCTTCTTATCGAGGAAGTCTTCGTTCAAATGTGTCCAATTTCCGGCAAACCTACATAATTTCGCCACATGCAATCGCTCCCTCAACAGAAGAATATCCTGGGACTACAGCTGCCCACGGACCCCCGCTGGGTGGACCTGGCCAGCCTGTCATTGGAAGACATCCTCACAGATCATGCCTGGTGTGAGCAAAAGGCCGCCACCAGCTGCATTTCCCTGATCCAGCGTTATTCCGCCAAAGAGAAGCTGGTGCAGGAGCTTTCCCCCATCGTCACGGAAGAATGGGGACATTTCCGGCTGGTGCTGGCCGAGCTGAGCAAAAGGGGCCTGAAGCTGGGCCGGCAGCGAAAAGACCAGTATGTCAACAAGCTGATGGAGTTCGAGCTGAGGGGCGGCAATGAAGAGCAGCGGTTCCTGGACAGGCTGCTGATCTTCGCCCTCATCGAGGCCCGCAGCTGCGAGCGATTCAAGCGGCTGAGCGAAGGACTGGATGACGAGTACCTCCGGCAGTTCTACCGGCGCTTTATGGAAAGTGAGGCCGGTCATTACCATTTATTCATCGAGCTGGCGGAGACTTATGTAGATAAAGAAACCGTGCGGCGGAGATGGAAGGAATGGCTGGATTATGAGGCTGGGGTGATGGAGTCGCAGGAGATCCGGGGGGACAGGATCCACTAGTGCGCCGATAATTTTTCTACATACACCGCGGTAAATTCTTCCATTTTCTTTCTCCTGTATTGCATGACCCAGCGGGGATGCGGCAGCGGAATGATCTCCTTAAAAAATCCGTGTTTCTCATTGATCCGCCGAAACTGCTTATAATTCTCTCCTTCTCCCAGGCAAAAGCAGCTATCTGTGGTAGTGGGGATGGTATCCAGCTGCCGGCGGATGCATTGCACGATGAAAGGTTCGGAGGACCTTAACAATTCCTTATCGTCATAATAGTTGAGGTTCTTCCCATTCCAGGTAAAGGCCAGCGGGAAAAGGGCTGTGATGAAATAATCCCCATAAAATTCCTTTACCCCTCCATATTTGTCGATCATCGCATAGATGAACTGAGAAGACAGCTCAGGCAGCCGCTTCAGGTTGCTGGGAATGCCGCATTTCTCTTCCAGGCGGATGGGGTCTGTGAAGGGTACGCCTGTGACGCCTGCTCCAAAGCGGCCGGGATTGATGCCGAAGATAAATTTCCGGGGACGGGTGTCGGAATAGAACTTTTCATAGAAGGTCTTTGTCAGCCGCCATGCCTGCGGATCGAGAAAGGGGTTCATGATCTCTATGCCGGAGGGCATGGAAAAAGACGGATCGAGCTTTCTGTAGAAGTCAAGGATGGCTGTTGCCTGCGTGGTTGTTTTTTCTGACATGCGATATTGCGAAGGTCGCATCTTAATCCCTATGAATTTGTTAATGTGCCGCGGCGAAAAAGGCGAGCTCTTCCGTCAGGTCCAGAAAAGGGCAGCGCCGGGCCAGTTCTTCCGTCTTTTGCAGATGGTCCTCCAAAAACCGCCTGTGCGCCTGCGTGGCGGGTTGGAATGCCTTATGCCGCCGGGCCGTGACGATCTTTTTTACTTCAGCCATAATGGCCTGGGAATCCTTGCTGATATAGTTACGGGTAAATTCTTCCAAAACGAACTGGGTGGCGGCATAATTGGGATGGACCATGTCGATGTCATAGAACCGGTAGTCGCGGAGTACGTCGATCACCAGCTCGTAAGCGGGGAAATAATACAGCCGGCCGAACTTGTTCACCAGGTGATGGACGGCTTCGATGAGCCGGGCCTTGCTTCTGTTGTTCTCCACCACCCCATCCCGGATATGGCGTACAGGGCTAACAGTGAAGATTATCCGCAGCGATGGGTTGAACTGGAAGAGCCTGTAGAGACAGGTATCCAGGGCGACGATGATCTCTTCGATGGTCATTAAATGTTTGCGGAAGATCTGGCCAGGTGCACGATGGCAGTTGGCGACGGGGGCGCCGCCCGCCCCGGCCGGACTGTGGCGCCCGGTCAGGAACTGCGCCGGCGCGTCCGGCAGCAAACGATAGGAAAATGCGCTGCCCAGGGTGATGACGAGCCATTGGGCCTCTTTCAGGAAGGCATGCGCCCGGGCAAGGGAATCATTGATGCCTTGCAGCGCCTCTTCCCTGTCCATGCGGGAGAACTGGCTGTGATGCTGCCAGCTTTGCCACAGCTCGTTGAAACAGACCAGGTCTTTTTCTTCGAAAGGGCGTCCATCCATATACGAAATGATGGAGGATGCCACACTGGCGGGGTCGAATAAGATGCCGTTGGGATTTTGCAGCGTATCGAACTTCCAGTCGCGCAGGGCATTGCCGATGTGCTCCGTAAAGCAGCTGCCTGTCAGCATGATCTTATCGGGATAGCCGATGGGGTGCGGCAGCGGTCCGATCGTTATGGGTAGTTGGAGATCCATTACACGAAGATTTCTGAAGCAAGCTTTAAAGATCCGGCCAGCGCGGCCTGGTTTAGTCCGGACAGGAGGCCTTTGTGCTCGAAGTAGGGGATCATATGTGCGCTGTCCATATTGCCTACAAGGTGGTCGCCCGCCATGGGGCAGCCGCCGATGCCTTTCAAGGCGCCGTCAAAGCGACGGCAGCCGGCTTGCAGGGCGGCATCGATCTTGGCCTTCCAGTGGGTGGCTGTGGAGTGCAGGTGCACGCCGATGGTATGATCCGGCAGCTGCCGCACCAGGTAGTCCGTCACAGCAAAGACCTGTTCGGGCGACGCCAGTCCTACGGTGTCGGCAAGGGAAATGATCCGGATGCCCAGGCGGGTGAGGGTTTCCACCCATTGAAATACGATCTCTTCCGACCATGGGTCGCCATAAGGATTGCCAAAGCCCATGGAAATATATACGACCAGCTCTTTTTGTCTTTTGGCACAGAGGTCCTGGATCTCCTCCACTGTAGCCAGGGAGCCTTCCACCGTCTTGTTGGCATTGCGGAGCTGGAAGGTCTCCGACACGGAGAAAGGGAAGCCCAGGTAAGTGATCTCGCCGAAGGAGGCGGCTTCTTCTGCGCCCCGGAAATTGGCGACGATGGCCAGCAGGCGGGTACGATGCGAGGAAGCGTGTCTGCTGTGATCTCCCGGTGCGGCGATGTTGTCTCCTGGTACGGCGATGTACTGTTTGTCCAGCCCGGCCAGCACCTGTGCGGTGTCGGCCATCTGCGGAATGGCTCTGGGAGATACGAAGCTGCCGAAATCCAATGTATGGAAGCCTACTTTCAGCAGGGAATTGATGTATTCGATCTTTTTTTCCGTAGGGATGAGGTGGGGCCAGCCCTGCATGGCGTCCCGGGGGCATTCGATGAGGGAGATCGTTCCGTTGCGGTGGTTCATCAGGCAAATTTAGCAGTTTTTGCCCGCCATGCTAATAATCATCCCCAAATGTTGCGGGCACCAATCCATCAGACTCATACTGGCTCGGGCTGCCAGTCCCGTCCCAGGCGTTGATAAGAATGCCTGATGACATCCTATTACTCTTAAGTTGATTCGTGCCCTTTAGCTTCAGCTCGTCTGTACCCCAGAATTCCAGGTTGATAGCGGTGTTGCTGAAACCATCCAGACCTACCCCAAGGGACCTGGGAGGATCGTCTGAAGGCAGTCCGCAGGACGAGGTACGGTGTACGCGTACGCCGGCGATGATGTCATCAAGCACGTACCATATCTTTATTTCAATCCCACCCTGCACATCTTTTGTGTGACAGGTAAACCCTGTTAAACCGCCCATGGAATGCGGCTCGATAAAATACCACCCGGATGTGGTGGGCAATCTAACACTGGTGGTATTCGTACAGCCATCGACAGGAGGGGTCGTTATTGAAGCGCTGCCTATTAAAGTGTAGCGCACTTCGGTCCCTTCAGCAAGACCACCATCAATAGTGAACAAAGGGTGTATATTCGACGGACAGGGTTTGCCGAAACCCCGGTAAACAAGGGTAAATTTTGCCGTCTCCTTTAGCGGATCGCTGCCGCCGGCGTTGATCACACCGCCATGGAACCGTTCATATATGAATAAACCTTTGAATTTACGCAGCACTGAACGGGCGACAATATGATCGTTGGCAGCGATCTCGATCGCACCGGATATCACGTGGTCGATCTTGCATCGGATGACGGTCGGCGACCAGAGATCGGCCTGGACAGGGGTTCCGTTGATCTTTACGGAGCGGTTGGGCGCACCGGGATCATTGCCAAAAGTTCCATACATATACAGCATACACATCCCCTTGTTCAAAGGACTCATGTAATCTTCATCCACCTGCAGATAATCCACACCATGGCCGCCCAATACGGTGATATTGCATATGAGCATGAACAGACCTTTGCGATGCATGTTTATCCTTGCAATTACGATCTCAGGATTTGCTTTGGGCTCATGATCGGGAGCTGTGTAATATGCCCAGGCGACTTCGGAGGACAATTTCCCTTCACCGGCGTAGTCCCAGCCTTTGATCTCATCCGGCCGGAGCTGCCTTGGTTTCTTTAAGACAGGTGACGTGTATGTGCCGGCTGGCGCATCATCGGGATCGATACGGGGAAACGTCGTCGTCACTTTCAGTTCAATGGCTCCGCCCTGGTCAACGGCAGCTTCGGCAGGTGTGAGTCTGAGGCTTTTAAAATAGCCCCAATCGCTGAAATGTGAAGTGGCTGCCTTTATTTCTCTTTTCGCCTTATCTACCGTAGTGTTCGTAAGCATCTGCCATGTTCCCGCGTTGTCCTGGAATGCAATGTCCAGGAATTCGGGCCGGGTTTCCAGCGTATCCTCGGGCTTATAGCGGAAGATGACCGTTACAGGCTTGCTGAATTGCTGTCCATGTGGTGTGAGGCGATAAGCGTGGCCAATCCCTTCAGGAAGCTCATTGGTCACTGGTTCGATAGCGATATCGGCGGGAGCATTCAATGCACCGGCAGGTATGATCAATCGGATGGTCCCATCTGAACTGACCAGCTCCCCACCGTCGCCGCCAATCGTTTTCCGGGTGGATTGTCCCACCGGGGTACCTACCGGCGTCACCGTGTCCTCCGGCTGTACGGGTTGTTTTACTTTGTCTTTATGGCAGGCCAAACAAAACAGGCAGCACGCAATAGAAAGGGCTGCAATGGAAAATCTCTCTTTCATGATCAATATTTAATGCTGCGGCAAAAGTATATTGCATGAAAGGATACGCGACAGGCAGAAGAAATGGATTGGGGAAATGCCTGCATGAATTGCAAACGGTGATAGGGTCAGGTGCTGTGTTTCAGCTCAGGTGCGATGCTTCAGCGCCTCATATAAGATGATCCCCGCGGCAACGGACACGTTGAGTGAATCGAAATCACCTGCCATGGGAATGGAAAAATGCTCATCGGCGGCCTTGTGGATATAGGGCTGTACGCCTTTGTCCTCGCTGCCCATCACGATGCAGCAGGGTTCGATCAATGGCAATTCGAACACTTTTTTCGTTGCATTCATTTCGCTGGTGAATACTTTGATCCCATTGAGGTGCAGGCTATCCACGGCTTTGAGCAGGCTGTTCACGCGGCAGATGTTGATACGTTCCAGGGCCCCTGCCGAGGATTTCATCGCCTCTTCATTGAGAGCGCCGACGCCTTTGTCGGGGATGATCAGCGCCTGGGCGCCGCAGCAGAGGGCGGAGCGGGCGATGGCGCCGATGTTACGGACATCCGTAACGCCGTCCAGCATAATGAATAAAGGTGTTTGCCCCATGGACACCACATGATCGATGACTGCCTGGAGATCGAGGTATTGCACGATGGCGGCAAAGGCCAGCACGCCCTGGTGATTGGCCCGGGTGAGGGAGTTCAGTTTTTCGGGAGGCACCATCTGGATGGGAATAGCATGTTCCTTCGCCAGCTGGCGGATCTCGCCGATGGACTCGCCGCTGGTATTGCGGCCAAAAAGGATCTTATCTACGGCCCTCCCTGAGCGGATGGCCTCAATGAGAGGCTGCCGGCCGATGATGAGGGATGATTGCTTCATTCAACATTATTTTTACTTTCAGGATAGCCGCCACGGACATGGAGTCCGTGATAATGCCTTCCTCCACCATGCGATAGGCTTCTGCGAAAGGTAGTTTGCGTACGATGAGCTGCTCGGTCTCTTCCGGCTCCGGCTCGCGCTGTTCCAGCTGCCGGGCGAGAAAGAGGATGGCTTTTTCGTCGCTGACGGAATTGGAGAGGTGCATTTCCATGATGGGCGTCCATTCTTTGGCCACCAGTCCTGTCTCTTCCAGCAGCTCGCGCTGGGCGGATGCTACAGGAGGGACCGAGGGGTCGCCTCCGCCTTCGGGGATCTCCCAGCTGTATTGGTCCAGGGTGAACCGGAACTGGCCCACCAGCCAGGTGTTGAGCTCTTCGTCCAGGGGTACGACACCGATGGCGAGGTTTTTGAAATGGACCTTGCCGTAGATGCCCTTTCCTCCTCCCGGGTTGATGACATTGTATTCCGTCAGGCCGATCCACTTATTGTCGTAGACGGGACGTTCGGAAAGAATGGTCCATGGATTGTGCGATTCGTTCATGGTATTAAGTGAGAAACCTCCCGGGCGGGAGGCTTCTTCTTTATTTAAGACCGAAAGCTTTTTTTACTTTCGGAACATAGTCCAGTTTTTCCCAGGTGAACAGCTCCACCTTTTTCTTCAGCTCCTTACCGTCGGGAGAAGTGAAAGTCTTTTCCACTGTCTCGGACTTGCGGCCCATATGACCATAAGCGGCCGTTTCGCTGTAGATAGGGTTGCGCAGCTTCAGGCGGGTCTCGATGAAGTAAGGGCGCAAGTCGAAAAGCTCCATTACCTTTTTGGCGATCTCCCCGTCTGTCAGCTCTACCCTGGCGGTGCCGTAGGTATTTACGTTGATGCTGGTGGGCTGGGCTACGCCGATGGCATAGGACACCTGTACCAGGATCTCGTCGGCTACGCCGGCGGCTACCAGGTTCTTGGCGATGTGACGGGTGGCATATGCAGCAGAGCGGTCGACCTTGGAAGGATCTTTTCCGCTGAAAGCGCCGCCGCCATGGGCACCCTTGCCACCGTAGGTATCCACGATGATCTTACGGCCTGTGAGACCGGTGTCCCCGTGAGGGCCGCCGATGACAAACTTGCCGGTGGGGTTGATGTGATATTTGATCTGGTCGTTGAACAGTTTTGCGTATTTGCGGTATTTGCTCTTTACGCGGGGGATCAGGATCTCGATGATGTCCTTCTTGATCTTCGCCAGCATTTTAGATTCCGTATCGAAGTCGTCATGCTGTGTGGAAACCACAATAGCGTCGATGCGAACGGGCTTGTTGTTGTCGTCATATTCCAGGGTGACCTGGCTTTTCGCGTCGGGGCGAAGGTATTTGATAGCCTTGTTCTCTCTTCTCAGGGCAGCCAGTTCCAGGAGGATCTTATGGGCGAGGTCCAGCGCGAGGGGCATATAGTCGTCCGTCTCGTTGCTGGCGTAGCCAAACATCATACCCTGGTCGCCTGCACCCTGCTCTTCCTTCTTCTTCCTGTCAACACCCTGGTTGATGTCGGCTGACTGCTCGTGGATGGCGGAGAAGATACCGCAGGAGTTGGCTTCAAACATGTATTCGCTCTTGGTGTAGCCGATCTTACGGATCACACCGCGGGCAATTTCCTGTACGTCCAGGTAGGCCTTGGACTTTACTTCGCCGGCAAGCACTACCTGGCCAGTGGTAACCAGGGTCTCGCAGGCTACTTTTGACTGGGGGTCAAAAGCCAGGAAATTATCAATCAGCGCATCGGATATCTGGTCAGCCACTTTATCGGGATGGCCTTCAGATACGCTCTCGGAAGTAAATAAATAAGGCATGATGAGTTAAAAAGATTTAAAAAAGTATTAATGGGTTTTACTTACGTCCGCAAAGATAATACTTGTGCGCAATTATTATATGGCAAGTGGAGTTATTTGCTAAGATCCGTGTAGAGCTGCAAATAATCGCTCAGATCGGATTCGGCGTTGAAGGACAGGACCTTTTTGCCCCTTATCTTCCCGAATTCCTCGATCAGCTTCTTATCCACCTTTTCAGCGCCGAAGGTAATGGCGTCGGCGTAGGTGGCGCCTCCCCTGAAAAGACCGGTGTTATTGCCTTCTTTGTAAGGTTCCAGGTCCTTTTCCTTGATGTTGGCGTGTATATTGGCGATCTTGAGGAATTCGTTGCCTAATTTCTCCTTGAAGGTATTCTGGCCGATGGTGAAAACACATTTGCTATGGGCGAAAACAGGCTCTTTCTTATAGACGGTCTTGAGGTACAGGGGGATCAGGCCCGTCATCCAACCGCTGCAATGAATGACGTCGGGGGGCCATCCGAACTTTTTCACGGTCTCCAGGGCGCCCTTGCAATAGAAGACGGTGCGAAGGCCATTGTCGTCGAACCACTTCTCCTCTTCGTCGTGGAAGATGAATTTCCGCTTGAAAAGGTCCTCATTATCCAGGAAATACACCTGCAACCGGGCATTGGGCAGGCTGGCCACTTTGATCTGTAAAGGAAAATCGTCATTATCCACCGCCACATTGATCCCCGACAAGCGTACTACTTCGTGAAGGCGGTGTCTGCGCTCATTGACCACTCCAAAGCGCGGCATGATGCAGCGCACTTCAAACCCACTTTCATTTGATTTAATTGCCAGTTTATTCACGATCTCTGCAAATTCTGTCAGCTCTAAATAAGGCGACATTTCGTTGGCAATAAATAAAATTCGCTTTTTTTGTAGCATTATTTGAATTGATTAATGAGACGAACCTTAACCAATTGATCACACAAGGCGACCAATTTGGTTTGCAAAATTAAGCATTTTTATTGTAAAATCGTTGCTGTGGCCCATCCCCGCAGCATTAAAAGCTGACAAATGATCTTATTAAAGAAAGTGGACGATCTTTCCCGGTGGCTTGCAAAACAACGCTCGGCGGGCCGATCCATCGGTTTCGTACCTACGATGGGCGCCTTGCACGCAGGACATATATCACTTATTGATATATCTAAAAAACACGCCGGGATCACGGTCTGCAGCATTTTCGTAAACCCAACCCAGTTCAATGATCCTAAGGATTTTCAAAAATACCCCATCACGATCGAAAAGGATATTCAAATGCTGGAAAAAGCGGGTACGGATGTTCTTTTTCTCCCTGAAGTAAGCGAGATCTATCCCAAGGGGATAGACGGATTGGAAAAGTATGACCTTGGGAGGCTGGAATTACTCCTGGAAGGCGCCTTTCGACCGGGGCATTTCCAGGGGGTCTGCCAGGTGATGCGCAGGCTGCTGGAGGCTGTCCGCGCAGACCACCTTTTCATGGGGCAGAAGGACTACCAGCAATGTATGGTGGTCCGCAGGCTGCTGGAGATCATCGGGCTCCCTACCCTGTTACATCCCTCCCCTATCATCCGGGAGGCGGATGGGCTGGCCATGAGCAGCCGTAATGTGCGTTTGTCAGGGGAGCAGCGGAAGAATGCCGTTGCGATCTACCAGGCGCTTACCAGGATGAAGCAAGGCTGGGGGGAAGGGATCTGGGACGAAGGTGTGGCGGACATCAGCGGGAAAATTGAGGAGCTTACCTGGGAAGCGATCTCTTTCCTGGAAGCCCATGACTTCCGGGTGGATTATGCGGCCATTGCCGACCCTGTCACGCTGGAGCCACTGGTCCCGGGCCAACGTGAGGCCGTCGCGCTGATAGCGGCATTCATGGGGGAGGTCCGGCTGATCGACAACATGTCTTTACACGAGTGAACTTTACATCCGGCGGAAGTGTTATCTTGCGGAAATTATGGACATAGAAATCCTCAAATCAAAAGTGCACCGGGCCGTCATCACTGAGGCCAACCTGAACTATGTTGGCAGTCTGACCCTGGATGAAGACCTGATGGATGCCGCCAATATGATAGAGAACGAGAAAGTGCAGATCGTCAATGTCAATAACGGCAGTCGTATTGAAACCTATCTTATCAAGGGTAAAAGGGGGTCGGGCACCTGTTGTCTCAATGGACCGGCTGCAAGGCAGGGTGCAGTGGGCGATATAGTCATCGTCATCTCTTATGCACATATGGACTTTGAAGAAGCCAAGCGTTTTACTCCCCGGATAGTATTTCCAAAAGAAGGAAATAAACTGTAATTTGGCATTGTATGAAGAAGAAACTCCTGGCGATACTTCAATATGCTTTTTTCGCTGCGCTGGCAGCGTTTTTTGTGTGGCTGAGCCTGAAGGATATGAATGCAGAGAATTGGGCTAAATTGAAGGATGCGCTCCATCGGGCAAACTACTGGCTGCTGGTGCCTGTTCTTCTTCTTTTGCTGGCGAGCCATTACCTGCGGGCCCTTCGCTGGCGGCAGCTGATGGAGCCGTTAGGTTATAAGCCATCCAGGATCAACGTCTTTTTAGGGGTCATGATCGGCTATTTTGTCAACCTGGGCGCCCCCCGTGTGGGAGAGGTGGTGAAATGCACTGTGCTGGCGCGTTATGAAAAGATACCGGCCGACAAGCTGGTGGGGACGATCGTGGCGGAGCGTGCTTTCGACGTGGTCTGCCTGATGCTGGTCTTCGGGCTGACCCTTGTCTTCCAGTTCGACGTCATCCATTCCCTCACCGCCGACAAGTTCAACGCCCTTTTCCACAATGCCAGCGGACAGGTGTCCTATATCAAGATCCTGGCCCTGGCGGCCGGCCTGTTGATCCTGTTCTTTGCCGTTAGATTTTTTCTGCGCCGGTTCGCCCATATCAACCTTGTGCAGAAGATCAAGGGTGTCGCGGTGAATATCTGGCACGGTCTCACCAGTGTAAAGGACCTGAAGAACAAGCCGCTGTTCTTTGTATACAGCATCGGGATCTGGACCCTGTACCTGCTCAGCACCTGGTTTGGCTTTTTCGCCATCAGCGAGACGAGGCATCTGAGCCTTGTCGACGCATTGAGCGTCCTGGCCATGGGCAGCGTAGGGATGATCGTGTCGCCCGGCGGTATCGGCGCCTATGCATTATTGGTAGAAAAGACCGTCGCCTTCTATGGTGTCGCGGGCAATCCATACGGTGAAGCACTTGGCTGGCTCCTTTGGTTCGGGCAGTTCCTGAGCTTTATCCTGTTCGGGGTAGCAAGCTTTATACTCCTGCCAAGAGTAAACAGAAGAAAAAATGAAGCAACCACAAATTATTCAACAGAAAATATTTGACCTGCCGGGGCTGCTCCACCAGGTGCGGCGATGGAGGGTCCTTGATAAGACCATTGCTTTCAGCAACGGGTGCTTTGATATCCTCCATAAGGGACATATCGCGTCTTTGTCCGATGCGGCCAGGGAAGCCGACTTTTTGGTGGTGGGCGTCAACTCGGATGCCTCTACCCGGCGACTGAAGGGAGACAGCCGCCCCGTGAACGACCAGGACGCAAGGGCCACCCTGCTGGCTTCATTGCTGATGGTGGATGCCGTGGTCATTTTTGATGAGGACACGCCTTTTGAGCTCATCAGCGCCGTGCAGCCGGATGTGCTGGTGAAAGGAGGTGATTACACGATCGGGCAGATAGTTGGCGCGAAGGAAGTGATTGCGGCTGGTGGGCGTGTGGTGATCAATCCGATCGTGGAGGGTTTTTCTACGACGGGGATTATTGGGAAGATATGTAAGTTGTAGGGTATTTAGGTGTTTAAGCGTTTTCCTTTTCTTTTATTCCCGACAGCTATGGGCCCTTCGGCGCTGTACATTCGTTAATTCTGCACATTTGTTCTTTGTTGTGCAGGGAATTCTATTGCGCATTTGTAGATGAATGGGCAAGTTGAATGTAAGGCGCCTGCGGGCTATAGCTGACGGCAGCCCGCGGATGGGGCTGGGGGGATTGGCTAGAGGAATGTAGCAGCGTAATTGGTGGGTTCGAAGAAGTGGATGCGGGATGTGCGGAGACGGGGTTCCAGGTCGACCCTGCCGTGAAGTCCGCCTTACATTGAACTAGTGCATGCATGTGCATCTGTTCAATAGTATTTCGGTCGAATAAAGCACAAAAGAAGAATGGTAGCCAATGTACAGCGGCGGAACGGTTAGGGTCGCCGAAAATGCGGAGAAGACGTCACCGACCATGCGGAGAAGATTATCCGTGATACATGCGTTCCACTTCCATGACAATGCTTTCAATGACCTGGTCGTCACCTTTGGGGTCATAGGGCTGCTTGAGATTGCCGCCGAAGAAGAAGGCCACCGTCTGATAGAACCTGGCCGTAAACCCACCTTTATATTCCTTGATAAGATTGTAACAGTTGTTGCCTGTCTGCCGATTGATCAGCTTCATCAGGACTTTTCCCTGGTAGACGGAGAGCTTTTCCAGTGGATCCGAGAACTCTTTTTTCAGCTCTTTTTCCCGGGACTCCAGGTACGCCTTCCTCTCGCCGGGCTTATCCAGCAAGGCCAGTTTGGCATTCATCTCGTTGATGATCAGTCCTGCCCTGCGCGCGTAGGGATAAGTGACATAAACGGCATTGCGCAGCCGCGTCCATTCTTCCCATTTTTTACGGGAAGCCGGCGTCATCCTGGCGGTTACCCAGGTCATTTCCTGGGTACGGGCGGCGATCAGCTCCCCATTATATACTTTGGCAGGCACCATGATGGTGTCATAGGGGCCCAGTTCCGGACGGGGGATATTGCTGGTATCGTGTTGGGGGGCGGCGACGGGAGCCGGCGGGGGTGGAAGGGTCTGTTGTGCGGACGCGCTCAACGCTGCCGTCAGTAGGACGAGGACAGTCAGGATCGGCAAATATTTCCGGTTGCTATAGGCCATGAGCGTCTTAAAATTAGTAAAAAGCGCTGATAATTAATACCCTTTACGAGCCTATTGTAACCCTTTGAAAATGTTAAATTAAGGTCCTGGCCTGGCGCCTTCTCCATACCATGCTCATAATGAAGCCAATGATCATGATGATGGTCCCGATCCACAGGATATTGATCTGCGGGAATTCATAAACTTTTAATGCTACGAAGGGGATCATGGCGGCGGATTCCTTTATTCCCAGGTCTATTTTCCTGCCTGCCGCAAGCCCGTTGAAGCGGAGGGCCAGGTTCTGGGCAAAAACGGTGTCGTGGATATATTGCGCCTGGTTGTCTTTGACGTAATAAACGGGGGTGGCCGTATAATGCATGCTGTCCTTGCTGATGACGGTGAGTTTAGCCATCAGGGCCGTATCGCCCTGGCCGAAATGGTATTTATCGGGATTTACCACGATGGAGTCGAGAATGATGATGCCTTTGGAATAGAAGATGGTGTCATGAAGGCCCACCGGGTTGCTTTTGAACCGGATGGTATCGTCCCGGCGTTGTTCGGGATTGTCGGAGGCGGTGATATAACTGAAGATGTCTTTATCCCAGTAATGATATTTGTCCGGGTTGGCGGAGATCTGCTGCTGTCCCTTGTTGGATTTCAGCCAGTGCGGGTAGAGGTCGAAATTTTTGGTGCCGTCCTTTTTCTCAAAACGGATGCGGAAATATTGCGCCTTGCTGCGGGGATCTACCGAGTCGCCGTCGATGAAGGTGGTCCAGTATTTTCCCATGTCGGTGCGTACCCCTTTCAGGAGCGTGATGTTCTCGGTGGGATCCTGCTTGGCTTCGGGATCGAAGGTGAGCATGATGCCTGTCGTATTATGGGAGAGGACTTCTTTCTTGGCGGAGGAGAACAGGATCCCCACCAGCATGAGGCCGAAGCCCACGTGCGCAATGGACGCGCCGGCGGCCTTCAGCTTGCCCCGCATGCCGCTGTAGATATACACTGCATTGGCCACGACGGAATAGATGGCGGCGAACATGGCCAGGTGAATGGCTGCCATGAAGCCGGCGCCATACTTATCGTAATTGATGCCTCCAAAAGCGCTGACGAGGATGGATATTATAAGTGCTGCAATGGTAGGGATGGCTATCTTTTTGATGAGATAGTCCTTCGCGGTCACTTTGTATTTCAGGTACTGCGTGATTGCCGTGAACAGGCCCAGCAGGACGGCGATGAAGACCTCTACGCGGTTGTACGCGAAAGTGGGATCGTCCCCTGTCGTCAGCTTGTTCTTCCTGAAAAGGTTCATCACGGGCAGGGAGGTGGATACAATGATGAAGAGAGCGGACAGAAAGAGCACCAGCGAACCGATGAACATCCAGAACTCCCGGGAGCTTGTCTGCTCCTCTTTTGCGATGAAGGGGATTTTTTTATAGCGGGCGATGAAGAGTCCGTAGGCCGGAATGAGGAATACAGCCACAAAAAGGCCCAGCTGCACATTCATACCGGAATCCACGAAAGCGTGTACGGAAGTGTCTCCCAGCACGCCGCTGCGGGTGAGGAAGGTGGAATACAGGATGAGCATGAACTGGGTAATAAGGAAGAAGTAGGTGGCCCTCAGGGAATGACCGGTGGCATTGTACACCACCTGCGTATGGAGGCCTGCCACCATCACCAGCCAGGGCACCAGGGAGGCGTTCTCCACCGGGTCCCATGCCCAGTAGCCGCCGAAGCTGAGGGATTCATAGGCCCAGGCGGCGCCCATCATGATACCGGTGCCCAGCACAGCCGCGGAGAACAGGGTCCAGGGCAGGGCAATTTTTGTCCAGTCGCCGTATTGTTTTTTCCAAAGCCCGGCAATGGCGTAGGCGAATGGAACTATCGTCGAGGCAAAGCCGAGAAAAAGGATGGGTGGATGAATGACCATCCAATAGTTCTGCAGCAGGGCGGCCAGGCCCTGGCCATCTTTCATCTGTGGTAAGCTGAGATAATCGGCACGGCTGAAGATGGGCGCCCCGGTCATCTTTTCCCTTAAAAGAATGAAAGGGTTGATACCGATGTTGTGACCGAAGACATAGATCCCGAGGATCATGGTGGCCACACAGAAGAGGGCAAAGGACATTACTGTCATGACGGGCGCTTCCCATTTACCGGCTTTTTTTATCAGGATGGCGCCCAGCACACAAAGCCAGATGGTCCATAAGAGGAAGCTGCCTTCCTGGGCTTCCCAGATACAGGCCATCAGGTAGTTCATGGGAAGGGCCATGCTGGAATGCTCCCAGGCGAAATTGTATTCGAATAAATGGTTGCTGACAATATAGATGATGGTGAAGAGTACGGCGAACACAGCCATTACGTCTATTCCGAAAGCGATCCTTCCCATTCTCCGCCAGCTTTGCGCTTCATCAAGCGTCTTTGCATTGGTGGCTTTGAAATAAGCGATCAGTGCGACAAGACTGGAGGCCAGTGTAAGAACAGCGAAGAAGTGCCCGATCTTCCCGGGCAAAAGGTGTTCACCTGCATATTCCATGATCGGATATTAATTTTGAGTCAGTTCTTTCCTGGCCGCATTCGGATCATCCTTGTATTTGGAAGGGCATTTCAGGAGGATACCGTCCTTGCGGGATATTTCGAAAACCTCCCCGTTCATCCTTCCTTTCAGGGTGACCCTTTCGGCCTTTTCCAGGTCATAAGGCTTCTCGAAGTGATAGACCACTTTTGCGGTATTGCCCAGGGTATCGCTGATGTGGAAGCTGACGTAGTTGGGATTTTTCGCCGGATCGTACTCAATGGGCAGCTTGTTGTCCAGGCGGGCGATGATCGTTACAGTCTTGCCGGGCTTTTGCTTTGCTGAAGCAATGGTCTCATAAGTGGACAGGTCGCCCATAAAGCTGATGAGGATGCCGATAGCTGCAGCGATCGCCACCAGTATAATGATTTGTACTTTCTTCATATCTGATCGCAAAATTACGTCAGGAATCGATAAGAATTCAATATTGTACCGGGTATGTTTTCCCGGAAAAATAAAACATCCCCGGTACACACCTAATAATGGGCCTTCGGCCAGCGGAGCTGTGCTCCGCTCTGTCGAACCAGTTGTATCATATCTTTTTAAATACGACGATGCCATTGTGCCCCCCGAACCCAAAAGTATTGCTCATAGCCACTTCTACGGGATGAGAGATAGCTTCTCCCAATAAAATGTTAAGACTGCGTGGAATGGCTGGATCCAGCTCCTTTGTATTGATGGTGGGAGGAATTACCCCATCCCTGATGCTGAGGATACAGGCAATGGCCTCGATGGCGCCTGCGGCCCCCAGCAGGTGGCCTGTCATGGATTTGGTGGCGCTGAGTACCAGGCCTTTTGGTTCCTGCCCGAACAGGCGCGTGATGGCATTGATCTCGCTGAGATCGCCTACAGGGGTGGAGGTAGCATGCGCATTTAGATAGTTCACCTGTTCTTTATTCACCCCGGCGTCTTTGAGGGCGTCTTCCATAGCCCGCCGGGCCCCTGCGCCTTCGGGGTGTGTGGAAGTCATGTGATAGGCGTCTGCCGTCATGGCCGCGCCGGCCAGCTCGGCGTAAATGTACGCTCCCCTTGCACGGGCATGCTCATATTCTTCCAGGACCAGGGCCCCTGCCCCTTCCCCCATGACAAAGCCGTCGCGGCTGAGGTCAAAAGGGCGGGAGGCGCCTGCCGGATCATCGTTGCGGGTGGAGAGGGCTTTCATGGCGTTGAAACCGCCGATGGAAGCTTCCGTCACAGGCGCTTCCGAGCCGCCGGAGATGATGACCCTGGCCTTGCCCAGCCTGATATAGTTGAGCGCGTCCATAAAGGCTGTGTTGGAGGTGCTGCAGGCAGACACGGTGGTATAGTTGATGCCCATCAGTCCGTATTTGATGGAGATCATGCCGGAAGCCATGTTGGCAATGAGCTTGGGCACGAAGAAAGGGCTGAAACGGGGTTGGAGGTCGCCTTCGGGAGTAGTCTGTCCCGTGGCATATTCCCTCACCTGTTCTTCGAAGGTCGCCATGCCGCCCTGCCCGCTGCCCCAGATGACACCGGTGTCGAAAGGGTCCATTTTACTGAAGTCCAGGCCGGAATCTTTGATGGCCTGGCTGGCCGAGGTCAGCGCATATTGGGTGAAAAGGTCCGTACGTTTGATCTCGTTGCGGTCCAGCGAGCCGGTGGGGTCGAAGTTCTTCACCTCGCAGGCAAAATGTGTTTTGAAAGCAGTTGAATTGAAATGGGTGATCGGACCCGCGCCGCTGGCCCCTGCCTTCAGCTGGGCCCAGAAAGAGGCAGGATCGTTCCCCAGCGGAGTGATGGCGCCCATACCTGTAACAACTACTCTTTTCATGATCTATTGATTTAAAGATTTTAGTTCAATGTCTTTCAATAACTGGCTGAGCATCCTGTCGAACACCTCCCTGCCTAATACGCGTGACAGCAATAATGATGACAGCAAGGCCGACATTACCAGGAGCGCCCTGTCGGCGGCGGCGCCTTCGAACTGCAGGGTTTTGTCCTTTTGCCCTTTTTCCAGGCATCCGGTCATCCAGTCCAGTATGGCCCGGCACATGGACTCCACCTTCCTTTGCAAGGGCTCAGGCAGGGTGAGATAATCCGGCGCCAGGGAGCCATTCAGGCAGATCCAGCCTTTTTGGCCGGCCGTGAAAAAGCTCTCCACCAATTTCCTCAACTGCTGGTCGGCCGGCAAGGTAAAGTATTCTGCCCGGCTATGGGCAATCTTTTCCAATTCCCTGTCTACCACGCTGATGCCAAGGTCTGCCTTGGAAGGGAAATGGTAATGGATGGCGGCATTGCGGATGTGCAGGACGGCGGATATATCACCATAGCTGAAGGCGTTGTAGCCCCTGGTTCGGATGAGGTCTTCCGCCAGGTCGATGATATTTGTGCGGGTGCTCATTTGCGGGTGCAAGATACTTACTAATTAGTAAGTAAACAAGGTAAGTTATTGAGGCCGAATTGTAAAGATTTTATAAAAATCCTTTCATTTTCGGAGTTTAAACATTCTTTTTCTGCACATATTTTGAGTATATGTTATACTGTACTAACTTGCGCTGCGTTTCTGTAAACAGACTTTCCGACCATGACAGATCTATCGCAGTTTGATGCCAACGGAGCCAGTAATCCCAAGAACAACATTTTTGGGCTCCCCACTTCTGAAGAGGATGCCCGATTAGTGATCTTACCCGTCCCCTGGGAAGTGACCGTCAGCTATGGCGCGGGCACGGCCAGGGCGGCGGAGCATGTCTTTCAGGCCAGCATGCAGGTGGACCTTTTTGATATCGAGACAGGGGATGCCTGGAAGAAAGGGTTCTATATGCGCCAGCCGGACAGGAAAGTATTGATGAAGAGCGATTATCTGCGTAAGGAAGCCGAGCTTTATATCGACTATACTTCAAAAGGAGAGATCCTGGAGAAGAACAGCTTTATGTGCAAATCCCTCAAGGAGATCAACGAGGGCAGCGCCAATATGGTCAAGTGGGTGTATGAGCAGACCCGCGGCCTGCTGGAGAATGGCAAGCTGGTGGCTTTGCTGGGCGGCGACCACAGCACGCCACTGGGCTATTTAAAAGCTATTGCAGAAAAATACGGCGATTTCGGGATCCTGCAGGTGGATGCGCACTGCGACCTTCGCAAGTCCTATGAGAACTTCGTGTACAGCCACGCCAGCATCATGTATAACGCGCTGCAGGAGATCCCGCAGCTTAAGCGGCTGGTGCAGGTGGGCGTAAGGGACTATTGCCAGGAAGAATGGGATTATATCCGCAACAGCGATTACCAGGTCATCACTTATTTCGACAAGGACATCAAGGAACGGGCGTTCGAGGGGCAGAGCTGGAAACAGATCGCCGACGAGATCGTTTCACATCTTCCCGATAAAGTATATATCAGCTTCGACATCGACGGACTGGACCCTAAATTATGTCCGCATACCGGCACGCCTGTGCAGGGAGGTTTTGAAACGGAGCAGATCTTCTATCTCATCAAAAAGATCATCCAGAGCGGCCGCAAATTCATCGGCTTCGACCTGGATGAGATCGGCGTAGGCGAGACGGATTGGGATGCCAACGTAGGCGCCCGGGTTTTATGGAAACTTTGTAATTTGCTGGTAGCAAGCAATTCCTAAGATGCATTACCAGTATGTGGTCATTTTGAAACGAGAGAGCGAGCGAACGACGGATGTCCTGAGCTTCCTGCTTTGTCTTTTATCATCCATTTTATTCCTGTATTCTGCAGCTGCCCCTATATTAGGTTCAGGTGATGCCGGCGGGCAGAGCTATTTCCTGGGAGGGATCGCGGTCGTCCTGCTGGCCGGGGTGATCTTCAACCTGGCGAACAGAAGGGCGGGGCGTGCGCGCATCCGTTATCGTTACCTGCTGCTGCTGGCGACACTGGGATGGCTGGCCATGCCTGTGCTGCCCTGGCTGGCGGGCCTGTTCGTGGTGCTGGCTTTTTTAGAATATCAGACAAAACGGCCCCTGGAGATCGGATTCGACAGCGACCGTGTAGTGATCAATACATTGATACGCCGGCAGTATGACTGGTCGGACTTTTCCAATATCGTGCTCCGGGACGGGCTGCTGACCATGGACTTTAAGAACAACCGGCTCCTGCAAAAAGAAGTGGTGGATGAGGAGGAGGACGATGATGATGCGGAAGAAAAAGAGTTTAACGATTACTGTCAGGCCCGTCTGCAGGAGGCTGCGCTGAAATAAGTTTCCCGGCGATCTTTATGGAATATCCCGGTCCCTGCATCTATCCGGTAAATACTGCCGCATGGATTCGATATCGTTCCCTGTCGTCCATCCAACGTTTGAGAAATTGAGGCATTCCGGCAGGTGGCTGCATGCCGTCGCGGGCCTGCTCATCCTGACCCATGCCCTTAGCCATATTCACCGGCAGGAATCACCCCCTCTCTATTTCTGGTGTCAGCTGCTGATCTCCTTTGACATATTTATCCTGGTAATGGCCGGGGGCGACCTGCTGCTCCTGCCCCGGGTCAATCTTTTTTTCCGACTGGTGGAGATCATTTTTTTCCTGGGTATCGGCCTGATCATGCTGCTGGCAGGCAACCTGCTGACCGCCATCATTCATCTTTCGCTCAGCATTGCCTACAGCTACCTGGTCTACTGTGAAAGGAGCCTGCGCAGCCAGGCGCTGCTGTCCCTGCATCACATCGGCATCACCGTCCCCGGAGTGCCGGAAAGCCGCTTCTTCCTTTGGACGCATGTCAATGATATTGAAGCCTGTTACGATTCCATCCGCATCAGCACCTCCGACTGCCAGGACCTGGACTTTCCCCTGCAAAAAAATCTAACATTCGCTGAACTGGAACAAATTCACGAATTTTGCAGGCATTACTTAGGAAAATGCTGAAAAAATCGCCTTACATTCTTTATTCCGACGGGAAAGGGAACATATTTGAAGACACGAGCTTATACGCAACGGGACGCAGCGGATGGGATGCCCTGCCCGTCCCGGAAGAGGATTGGATAGAATTGCCGGAGGGCGGGTCGCTTTACGAGCTGCCCGGCAGAAAAGGCATCGGCATCGATGTGAAGACGGGAGAGATGCGCCTCTGTGAGAAGGGATGGGCCGTAGCTGCCTTTATCCCGCCGGCGCATACGGGACTCTACCTGGCGGCCTATGAGACGGAAAAGGACGCCCCTACCCTGCCCCTCTTCTGTTATACCGCCGCCGCCTGGCAGGACGGTAAATTCTATGTCCCCGCCGTCCGGATCGAGCAGGATATCCGCCAGGACTGTGCGGGCTATGACTGGGATGTCATCAACAGCGGCGTGGAGCATATTCTCAAAGCTTATCCACAGAACAGGCTGATCAATCACCTGGCCAATAACTGCGCGCTGACCTATCATTGCCCGGCAGCACGGAACTATTTTATGGGGCGCTGGGAATGTCCCGTGCCCAGCTCACCTGCCTGTAATGCCAATTGCATCGGCTGTATCTCTTTCCAGCCCCAGGAGGAATCCATTGTATCCACACAGGACAGGCTGACTTTCAAGCCCACGTCGGAAGAGATCGTGGAATTCACCGTCCCTCACCTGCAAACGGCCCCTTATCCCATCGTCAGCTTTGGACAGGGCTGCGAAGGGGAGCCCCTGCTCATGTGGGAGACTATCCGGGCTTCCATCCTTGAAATGCGTAAGCATACGGACAGGGGCAGCATCAATATCAATACGAATGGCAGCAAGCCGGCTGCCGTGCGGGCTTTATGCGAGGCGGGGCTGGACTCTATCCGTGTGAGCACGAACTCTGCCAGGGCTGCTGTTTATGAGGCTTACTATCGTCCCAATAACTATCGTTTTGAAGACATCGTGGAAAGCCTGAAGGTGGTGCGCAGCTTTGGCGGCTGGGCTTCCATCAACTATTTTGCTTTTCCGGGGATGACGGACAGTGTTGAAGAATACGAGGCGCTGCGCAAGCTCATCCGCGAGACGGACCTCACCATGATCCAATGGCGTAATTTCAATATCGATCCCGATTGGTATATGGGCCGTATCGGCGTCTCCGAGACCGGCGAGTTCCTGGGGATCAAACAGCTGATGGAACTGATCAGGGAAGAGTTTCCCAGGGTGAAGTTCGGCTACTTCAATCCTCCCATTGAGCGGATCAAAGGCCGGTTTGAAATGGATTTCGCTCATTAAAATTATTATGCAAAAGATCATTATCATCGGAGCGACTTCCGGGATCGGAAGGGAACTGGCGCGTATCTATGCGGGCGAAGGGCACCTGGTAGGCGTGACGGGCCGCCGGCATGACCTGCTGTATTCCCTGCAGCTGGAATTCCCCAATCATGTCGTGACGGAATGTTTTGATGTAACAACCCCGCAAAGCATCACCCATGTACAATCCCTGATCCATAAGCTGGGCGGACTGGACCTCCTGATCTACAATGCCGGCTACGGCGATGTCAGCGATGCGCTGGACTGGGAGATCGACAGACAGACCGTCGAGATCAATGTCAATGGCTTTATCAGCATCGTCCATTATACTTTTCAATATTTTGTCGGCCATGGCGGGGGGCAGCTGGCCACTACCTCTTCCATTGCCAGTATCCGGGGCAATAGCCAGGCGCCGGCGTATAGCGCGAGCAAGGCCTTCCAGAGTGTTTATTTCGAGGGGCTGCACATGAAAGCGAAAAAGGCCGGCTGGCCTATCTATGTTTCCGATATACAGCCGGGGTTCGTGGATACGAAAATGGCCAAGGGGGAAGGAAGGTTCTGGGTGGCTTCACCAGAGAAAGCCGCCTACCAGATCGTGGAGGCGCTGCGCAAGAAAAAGTGGAGGTTCTATATTACGCGCCGGTGGTGGTTGGTGGCGAAGCTGGCGAAATGGATGCCGGATTTTGTGTATCATAGGATTGGATGATATTTTTGGCATTTTGATTGTAATGGATAAGTCCAAAGACTACTTATATGAACGCAAAGGACAAACAACTGATCGCGATCACTGCCTTTACCACCCTCCTGGCCGGAGCGGCAACCATCTATCTCCTGACCAAAAGAAAACGTGAAAAAAGGCTGGCTGTCGTATCGAATGCCGGATACGAAATGGCTTATGATGTGCATTATCCCATCAGATATAAGAAAAGATCATAGGTGCGACCGGCGGGATCTTTTTAATACGGCGGACAATAACAATATATAGGCTGTCAGCTCCAGTACGGCGTTGGTAGCGTGTGAATATTCCCATTGTGTGCATTTCAAGCAGATGCGGCATCCCGGTCGCCAGGACAAGGGCAGCCGACAGCAGCACTATAAATGATAAGGTCCTTGGCATTGTTGGCTTTATTTACCTTTCTGCTGGTAAAGTCCCATCAAATCCGTCTTTGCCAGAATATGCCCTTGCATGGCCTCCAACAGATCTTTTTTGGATGAGCCGGGCGGGAGGTTTAATTCGGCATCAAGCACATATACATGAAAGAAATAACGATGCTTGCCTTTCGGGGGGCAGGGGCCACCATAGCCATTGTTCCCAAAACTGTTGCGTCCGTATACGCCAGGAACATCGTTTTCCCTGACGAGCTCGTTTGGCCGAATGTTCCACACCAGCCAGTGGTCAAACACGCCATGGCCGGTGTCGGGATCTTCCACGATGATCGAGAAGGTCTTCGTCTCCCGGGGAAATCCTTTTATTTCGAGGGAGGGATTGACATTCTCTCCGTCGCAGGTGTATTTAGACGGAATCTCCTCTCCGTTCCTGAATGCAGGACTTACTATCCGCAGATCGGTGTTGGTAATTGTGGCCATAAAACAGATCTTTATCCCATCGCCTAAAAAAATATGCCTGGCAGCCTATGCCCCTTCCCGGGTGACTACCGGGGAAACTTCAGGACAATGGGGAGCTTTTGTCCCATCCGGCCCGGAGGTATCGGAATATTAACATTTTATGTGAGATTGGTGCGGCAATTAGCCTGTAATTTGTTACGTTGTAAGGGTTATGGGGGAATAATGTTATTTTCGTATGCAGAACAACAGCAATATGGCGGATAATTTTGAATCACAGAAGAATATCAAAGCTTCGGGATATACCCTGGGGATCTGCATCCTGCTGGTGATCCTCTTTTTTGCCATCAGCTGGACCCTCCCGGTGCAGGTCCCTCCTACTGTGGAGGAAGGGATCGAAGTTAACCTGGGCAACAGCGACCAGGGGTTGGGGACGAACCAGCCTTATCTTCCGGGCAAGCCTTCCGCGGACGACCATGAAAGATATACGCCGCCCAAGCAGGCGGTGGTGGAAAAAGAACCAGCCAAGGATGTAGAGACGGACGACAACAATAAGGAGGAAGCTCCCGTGGTCAAAAAGGCGGTGGTGACCAAACCCAATGCGACAAAGATCCCCGATAAGGAAGTGGTAAAGACGCCGGCAAGGCCAGTCAAGCAGCCGGAGACCATGCCTACCCCGCCGAAGCCAAAGCCCAAGGCGCAGATGCATGGGGTGAATGGCACGGGCACCGGAGGCAACGATGCCGATGATTACAAGCCGGGCGGCAACCAGGGTGTCGCAGGCGGTCATGGGGACCAGGGCGCTCCGGGCGGCAATCCGAATTCCAATAATTACACAGGCGGGGGAAGAGGCAATTCAGGCGTTGCGATATCGCGGGGTCTTAATGGCCGGAGGATCAGCAGCACCCCTTCTTTTACCGACGATTTTAATGAAAATGCGAAAGTCGCAATGGATATTCATGTTGATGCCGCAGGTAATGTAACCGATGCGACCTATCAACCACGTGGTTCTACTACTTCCGACGCTTCCATGAAAGCTATTGCCAAGCGTAAGGCTATGCTGGTGAAATTCACTGGCGGGGATGGAGAATCCGTGGGTACGCTTGTCTTCAACTTTAGGGTACATAATTGAGCTCCCCGTATCTTTGCGTCCTATGATGGACTACCAGCAAACATTAGCCTATCTTTTTACCAAGCTGCCCCTGTTCAGCCGGATCGGTGCGGCGGCTTACCGGAGCGACCTCACCAACACCATTGCATTGAGCGAATTCCTTGGCAGGCCCGAGCGGCGCTTCCCTTCCGTACATGTTGCAGGTACGAACGGGAAGGGTTCCACCAGTCATATGCTGGCCGCTATCTTCCAGTCGGCGGGTTACCGGACGGGCCTCTATACTTCGCCTCATCTGAAAGATTTCAGGGAGAGGATAAAAGTGGATGGACAGATGATCCGGGAAGCGTTTGTCGTAGACTTCGTACAACGTATCCGTCCCCTGTCCGAGACCATGGACCCTTCTTTCTTTGAAGTGACGGTGGCTATGGCCTTTGAATATTTTGCGGTGGAGAAAGTGGACATCGCCATCATAGAAGTGGGGCTGGGCGGCAGGCTGGACAGCACCAATATCATTACCCCGGAGCTGTCCGTCATCACCAATATCGGGTATGATCATATGAATATGCTGGGAGAGACCTTGCCGCTGATCGCATTCGAGAAAGCCGGTATTATCAAGCAGGGCGTCCCTGTCGTCGTGGGCGAACATCATCCCGAGACGGCTCCCGTCTTCCGGCAAAGGGCTGCGGAAGACCAGGCGGCGCTCACATTCGCGGATGAGCAACGAACCGTCTATGACTGGAAGTACCAGCGGCATCACCTGGTGGCGGAGGTTGCCACGAGCCCCGTTGCGGATGACAAGGAATTTTACCAGCTGGACCTGCCCGGCATCTACCAGACGAAGAACCTCCTGACCGTGCTGGAAGCCGTGCATATATTACGCACGAAGGGCTGGAAACTGGATGAGGCAGCCGTCCACCGGGGCCTGCAGCATGTGAAGAAGCTAACGGGACTGCATGGCCGCTGGGAGCTGATACACGAGCATCCCGACGTCGTGCTGGATGTGGCGCACAATGAGGATGGCATGCGGCAGCTGGTTCAGCAGATAGAGATCACCGACCATGAAGCGCTGCATATCGTCCTGGGCATGGTGGGCGACAAGGATATCCAGCGGGCGCTGGCCTTGTTACCCCGCGCTGCGCGCTACTATTTCACCCGGGCGGAGATCCCCCGGGCCCTGCCTGAAGACAAGCTGGCGGAACAGGCCCGTCGATATGGGCTGGAGGGAAATACCTATCCTACTGTCGCCGGGGCCATGAAAGCAGCCAGGTCCCATGCGAAGGCCCGGGACCTGGTCATCGTCTGCGGCAGTGTCTTTGTCGTGGGAGAGGTATGAGCGCCCGTTGTTTGAATCAGGAGAGTTACTCTGTTCTCAGATTTTTTACAGGATTGGCTCTTGCCGCCTTGAGGACCTGCACGCCGATGGTCAGGGCGGCAATGCAGACAGCCACCATGGCAGTAGCTGCAAAGAGCCACCATCCTATGTCAATGCGATAAGCAAACTGCTGCAGCCATTTATTCATAAAGTACCAGGCCAGGGGCGAAGCCACCAGGGAAGCCAGCAGCACCAGCCGGATGAACCCTCCTGTCAGGAGCTGCACGATCTCCGGCACTGAAGCTCCCAGGACCTTTCGGATACCGATCTCCTTTACCCTGTTGACGGCCGTCAGCGCAGCCAGTCCGAACAGGCCCAGACAAGCCAGGAAGATAGAGATACCGCCGGCCCAGCCGATGATGTCCCGCCAACGTGCCTCGGCCTTGTACCAGCGGTCCAGGTCTTCGTCCAGAAAACTATAGCGGAAGGGCAGATCGGGAACGGCATTCTTCCAGGCAGCAGATAAGGCTGCAATGGCGGCGGCAGGGTCACCAGCACGCAGGCGCACGAAGATCCTTTCCGGCCGGAAGTCCGCCGGCATAAAGAAAAACTGAGAACGTACTTCTTTATCCAGCTTCTCGAAGTTGAAATCTTTCACCACGCCGATGATCGTTTTGTAATAATTGCCCTTCATGGTTTTGAATTGACGGTTGATCGCCTCAGCGGGTGTGAGGCCCAATTCATTTTTTACCAGCGCTTCATTGACGATGACCGCTCCTGCCGTGTCCGTGGCCATGGCGCTGCTGAAATTGCGACCTGCCAGCAGGCGCATGCCCAGCACTTTTATGAACGCCGTATCCACGGGGTATTCGATGGCGCCTCCTTTCTTGCCGTTGAAGTTATATCCCCCGCCCATATAGCCTTGCCCCTCACCCAATCCGATCTGCGAAGCGCCAATGCCCAGGATGTCTTTATTCGTCCGTAGAGACTGGCCGAAGAGCGGGTAGACCTTTTTACCATCGATGTCACTTGCATTGACGACAATGGTACTCTCTTTTACGAGTCCCAGGTCTTTGCTCCGCATATAGGCCACCTGCCGCAGGATGACCAGGGTGGCGATGATCAGCCCGATGGACAATATGAACTGGAAGGTCACCAGCCCTTTCGTAAAGAGGTTCTCGCCTCCCAACCTGATCTTATTTTTTAAGACCGCCACTGCATTGAAGCCGGAGAGGACGAGCGCAGGATAGCTGCCAGCTGCCAATCCAACCAGCAGGACGAGCCCTCCCAGCATCCAGGCCAGCTGAGGCCAGCGGGTGAATGATAACGTTAGTTCCTTGCCGGAAAGCTGGTTGAACCAGGGCAAAAGAATATAGGCCAGCGCCAGACCCAGCAAGGCCGAGGCGATCGTGAGCAGGACCGATTCGGTGAGAAATTGGAGGACCAGCTGGCCCCTCCCGACTCCGATGACCTTCCTCACCCCTACTTCACGGGCTCTTCCGGCGGACCTTGCGATCGCCAGCGTGGTGAAATTAATGGAGGCAATGAGGACAATACCGCCGGCAATGGCCAGCAGGATCCAGATGTTCTTCGGGTCCGTGGTTGAGCCCGGAGGGCCTGCGTCGATATGGGAGTTGGTATGTAATTCTTTTATGGATTGCAGCCCGAAATTAGTTTTTGCATCGTTTTCGTCAGGATAGTATTTATGACGGAATTTTAAAAGTCTTTGAGGGTCGGCGGGCAATTTGCTGCCCTGTTTTAGCAGCACATAGGTCTCGTCGCCAAAAGTGGCATGCCAGTCGTTGGCGGCCGTCTTTCTCTCTCCTGCCATCAGGTGTTCATAGCTGCCCAGCGCGTCAAAATGCAGAGAGGAATTCGCCGGCGTATTCTCCATGACGCCTGTGATGGTATAAGGTGTGTAGGAGGTATCTCCGTTCTTTATTTCGAGGGTTTTGCCTGTTATATCCAGGCTGCCGAAGAGCTGCAGCGCTCTTTCTTTCGTGAGGACGAGGGAATGAGGGTCTTTCAGGGCGGTGGCGGGATTGCCTTTTATCAGCGGAAAGGAAAACAGGCCGAAGAGCTGCGGATCGGCATATCCCACCGGTATGCGGGTGAGCTGACCCTCAACGCGGAACACCTGGTCGCCCGGGATGCTGATGCGTACGAAGTTCTCCACGTCGGGCAGGTCTTTTTTCATGGCGGGTCCCAGGGGGACGTAGAGGCCGGCCATGCCTTGCTCCACGTCGTCGCGCATGAAGACCTCGTTGACCCTGTAGAGCCTGCCGGCGTTGGCATGCCAGCTGTCATAGCTGAATTCGCTGATCGCGTAGAGCATGAACAGGGTACAGCAGGCGAGGCCAAGTGAGAGGCCTATGATATTGATCGACGTCAGGAGCTTTTGTTTGGAGAGGTGCCGGACGGCGAGCCGGAAGTAATGGTTGAGCATGCATGATAGGTTTGGGAAATTTCGGGCGAATTTGGTGCCGGTTTTCTATTGGTTTGAGGGTCAGGGATTAATGTACGAACTTTATCGTAGAAGTGTGCGGTTGTGATACATTTTGTGTACGGTTAAACCAGGTAAAGAAGTGCAAAAGTTCGAAAAAATAATCGATAGGAACGAATGAAATTTGTTTCCCTAAAATTTCAAAAAATGGCAAAAGATATCAACTATAAAAATAACCTGGAAGGTCTGGTAAATGCAATACAGGAAGCCAATCGATTTTTTCTCGACCAGGTTCAAAAACAGGTGAATACATCGTTGACTATCCGAAATTGGATCGTTGGATACTACATCGTGGAATATGAGCAAAATGGTCAGGATCGGGCGGAATATGGTGATAAATTGTTCCAAAAATTGGCAGTACGCTTAAAGACCGCACGGATAAAGGGCTTGTCTTTTACCATGTTGCACCTGTGCAAGCAGTTTTATGAATCGTACCCTCAAATTCTTCAGGCAGTGACTGAAGAATTTCAAATAATTGACATTCAACGAAATAGAAATATCCCATCACTGTCCGCAGAATCTGACCAAATTGAGAACACACCGACTCATCTATTGCTCGGCCGTTTGTCCTTTACTCATTTTGTTGAATTGATAAAGGCGGATACCCGATTGAAGCGTATTTTCTATGAGGTCGAAGCCATCAATAATAATTGGTCCGTCCGCGAACTACAACGGGCAATGAATAGCATGTTATTCGAACGAACAGGCTTAAGTAAGGATAAGCAATCTGTATTGGAAAAGCATCGGAACGGAACAGGACTGACACCGGAGGACATATTTCGAAACCCTTACATGCTTGATTTTTTGGGGCTGGAAGAGAAAGCCACCTATGTAGAAACGGACCTTGAACAGGCGATCATTGACCATCTGCAAACATTTCTCCTTGAATTGGGACGGGGGTTTTGCTTTGAAGCGAGACAAAAAAGGATAACGTTTGGCAATACCCATTACAGGATCGATCTGGTGTTTTATCATCGAATACTCAAATGTCATGTGCTGATCGAATTAAAAATGGAAGAATTTACGCATAGCGACGCTGGCCAGATGAATGTTTATCTCAATTATTACAAAGAGAACGAAGTCCAGAAGGATGACAATTCTCCCATAGGGATAATATTGTGTGCCGGGAAGGACGAAGCACTGGTGAAATATGCTACAATGGGGTTGTCGCAAAAAGTATTTGTCTCCAAGTATCTTGTGAATTTACCAACTGAATCGCAGCTGCAAAAGATCATCAGCATTGAAAAAGAGAAGCTGAAAGAATAGATCAATACTTCAGCTCTCCCAGCCGGGCTAGTCCGTAAAAAATCGCCGTAACATGCATGCTCTGTATGATCTTGTTCTCGCGCAGCATCTGTTTCAGCTCGTCGATGGTGAAAAGATAGACCTCAATCTCTTCATTTTGATCGAGGTGCTGCTCCTGCACCTTTCGTCCTCCGGTGGCCAGGTAGATATGCATCCAGTTGTTGTTGGTGGAGGGGTTGGAGGAGGTCTGTCCCAGGTATTCGTATTTTTCGAAGCTATAGCCTGTCTCTTCCAGGAGCTCGCGCCGGATGGCCGACTCCAGGTCAGGGTCCGTGTCGTCTACGCAGCCGCCCGGGATCTCGTAATTGGTTTGGGCCAGGGCGTGACGGTATTGCCTTTCCAGGATGACCTTCCCATCTTCGGTCAGGGCCAGTGCGGTGACCCATGTAGGGAACTCGTATACGTAATAAGGAGTGACGATCTGTCCGTCCTGCCGCCGGGCGGTGTCTTTACGGATAGTGAACCAGGTGTCTTTGTACAGGTATTCGGAGGAAAGTGTCTTCCAGCTAAGGTCTCGCATAATTTTTACCACTCATTTCGTTCGCGTAAGGATGTTATATGGGCCACATGATGTTTGCCATGCCAGGCATAGTTGCCTAAAAGGTACCAGAGGGTCATCTCCTTATTGTGCTCCGGATGGAATACTTTTCGCTGCCAATCCTGGATGGTGAGATCGCTGATAGCGGAGTGCCAGCGGGTATGCAGGGCATACAGTAAGGTGATGGAAATATTGATGGGTATGTTCTCCACGTCGTTCGCATTTGCCCAAAGTTTTTCGTCGTAAGGCTTGATGGAGGGATTGTCTTCGGTAAGGCCCAGCTTGTGGCGGATATAGCCATTCATATGGCTGTCGGCCACATGGTGCACCAGCTGTTGTATCGTCCATCCTCCTTCACGGTAAGGTGTTTGCAGCTGCGACTCATCCAGGTTGAGGATAGCATTCTCCAGCAATTGCGGCAGGAACTTGATATCGTTCAGCCAATCTTCCTTCAATTTTTCCGAGTATGGCTGCGGCTCGTACTTGCCGATGGGATAGCGAAGGTCGGTGGTTAACTGGTTCATGGTGGATGGTTTAATTGTGGTTTACTAATGTTGTTCCCGAAGCGCATGTCCCGTGAGGTTGATAAACACGTCTTCCAGATTGGCTTTTTTGACTTCTTTCGGTCGCTCGAACCCGGTCGCCACCAGCTTGTCGATCATTTTGTCGGGGGAATCCAGGGCGATGATCCTGCCTGCATCCACGATGGCCACCCTATCGCACAGGATCTCTGCTTCTTCCATGTAGTGGGTGGTGATGATGACGGTGGTCCCTTTGTCCCTGATGGTCCTGATCAACTCCCAGAGGTTGCGGCGGGCCTGCGGGTCAAGTCCTGTGGTCGGCTCGTCCAGGAAGATGATCCTGGGCTCGTTGATCAGCGTAGTAGCGATGGAGAATCGTTGTTTCTGGCCACCACTGAGGTCTTTGTACTTTGCTTTTGCCTTATCACGGAGATTGACGGCATCCAGCAGGTCTGCCGGACGCACCCTGCGATTGTAGAGCCCGCCGAACAGTTCGAGAAGCTCTGAGAGGTTGAGTCCCGGATAATAGCCGGAGGTCTGCAGCTGTACGCCGATGATCTTTTTTATCTCGCCGGGATCCTTGTCCAGGTCGAACCCGTCGACGATGACCGTGCCGGAGGTCTTATCACGGAGGGTTTCGATGATCTCCAGGGTAGTGGATTTCCCGGCGCCATTGGGTCCCAGCAGGCCGAAGACCTCCCCTTTCTGCACCTCGAAGCTGATGCCTTTTACGGCTTCGAAATCGCCGTATTTCTTACAGAGGTCTTTGACGGAAATGATTGTTTCCTTCATGATGTGAAAGTACGAAAATAGGATGAGAACATCAGCGTACGAATATCTGCGTAAAATAGATCATGCCGTTGCTCTTTCTCGCCAGCCCGATGCCGGTGAGTTTGAAGTCCCCTTCGATATTCTTGCGGTGACCGGGGCTATGCAGCCATCCATCCACCACTTCGCGGGCGCTCATGGGGCCTGAGGCGACGTTCTCCGCCCCAACGCGGACGGGTCCCACGCGTTTGCCGATGCGTTCGATACGCTGCCGTAAACCGTCATGCCCGAAACGGGTCTTCCCTGAGAGCATGTTGCGGCTATGCTCCAGCGCAACGGAGGAGATGAAGGAATTGGCCAGAAGGGGTTTGAGTCCGATGGAACGGCGGTGGTCGTTGACGAAGCGAAGGATGTCGGAAGATATGGAGCCGGGAGCTGTCAGGGCAGGCGATGGATGGCGAGGGGATGGATAGTGAGGTGACGGATAATCAGGCGATGGAAGAGCGTGTGCAGACACAGGGGCGGAGAGGAAAAGCAGGGGCAGCATCAAGGCCGTGCAGCAAACCCGGCGGAGCAGGACGGATAGCGTCATTTTTCAGAATTTATGATGCCTTATATTAGTCAAATATAGCGCCAATGTTCGGCTGCCGGGCGGGTAATTCCCGTCTGAGAATGTACCAGGCTGCCAAATCCGGTCCCGGCGGACTATTTGTTGAGATAGCTATCCAGCTCGTCCATCATATTCTTACTGCCGATGAAAAGAGAGGATCGCTGATGGAGCTCGGTGGGCTGTACGTCCAGTATCCGCTCCCTGCCGTTGGTGGCGCGTCCTCCGGCCACTTCCACGATGAAGGCAAAGGGATTACATTCGTACAGCAGGCGCAGCTTGCCTTTGGGCTTGTCGATGGTAGTGGGGTACATGAAGATGCCGCCCTTGATCAGGTTGCGGTGCACATCCGCCACCATACTGCCGATGTAACGTTGCGTATAAGGTCCGCCATTGTCCCTGTTCTTTTTCTGACAGGCGTCGATATAAGCTTTCACCCTATCCTCGTACTGGAAGAAATTGCCGTGGTTGACGGAGTAGACCTTACCGGATTCAGGGCATTTGATATTCGGATGGCTGAGGGTGAACTCGCCGATGGATGGGTCCAGCGTAAAACCATTTACGCCCCGGCGGGTAGCATAGACCATCATAGTGGAGGACCCGTAGACGATGTAGCCGGCGGCTACCTGTTTGCGACCGGGCTGGAGGAAATCTTCCTTTGTGCAGGGCTTGCCTCTTTCACTTACCCGGCGGTATACGGAAAAGATCGTCCCGATGGAAACATTGACGTCTATGTTGCCGCTGCCATCGAGCGGATCGAAGAGGCAGACATATTTGGAATTATTGCTTATCTCATCGTCGAAAACGACAAATTCGTCCATCTCTTCGCTGCCAATACCCGCGCAGCTGATGCCATGTCTCAATACACCCATGAATTGATTGTTGGCGAAGATGTCCAGCTTTTTTACGTCCTCTCCCTGGACGTTGATAGTGCCGGCATCACCCAGGATGTCCACCAAGCCCGCCTTGTTGACCTCTACATTGACCCTTTTGGCGGCGAGTCCCATGTCACGGAGGAGATTGCTCAGTTCGCCTGTGGCGTTGGGGAACATGCGTAGCTGCTGGATGGTGAATTCGTCGAGGGTGAGTACTTTCCTGTTCACATTCATAGCGCGGGGAGTTAATGGTTTTGCTTTTGGTCAGCAAATGTAAGGGGGTTTCGTTAAATTTTAGCAGGATTTAGCGAAAGATCCTGGGGAGTCCGACCGCTCCCAAGTATATTTGCACCCACGAATTACGAAGTAATCATGAGCACTACTGAAAAGACAAATAGCCCCGTGCATAAAGTTTTCAAATTCGGGGGCGCCAGCGCGGCCAGCATCGAAAGGATCCAAAAACTGCCCGGCATCCTGCGTTCCTACAGCAAGGATAATATACTGGTGGTCATCTCTGCGATGGGAAAGACTACCAATGCACTGGAAAAAGTAGTGGAAGCCTTTTATGGCGGACATCGTGAAGAAGCGCTGCAGCTTTTTCAGCAGGTGAAGGACAGCCATCTTACCACGGCCAAATACCTGCTGGTGAGCAACTACCTGGCGGCTGAAGCCCAGTTGAAGGATTTTTTTACAGAAGTGGAGTGGCTGCTGCATGACAAGCCGGTGCGGGATTACGACTATTATTATGACCAGGTGGTCTGTGTGGGCGAACTGCTGTCCACCTCCATTATCAGCGCCTACCTCGCGGAATCCGGCATCGACAATCAATGGGTCGATGTACGGGATATCTTTCGCACCGACGATAATTTCCGGGATGCTGCCATCGACTGGAGCTTTACCCAAACAAGGGTGCAGACGGAAGTGCTGCCTTTGTTCGGCGAAACGCGGCTGGTGATCACGCAGGGATTCATCGGCTCCACGTCCGAGAATGAAAGCACCACCCTGGGAAGGGAAGGCAGCGACTACACGGCTGCCGTCTTTGCCAATATGCTGGATGCCGGAAGTCTAACCATCTGGAAGGATGTGGAAGGGGTGATGAATGCAGACCCCAAGCAATTTCCCGACGCACAATTCATCAGCGAGCTGGGATACGACGAGGTGATCGAGATGGCCTATTACGGCGCCCAGGTGATCCATCCAAAGACCATCAAGCCCTTGCAGAACAAGGATATCCCGCTGTATGTAAAATGTTTTCTCGACCCGGCGCTGCCGGGCACCGTCATCAATAGCCATACGGCGAAAGACCTCCCGCCTATTATTGTCCTCAAACAGGGGCAGGTGATGGCGCACCTGCATACGAAGGATTTTTCGTTTGTGGGAGAGAAAGGGACGGCGGCCCTTTATCAATTGTTCGAGGAGCTGCGTATCAAGCCCAACCTGATGCAGAACGGCGCGGTGAGCCTGCAGGTTTGCCTGGACGATCGTGCCGACAAGATCGAGAAACTGGCGTTGACGGCGGCTGATCTCTTCGACGTGCAATTGGAAAAAGGCCTGACGCTGCTGACTATCCGGCATTATAATGCGGAGGTGCTGGAGAAATTGACGGAGGGACGTAAGGTCGTGCTGCGGCAGCAGACGCCGGAGACGGTGCAGGTACTGATGCGCTAAATCGCCCCGATCATCACAGTCTGTTTGAGACGGATCGCCACATTCTTTCCGGAGCGGGTGGCAGGGGACCATTGCGGCATGGAGAGGAAGGCCTGCTCTATCTTTTCATTCATATTCTCGTTGCCGCCGCGGATGACCTTTGCATAGACGGGTCTGCCTTCGGCGTCGATGACATATTCCACCATTACGAAGGTCTTGGTCTGGCCTTCATCGAGGTCTTTGAGCCCTTCCTTGCTCAGCCTGTTGAGGAAATCCTGGAAAGCATCATTGCCTCCGGGATACAAAGGCAGCTTGTCCACTACTTTTGCCAGGTCGTCTTCTTTGACTGGATTGATCCTTTGCGGACGGGGAGCGTGCGCCGGCGGCGTCTTCTTCGATGACTCCACCGGTTTGACATTGGCGATCTTTACTTCCGCCTCGGGCGCTACTTCTTCCGTCACATACTCGCCCTTGCCGTTGACCATGACAAACGGCACTTCCCTGTATTTTTCAAAATAATAGAAAGCGCTGCGCATGCTTTTGGCGAAGGGGGTGTATTCAGCAAAGGTCTGCAGGTATTTATTTAGATAGTCGACGCTTCTGGCGTTGTTGAAATTCACGGGGAAGATATGCACGGGGATAAAATCCTCTCCCAAATCTTTCGCGTGAGCGGCCAGGATGTAGAGCTCTTCTATCTGGGCATCGGTGATGGGGATGCAGCCAGTGGTGACACAGCTGCCATGGATATAGATGTCGCCGCCCGGCTGGCTGGAATCGCTGAGGATCCTGTCGGAGGCGTTGGGGTAATTGAGGCCCAGGGAAAGATGGTATTCGCTACGGGGCTTGAACTCGTTGATATAGTAAAAACCTTCCGGGACCTGGTAGTCGCCTGACATCCGCTTGGGACCGAGGGTGCCTGCCAGGGCGCATACTTTGTAAGATTTGAACAGCTTGTATCTTTCTTCCCTGGAATTCCTGACCCAAACTTCCAGCTGGCTGTCATATTTGAACGACCGGATATATACGTACCTGGCGGGCCAGGTCAGGTTCTTTTCCCTGAACTGTTTCATCAACGTGTCTTCCTTGCGATTGAGCAGCTCGCTGATCTTGGGAATGGAACGTTGATAATCGATGAAATGGATGGTAGATACCGAGGTCTGGGCGGATACGCGGCCGTGGACAGAAAAAAGAAGTATTCCCATCAATGACGCGATACAATGTCTAACTATTCTGGTATTTTTCAACATGATAGAAATAGGGTACCATAAATAAACAAAAAACCTGCCATATATACTAATATGCACAGGTCTTTATAACTAAAAATTGGGTTTTAGCCTGGTTAAGCCTACAGGTTCCCCCTTGCGGACTGCTCGCGCTCTATAGCCTCGAAAAGGGCCTTAAAATTGCCTTTTCCAAAGCTTTGAGCCCCTTTGCGTTGAATGATCTCGAAAAAGACGGTGGGGCGGTCCTCCACAGGCTTGGTAAAAATCTGTAATAAGTATCCTTCGTTGTCCCGGTCCACCAGAATGCCCAGTTCTTTCAGCGGCTGGAGATCTTCGTCGATGGCGCCTACCCGGGTCAGGAGGTCGTCATAATAAGAGGATGGCACCTGAAGGAATTCCACTCCCCTATCCCTTAGCTGGGTGACGGTGTCCACGATGTTCTGGGTGGCGAGGGCCACGTGCTGTACCCCTTCCCCTCTGTAGAAATCCAGGTATTCTTCGATCTGCGATTTTTTCTTGCCTTCGGCCGGCTCGTTGATCGGGAACTTTACAAAGCCATTGCCATTGCTCATCACCTTGCTCATCAGAGCCGAATATTCAGTGGAAATATCATTGTCATCGAAAGAAAGGATGTTGCGGAACCCCATGACGTCCTCGTAAAATTTCACCCAGCTATTCATCTGGTTCCAGCCTACATTGCCTACGCAATGATCTACATACTGCAGGCCTGTGGAAGGCGGATTGTAGGTTGTCTTCCACTCTGTAAAGCCGGGCATGAAGGGCCCGTTGTAATTGTTCCTTTCCACGAAGAGATGAATGGTATCGCCATAGGTATGGATGCCGCTGAGGACCACCTCGCCCCATTTATCGGCCAGGATAGTAGGTTCCATGGAGCTCTTGCCGCCCCGGGCAGTGGTCTCGTTCCATGCGCCTGTGGCATCGTCCACGCGAAGGGCCAATATTTTGACCCCATCGCCGTGCAGCTGTACATGCTGTGCAATGGTATGATTGGGGTGAAGGGCCGTGGTGAAGACGAAGGTCAGCTTGTTCTGCCGGACGACGTAGCTCACTTTGTCCTTGACGCCTGTCTCCGGGCCGGAATAGGCCACGGATTGGAAGCCGAAGGCGGATTTGTAATAATGTGCCGCCTGTTTGGCGTTGCCCACATAAAATTCTACATAGTCGGTGCCCTGTAAAGGAAGGAAATCGGCGCCGGAATCCGGCTTGCGCGTATTGGATGCTGGTAAAGTAGACATACACTTAATTTTTTGAAATACACTTAATAAAGCTGCAAGCGGTGAGCTGCGAGCTATGAGCCTGGTTTTTTGAGCGGTGAGCTGTGAGCGGTAAGCACGAAGTAAAAGGCTTAAATGCGCCAGCTCGTGGCCAGTAGCTCGAAGCCCGAGGCTGTATTAGGCGTCCATGGCCAGCGCTTCCATCAGGAGGAAGTAATGCAAACGCTTGTCGTCGAAAATTTTATGGATATAGTCGGGCCGCATATGAATTAAGCTGCTAAGTTAGTTTTTATTTTGGTAAAAGCTATATCTTCGGCTCAAATAACCAGCATGTTACGAGTCGGAATCTTAGGAGGCGGTCAGTTAGGAAGAATGCTATTGCAGGCAGCGGCGAATTATCCTGTGGAGACATATGTAATGGAAAATGACGAAGAATGCCCGGCGGCGCTCCTGTGCCGGCATTTTGTAAAAGGTGATATCCGGAACTTCGATGATGTATATAATTTCGGAAAAGGATTGGATGCATTGACCATTGAAATAGAATCGGTCAATGATGATGCGCTGGAAAAGCTGGAGGCGGAAGGCGTGAAAGTATATCCTAAGACGGCGGCCTTGCGTACGATCAAAAATAAGATCTTACAAAAACAATTCTATTCCGGCAACAGCATTCCTACTGCCGAATACCTGGTGACCGAAAATCTGAACGACCTGCGGAGCAAAGATCATTTCCTTCCGGCCGTGCACAAGATCGGTCAGGGCGGATATGATGGCCGGGGCGTACAGCTGATGCATAATAAAGAAGATCTCGAAAAAGGATTTGATGCCCCGGGCGTATTGGAAAAGATGGTGAATGTCGATAAGGAGATCGCCCTGCTGGTGGCCATCGGCGCAAAAGGCGAGACGGTAGTGTATCCTCCCGTGGATATGGTATTTGATAACCGGCTGAACCTGCTGGATTACCAGATCAGCCCGGCGGACCTGCAGCAGCAGACGCTATGGAAGATAGAGGCCATTGCCATGCGGGTGGTGAAAGAATTGAAAAGCCCCGGCATTTTCGCCGTAGAGCTCTTCGTCAACAGGGGTGGAGACGTCTATGTCAATGAGACGGCGCCGCGGGTGCATAACAGCGGGCATCATACGATCGAAGGCAACTACAGCTCCCAGTTCGATATGATGTGGCGTATCATCCTGGGCTATCCGCTGGGCAATACGGAAGCGATCCTGCCAGCGGCTATCGTCAATTTATTAGGTGCGGAGGGGCATAACGGCGAGGCTCACTATGAAGGGTTGGAGGAAGTGCTGCAAATGGATAATGCGTTCGTGCATATCTACGGCAAGAGAGAGACCAAGCCCGGCAGAAAGATGGGCCATGTCACCATCCTCAGTAAGGAGAAGCACGACCTGGTGTATAAGGCGCATAAGATCAAAAACACATTGAAAGTCGTTTCTAAATAGTCAGCATGTACAAGATAATGGTTGGTATCATCATGGGCAGTGACAGTGATCTCCCCGTCATGCAGGCGGCGGCCGAAGTGTTGAAGGAATTCGATATTCCTTTCGAGCTCACGGTGGTATCTGCGCATCGCACTCCCAAGCGGATGGTGGATTACGCCAGCAAGGCCGCGGAAAGAGGATTGAAGGTCATCATTGCGGGCGCGGGCGGAGCGGCCCATCTGCCGGGCATGGTGGCGTCCATTACTCCCCTGCCGGTGATCGGCGTACCTATCAAGTCTTCCAATTCCATCGACGGATGGGATTCCGTGCTGTCCATCCTGCAGATGCCGGGCGGCATACCGGTGGCTACGGTGGCGCTGAATGGCGGCAAGAATGCGGGTATCCTGGCGGCTTCCATCCTGGGGGCTTTCGATCCGTTCATAGGATCAAAAGTGGAGGCTTTTAAAAACAAGATGGAGAAGGATGTGCTCAGAAAGGTCGATCTGCTGAAGAGGGCCGGCTGGGCGAATGGTTTCGATTAAAGCATCGCCACAGTACTCATTCCTTCAAAGTAATAATGGGAAGCAATAAACCGCTTTACATGTCCTCTGCTCTCGGCAGGGAGATATTTTTCCAGGGTCCAGAAATCGCGGCTGCCGGATCTGTGGATGGCGCGATAAACGGGTGCGGGGCCTCCATTATATGCAGCCAGCACGAGGTACCAATCGCCGAACTCACTGTACAGGTCCTTTAAATATTTCGCTGCGGCAACAGTGCTTTTATAATAATGCGTACGTTCGTCGTGCAGGGAGTCGATCTTTAAACCCAGCAGCATCGCGGTGGCGGGCATGAACTGCCAGGGACCTTTTGCACCCACGCGGGACACTGCCGTTGTTTTCAGTTCGGATTCTATCACTGCCAGGTATTTCATTTCCTTCGGCAGGCCGTAGCGGCTGAATACCGAATCGATCAGCCTGAAGGGACGGACGCTCCTTTGCTTTACGGCGGCAAGGGCCTCCCAATTCTCCTGGATGTAATTATTGACGAATTGACGAACGTGAATGTTCAGGACGATGCCGGTCTTTTCCGCGTCGTTGTCCTTGTTAGCAATGACGTGCTTATTATCGATGGTGCTGCCGGAAAGAACGGCAATCGATAGGAAGAGCATACACTTGTAGAATTTTGCGCTTGTCAACATGTTAATAGTTTTCAGGTACGATTGAATCCGCCGGGTAATTCCAATCGGGGTGCCAGATTATAAGGGCATGAAAACTATAAACTTACAGGCTATGGAAAGGTTTGATGGTTTCCCAATTATGGACAATTTGCTCCCCTTTGGAGAGATTCCGCACAATCAGGGTACAGGATGAAAAAGGCAGTTGTCTGACGATTGACTCGATGTCGGAAACAATATCATCCGGGTCATCCGTATCAAGTATGATGGAAAAGCTCATATTGGGATGCGCTTCCGACGGCCCGTCCTGTACGATCCTGGAAGGGTTGAAGCATTGCCATAAATAATCGTTCTCTCTTTTCGACATGATCTCAATCGCAGCATCGACCTTCTCCCGCAAAAAGCTGACATAACCAAAAAATACCGTGTTGTTGCTCATTATTAAAGTGGATACTGATTATCAATTACTAAGTATCTTCCCGGAGAGATGCATGCCGGCAAGTCCAATAGCTGCAAGGTTCATTGAAGGTAAGATCGGGAAAAGCTTTTGTGTGTCAGAGGGGCACAAGCTATTATTTTAAGCGAAAAAAAACAAATATTCCTTGTAAATATTATCGTCTATATTGACCATGATCAATTAAGCACGTCCATGCAATACTTTGCGATCAGCACAACAACGGAAAAGGCAATCGTCGGGCCTTCGTATCCACAGATACAAACGAGCGGCGGCAAATGGCACACATCAGATCCTGATTGTTTTTATAATGTATTCGCGGGTGAAATACCGGAGTTTACTCCCAATCTGCATTACCTGGTGCTGGAACCCGATGCCATCATGAGTGACGTACTAAGCGCGGCGATGATCAGTTTCGGATTTATCCTGAATGACAAGGTGAAAAAGATCCTGGAGCGGCACATGCTGCCCGACCATCGATTTTACCCTGCAACCATACAATACAGGGATACCTTCTATGCTAATTATTATTGGTTCTTCTATGTCAGCGATGTTCTTGATCATATCGACTTAACGAGGACGGAATTCTTCCTGTCTGACTGGTTTAGCGATGAAAGGGAAAAATGCGAGAACGTCCGGTCAACCAATGATCTAAGGAATCTAAATAAGTTTACCATCGAAAAAAAAGTAGTGCATGCGCACCCGGTGTACATGTACGAAAAAATTACGGATACCTATGATCTGTTTAAATTGACATTCGGCAATTATCAAACCTATGTATCTGAGCGGCTGGCCAGCGAGTTAGGTCAACAGGTCACCGGATTCAGGCTCTCCCCGTCGGAAAAGATCATCATTGGGTCCCATTTGTAAATTTTGTTTTAAATTGTATCCTCAATAAATCACCATGAGAATGATCCAAATTGCTTGTCCTTCTGCAACAAGAGTATTTATACTTTCCGCCATGGGTATTTTTGCCGGTGTGACGGCGGTCCGTGCCCAGGCCGATTCCCTGGACGACCATAAGCTGACAGAGATCTACAGTCCGGTGCCTCCGGTGGTGACGCCCGGCGCCCAGGCCGGGGACGCGCCTTCCGATGCCGTCGTGCTTTTTGACGGTAAGAACCTGGATAGCTGGGCGATGGTGTCCGATGGCAGCGCTGCGAAGTGGATCGTCGACAACGGGGTAATGACGGTGAATAAGAAAGTGGGCAATATCCAGACAAAAGCGTCCTTTTCCAACTACCAGCTGCATATTGAATACAGGATCCCGGCCAACATCACCGGAACGGACCAGGCCCGGGGCAACAGCGGCATCTTCCTTGCCAGCACGGGCAAGGGCGACGACGGCTATGAGCTGCAGGTATTGGACAATTACAATAACAAGACCTATGTCAACGGGCAGGTAGGCAGCATCTACAAGCAGGCCGTTCCCCTGGCCAATGCCTGCCGCAAGCCGGGCGAATGGCAGGCCTATGACATCATCTGGACGGCGCCTGTGTTCCATACGGACGGCACGTTGTCGTCTCCCGCAAAAGTAACGGTACTGCACAACGGCGTGCTGGTGGAGAATGATTTTGAGCTGAAAGGTCAGACACGTTATCGCGGAAAGCCTTATTATAAAGCGCATGGCCCCTCTCCTATCAAATTGCAGGCGCATGGCGATCCCAGCGAGCCTATCAGCTACCGCAATATCTGGATCAGGCCCTTGTAATAATTCACAAGCCACTGTAATACTTCATTTGAAGCGCACTGGTTCAATGTAAAGCTTCGATCGCTGCCGCAAGGTAGACCAGCGGCGCATTCCAGTTGATGGCTATTTCATTTGACGCATAGGCTTTATCGTTGTCCACGTAAGCCAGTTCAGCTTCGGCAGACGGATATGTCTGCCCGTCCTGCCGGCCGGGGTTGGGCCCACCTACCAGCAAGCCGGGTACGGGTGGTATAATGCCATCTGCGACAGAAGGACGGTGATGGGGATGAAGGGGAGAGCGTGCACCCATCCCTGTTATAAGACAATAGCCTGTGGCATTGCGGCCCAGCAGGTAGTCTAGGTTGGCCGTGGCGTAATCGAGATACTTCCTGTCTTTTGTCAGCAGCCATGCGTTGATCAGGAGAATACCCTGGTTGGCGGCAACGGCGCTGCTGCCCCAGACAAAGTCACGGGGGGAAGTCCCCATCACGGTGTGAAATGCATTGCTTTGAGCAAGGGAGAGGTAGTGGTCCGCCATCTGCAGTAAATGCTGTTTTATACGGTCGACGGCCTCCCGGGGCTCTGTGGCTGCATGGCGCAGGAGGCTGTAATCACCCAGCATATGAACGTTGCTCCAGGTGGGCAGGGTCGCCGGGTCGTTGATATGTTCGCTCAGGGCATCGTTATACGCTTTTCTGCCCGTCGTGATCGCCAGTTCGGCAGCCGCCCAGAACCATTCATCCCTCAGGTCTTTGTCGCCATAGGCGCCGGTGGTGACGGCAGGGGTATACAATTTATTCATCGCGGGCTGGTCGTAGATCACCGAAGGATTGGCCAGCGCCCATTGCCAGGCCTTTTCGGCGGCGTGGAGGCAGCTATCGGCCAGACCGGGCAGCTGTCGGGAATATTTCCGGAAGACGCGGGCAGCCTGCGCCGTGACGGCGGCAAGGTCCAGCGTGGCTGCCGTCCCTTTTTGCACGACATAGCGGGGCGCCTTTGTAACACCGGGCATGACCATGCTGTCGAATGCAGCATTGGTACATTTATGATATACACCGCCATCGTAAGGATCCTGCATGGTCAACATCCACCTGAGATTGTACAGGCATTCGTTGAGCAGGTCCGGGACCTCCTGCATAGGAGGTATCCTGGTATGGAGCGTATCGAAGGCGGCGGGAAAGTCCTCATAGGCGGACAGGAGCGTGCCCATGGTGATACCGGAATTGACGATGTATTTATTATAGTCGCCGGCATCATACCAGCCGCCGGGCGAGGAGATAACGGCGCCGGCAGGCCGATGATCCGAAGCCGCGGAAGGATGGACGATCACGCGGGTATCGGGATGGCCGGGGGGGCGGCTCCATGGGCCTGCATACAAGGGTTCCAAAGCCATGGCGGACCGCTGATAGTAAAATCCTTTCAGGGCGGCGCGGACTACCGGTGCTGCCATATGGCGGCCGATGCGGAAAGTGCAGGAGCTTTCCAGGCCGGGGACGAGGATCTTATAGGCGCCTTCTTTTTTCAGGGGGGTGAAGTCCGCTGTGCGGATATGGAGGCTGGAATTGGCGCTGGCGGTTTCGGGTCCCAGGGCGCCGGTGTAGACGGTGTCGCCGGGGTGCGCCATATTCCCTGTATGGCCGGTGTCGTCAGGGCGGACTGCTACAATATAAAAGACGGCAGCCTGGGGCTGCCCGGTGATAATAGCCATTTTGGGAGCGTCCGGATAAAAACCCAGCTGATTCAGTAAAATGGCGATCACTATGGGCATCATATCTTATGTTTTGACTTTGAAGGTGACCCGCAATAAATGAAAAAAAATCCGTAAATTGGTAAGGTACGCTGATTAAAAACGATTGTTCATCCCAAAACTTAAAGTATGAAAAAAGTAGCTGATATTCTTTCGCACAAAGGCAGCAGGATCACTTCTGTCAGTCCCGAGACCACAGTCCTGGATGCATTGCGGATCATGGCCGATCAGAATATTGGCTCGGTGTTAGTCCTGGAGGGTCAGCAGTACAAGGGGATCATGACGGAGCGTGACTATTCCAGGAAAGTGATCCTCAAGGGCAAGTCCTCTACGGACACCAGGGTGTCGGAGATCATGACCAACGATCTTCCGCATGTAAAGCCACAGGATACGATTGAATTCTGCATGCAGCTGTTGTCGGACAAGAACATCCGGTATCTGCCGGTGTTCGACAATGACACGCTATGCGGCATCATTTCGATCAACGATGTGGTGAAGGAGACGATCCTCACGCACGAGGAGACCATTTCCCATCTTAAAGATTATTTGCATTCGGGAATTTAAGCTGCGGGCTATTCGTCTGTAAGCGCTTATACTTTATCCGGAAAGTAGTTTTTCAGCACTTCCTTTAGCCGGTCGATCCTGAGCGGCTTGTGCTCAAAGCCGTTTATTTCCGGTATTGCCCCTGCGCGCAGCTGATCGTCCGGGTTGAGGGAGGTCGTCAGCATGATCATGACGATGCTGGCTTTTTGCGCCGGCGGCAGCTCCCGATACTTTTCCAGGAATTCCCAGCCATCCATGGCCGGCATATTGATATCCAGGAAAATGAGATCGGGATGCGGGTAATCGTGCCCATTCGCAAATTTCCCCTGGCGCATGAGGAAGTCCAGGGCTTCCTGCCCGCTCTGTAAGATCTGTACGTGGCTGGCGCAGTCTGCCTGTTCCAGGGTCATGCGGTTGAGGAAGTTGGTGGGTTCATCATCGTCGATGAGGAGGATACAGTTGAGTTTGTGTTTCATTATGGCAGGCAATTAGTTACTTAAAGTTAGGGCAAAGCCTGCTGACAGACAAGATTCACCAACCATTAACCAAAGATTGGGCTGGAAAAAGTGTAAATTTGTCCTGTAAAAGTCGTCAACGCATGGCCGAAATGCTTCAAAAGGATGAGATCGTAGTCAGGGATATAATTGACACTGCCAGAACTCTTTTCAAAAAGACCGGGTTTAAAAAGACAACGATGGGCGATATTGCCCGGAGTCTGGGCAAGGCCAAGAGTTCCCTGTATTACTATTATCCCAGCAAGGAAGATATTTTCGAGGCTGTCCTTCATGCGGAAATGGACGAATTGCTGGATCAGATCCATGAGTCCATCAGCCAGGCTTCGACGTCGAAAGAAAAGCTGATCAACTACTGCCGGTGCCGTCTCCATAAGCTAAGCCAGCTGTGCAATCTCAGCGACGCGCTGAAAAGCGAGATCGCGGAGCTCCATTGTGTCATGACGGACCTGAAAAGCAAATTCGATACGACACATGTGGCATTGGTGAAAGGCATCCTGGAAGAAGGCGTCCGCAATGGAGAGTTCAAGAAGCTCAATAACGACAACATCGAATTAGTGGCCTACCTGATGGTGAGCAGCTTCCGGGGTTTGGCTATGCCGCTGATGCTTACCGGAGCCCAATGTCCGCGCATGGACCTGCAGATCGACTCAATCGTGGATATCATGGTCGAGGGGATAGGACGATAGCGCAGCGCTCCACCCAGCGGCGGAATCCGCCCACATTTCCATACAGATAATTGAACAATACGATGCCCGTGAGACCGCAGGCGATGCCTGCCAATACGTCCAGCACATAGTGGTGGCTGGAATAGACGGCGGCAAACCAGATCCCTGCCATGATGGTGCCGAAAAGCAGGTTGATCCATCCCTGTTTTGTCCTGATGCCGTAATACAATACGATCAGCGGATAGCTGGCATGGAGGGAAGGCATAGCGGCAAATACATTGGAGCTTTTGGCGTACAAGCCTGCAAAGACCGAAACATGCAGCAGGCTGTCGAAGCGGCCCAGACCGGCTGTATTGCCGGGTGTATGCGGATTGAATTGGAATCCATATTGCTGCACGTACCATGGCGGCGCGGCCGGGTATGCGTAATAGATGACGAAGCCCAGGAGGTTTACCAACAGGAAAGTGAGGGAGAATTTAAAAAAGGCAGTCTTGTCTTTATAGAAGAGATAGCCTGCAAAGGCCAGTGGGACGGGAATCCAGCAGAGATAGAAAATGCCTGTGAGCAAATCGAGGAAACTGCTGGTGTGGGCAGCCCAATATTCGTTGGGGGTGAGACCCTGCATGCCGAAGAGCCGTTTTTCCGCATGATAAAGGCTTTCAATATGTACGGTGTTGTACCTGTAATTGGGGAAGGCCTTCATGGAGTCGAAAATGATCCAGAATACGATGAAGACGGAAAAGCCCAGGATAAAACGGCGGGTGGGTCCTGAAAGATAAAATAAGGTATTGAACAGCAGCACGAGGAAGACCTGATCGGACTTATAGCCTACCAGCCAGGCTGCCAGCAGCAGGTAAGCGGCCGAGACAGCGGAGACCTTCAGAACCGATCTATAAGTGAGCCGCGTCCTCAGAGGGGCGACGCTGGTTGAATCCATTTCCACTAGATTTTTACACGTTGCATCAGCTCTTTACCATTGTCCGGATCGATGCCCCGGAATTCGAGGTATTCGACATTCGGCGACCAGAAACTGCCGCCCGGATTGATCTTGATAAAGACCCTGTTCAGTAAGATTTGTTTGTTATCGAAGGTGACATAGACATGATGCTGATTGTCCACGGGCGATCTCCTCAGGTACATGGGAATCTTTTTATAAGATACGAAATGCAGCTCATAGTTGCCGTTGCCCAGTGGCTGGGCTTTAATGCCATAAGCAAAATGCCGCTGTATAAAATTCAGCTCCTGTCGCTGCTTCTGCTCCGTATAGCGGATCCAGAGCACATGGACGGGGTCGTCCGGATCGGGGATGCCATTTTTTTCGTTGAGCTCGCAGATGATCGTATTGATATTCGGGGTACGCTGCAGGTAGAATAATGAATTGTTCCGGTGCGGAGGGATGGGGAAGCTGTCTGCCGCCGCATTGACAGGCGTAACGGTGACGCCTACCTTTTGTTTCTGTGCATGGACGGACGTGGCCAGGGAGGATGAGAGGATCAGCCAGAGGAAGATGCTGGCCTTCTTCACAGGGTTCGTGGGGGCATTGGGTGTGCCCGTCTTCTGCCGCTCCTGTTCTTCCAGGGCTTTTTTAGCGTCCCGCAGGCGTCCGATGGCCGTTGCATTGGCCAGGATAGCCATTACCGTTAGCGGAAGCGTGAAGATGGAAATGGTCTCGAACATCGGGAAGGAGGAATTGGGCCAATGCACTTTATAGTTTCCTCCCATCCACCTGGAAGCGATGCCGCAGGCAAGGGCGGAGACACCGATGAGGATAACCCTTTCCGGGCGCTGCATCAATCCATCCTTGCATTCGATGCCCAATCCTTCGGCGCGCGCCCGGGTATAGCTGACCATGAGGCTGCCGATCATGCCGATGAAGGCCACCAGGCTGCTGAGAAAATAGTGGTGCGCCACCAGGTAGTAGCATATGCCCAGGAACAGGATCAATTCACTATAGCGGTCCAATACGGAGTCATACAGGGCCCCGAAGCGGGAGCTCATATTGCCCAGGCGGGCGACCTGCCCGTCCAGCATATCGAAAAGGCCCGCGAACAGGATGAGCGCTCCGGCCCAGCCCACGTAGGAGAGGTCGCCGCGGTTGCCTTTCTCCGCGCCTTCTATAAAGATGATGGAAACGCCGATGTTCAGCACCAGTCCGATGGTCGTCACCATGTTGGGGGTAAGACCCGCCCGGATCAGCAACCGGACGAATGGATTGATGACCTTGTATATTCCTTGTTGTAATTGATTGCGAATGCTCATGTCCTCTAGATCAAAAATCAAATTTAGCTCTTGCCCGGATGCCCCATGTGGGGATCTGCGGGTGTTCCAGGTAAGTGAAACGTTTAATAAAATCTATCCTCACCAGCTTGAAAATATTGGCGATGGCAAAGCCAGCTTCCAAATAAGGCCGGTGGTCCAATGTATAGGTCTCCTGGAGGCCGTTGGTCAGCGGGAACTGGACGAGCTCCGGATGTTTTGTCGGATCGTTCTCGCTCCTCAGCCCACCGTAAACCAGCTTGGCTTCAATGACCTCTCTCCATTTCAGTTTTTTCAACAGGGGGATCTTATTGAAGAAAAACCCGTTGAAATAGTGATCGATATACACGGCGGCAGAGTGGTCTGTGATAAACTCCATGAAGTTCATCAGGTTGAAGCTCTGCAGCTGATAGGCAAAGGTCTGGTTGGCATGCTGGATATTCAGCAGCGGCCAGGGAATTTTACCCAGTGTGTAATTCCCATCGATGGTAATATCCGTGTACCCCAGGTAAGAGAGATAAAACCGCTTGAAAAATTCCGCGCCGAAATTATGATAATTGTACTCCCCGCCAAACAGCCCTTTCACCCCTGTGGAATACCTGAGTGTAAATATCGGATATTTATTAAAAATAGGCACCCTGTACAGCTTGCCTATATAAAACTGCTCGTGGGGGGCCCAGCGGAATTCGGTGGATAATTCGCTGGTGGTGATCGCCTGCAGGGTGTCGGCTCCGCCGCTTTTCACATAGGAAATAGCGCCGGCCGGCTGCTGCTTCCAGTATTTGAACCCGAATGCATAGGAGAAATGGTCTCCGAACTCATGTTTGTAGTCCAGCCGGAAGATGTTGTTATAAAGCCATTTGTCGTTGTTGCCGCGTTTGAATGAGAGCAAAAAGTTGTCTTCCTGTACGAACTGCAGCTCCTGCCCGGGGATCTTTGTGTCCTTCTGATAGCTGGCCCGGATATAATTCTGGGGGAAGCCGTAAATGCTTTTATTGTTCAGGGAATAGGTGCCGCTGACAAAGTATTTCCACTTCTGGTCCTTGAAACCGTAGGCTGCATAAGCTTCGGAATAATAACGGGTGCTGAGCTTTGTGGTGGTCCTTCCTCCGAAGCGGAGGCGGAAGCCTTCCACGGGGTTGAAGCTATAGAAGGTGCTGGCGGGGCCTATTTCGAAGATCCCTGCCTGTTTGTAACCTGCCAGCAGCAGGGTTCCCCAGTCCATCAGGCGGCGGAAGGATTTCATGTGCTGCAGGCTATCGATGTTGGCGTAAACCTTTGATTCGGCCCGGGTGAGGGTGTCATGGCGGTAGGCGACCCAAAAGCTATCCCGCTGGGTTTCCGCGCTGTCGAGGACCACTTCGGCGGAACCCCGGAAAACGGTGTCGTCAATCGGGACATTGGTCTTAAAATCCTTGAACGAGACCGTTCGTTCTCCGAATAGTCCTGTCCCCGACTTATTGATGCCGAAATCCCCCAGCACATCGCTTTTCTGGAGCAGATAGCGACCGTCGGGCATCCGCTGAAAATCCTGGTCGATCTTCATCTCCCGGACAAAATTGAAGTTGATGCTTTTGCTTACCAGGAGCCGCAGTTTCTGGATCGCGTAGTTCCCATCGAGCGTGATCCACATGGTACCCCTGAAAAGCAGGTCGTTTGGATTCCTCGGGCGGAAGGACAGCCGCACCAGTTTCTGGGTGTCCACTGTCACCGTATCGTCGATGAAATACATGTAGAAAGTGGGGCCCATATCCGCGATGGGACTGAGAAAGAGGTTGGTAAAGACAGAAATATTATTGTCGTAGACGTTGAAATCCTGGTATAAACGATTGAGGTACATGCTGATGCCTTGCATGTCCACGAATTCCCCGAAGTCCACTTTCCTTTTGCCTTTTATGACAGTCTTGGTCTTTTCGGGATTTTTCCGATAGTATACGTCGGACAGGGCTTCTTCCAGATAGACGGGAGAAAGTACCCGGCCTTCCAGCTTCGTGGTATCTCCGTTCTCCACCAGGAAGTGGTAAGGTTTCAGCAGCTTGTTCTTTGCCATTTTTGTCTCGTTGGCCTTGTTGACGGAGACCTGGAGCTTTTCGTACTTCTCGTAGGTGGCATAGTTGTAAGCTTCCATCCTGTTGGCATTCTTATGGTCGATGACCTGGCGGATCAGCTCGACGGCGGGGTTGCCCTTGTTGCGGTATTTCTGTTTCTTGTTCTTAACAGTGGCCTTTCCCAATTCCTTGAACTGCCGGGTAAGCGTGAGCTGGATGTCCAGGCCGGGCAGCGAGTCCAGGTGGACGGAAGTGGGGTCGTAACCTACAATGCTGACGACGATGTCAATGGGGAATTTCTCTGCCGGGAGGCGGAACCTGCCGTCGGCATTTGTCCGGGCGCCTCCATGCTGGCCTTTGATCGATACGCTCGCATTGGATAAAGGGGTACTGGTAGCGGCGTCCCTGACATATCCAGTCACGGTTTGCGCCATGCTGTTGAGAGTGAAAGCCAATGCCAATATCGTTGTAATACTGGCGGTCATAATGCTTGTCTTGGTCGATTTCATCCTGTCTTATTAGTCTTATTTAAATACATACCTTTTCTGCAATACGTAATTATAGAATACAGCCACTCCTATTGAAACTATGATCTTGGCAAGCAAATAATTCATCGTTGTGAAATGGGTCAGGAGGTAAAAACCGGATACATTAAGGATCAGGTTGCCTATCCAGACCAGAATATAGCGGGTGAGCTGGGCCGTCCATTTACTCTCCTGTGCGCTGAAGACCCAGTTCCGGCTGATCGAAAAATGTGTCACTCCTCCGCATATGCTTCCTGTGGCGCTGCCGGCGACTTTGGGGGCATGCAGGCCCTGCACCAATGCATAGGTCACCAGGAAATCGACCCCTGTTGCCAGCAGCGAGACCAACTGCGCCTTTGAAAAAGTAATCATCCTCTTCATATCTTCGTCAGCACAATTAGTTGTAATACAATGTTGGAATAAATTCCTGCCAACACGTCGTCCATCATAACACCCCAACCGCCATTTAGTTTTTCCATCCTTCGGATATATAATGGCTTGGCGATGTCGAAAAACCGGAAAAGCGCAAGGCCTATCAGCACGTAATGCCATTTTATGGGGACCAGCAGCAGGGTGATGCACATCCCTGCTACTTCATCTATGACAACCCTGGAGCTGTCCTTCCCCCATTTTTCCTCCACTTTATCTGCACTCCAGGTACCCAGGGCAAGAATGGCCGCCGTCACAGCTATCTCTATAAAAACAGACTCATTTCCACCCATCCCGGCAAAATACCAGGCTATACAGCAGGCGGCGGCAGCCACTGTGCCACCTCCTTTTGGTGTATAACCTATTCCAAGACAAGTAGAAATGAGTCGATGGAATCTTTCCATCAGGCCGTTATTTCTTCCTCTGCATAAGTCAGACCCTCACCATTGACCAAATCTTCGCCCATAAGTTTACGCAGGGCGTTCTGAAGATTATGCAGCTGCTTGAAAATATCGTGTTCAGTCCGGAAGCCGGGCATGGTCTGGGGAGATTTGAAATAGAAAGACAACCATTCCTGTATGCCACTGAGACCGGATCTTTTGGCCAGATCGCCAAACAGGGCCAGGTCCAGCACCAGGGGGGCAGCCAGGATACTGTCGCGGCATAAGAAGTTGATCTTGATCTGCATCGAATAGCCCAGCCAGCCGAAAATATCAATATTGTCCCAGCTCTCCTTATTATCGCCATGAGGAGGATAATAATTGATACGGATCTTATGGTACAGCTCGCTATACAGTTCCGGGCTCAGATCCGGGCGGAGGATGTCCTCCAGTACGCTGAGCTTGGAGACTTCCTTGGTACGGAAGTTATCCGGTTCGTCCAGCACATAGCCGTCGCGGTTACCTAATATATTGGTAGAGAACCAGCCTTTTACACCGAGGGCGCGGGCCTGCAGGCCGGGGGCGAGGATGGTCTTCATCAAAGTCTGTCCTGTCTTGAAATCCTTACCGGCGATGGGGGTCTCTGTCTGCTTGGCCAGCTCTATAAGGGCAGGGATATCGCAGGTGAGGTTGGGAGCGCCATTGAGGAAGGGGACGCCCAGCTTGATAGCGGCATACGCATAGATCATGCTGGGAGCGATGCGGGGATCATTTCCGCGGAGCCCTTTTTCAAAAGCTTCCAGGGACTCGTGCACGTCGGAAACCTCTATATATTTCTCGGTACTGCCGCACCATACCATTACCAGGCGATCGCAGTCGCGGGAATCCTGGAACTGGGCGATGTCGTCCATCAGGGCTTCGGCCAGTTTCATTTTATTGGCGCCTGTCTTGATGTGGGTGCCGTCCAGGTTCTTGATATAAGCTTTGTCGAACACAGCCTTCATGGGTTTCAGGGCTTCCAGCTCAGGGCGGAGCGCCTGTAAAAGTCCGGGTTCCAGTACCTTGGCCCTGCTGGCTGCCTCATATACATTGTCCTCATATACGTCCCAGCCGCCAAATACCATATCCTGGAGGTTAGCCAGCGGAACGAAGTCTTTTATCTTAGGATAATTGTTTCCGGATTTCCGGTTGAGATGAATATTTCCCATCTGTGTGATAGATCCAATTGGTTGCGCTAATCCTTTCTTAATTGCTTCAACGCCTGCAATCAAAGTGGTTGCAACGGCGCCTAAACCGGGGATCAACACACCCAGCCTGCCAGTCGGTTCTTTTACTTCCATGGTTGTATGGTTTTGATGTTAAAAATGCAATCGCAAAATTATCGAAATAATAATTTTTCGAACAAATTAGTTTTTTGGTCGAAAAAAAACGCATGTGACTGACATTGAGCTATTTATATCGCATGCTAAAATTGCACGATCTGTTAAAAATAGCTCCTTTCCACGTTAAAGGAAGGTGAATCTCGGCGAACAGGGGGTTTTGGGTGGTAAGATACGGGATTCGTCGGTTAGCGGAAAATTTGGGTACGTCTTTTCAGGTGGACCGGGCCTGCCGGCCAGGTGAAATTACACGGTGATCTTTCTATCTCTCGCGGTGTTCTTCCATTCTCCGGTGAGCCGGCCCTCCTCAATTGTATAAACACGCTCATACAGGTTGACAGTGGGACAGATATGCATGGGTAATCCATAGACTATGTCTCCGGGGTGGTGTCCATGTTCTTCGCCGGCGGATACTACCAGGTGCTCTTCGCTTTGTCCTATCGCTTTCCAGGCGGGGGCGTTGAGAAAGCTTACCCGGCGGGACAGTTCATTTTCCGCGGCGATGGATTTATGTCCCAGGTCCAGGCACAGGGTGCCGGGGGCCGGCAGGGAGATGACGCGGCTTATTACCAATGCGGCGGGAAGGAATCCCTGTTCGGGGCAGCTGTCGCTGTAACCTTTGTCCCAATAGACAAAAGTGCCGGGGCTGCATTCGACGTCCGGTCTTTTGCAGTGAATGGAAAAGGAGGGGCTGCCTCCTGCGATGATAACAGGGTCGGCGAATCCGGCCTGGATCAGGGCTTGCCTGAGGGCGGCGACCCCGGCAAAAGCTTCATCGCATTTCTGCTTCCTTTGATCGAAATCGACGTCGCGGATATGGCCATCGTAAGCATGCAAGCCGATGGGCGTGACGCCGTCGGATGCTGCGGCTGTCCGGTAGAGTTGGAAGGCTGCCGCGCCCGGTGCGACGCCCGTACGGTTCATTCCTATGTTCAAGTCGAGATAGATAGAGATATTCAGGCCGGCGGATGCAAAAGCGGCTCCCATTGCTTTCAATGCTTCTTCGTTATCCGCCAGGCAGGAGAATTTCGCGGCCTGGTATTTATGGATAAGGGAAATGAAGCGCTGCAGTTTGGGGCCGATGGGTTGATAGGCCAGCAGGATGTCCCTGGCGCCGGCGATGGCCAGCATTTCAGCTTCGGCGATGGTGGCGCATTTGAATTTATGGATACCGGCGTCCAGCAGCAGGCGTGTGACGTCCGGAGATTTATGCGTCTTGATATGCGGACGCAGGCGGGCGGGGTCGCCGGCCATTTCGACGGCCAATGAGATATTGGCTTTTACGCGTTGGGGATAGACCACCAATGCGGGGGAGTCGATCTGGTCTACCGACTCTATGCGATACCATTCAGGCGTAACAGGTGTCATGGGGGGAATATTTAATATAATTCAAACAGGGCTTCTATTTCCACCGGGATATTGTCGGGCAGCGAGCCCATGCCCACTGCGCTACGCACTCCTATGCCATTCTCTTCTCCCCAGACGGCGGCAAACAATTCGCTGCAGCCGTTGATCACATAGGGATGCCGGTCGAATTCCGGTGTACAGCCCACCATGCCCAATATTTTGATCACTCTTTTCACTTTGTCGAGGCTGCCCAGGTGGTGCTGTATGGTAGCAAGGATCGCCAGTCCCGTCTGCCGGGCGGCCAGCCTTGCCTGTTCGATGTCCAGGTCGGCGCCTACCCGACCGATGATGAGGCTGCGGTCGTCTTTCAGCGGGCCATGGCCGGATACATAAAGATATTTGCCGTCTACCAGGCAAGGCTTGTATACTCCCATTGGCGTAGGAGCCGGAGGCAATTGCAATTCCAGTGCGGCAAAATTCTTTTCAGGAGATTGATCAGGCATATTTAGCAGGATGAATTAGGCCGCCGAAGGTACAGGATTTTTTTGTCTATCCTGTCGGCGCAATGTCCTGAAACAGGCGATAAAGCCGCCGTACATGAAGATATTGGCTACTATGATAAAAAAAGTATAAAACCTTCTGGCTGCAATCCCGGTATCATATACTCTCAGGATATGGCCCGCAATGAATATGCAGCAATAGAACAGCATGCCCGTGGCCAGCCAAAAATCGGGTTGTGCCGACAGCGGCCGATCCGATGTACCCAGCAATACATCGGCAAGTGCCGCACACGATCCTATCAGCTGTACAAACAGAGAGAACAGCATAACAGGAAAGTTCAACTGCGTAAACTCCGGCAGCAACCTATAACCAGCCACGGTTCCAGCCGCCAGGACCGCCAGTAATAACATCAACAGACATCGCAACCAGGTATGCGTCACTGCAAGGAATTGAATAACGAGAATGGTCCCGGTCTCCACGAATGACCAGACATTATATATCCTTTCAAAATTGAGGTGCAGGGGAATGCAGCAGGCGGCCGATATCTCCACCGCCACCGTAACGCAGGATAAAGCAACCAGCAATTTATACGCAGACGCCCAATCCTTGCGCATCCAGCGATAGCCCAAGATGGCTGTAATGCATTCAAGCGCAAGGAGTGAGTTGGTGTAGAGAATGTAAAACAGGATCCCTTTCATAGCTTAAATATTTTCCTATCCTGCCGCCGCAGGGTGATGAAGCAGGCGATAAAGCCGCCGTACATGAAAGTATTGGCGATGATGCTGCATACCATAAAAAACCAGTAGATCGGGCCGGACGGTTTGAAGAAGATCTTGGTGATATAGATAAGGATGAATATGCTGCAATAAAAGAGCATACCAGCGCCCAGCCAGAAAGCGGGCTGTGCGGACAAGGGTTTATCGGATGTACTTACCAGGATGTCGATGAGGGCCGCACAGGTGGTGATCAGTTGTATGAACAGGGTGAAGAGCTGGAACAGGGGATTCAGATCGTTCAAAGGAGGTCCCAAGATGTAATTTGCGATCGTGCCCAGGGTCAGTAGGATCAGCATTGTCGTGAGCAGGCGTTTTGCCCAGGTATTCATCAACAGGCGGAGCTGTATAAAGATGATGCCCCCCGTCTCGAAATAACCCCAGATATTGTAGAAAATATAGTGTTTGACACCCAGCAGGAGGAAGCAGTGGTCGATCATCTCAACTGCCACCGTCACCCAGCATAATATGACCAGCCATTTATAGGCATCCTGCCATGCGGCGCGTTTGGAACGCTGGCCGACGATCGCGGCCGCCCATTCAGTTCCGAGAGCGTACACTGTGTATAGCATGAAAATTATCCAGTGCGGGCGCATCAGGTTGTCGTTTTTTTAAGGTGATAAAGCAGGCGATAAAGCCGCCGTACATACAGGTATTGGCGGCGTAGCTGAAGGGCATGTAAAAGTAGTAGCCGAAGGGAAATTGTGCGTTTATAAGCAACCCCCGTGTCGAGAAAATAACAGCGAACAGGGTGCAGGAGCACAGTATGGCGATAGCCATCCAGAACATCGGCCTTACCGACAGCCTGTCCTCGTTATCCTTATCCTGCATCATATCAGCCAGCGATGCGCAGGAGGCGAACAATTGCATGAAAAGACCTGTCAGGACCGCCTGCGTATTAAATTCGGAGAAGGGCGGAAAGAAGATGTAAGATACGGCGACGCCGGCCAAATAAATGCCCAGCAGCACCCGGCCCAGGCGGCGCGTCCATCCATGGGCAGCACGGCTGTACAGGATGAACAGGATCGTGGAGGTTTCCAACGGAAGCCAGGTGTTGTAAATATAACCCGGCTTAAAGCCGTGCTGCATGGAATAAGTCGAGAAAGTTTCTACCAGGAAAGTCGCACAGCACATGATCACCAGCAGCTTGTACCGGGACGGCCAGCTCCTGCGCATCAAACAACAGCCCGTGACGGCGCTGGCCAGGATCAGTGTCAGACAGTATATCGAATAAATGATTAATGATATCGGCATCAGCGCAGCCCTCCTTTCAAAATTTTCAGGTCGCCGTCGATGTCCGGCGGCGGGGTGAGCCCCAGGATATGTGCGATCAGGGGATATACGTTCACATTTTCGAAAGCAGGGATCCTGAGCCCCTGTTGAAAGGCAGGCCCCCAGGCATAGAAGGTGGCACCCATTTGGGAGATGGCATTGTCGAAGCCGTGCTCACCGGGAATGAGCCTGTTATTCTTTAAAAAGAACATGCGGGGATATTTCGTCACCAGCAGGATGTCCCCCATCCGTCCATACCGGTCATCCCTAGATGCGTAGTGCCACCGGGCGGGTGTCTCATCGGGCAGGTAAACGTCGAAATCTATTGCCTCTTTTTTGAGGGCCTCGTAAGCTGCAGGAATATCTTTTTTATTTCGTGCATACAGGTGCCGCAGGGTCTCGCTGCCCGCGACGATGAATTTTGTCGTGTCGATGGAAGCCGGAACAGCGACGCCGTGCAGGGTATCGATGGGCGCCATGCCGTGGTCCGAGACGAAGATGTAGTTCACCGGCAGGTGCAGGGAGTCCACCATGCGCGTCATCTTTCCGATGACGTCATCCACCAGGTGAACGGCTTCATCCGTCTCTTTCGAATCGGGGCCGTAGGTATGCTCCGCATGATCCACCTGGGACATGTAGAAAAGGATCAGGTGCGGGCGTTGTGCTTCCGGCAGGGTGAGCCAGTTCTTCACTGACTGCAGGCGGGTGTCCATGGGAATCCTGTCATTGAAGTAATAGAAGTGTGTCGGGCGGATCCCCGCGACGGCTGCCTCTGAGCCTACCCAGAAAAGGCTGGCGGTCACCATTTGCTGTTGTTCGGCCAGCACCCAGATAGGGATACCGCCGTACCAGGAGCTGTCACGGACCGCGGTACGATCGCTGATCCGATATCCCCTACCCTTTCGGGGATCGTAAAAAGTATTGTCGACGATGCCGTGATGGGAGGGGTACAGGCCGGTTGCCAGGCTGTAATGGTTCGGGAAAGTGACGGAGGGATAGGAAGGGATCATCTTTTCCGCGGCTACTCCGCCCGCCCGCAGGGCCAGCAGGTGGGAGGCATGGTATTTATCAGCCAGGTCCCAGCGGAACCCGTCGGCGGAGATCATGATCACGTATGGCTTTTGCAGCTGTCCGGGACTGTTGGTACGCCCGGGCATTACTATTTCAGTGGTGTCCGGAGGAGTCTGGGCTGAAAGATTTGTGGCAACCAGGATCGCGGCCAGGAAAAAACAGACAGGTCTTCTCATATTGATGATATTCGGTCGTGAAATTAAAGCTTTTACGTTGATCAACCACGGACAGCAACTGTATCGAATACGAACAGCGTAGCAGAAGACATGCATATTATCAATTGATTTATAACAGAATGGAATAGTGGCATTTTTTTGGCTGCGAAAGGGTGTATGATAAAAAACTATTTCAAGGTTGCTTTCCGGAACCTCCTGCGCAACAGGATCTTTTCTTTCATCAATATCTTGGGACTGGCAGTGGGTATGACGGCAAGTTTCCTGATCTTCCGGTATGTGCGGTTTGAAATGAGCTATGATGATTTTCATACAAAGGCAGACCGGATCTATCGTGTAGCAGGTGATGTCGTCACGCCCACCAAAACCGTTCACGCAGGGCTCAGCGTTGGCCCGGTGGCCATCCTGCTAAAAAAAGAATTTCCTGAAGTAGAAGACGCCGTACGGTTATACAGGGACGGTTTTTTGGTGACCAAAGGGAACGTAAAATTCCAGGAAAAGACCGCTGTAATGGCCGACAGTTCGCTGTTCCGCATCTTTGACTTTCCCCTGGTCGCAGGCGACAGGCGTACGGCGCTGAGCGATCCCATGAGTGTTGTAATGTCAGAGAGCGCCGCCAAGAAATATTTCGGGGACGCCAACCCGCTGGGGCAACATGTGCTGCTCACCGGGGGCGCCATCGATGCCACCATCACCGGCATCATGAAAGACATCCCGGAGAATTCACAGATCCGGACTGACATGTTCGTCTCCCTTTCGTCCTGGGAAAGGATCTATGGGTTCCCTAAACAGGACAGCCAGTGGACGGCGCACAATTATTACACCTATATCCTAATGCGGCCTCATACCGATGCCGGGTCTTTGGAGAAAAAGCTCCCGGCATTCATGGAGTTCCACCACGGCGCCGATGCACGGAAGTCGCAAATGTCCGAAACCCTGATGCTGGAGCCGCTGAGGGATGTTTATTTAAGGTCCAGGCGGGATGGGTTCGTAACGGGGAATATTCAAAATGTCCGTATTTTCTCCATCATTGCCGTCTTTATCCTGATCATTGCCTGCATCAATTTTATCAATCTGACAACAGCCCGCAGTACTGTACGGGCAAAAGAAGTTGGTGTACGGAAGGTGATAGGCGCAGCCCGGGCCGAGTTAGCGGCACAGTTCATGGGCGAATCGGTGATCATTTGCTGGGTGGCGTTTGCGCTGGCCGTCATACTGGGCTCGTTGATGATGCCCTGGCTCAATCATCTTGCAGGGAAAGACATCGGTTCGCATTTTTTGAGCAAGCCGGCGGATCCCGCGATATTGTTCTTATTATCCACTGTGACCGGCCTCGTTGCCGGCATCTATCCTTCACTGGTACTTTCCTCCTTCAAAGCAGTAAGTGTATTGAAAGGCCGGTTTGCAACAGGGACCCGCGGGCTGTTGCTACGGAAAGGGCTGGTGGTTTTCCAGTTCACTATCTCCATTGTATTTGTCCTTGGGACCATCGTCGTCTTCAAACAGCTGCGTTACATGCGCAACCAGGAACTCGGCTTCAGCAGGGAGCAGGAGATGATCATCGAAACGAATTTCGATAAGAACAAGGACGTTTTTAAGCAATCCTTATCCTCCATACCCGGCGTTTTGTCTACCGCTTATTCTTCAGGTGTGCCAGGTCAGGACATCGGGCAGGTCTATACGGTCCTGGAGAACAGGGAAGGTGCAATGCAAAAAACAATTGTGGGCAGGGATTGCGTCGACCCCGACTTTATCACGCAATATGATCTGAAGGTCATAGCAGGGAGGGCCTTTTTAAAAGGGCTCTCTACCGACAGCACCCAGGCCATGATGATCAATGAAAGCGCTGCCGGACTGCTGGGCTATCATTCGCCGGAGGAAGCGCTTGGCCGGAAGTGGGAGCAGCGAGGCGCCCGGGGAACGATCATCGGGGTATTAAAAAACTTCCATTACCGATCGTTGCAGGAGAGCATTCAACCGCTGGTCCTGCGTATAAACCCAAACGAGTTCGGAACCATTTCGATCAAGATATCGGCGGCCGGCCCGGGTGCGACGATCAGGGCCATTGAAGACCGCTGGAGGCAGGCAATTCCCAACCGCCCCTTTGAATTTACGTTCCTGGATGAGCTGTTCGATAAACAGTACCGGGCAGAGGACAGATTTGGGAACCTGTTCCTGCATTTCGCCGTGCTGGCCATCTTTATCTCCTGTCTGGGGTTGATGGGGCTGGCGTCCTACAGCAATTTCCTTCGTACAAAGGAGATAGGCGTGCGGAAAGTATTAGGCGCAAGTGTCTCCCATATCGTGCACCTGCTGTCTGCAGATCTCATAAAATTGGTGTTGATAGCATTACTTATTGCATCGCCCATCGGATGGTATGTCATGCGCAAATGGCTGGGCGGGTTTGCTTACAGCACGTCTATCTCCTGGCAGGTGTTTGCCCTGTCCGGGGGGGTGGCTTTCCTGATGGTGATGTTAACGATCAGCTACCAGGCTGTCAGGGCTGCGTTGGCCAATCCGGTGATAAGCCTGAAGACGGAATAGATCATCCGGCTGATTCTTCCTGGGGCTTGTCGCGGACGACGATGAGATCGGAGATGTCTACGGTAATGGGGATCAGGCCCACCTGCACGACGGCTTTTTTACCCCGCAGCTCTTTTACGATGCCCACCTGGTGGTTCTTCTTCATCATCACTTTCTGTCCCACCTGTATGTCGCCGCCGACCTCTTCATAGCGGGCATCGAATTTCTTCCGCACCTTCTCGTTGACCTGCTTTTCCTTTTGCTTGAACAGCAGGGCCTGCATTTGTTTGATCACCTCGTTCTTGTCTTCCGCCTTGCGCCAGTCGAAGATGATCTGCCGCAGCTTGCGTTCCATTTCCTTGAGATAAGCTATCCGTTCTTCGGTGATCTTATTCTGGTGCTTCAGCAGCTCCACCTGCTGGGTATGTTTTTCCTTATGGATGAAGGTTTCCATTTCCTTCTTCAGCTTCTCGTTCTCTTTCATCAGCTTGTGGAGTTCTTTTTCTTTTTGCTCCAGCTGTCTTAGGTCTTGTTCGGTTCGGTTCAGCAGCTTGTCCAGGCGGAAATGGTCTTCGTCCACCAGGGTGCGGGCCCGTTGGATGAGGCGCGGCTCCAGTCCGATGCGTTCGGCAATGGAGAAGGTGTAGGAACTGCCCGGCTTGCCGATGATGAGCTTGTACAGGGGCATAAGGTTCGTCTCGTCGAAGGCCATGGCGCCGTTGATGATGCCGGATGTCTTGTTGGCCATCACTTTCAGGTTGAGATAGTGCGTGGTGACGATACCGAAAGAATGTCGCCTGACCAGCTCTTCCAGGATCACCTCCGCGAAGGCGCCGCCCAGGTTGGGGTCGCTGCCGCTGCCCAGCTCGTCAATGAAGAAGAGGGTCCTGCCATTGGCATTCTCCATGAAGTAACGCATGTTCTTCAGGTGGGAGCTATAGGTGCTCAGCTCGAACTCCAGGCTTTGTGTGTCACCGATGTGGATCATCAGCTGCTTGAAGATGCCCATTTCGGAATCGGGATGTACGGGGACCAGCAGCCCGCTCTGCAACATCAGCTGCAGCAGACCCACCGTCTTCAGGGTCACTGTCTTTCCGCCCGCGTTCGGGCCGGAGATCACGAGGATCCTGTCCTTTTCATTCAGCGAGATATTCGTGGGGATGGTGGGCTTTTGGTTCTTCCGGTTGTACAGGTATAGCAGGGGGTGATATGCCTGACGGAGATGGACATGCGCTTTATCCATCAGCTGCGGGTAGTTGGCGTTCATCTCCCCTGCCAGCCGGGCTTTGGCCCGGATGAAGTCGAACTCTCCCAGGACGTCGTGCCAGACGGACAGTAAAGGGGCGTGGCCGGACAGGCGCTGCGTCAATTCGCGGAGGATGCGGTTGACCTCCCTGCTTTCGGCATGTTCCAGGGAGAAAACATCGTTATTCAGCTCGATGGTCTCTTCGGGCTCGACAAAGGAGGTGCGGCGGGTATCGCTCTCTCCATGGAGGATACCTTTCACCTGCCGTTTGTGTTCGGCGTAGATGGCCACTACCCTTCTGCCGTTGAGAAAGGATTCCTCGATGTCCGCGACATAACCCGACTTGGCAAGCCTGGACAGGATGCGGTCGAATGCGCGTCGTAGCTCGTTGCGTTTTCTGTAAAGGCTCAGCCGGATATTGGCCAGCTCTTCGGAGGCGTTGTCTCTCACGATGCCGGATTCATCCAGCACTTCGTCGATGGCGGCGATGATGCTTTTCTCGTATTGCGTATGGGTGATGACCCTGGCCAGGGCCGGATAGGCCGTTTTCCTTTCCGTATCGAACCACCGGAAGATGCTCTGCATGCCTTCCGCCAGCCGGCGGATCTGCATGAACTGTTCACCCGTCAGGGTGGCGCCGGGGATGCCCAGCAGCTTCAGTTCCCTGGAAAGGTTTAAAGTCTGGTCGTTGGGAAAATACTGGCCGGCGCTGGTGAGCAATTTAAACTCATGGGTCTGCCGCAGCTCCAGCTCGATGAACTCCTTGCGGGTATGAATGCGAAGATCGCCGGCCTTGGCCCGGGCATATTCTGTATTACACTGGTCTGTTAAAAGGGCCTTTATCTTGTCGAACTCCAACTGGACCAAGGCTGACTCCGGAAAAATTTTCATACCGCCCTCCGCCTGCAGGCGGATCCTTAATTTTTTGAGCAGCGAAGGTACGCCTTTTTAGCTTTGAGCCTTGAGCTAAGAATGCTTATAAGGTCCTGGCTCAGAGCTCGTGGCTTGTAGCTCGTAGCTGGGCATGGCGGGCAGCTCCTCGACTGCAGGCAGGCTGCCGTCCCCGATACGGATTGCGTCGCTGTCAGGCTGGTGCGGCTGCGGTTCTTTTTCGCGCAGGTATTTCCAGAAGATGCCGACAATGGCCAGGGCCGCCAATCCCTCCGCCAGCAGCGTAGCGGGGGCGCCGATGTATTGGGAAACCGCTCCGATCAGCAGGCTGCCCAGTGGCTGCAGGCCGAAATATGCCATGGCAAAATAGCTGATGACGCGTCCCCGCATGGCGGGGGCTACCGTTGTCTGGATGATGGTATTGGAGATGGTGGTCTGGGCCATCATACCGAAGCCCGAGATCATGGCGAAGATCATGGCAAGGGGGAACCAGGTGGTATGGGAAAAGAGCATCAGCCCTACGCCGAATAAGATCGTATTGGTCCAGAGGATCTTCTTCCTGTCCGCAGATGCCGGCAAGGAAGCCAGGTATAGCGCCCCCGTGACGGCGCCCAGCCCGATGAAGCTGTCTATATATCCGAAGGTGGTGGCGTCGCCTTTAAAGATCTCTTTTGCGTACACCGGCATCATGGTGGCGTAAGGGATCACCAGCAGGCTCATGGCAGCCAGCATGAGAATTACTTTTGCGATGGAAGGGGTTTGTTTGAGATATGTAAAGCCTTCGCGCATCTCGGTAAATACTTTTTTATCATTGGCTTTCGGTTTGTAAGCGGGCAATCTCATTCTTAAGAGCGAGCCGATGACGGCAATAAAACTGGCAGCATTCAGGATGAAGCAGGCGCCTGCTCCCAGCTTTTCCAGGACCACGCCGGCGAAAGCGGGGCCGATGAGCCGGGCCAGGTTGACCATCGACGAGTTGAGCGCGAGGGCATTGGGGATATCCGTTTTATCTTCCACCATGTCATAGACAAGGGATTGCCGGGCAGGGACGTCGAAAGCGTTGATACAACCCAGGACGACGCTGAGGGCCAGGAGCTCCCAGACCTTATAGTGACCTGTGATGATGATGATAGCAAGGGCGGAGGCCTGCAGGAGAGAGGCAAACTGGGTAGCCAGCAGCACCCGGAAGCGGTCATAACGGTCGGAAACCACGCCGCCGAACAATGACAGTATGAAGGAAGGGAACTGGCCTGCGAAGAAAGTAAGTCCCAGGAGGAAAGCGGAATGCGTCATGGTATAGATGACCCAGCTGACGGCCGTGCGCTGCATCCAAGTGCCGATGAGGGATATGAATTGTCCGTAGAAATACAACCGGTAGTTACGGCTGTGTAATGCGTTGAATGTGGATAGTTGCATGGTCTTTGGTCGGTTAGTCGTCGATCAGTTTGGTCAGGATGGTCATTGCCTCGGAAAGCACTTCTTTTTCATGGGGCGATGTTTTTTCATGCAAGGTGCGGGCCAGCCATTCCTGTTTTTCCTGGCGGAGGCGTTCGATATATATTTTGCCTGCGCTGGTCAGGGACAGGTAAACTTTTCGTTTGTCGTTCTCCGAGGGAGTCTTGTGGATATAGGCTATTTCAAAGAGATGGGCGATCACCTGGGACATGGATTGGGTGGTGACCTTTTCCATCTGGGCAAGTTCCGTCGGCAGGAGCCTGCCATGCTGGTAGAGCAGTCCCAGGGTGGAACGCTCGGTGAGGGAGAGCATTTCCTCGTTGCGGGTCTGTTTACGGAGGACCTTTACCAGGCGCTGGATCACGGTGCGGAGGTTGCCGGCGATCTCGATGTCTTTTTGGGATGCGTTCATAGTGCAAAGGTAAACTAATAAGCTTTCTTTATCAAGTGACTTTATAAGTTTAACTTAGTATTTTAAGTGAAAGTACTTCCGGTGGCGGGGAAAGCCACCTGTTAACGAACATTTAAAACCAATTAATTGTCATATACCGTACATAATAAGGGGTATGGGTGATAATACCTTTGTGGAGCAGGAGAAATTAAATAACTAAACAAATGCGCAGCGCCATGACCTTTTTATCCATAGTGACTACATTAGCAATATTTTCTATGGCCTGTGAGCCGTCCACCAAACAACCGAACAGTAAAAGCAATTTTATGAGCGAGGACAATATCCCGGCAGGAAAAAAGACAGATACAGCCACATTCGGAACAGGATGCTTCTGGTGTACGGAAGCGGTTTTCCAGGAGCTGAAAGGCGTTTTGAAAGCTACTTCCGGCTATACGGGAGGCCATGTCGCCAATCCCTCCTACGAGGAAGTTTGCACAGGCACTACGGGTCATGCGGAGGCGCTTCAGATCATTTATGATCCTGCCGTCATTACCTATGACGAGCTGCTGGAAGTATTCTGGGAAGCGCACGATCCCACCAGCCTGAACAAGCAAGGCAATGACGTGGGTACGCAATACCGCAGCGCCATCTTCTACCACAATGATGAGCAGAAAGAAAAGGCCGAGCATTACAAGGCGGAGCTGAATAAGAGCGGTGCGTATGATAAGCCGATCGTCACCGAGATAACAGGTGTTACGAAGTTCTATCCCGCGGAGGACTATCACCAAAATTACTACAATACACACGGGTCGCAGCCTTACTGTTACCTGGTGATCAGACCGAAGGTGGAGAAGTTTGAAAAGGTGTTTAAGAATAAGTTGAAGAAGAGTAATTAGGGACTTACCAACGCATGCATATCCATAGCGCCCACAATTTCTTTGGTGACATCCTTTCCGCCTGAAAGATTGGTGCCCAGGCAGCCGATGGAATAGATGGGTCCCCAGGGAATCCCCCACCATCCCAGTAAAAAGGTGAGTATGGTCCAGCCAAGCCCTTTCACCACGGCATTTTCGCCGGGACGGATGAAATAAACGTCTGAGGAGCGCCGGAAAGTAAGGACGATGATGGAAACGGTGTAGCGATAGATAACGAATTTGCCTCCATTGTTCAGGTCGTCATTGACCTGTTGGGTGGTGAGGCCTTCAATGCCCAGGATTTTCATAGTTGGATCGTTTAGGTGGATCGTTTAGGGTTGGCTATAATGATACAAAAAGATCCCTGTTGGACCAATACAACTATTTGGTTATATCCACTGTCCGCAATTCCAATAAGTTAAGCGCATTGGGCCGGAAGCCTTTTACCCGGGGATCCACCATTCGTATGACCTCGTCATACCATAACGGCACTACCGGTGCGGCGTCGATGAGCTGCTGGTCCATTTTGCGATAGAGGGCATACCGCGCTGTATCATTATTTTCAAGGAGCGCCTGGTCGTATAGCCTGTCGAAGATGGGATCGTGGTAACGGGTATAGTTAGGTGGCGCGGGGTTCCTGGAATAGAAGACGCTAAGGTAGTTCTCGGCGTCGGGATAGTCGGCGAACCAGCTGCCGCGGAAGAACAGGGCTTTCGACTGGGCTGTCTGCTCCAGCAGCAGGCTTTTCTGGACTACCTCCACCTGGATCTTTAGCCCGATGTCTTCCAGTTCCCGGACAATGAAGCTGGCGAAATCCGCATAATCCGAGATGGTGAGCAGGTGGATGGAAGGCAGTCCCCTACCCTCCGGGAAGCCTGCGTCCGCCAGTAATTTTCGGGCCTTTGCCGGGTCGTAATGGTATCCTTTCACCAGGCTGGCGTCAAATGAAGGCAGTCCGGCCGGAACGAACCCGCTTTCGGCAGGCGTACCCAGGGAATTGCGCAGGTAGAGCATCATCTTGCGGCGATCGAACCCGTAGTTGATGGCCTGCCGGACCGCATGCAGCTTCAACGGGGAGCTCTTCACCAGCGGGCTGGTGGAATCCATCAGGATACCCAGGTATTCCGTATTGAGCTGAGGATGGGTGGAGAGGATGATCTTTCCCTTCCATTGCGGCTTCAGCTCTCCTTTCTTGCTAAGCACTTCGTCCTTGAAGGAAGGGTCGATCTCGTTGATGAAATCCAGCTGTCCCTGCCGGAACAGGAGGAACTCGGTGGCCTTCTCATCAAAGAAGCTGACTTTCACCGCGTCCAGGTAAGGCAATGGCCGACCGGCGCTGTCCTTTTCAAAATAGCGCTCATTCTTCAGGAAGATGAGGGCCTGGCCTTCTTCCCAGGATCTAAAACGAAAAGGGCCTGTGCCGCAGGGATGGCTCCGGAAATCCTTTCCATACAATTGCACTACTTCTTTCGGGACGACGGAACAGTATTCCATACTGAGGATGCCGAGGATCGGATGGAAAGGAGCGATCAGCTTCAGCTGAAAAGTGCTGTCATCGATGGCTGTAAAGGGCGCGGCAGGCTCGATACGGCCGTTGAAAATCCAGGCTCCACTGCTGGCAGTTCCTTTGTCGATGATCCGGCTGAAGCTATAGACCACGTCGCCGGCGACCATATGACGCCCCTTGCCGCCGGGAAAGGCTTCATTGTCGTGGAAAAAAACGTCTGTACGCAGGTGAAAGGTCCAGGTCTTCTTATCCGGGGACACATCCCAGCTGCGGGCCAGGGCGGGTACGATGTGCAGGTCGTCGTCCGTCTCCACCAGGGTATTATACAGTTGATGGATCGGCCAGATGATGCTCCTGTTCTTTGCAAAAGCCGGGTCCAGGCTGGCGATGCCGTCTTTTTCATTGTACCGGAAGACGGTCCTTTTGTCGGTGTGGGGGCTGGAGCAAGCGGCGAGCAGCAGGAGGCAAGCTATGAGCGGTGAGCAGCGAGCGGTGAGCGGTGAGCTGCGAGCTTTGAACAAGGGAAAGGTCACCGGACTCAGGCCGCAGATCCGGCCATTCGTCCATTTTGGGAAGGGAAATGTGAAATGTTTATTTATCTTCATTTTTTCCAGCAAAAAACTAAAATTAAGCAATGACACGCGTAATCCTGCTTGCCCTCGGATGTTACTTTTTTATCCTGCCCATTTGCGCTGCGCAATTACCCGAAGGTGAAAAGGAAAAATTCACCCATGCCGACACGTTACGCGGCAGCATTACCCCTGAAAGGGCCTGGTGGAATGTGCTGTACTATGACATCCATGTCACGCCGGATTACGAAAAGAGATCCATCAAAGGGACTACGGACATTCGCCTGTCCGTGATGAAGCCGGGGCGGCGGCTGCAATTGGACCTGCAGCAACCCATGAACATCGTCTCCATCCATTGGAGGAAAACTTCTCTGAAATTTAAAAGAGAAGGCAATGTCTTTCATGTGAGCTTCCCCCGGGACATAAAGCAAGGCAGCATCGAGACCCTTTCCGTACAATTCGAAGGCGTTCCCCGGGTCGCGGTCCGTCCGCCCTGGGATGGTGGCTGGATCTGGACGAAGGATAAACAGGGCCGGCCCTGGATGAGCGTGGCCTGTCAGGGGCTGGGAGCCAGTGTCTGGTACCCTTGCAAGGACCACCAGAGCGACGAGCCGGACAGCGGCGCCTCCCTGCATATCACAGTGCCGGATACCCTCGTGGCGGTGGGTAATGGCAGGATGCAGCAAGTGAAGCAAAACGGCAACGGCACAAACACCTATAGCTGGCGGGTGGTCAATCCGATCAATAACTATGACATCATTCCCTATATCGGCAAGTATGTCAACTTCCATGTGGAGCTGCAGGGAGAAAAGGGTCCCCTGGACTGCAACTACTGGGTACTGGACTATAACCTGGATATTGCGCGGCAGCAATTCAAGCAGGCTGACTCTATGCTGCATTGCTTTGAATCCTGGATGGGGCCCTATCCTTTTTATGAGGACGGGTACAAGCTGGTGGAAGCCCCTCATTTAGGGATGGAGCATCAAAGCGCCGTGGCTTATGGCAACCATTTCGCCAATGGCTACCTGGGGCGGGACCTTTCCGGTACCGGCTGGGGAACGAAATGGGATTTTATCATCGTGCATGAGAGCGGGCATGAGTGGTTCGGCAACAGCATCACCACCAACGACCTGGCCGATATGTGGGTCCATGAAAGCTTTACCAATTATACGGAGACCCTTTATACCACCTGTCAGCATGGAGTAGAAGCCGGGGATGACTATTGCATCGGCAGCCGCAGGAATATCCGTAATGACAAACCCATCATCGGAGCGTATGGCGTAAACAATGAAGGTTCCGGCGATATGTATTGTAAAGGAGGCAGTATGCTGCACATGATCCGGCAGATCCTGGGGGACTCCAGCTTCAGGGGCCTGCTGCACGGGCTGACGACTACGTTCTATCACAAAACGGTGACTTCCAAGGAGATCGAGTCGTTTATCAGCCAGTATGCGAAAAAGGACCTGTCGAAGGTTTTTAGCCAGTATCTAAGGACCACCCAGATCCCGGAGCTGGAATATAAGTTCAACAGCGGCACCATGCTGTCCTATCATTGGACGAAGTGTTTGCCCGGGTTCAATCTGCCTGTGAAGGTTTCCGTGGCGGGGCAGGCGGAGCAGTGGATCGAGCCGACTACGGAATGGAAGACATTGAACTTTGGAGGAATGGGGGTGGCGGAGGATTCGACGAAGATGGCGGGTGTGGATTCGGCGAGAGTTGGGGGTATTGATTCGGCCAAGGTGGCGGGTGTGGATTCGGGCAAGGCTGCGGGTGTGGATTCAACCCGGACAGGGGCACGTATAGACGGCAAGGACCTGGTGATCAACAGGAATTTTTATGTGACGGTGAAGAAACTGAATTAGGAGCCTGAGCCGCCGGACTGGGTGAAAGTCTGCGTTGGCGGCTGTATGGCTGGCTGGGCGGATGACTGCTGGTCGATGACGCGGCCGGCCCCGATAAAGTGCTTGTCATAATAGCCATCGTTCATATCGCTGATCATCACGCCGGAGACGCTGGCATGGATGAACTTATTATTCCGAAGATAGACGCCCACATGGGTGACGGCCCTGCGTTTGCCCAGTGTATGGAAGAACACCAGGTCGCCTTCCTTCAATTCATCACGGCGGATGTGATGGGTGGCCCCATATTGTTCTTTGGAGGTGCGGGGCAATGCCGCAACACCATACACGGAGGACATCAATAAAAAAGCAAAAGCGGAACAGTCGATGCCGTCCCGGCTCGTACCCCCGTAATGATAAGGCGTACCGTACCAGTAATCCATGAATGTCAACAATTTAGGATTATCCAGCTCCTCAACGGAAGCATTTTCCAGGATGGCATATTTGAATTGGAGCGCGGGATAGTTCTCGATGGTGGCTCCGGAAGCATAGTTGGTATTGTTGCTATGGCTGCCTGCGACGGTAGTGGTGGAAATGGAGCTGGCGGTCTTATCCTGGTGAGCGTCCGGCTTGATAGCGATATTGCTGATGAACTGGATATTATCGCCGGAGCCGGCCTGTTTGGGAGAAGCGGCGCCCGTGGAGGGGGCAGTGCTTCGTGAAGCGCTGGTTTTCAAGCTGCTGCAGCTGGCTGCCAAGCAGGCTAGGGTCAGTATGAATATGATATTTTTCAACATATTTTCCACTTTTGAGGATATTGGCACGGGTAAAGATAGGTAAAATTGGCAAAAATGAAGCCAAAAGTGTCCGGCTCCCTGTTCAGGCAAGTTGTGGATAGAATGTGCTTCCCATACACGAACTTTGTTTGTTAATTGCATGTTTATTTTCGGAGGCATTCTATGAGCAAATTCTCTCATTTACATACACATACACAATTCTCTCTCCTGGATGGGGCGGCCTCTATCCAAAGCCTGTACAAGAAGGCTATCAAGGACGGCATGCCTGCCCTGGCCATCACCGATCACGGCAATATGTTCGGGGCCTTCGAGTTCGTGGCAGAAGCGCATAAGCACAAGAACGAGGACGGGACCTTAAAGGTAAAACCCATCGTAGGCTGCGAGTTCTATGTGGTGGCGGACAGGCATCGCAAGACCTTCAGCAAGGAAGTAAAGGATGAGCGCTACCACCAGGTGCTGCTGGCGAAGAACAAGGCGGGGTACCAGAACCTGATCAAGCTGACCTCATTGGGATACACGGAAGGGCTGTACAGCAAGTACCCTCGTATCGATAAAGAGCTGATAGAGAAATACCATGAAGGGCTGATCGCCACTACCTGCTGCATCGGCGCCTATGTGCCACAGACCATTTTGCACGACGGGGAGGAAAAGGCGGAAAAAGAATTCAAATGGTGGCTGGACATCTTCGGGGACGATTATATCATCGAGCTGCAGCGGCATAACCTAAAGGAGCAGGAGATCATCAACCAGGTGCTGTTGAAATTCGCCGCAAAATATAATGTGCCGGTGATCGCCACCAATGACAGCCATTATACGGACCGGGACGATTACAATGCACATGATATCCTGCTCTGTATCAATACGGGCGAGAAGCAAAGCACGCCGGGATTCGACGATTTTGTGAATGATGACGCCAATATCAAGAACAGGCGTTTCAAGTTTCCCAACGACCAGTTCTATTTCAAGACGACGGAAGAGATGTCGAAGCTCTTCTCGGATATTCCCCAGGCCATCGACAATACGAACCTGGTGGCGGACAAGGTGGAGGTCCTGAATTTGAAAAAAGATATCCTGCTGCCTAATTTTCCTATTCCCAAGGAGTTCCAGATCCATAACGACAGCAACCTGGACCAGTGGGAATACCTGAAATACCTTACGCAGGAAGGAGCCAAGCTCCGGTATAGCGACCTTACGCCGGAGATCCAGGAGCGGCTGGACTTCGAGCTCTTCACCATCAAGACGATGGGATTTGCCGGCTACTTCCTGATCGTGAGCGATTTTATCAAGGCGGGAAGGGATATGGGGGTATTTATCGGACCGGGCCGTGGTTCTGCCGCGGGGTCCGTGGTCGCCTATTGCATCGGCATTACCAATATCGATCCCATCAAATATAATTTACTGTTCGAAAGATTTCTTAACCCGGACCGTAAGTCGATGCCCGATATCGATACGGACTTCGATGATGAGGGCCGGCAGCGGGTGATCGAGTATGTGGTGGAAAAATACGGCAAGAACCAGGTGGCGCAGATCGTCACCTATGGTACGATGGCGGCGAAGATGAGCATTAAGGACGTGGCGCGGGCCCTGGACCTGCCGCTGCCCGAGTCGAATGCGCTGGCCAAGCTGGTGCCGGAACGACCCGGTATCGAGCTGAGGAGGGTATTGAAAGCGCCCATGACCCCGAAGGAAGGGGAAAAATCCCTGGAAGAGAAGGATGGACTGAGTCCCGACGACATGGAGAATGTGAAGAAGATCCGGGAGATCTATAATGGCGACGATATACGCAGCCGGGTGCTGCATGAGGCGGAAAGGCTGGAAGGATCTGTGCGCAATACGGGGCTTCACGCGGCGGGCATCATCATCGCCCCGGAAGACCTGATGAATATCATCCCGGTCTGTACGGCCAGGGACTCTCCCCTGCTGGTGACACAGATCGAAGGCAGCATCATCGAGGATGCCGGCGTTATCAAGATGGACTTCCTGGGGCTGAAGACCCTCAATATCCTGAAGACGGGGCTGGAGCTGATAAAGGAAAATCACGGGGTGGAGATCAATCTCGACACCATCCCGCTGGACGATGTAAAAACGTACGAACTGTATCAAAAAGCGGAGACCATCGGTACATTCCAGTTTGAAAGTCCCGGCATGCAGAAATACCTGAAGGACCTCAAGCCGGATAAATTCGACGACCTCATTGCGATGAACGCCCTGTACCGGCCCGGTCCCATCGCTTATATCCCCAACTACATCGATCGTAAGCACGGAAGGGAGGAGATCATTTTCGACCTGCCGGAGATGGAAGAATACCTGAAGGATACCTATGGCATCACGGTGTACCAGGAACAGGTGATGCTGCTGGCGCAGAAGCTGGCCGGCTTCAGCAAGGGTGACGCCGACGTGCTCCGGAAGGCTATGGGTAAGAAGCAGAAGTCCGTGCTGGATAAGATGAAAAGCCAGTTCATCAAAGGGGCCACGGCCAAGGGGCTGGCGGCCGACAAGCTGGAGAAGGTATGGACGGACTGGGAAGCTTTTGCGCAGTACGCCTTCAACAAGTCGCACTCTACCTGTTACGCCTATGTGGCTTATCATACGGCTTATTTGAAAGCGCACTATCCTTCCGAGTATATGGCGGCGGTGTTGAACCATGCGGGCAGCATTGAAAAGATCACCTTCTTTATGGAAGAGTGCAAGCGGATGGGGTTGAAGGTACTGGGCCCTGATGTCAACGAATCGAAAAAAGGGTTCTCCGTCAATATGAAAGGCGAGATCCGGGTTGGGCTGGGCGGACTGAAAGGCGTGGGTGAAGCGGCCGTGGAAGGGATGATCGCGGAAAGGACGAAGGACGGTCCTTTTACCACCATCTTCGATATGATCAAAAGGATCAACCAGCGCACGGTGAACAAAAAGACGCTGGAAAGCCTGGCTTATGCAGGCGCGTTCGACTGTTTTAACGGGTTCCACCGGGCGCAGTTCTTCTTCACGCCTCCGGGTGATACTTCCACGGGGCTGGAGAAGATCATCAAATTCGGCAACGTTTACCAGACCAATGCCACCCAGACCACCAACAGCCTGTTCGGAGACCTGGCCATGCCGGAGATCGCCGTGCCGAAGCTACCCATCTGCGAACCCTGGACGCTGACAGAACTATTGGATCACGAGAAGGATGTAACAGGTATGTTCATGAGCGGCCATCCCCTGGACCATTTCAAATTCGAGATCACCCATTATGGCATCACGCAGCTGGGCGAATACAACGAGATAAAAGATGCACTGGGGCTGCAGGCCAACCCGGGCAAAACTTACCGGCTGGCGGGGCTGGTAACAGATGCGCAGCACCGCGTGAGCAAAACAGGCAAACAGTTCGGGGCCTTCACCATCGAGGATTATACGGGCAAGACGGAGTTCATGCTTTGGAGCGAGGATTATGCCCGTTATTCCAACTACCTGGAAAAGGGGAAGAACCTGTTCATCACCGGGGCCTTCCGCCTGCGTTTTAACAAAACGGAATATGAGTTCAAGATCGAGCGTATGATGCTGCTGGAAAGCATCAAGCCCATTCTCACCAAACAGGTGATCATGGAGGTGGAAGCGCGCTTCGTCAGTGAGGAGATGGTCCTTTTCATGGAAAAGAACCTTAAAAAATATCCCGGGAAATCACAGCTGAAATTCAACATATTAGAGCCGAAATCCCGGTCAAGGATCAGCATGTTCACCATGGGGGCGGGCTTTGAAATGAATGACGAAATGACTGCCTTTCTGGCTGACAAGCCGGAACTGGAGGTACAAGTTGTCACTTAATTTCCTGAATTTCAGGCTGGACGGCTTTTTGCAGTCTATAGAACATGTAGATTAAAAACAGCGGATGTCAGATGAGCGACCAATTAATTGGAAAACTATCCGGACATTTGTGAAATAAAAAACAAACACCTCACATAAAAAAACACTAATTATGGCTTTAGAATTAACAGATACCAATTTCCAGGACAAGGTAATCTCTTCCGATAAACTGACTGTAGTAGATTTTTGGGCTGAATGGTGTGGACCCTGCCGTGCTATCGGGCCAGTCATTGAAGAACTGTCTAAAGAATATGACGGCAAGATCAACGTGGGTAAGGTCAATGTGGACCATAATCCTCAGCTGTCCGTCAATTATGGCATCACCAGCATCCCTGCGATCCTGTTCATCAAGGGTGGAAAGGTAGTAGATAAGCTGGTAGGCGCTCAGCCCAAGTCGAATTTCGTCAAGAAGATCGAATCTCACCTTTAACATATTTTTCCAAAAAAAGCCCGTGCGATATGCACGGGCTTTTTTTTTTACTATTTTGCGCGAATGCTGCGCATCCTTTTATTGTGTTTGTATACTTTTTCGATCTTTTCTGCGCTGGGGCAGTCGTTTGAAAGTAAGGCGACCGATGCCTGGCTGGTCACCCGAATGGCGGAGAAATTCCATGTTGAACCAAAGCCGCTCAATAAAGAAATGTCGGCGGCCATCTACACGCAGATGCTGCGGGCGCTGGATGGGGAACGTATTTTTTTTACAAAGGAAGATATCGCTCAATTGTCGGTGTACCGTGACAAACTGGATGAGGAGATCCTCAACCGGAGGACAAATTTTTTGCAATTGGTGACGAGCCTTTATCAGCGCCGGCTGATGCAGGTGGATACCATGGTCGATCATATAGCGGCGCGGCCGTTCATTTTTTCCGGACCGGAAAAGCTGACGGTGATGGAAGACAGCTCCTACCCTGCCGATCAGGCGGCGATGCGCACCAAAATATATAAATTAATGAAGCTGTCCGTGGCCACGCGGCTGGCGGACCGGATCGTTACGGCGGGAGGAAAGGCCGATCCGAAAATGGTCGACAGCCTGGAGCCGAAGCTGCGGAAGAAGGCCGTAGTCGCCGTCAAGCGGATGATCAAACGGCTGATGCAAAGCCCTACGGGCATCGGCAATATGATCGGCATTGTGTATTGCCAGGCGTTGGCCGGGTGTTATGACCCCCATACAGCTTATTTTTCTCCTGATGAAAAGGCGGAATTCGAAAGTATGCTGGGTAACAAGGCTCTTTCCTATGGGCTGACGCTGCGTGAAGATGAAGACGGCCATGCCGTTGTCGGGCATCTCCAACCCGGCGGGCCGGCCTTTCAATCCGGGGCCCTGAATAAAGGAGACAGGATCCTGACGGTTCGCTGGGACAACAGGGACCCTATCGATGTTGCCGATGCGACGGCAGCCGAGCTGCAGAGCATGCTGGGAGATGAAGGCAGCGACAGGCTCACGCTGGATGTCAGGAAAACAGACGGCACGACCCGGCAGGTGAGCCTTCAGAAACAGAAGGTAAACACATCGGCGGCAGAGGAAGATGAGAACAAGGTGAAAGGATTCCTGCTGAAAGGAGCCAAAACAGTGGGCTATATCTCACTGCCCGCTTTCTATGCGGATTGGGAGGACAGCAGGGGAACGAACGGCTGCGCCAACGATGTGGCGAAGGAGATCCTCAAGCTAAAGAAAGAGAATATTGGCGCCCTGATCCTCGACCTGCGGTATAACGGTGGAGGTTCCATGGAGGAAGCGGTGGCTTTATCCGGCCTGTTCATCGACGCAGGTCCTGTAGGCCAGGTGAAAGACAGGGAGGAGAAAGTTTTTACCATGAAGGACGTGAACAGGGGAACGGTGTGGGATGGTCCGCTGCTGGTGCTGGTGAATGGGGGCAGCGCCTCCGCCTCGGAGATGCTGGCCGGCACATTACAGGATTACAACCGGGCGCTGATCCTGGGCTCGCCTACCTATGGCAAGGCAACGGCGCAGGTGGTGCTGCCGATGGATACCACCCTCGATCTCTCCGTAGCTAATGACAAGGCAACAGCTACCAGCTATATCAAGATCACCACTTCCAGGCTTTACCGGGTGAATGGCACGACGGCGCAGGCCAGCGGGATAAAGCCGGATATCCTGTTGCCCGATCCACCTGAAGCCGTTACGCAGCGGGAGTCCGGCGAGCCCTTTGCGCTAGCGCCGACGCCGATAGCCGCCAATAAATATTATCGCCCCCTGCCGGCGCTGCCCGTGGCTGCCGAGCAGGCGATCGCCAACCAGGCGATGGATGCCAACGCCTATTTCCGGCTTACGCGGCAGGCCGGCGAGACAGAGAAGAAAGTGGCGAGGGACCATTCGCTGAACATCAGTGAGATCATCGCGGAGAAGAAGAAGGAAGCCGGCGGGGCGACGGCGGACAGCGCCCTGAACAAGAATGAGATCTTCACTGTCGCCAATCCGGCGTATGAAAATCAGCGGCTGCAGGCGGACGAGACAATGAAGCGTATGAATGAAGAAAGAAAAAGCGTCGTGCTACATGACCCTTACCTGATGGTGACGTACCAGGTGGCCGAAGGAATGATGAAATAGCTAAACCCAAATCTGAGATATGAACCTTTACCGTAAATGCTGTCTGCTGCCCCTGCTGGGCTTTCTCTTTATGTCACTTGTCTCGCCGGCCCGGGCCCAGGACCTGGATAATCCCGGCAATTATATCGGCGCTATCAACAAGGCCAGGGGAGATATGGATACCAAGTACATGCAATACATCAGCGCCGCTGCACACGGTCGCCGCGCCCGTAAGGTGGAAAAGCTTCGCCAGGAAGTGCTGGACAAGATCACCGACAGCAAGTATAAGACCATGGAACTGCCGAATTATAAGGGCGATAAATCCCTGAAGCAGGCCAGCATCGATTATATACAAATGGTCTATATCGTATTCAGCGAAGACTATAAAAAGATCGTCAATATCGAGGAGCTGGCCGAGCAATCGGTGGATGAGATGCAGGCCTACCTGCTGCTGCAGGACAAAGTGAGCGAAAAGCTGAACGAAGCCTACACGAAATACGATAAAGCAACCAGGGAGTTTGCGGGCAAATACAATGTTACGCTGACGGAGGATGCCAGTCCCCTGGGCGCCAAGATGGAGACGGCGGGCAAGCTGAGCAGTTATATCAATACCGTATTCATTTCTTTCTTCAAGTGTAACTGGGAAGACAACCAGATGGTGAAGGCGATGAATGCCAAGAAGGTCAATGATATGGAACAGGCGCGCAGCGCGCTGCTGAATTTTGCCAATGAGGGAATGAAGGCCCTGGACACGGTGAAGCCATTCGAGAATGATCCATCGTTGGTCGCCGCCTGCCGGAAGGCGCTGCAATTCTATCAGCAGACGGCCATTAAGGATATCCCGAACCTGACGGATTTCTATGTGAAGTCGGAGGAGTTCGACAAGCTAAAGAAATCCTTTGAAGGGAAGAGTGGTTCTTCCCGGACCCAGGCGGATGTGGATACCTACAATAAGGCGGTGAATGACATCAATGCATCTGTGAAAGGATTCAACCAGACGAACCAAAAGGTGAATACGGCCAGGACGCAGGCCGTCAATGAGTGGAATGACGCGGAGAAGCGTTTTGCGGATGAGCATATGCCGCACTACCGGTGAGAGCCGCCTGGTTGGTTGTAAGGCCTTAATGTAATGCGGGCTGTGCATGCGCCGTCTCCGCCGTGTGCTTGTACCTGAATACAAGGGGGAAGACGAAGCCCAGCAGCAGGGCATAGCCGGCAAAGACGAACCAGATGCTTGTCCAGTCCTTGATGCCATTCACGGTGAAATGATCCACGATCCAGCCTGCGCCCCTGGTGCCCAGCCAGGCGCCGATGCCATTGGTCATGATCATGAACAGCCCCTGAGCGCTGGCCCGGATCCTAATGGGCGCTTCCCTTTCGATGAACAGGGAGCCGGAGATATTGAAAAAGTCAAAGGCCATGCCGTATACGATCATGGAGAGCAGGAGGAAGATAAAGCCGCTGCCGGGATTGCCGATGGCGAAAAGAGCAAAGCGAAAGACCCAGGCGAAGATGCTCATCAGCATTACTCTTTTGATGCCAAATCTACCAAGGAAAAAAGGGATCGTGAGGATGAACAAGGTCTCCGAGATCTGGGAGATGGAGGTCAGCAGGTTAGGGTGCCGGACAGCAAAAGAGTCCGCATAGTTGGTGGAGAAATCATTGAGGAAGGGCAGACCGAAGGCATTGGTGATCTGCAGGGCGGCGCCCAGGAACATGGCGAATACGAAAAAGATGGCCATACGTTTGGTCCTGAATAAAACAAATGCATCCAATCCCAGCGAAGAGGCAAGGCTTTTCTTCTCGGTGGTTCTTACAGGCGGGCAGTCCGGTATGGTGAAAGCATAGAGACCCAGAAAGATGCCGGAGCCGGCGCTGACATACAGCTGCATCGCGCTGGCTGTCCAGCCTGCCAGGTCCACTGTCCACATGGCGGCGATGAAGCCCACGGTGCCCCATACGCGGATGGGCGGAAAGATCTTTATTATATCGAACCCTTTTTTTTCCAATACGATATAAGAGACGGTGTTGTTCAATGCGATCGTGGGCATATACATCACGGAGTTCAGCAGCATGATGTACCACAGGGTATCATAGTCCTTTATCGTAGAAGCCCATAGCAAGGCCGCCGCGCCGATGAGATGACAGCATCCCAGCAATTTCTGGGCGCTCACCCACCTGTCTGCCAGGAAGCCCAGTACGCCGGGTGCGAAGAGCGAGGCGATGCCCATGGTGCCATACACACTGGCTACCTGCCAGCCTTTGAAATGAAGCGTGACGAACATATATCCCCCCATGGAGATCAGCCAGGACCCCCAGACGAAAAATTCCAGGAAATTCATGACAATGAGACGGAACTTAATACCCACTATGTTGTTATTTTGGTTTAGATTATGGAAGATAATCAAATATCACACAATCCGTAACTTTACGCCCTGAATAAAAGGAATCGCTATGAGCACAAATTTGCAGGTGGAGACGATCATCAAAACGACGGATAAGGAACTGAGACGCATCGGCGAAAAGATCCTCGCCGGGGAAAGGATCACGCCGGAGGAAGGACTGACGCTTTTTGAAAAGGGGAGCCTACCCTACCTGGGGGCGCTGGCCAATCATGTCCGGGAGCGCCGGCATGGCAACAAGACCTATTTCAACCGGAACTTCCATATCGAGCCCACGAATGTCTGTGTGTTCTCCTGTCACTTCTGCGCTTATTCCCGTGTCTATGCGCACCGGGACGAAGGCTGGGAGCTGAGCCAGGAGCAGATGCTGAATATCGTAAAAAGTTATGACGGGAAGCCGGTGACGGAAGTGCATATCGTGGGGGGCGTACACCCGAAGATGAACCTGGAATTCTTTATCGAGCTGCTGCAGAAGATCAAGGCGCACCGGCCCGACCTGCATATCAAAGGATTTACGGCGGTGGAGCTGGACTATATGTTCCGCAAGGCGAAGCTCAGTGTGGAAGAGGGTATGAAGCAACTGCATGCGGCGGGGCTGGATTCCATGCCGGGCGGAGGTGCGGAGATCTTCCATCCCGAGGTGCGCAATGTTATCTGTGCCGACAAGGTAGATGCGGACGGCTGGCTGAAGATCCATGAGACGGCCCACCGGGAAGGCATGCATACCAATGCCACGATGCTGTACGGCCATATCGAGACCTATGCCCATCGCATCGACCATATGGAGCGGCTGCGTCAGCTGCAGGACCGTACGGGGGGATTCAATACGTTCATCCCTTTGAAGTTCCGGAATAAGGACAATGACATGAGCCATGTGGCGGAGTCGACTATTGTGGAAGATATGAAGCTCTATGCTGTGGCGCGATTGTATATGGATAATTTTCCGCATATCAAAGCATACTGGCCCATGCTGGGGAGGCAGAATGCCCAGCTGACCCTATCCTTCGGGGTCAATGACCTGGACGGCACCATCGACGACACCACGAAGATCTATTCGATGGCGGGCAGCGAGGAGCAGACACCCAGTCTCTCCACGGCACAATTGGTGTCGCTGATCAGGCAGGTGGGGAGGGAGCCGGTGGAAAGGGATACGTTGTACAATGAGATCAATAATTTTAAGGATGTGGATTTGAGTACGATCGCGCAGGATCCGTCTTTGAATTGACGATCACTCGGACCGTAAACTCTTCACGGGATTAGCTCGGGCAGCCCGTATAGACTGGAAGCTCACGGTGGCAACCGCCAGCAGCAGGGCGCCTGATCCTACCAGGGCGAAAAGGTTCCAGGTGATCCTGATCCTATAGTCAAATTGCCCGAGCCATTTATCCAGGAAATGCCAGGCCAAAGGGATGGCGATGCAGCAGGACAGCAGCACCAGCACGACAAACTCCTTCGACAGCATCCTCCAGAGAATAAAGACGGAGGCGCCCAGCACTTTGCGGATACCTATTTCCTTGGTACGCTGCTCCGCCATGAAGGAGGCGAGACCGAATAACCCCAGGCAGCTGATGAAAATGGCCAGGGTGGCAAAGACGGCCGCTAGCCGGGCGATACGTTCTTCGTCCCCGAACTTCTTTGCGAATTCTTCGTCGGCAAATTTAAAGATGAAAGGAGCGGCGGGATTGTATCGCTCGAACACCGACCGGATCTTTTTCATCGCGCTGCCGGCGCTGACATTGGGGGCTATTTTGACGTTGACGAAATTGCCGGGATCCGGCAGCACATAGAATACCGTGGGCTGCACGGGGGTATAAGGCGATTGCATGATCACGTCCTTCACTACGCCCACGACAGTATAGGCCTTCTCGCCCATGCGTACGATCTCCCCTATCGGATCTTTAAATCCCATGGCCTTCACGGCGGACTGGTTTAGGATGAGCCTGCTGCTGTCAGCGGGAAATTCCGTGGAAAAATCCCTGCCGGCCGTCAGTTGCCACCCGATGACCTTTCCATAGCCGATGGTGGCCCCCACTATAGCAAAACCCTGGAGATTGTTGGGATCTTTTCCCTTCCATTCAATGTTGTTGTTTCCCACCCAATTGTCCGTCAGCGGTCCCTGCGACTCGCTGACCTCCGTCACCATGCGGCTGGCGACAAGCTCATTGCGGATGGTGTTATAGTTGGCATAAATATCTCCCGTGGTCATGGGGACCGAGAGCAGGCCTTTGCGTTCAAACCCCACGGGCCTGTCCTTGGCATATTGGATCTGCCGGAAGACAATAACGGTGCCGCCTACCAGCAATACGGAGACGGTGAACTGCACCACTACCAGGATCCTCCGGGGCAAGGCGGCATACCTTCCTGCTTTGAACTCGCCTTTCAGCACTTTTACGGGACGGAAGGACGATAGATAAAAGGCGGGATAGCTGCCCGCAATGATACCTGTGACCAGGCTGAACCCGATACCCATGGTCCAGAACCAGGGATTACTCCATGGGATCTCCATATTTTTTCCTGCTATCTGGTTGAACAAGGGCAGAGCCGCCCGGACGATGAATATTGATATGACGAAGGCAAGCAGGGCTACAAGGGTGGACTCACTGAGGAACTGGGTGATCAACTGCAGGCGGACTGAGCCAATGGCTTTACGGATGCCCACTTCTTTTGCTCTTTTCTCGCTCCGGGCCGTGCTGAGGTTCATAAAATTGATACAGGCCAGGAGCAATACGAAGATCCCGATGGCGCCGAAAAGCCGGACATATTTGATCTGCCCGTCCGAGTTAATGCCTTTGTCGTCAAAGTGATCATACAGATGCCATTGGGACATCGGGAAGAGGAATAGCTCCTGTTTCACCTTGGGATCGGGACTGAATTGCTGCATCAAACCTTTTATTTCCCCTGAGACTTTTTCCATATCGGCATGGGGCGCCACCTGTACCAGCGCGCCGAATGCATTGAAATCCCACTTGTCCTTATTGTCGTGAACCCATTTCCATTGAGAAGTAAATAGCTCCCAGGGAAGGATGAAGGCCATTTCACCGTAGTCCGAGTTGACTGGGATGTCTTCGTATACCCCTGTCACCTTCACCCCTATGCGATTGTCGATCTTCACTGTCTGGCCCATGGGGTCCGTGTCACCGAACAGTGCCCGCGCCATTTTGCCGGAGAGCAGAATGGAATAAGGGTCTTTCAAACCGCCGCGGGCGCCTTTTTCCATTTGCAGCGTGAGCATATCAGGCGCTTCCTGGCCCATGAAGCTGCCATATTGGTAGAATTTCTTATCGCCGGCGGAGATATTGTGCTGACCGTTGCCGGAGGTCATGGCGATGTGCCTGAATTTGCTGCCATAGTACTGGCGGAGGCCTTCGCCCAGCGGCGGAGGCATGGAACTCTGGATGTTTATATGACCGTCATATGTGTTGCGCTGGAGCACCATGGCGATGTCGCCGTAGTTGCGATGATATTTGTTGAAGGAGAGCTCGTCCCAGACCCAGAGACCAATCACGAGCGTAATGGCCATGCCCATGGACAGGCCAAGGATGTTGACGAAGGAATAGATGCGATTTTTACGAAGGTTGCGTCCGGCGATCTTTATGTAGCTGGTCAGCATGGGGAATGGTTGTGATAAGAGCGGGGCCAAAATGGTGCCGGGCAGGTAAAGGATTGGTATTCAGTTGGGTCTGGGTTATATTAAGCGTAAAAATGTACGTTTATGATACATGAGGTGTACGGGGCTTTTATATACCTTTGTCAAAATCTCCTCCCTTGCCACACGAATCCATTTCCGTATTCGACATGTTCAAGATCGGTATAGGTCCTTCCAGCTCGCATACGCTCGGTCCGTGGAGAGCGGCGCAACGTTTTATCGCTTCCCTTCAACAGCAGCAAGACCTGTCCCAGCTGACCCACGTCAGTGTCCTGCTGTATGGCTCGCTGGCCAAAACAGGCAAAGGGCATGGAACGGATATTGCCATCCAGCTCGGCCTGGCCGGAGAAGATCCCGTTACCTTCGACGTCGGGGCCATTTCCTCTACTATTGAATCCATCAATCGCGATAAGAAGCTCATTATCAACGGTGAGAAAGAGGTCGATTTTGACCCCAACAGTGACATTTCTTTTCTCTATACGGAGAGTCTGCCCTTCCATCCGAATGCCATGACCTTTATGGCGACATTTCATAACGGGCAGCAGGTGGCCGAGACCTGGTATTCCATTGGCGGGGGGTTTGTCAGAAGGGAAGGCGAAGAAGCCGGTGGAAATGCCGCCGCTCAATTACCCTTTCCAATCAATATAGCGGATGATCTGCTGCATTGGTGCCGTAAGACGGGTATGAGCATTTATGAGGTTGTGATGGAGAATGAGTCGGCCTGGCGACCGGAAGAAGCAACCCGTAAAGGGGTGCTGGACATCTGGCGTGTCATGCGGGAGTGTATTTACCGGGGGTGCCATTCGGAAGGGATGCTGCCGGGGGGACTCAACGTAAAGAGGCGTGCCTCGGCGCTGAACAAAAAGCTGATCGGAGGAAGACAATATGAAAATTTCGATACCTGGATTGCCGCGATCCGGGCGGGGGGGAATGACTTTAAATATATCCTCGACTGGGTAAGTTGCTTTGCCCTGGCCGTCAACGAGGAGAATGCTTCTTTCGGCAGGGTTGTGACAGCTCCTACCAATGGGGCTGCCGGGGTGATCCCCGCTGTTATGATGTACTATGTCACTTTCTGCGACGGTCTGGACGAGGAAAAGATATTACAGTTTGTCCTTACCGCTTCCGAAATAGGCAGCATTTTTAAGAAGGGCGCTACGATCTCTGCAGCGATGGGCGGGTGCCAGGCGGAGATCGGCGTATCCTCTGCGATGGCGGCGGCGGCCCTGACCGAATCTGTCGGCGGCAGTCAAAGACAGGCAATGATGGCTGCCGAGATAGCCATGGAACATCACCTGGGACTTACCTGCGACCCTATCGGCGGGCTCGTACAGATCCCCTGTATCGAGAGGAATACGATGGGGGCGATCAAGGCCATTACTGCCTCACAGCTGGCGCTCCAAAGCACGCCCGACTTTGCCAAAGTATCGCTGGATGCAGTCATCAGCACCATGTGGAGCACGGCGCAGGATATGAACAGTAAATACAAGGAAACCTCGGATGGGGGACTGGCTTTGCAAATCCCACTGGGGTTGAAGGAGTGCTGACAGGATCGATGAAGTGCTGAAATAAAAAAAAGCCTCCATTGGAGTGGAGGCTGTTAGCAGGTAGTTCATGGTTACTGCACATCAAGCAGATGTATATCAAAATTTAGGATAGAATAAGTTAGTAATTGGTAACCAGACGATTGAATCAAAAAATCATCCTTCGGCTAATAAGTTCGAGTAAGCAACATGAAAACGGAAAAGGTGCGAAAAATAGTCTCTGTATAATTAGACAGCCCGTGAAACGAAATTGCTGCAAGCCATCAAAAAAAAATTCAAGATTTTTTAATTTCAGCGGGTGAGGGGTCATTGGCAATCGGTGAAGAGGGCTCTTTTGCCTTTTTAGCCAGCAGTTCCCGGTAACGCTGCTCGTATTGATCCCACTTGTATTTCTGATAAAAGATGGCGACGAACCCGATGATAAGGAGGAGGGCGACCATCAGCACCATGATCTGGGATTTCTTAAAAGCGAAGCTTGTTTCCTGGATGGCCTTGATGTCCCAACCGGAAAGGAGGTTGATGAGGATCGGGATGGCAAAAGCCAGTCCCACAGGGATACCTACGAGGAATTGCCGGAATACTTTCTTCTGCCGGGAACGATTCTCTTCCCAATACCGGATAAATGCCTCTTCCTGCCCTGTCAACATGGGTATATTTTGTACGCAAAGGTACAAGTGAGGGAATTACTAATAAGTTTTTTTATCTTTAACCCACTCAAAATCCATACGTTTTGAAATTACCTTTACTCCTGTCGCAGTTCCTTTATCAAACCAAGAAGCTGGATCTACCCGGCATAGGCAGCTTTACGCTGGACCCTAACGCAGTGATCCCGGAAGCTTCGGACCGAAATATACACTCGCCCGCTGCGGGCATTACTTTTAAGAACGCCCAGATCGTTAACCCGGATGACGCCCTGATCCAATTTATTAAGGACCATACAGGGAAGATGAAACCCCTGGCCGCCGCCGACCTGGATTTCTTCCTTACCACGGGCAAGCAGCTGTTGAACATCGGCAAGCCGTTCTACCTGGACGGGATCGGCACGCTGATGAAGAACAGTCAGGGCAAACTGGATTTTACACCGGGCGACTACAGCACTTTAAGGCTGGAGGACATGGCGGCCGACAAAAGAAAGGTGGCTTCGCAGTCCTTCGAGGAGGCGCCCAGGGAATATGAGCCCAAGTCCAATAATGTCCGGCAGGCATTGCTGCTGGCGGCCCTCATCGGGGGGCTTATCGCCATCGGCTGGGGAGGCTACTACCTTTACAAGCGCAATACGTATGTCGAGCCACCCGCTGAAAACCATGCGACCGTGGTCCAGGATTCGACGCCGCCTGTACAGACCGACAGTCTTAAACCCCAGGCCCCTGCTCCGGTCCCCGGAGCGACGGCAACCAAACCGGCAGATTCACCTGCTCCGGCAGTGGCCAGTGCGCCACCCCCGGCTGGGTCTACCCTGTATAAATTTGTCATCCTGGAAACGACGAGAAAGGCGCGCGCCTTGCGGAGATACAATCAATTACTTGGTTTTCAACTGAATATAAAGATGGATCAGAAAGACAGCGCTTACTTCAAGCTCTATTTCCCCATCTATTCCACCATCCGTGATACTACTCATATCAAGGATTCGCTGGAGGACGTCTATGCTGCCCATGTGACCATCCAACAATAGACTTTTTATGCGACCGAATGCCGCTTATTGGATACAACAATTGCAGCTGACATCCCATGTAGAGGGAGGCGCTTTCCGGGAGACCTACCGCTCAGAACTGGCGATCGCTCAAAAAGCCCTGCCGGTGTTCTTCCAGGGCAGCCGCAACATTGCTACCAGCATTTATTTCCTGCTGGCCAGCGGGGAATTTTCCGCCTTTCATCGCATTTTGTCGGACGAGCTCTGGCATTTCTATTATGGAGATACGCTGCTGATCTATGAGATCGGGCATACCGGCAGTCTGACGATTCACCGGCTGGGACCGAACATTGAAAAGGGGGAAAGCTTCCAGGCTGTTGTGAAGGCCGGGAGCTGGTTTGCCTCCATACCTGCCGAAGACAGCGAGTATGCGCTGGTGGGCTGCACGGTGTCACCCGGATTTGATTTTACGGATTTTGAGCTGGCTGACCGGAATGCGCTGGCAAAACAATATCCTGCCTATGCGGAATTGATCGGGCAGCTGACGCGATGAAGGGGGCTATGGATGATAGATGATCCCTTCCTTCATCACCCATCTTACTTTTCTCACCTGCGAGATATTTTGCGAGGGATCGCCTTCCACCACGAGGAGGTCGGCCAACAGTCCGGGTCTCACCCTTCCCACTTCATCGCCGATCCTGAATACGTCGGCATTCACCGAGGTAGCGGACCGCAGCACTTCCAGAGGTTTCATCCCATAATCCACCATCGCCTCCATCTCGCGGGCATTGTCCCCATGGGTAAACACGCCGACGTCGCCTCCCATGCAAATAGTGACACCCGAGGCCAGGGCCGCCGAGAAACTTTGCCGCTTGTACCTGATGCGATCGGGTTCGGGGTCTATTCCTTTCTTCCAGCCGTTATATTGTTCGACGGCGTCGCCGGCTGCCAGTGTCGGGCAGAGCGCTATGCCTTTTTTCTTCATCAGGGCAAAGATCTCCGCGGTGCCATCGTCCCCATGTTCGATGGTTGCCACTCCCGCTTCGATGGACCGGCGCATCCCCTCTTCCGTCGAAGCATGGACGACGACGCTGCGGCCACTGCTGCCGGCTACTTCCACTACTTTTTTCAATTCATCCACCGTGAAAGTAGGAGCCGTCTTTTTGTTGAGCCCCCACCTGTAGTCAGCATAGACCTTGATCAGGTCGGCTCCTTTCCCGATCTGTGTCCTTACCTCTTTGATGAGCGCGTCCGTCCCGTCGGCTTCGGCCGCGCCTTTGACGGGGGATTCCACATCATAGCCCGGCTCTTTCGGGCCGTAGCTGCCCGTGGCGACGATGGCCCTGGTAGCCACCAGCATATGGGGCCCCGGGATGATGCCTTTTCCGATGGCCAGCTTCAGGCCGACGTCATCATAACCGGCCCCTTCGGTGCCCAGGTCCCGGGTAGTCGTAAATCCGGCCAACAAAGTTTTACGGGCATGCACGGTCGCCCTTGCCAGCCGCTCGGCCCGGGACTCTTTCAGCACCTGGTCATTCCAGGCCGCTTCATTATAAGGGTGAAGAAAGAGATGGCTATGACCTTCGATCAGGCCGGGCAAGAGGGTCGCGCCTTTCAGGTCCAGGATGATGGCGCCCGCGGGCGTCTTTATGGAGCCGGAAGGTCCGGCGGCCTCGATGAGATGATTGTGTACCAGCACCTGCCAGCCTGGCTGCATCTGCTCGCCATCGAACACCCGGTCGGGACGCAGGAGGTAGAAAGTGTCCTGTACCGGCCGGCCCTTGGGATGGCTGGACAATTGAGCAGACAGGGGGTGGATATTTACCAATAGGGTAAGTAAGATGGAAAGGGTTCTCATGCGTGTATGTTTTATCCTATTAATTCCGCCAGCATCCGATGAAAATGGTGGGTTCCCTGCTCCCTTGTCACGGAATAACGTCCATATGAATAAAAGCGGCTGCGGACACCCTTTTGTACGGCCTCTACCACTTCTTCGTCCTCCATCTCTACCGTGTCGAGCCCGGAGCCCGCCCCTGAATTGTATTTCTTTTCATCGCAAACGTAGGTGAGAAAGGAGACGCGGGTCTCGGACAGGCTTATTGGTTTGACAATATTGACCGACAGTCCCCAGGGGTAGAAGTTGAACATCAGGTTCGGGAAGACAAAGAAATAATAGGCCGCTACTTTTTTCCCGTGATCGGGAGAGGAAGGCGGCAGATCGAAACAATCCTCGTCGTCTTTGGCTATACCTAATTGAAGATTGGAATATTTAAACAGTTCGGTCGTATAGTTGCCGAAGTCTATCACTGAATTGAGGCCTGCATGGACAAAAGGGATGTGAAAGCCTTCCAGGTAATTCTCACAGTAAAGGGCCCAGTTGGCGCGGACGGTGAAATCCCTGGACAGGTCGGGCCGGAAAGCATAGTCATCCAATGGCAGCCAATGCAGCCTGTCGATCATATCCTGCAGAAAGAGGGGGGCGGGCAGCTTGTTCCCGAGGGAGGTAAACAGCCATTTTCCCCATTGAAAGAGGGGTAGCTCCGCCAGGTCGTCATTCTTTCCCGGGAAGTCTTTTACCTCTTTGAACTCCGGCATGGAGTGGAATTTCCCATCCGGGTGGAAAAGCCGGCCATGGTAGCGGCACCGGAGATGGTTGACCTTACAAGGTTCGTGGACGAGGATATTTCCGCGGTGCGTACAGACATTGGACAGGAGCCGGATCCTGCCGGCTTTGTCTTTTGTCAGGACCAGGGGCTCATCGATGTAATTTTCCAGCAGGGTCAGGGGGCAGGCGTCACCGGGCTCTTTTACCAGGTCGGTGCTGCCTATGAACTGCCAGGAGGCGGCGAACAACTGCTCTTTTGCCGTCCCGAACAAAGCGGGATCGGTGTACAGGCCGGTGTCGGGTGTTTTTGCGCTTGCGATATCAGGGTCAATGATGAATCTGGGCATAAAAATGGGCGTTGTGCATGTAATTTAAGACCGTACCTTTGCACCCGCAAGAAAATTACTTCTATGTCTGAAGATCTTTCCATTGTCGCAGGCACCAAGTCCGAACGTTATGCCTCTCTCCTCCCCCAGATACGGGCGGTGATAGAAGGCGAGCGGGACGCTGTAGCCAACCTGGCGAATATTGCCGCCGCGCTGAAAGAGCAGTTCGGGTGGCTATGGGTAGGCTTTTATATGGTAAAGGACGGGGAGCTGGTGGTTGGTCCTTTCCAGGGGCCTGTAGCCTGCACGCGTATACGGAAAGGTAAGGGCGTCTGCGGCACCAGCTGGCAGGAAGCCAGGACGCTGATAGTTCCCGACGTAGAAGCTTTTCCGGGGCATATCGCCTGCAGCAGCCTGTCTAAGAGCGAGATCGTAGTGCCTGTGTTCCTTAACGGAGCGGTGATCGGGGTACTGGATGCGGACAGCGTGGAGCTGAATGCATTCGATGAGGAAGACCAGCGGTGGCTGGAAGACCTGGTGAACGCAATACCGGGCGTGAATGTTCGTTAATAAATCCTATTTTATTTAAAAGCTATATGACAAAGAATCTTGTTGGTCTGTGCCTCGGTGTTTTATATTTTGCAATTTCGGCCTGTGGGTCTTCGCCTGATCTGAAAAATGGGCCTGCGGCCGGTGGCGGAAAAGCTGATGCTACGGCAGCGAAACCCACCGGTGGGGCAGATACATCCGGTGTATCCACTTTCGTGCCGGGTGGTAAGATCCCCCCACCCTCCGTCATCCTGGGCCGTCAGCAGGTGCCCATTCTCTGCTACCACCAGATACGCGACTGGAAGCCCACCGACTCAAAGTCCGCCAAGGATTATATCATGCCCATTGCTGATTTCCGCGCGCAGGTGAAAATGCTGCACGACAGCGGCTACCATACCATCCTGCCGGATCAGCTCTATGCGTATCTCACCACGGGTGCGGCGTTGCCCAGTAAGCCTGTCATGCTCACTTTCGACGACAATGACGAAGACCAGTATACTATCGCTTTTCCAGAAATGAAGAAGTATGGCTACAAAGGCGTCTTCTTTATCATGACCATCACGCTGGGAAAGCTGCCGCATTATATGAGCAAGGAGCAGGTGAAGGAGCTATACGATGCGGGGAATGTCATCGGCAGTCATACGTGGGATCATCACAATGTGAAGAAATACCAGGGTAAGGATTGGGAGGTTCAGATAGATAAGCCGACCAAGCAACTGGAGGCTATCACAGGAAAGCCTATCCGTTATTTCGCTTATCCTTTTGGGTTGTGGAATGCGCAGGCGTTCCCGGAGCTACGGAAGAGGGGTTTTATAGCGGCTTTTGGGCTGGCGGATAAGAGGGACCAGAATGATCCGCTGATGTGTATACGGCGTATTATTGTTGGCGGGGGTTGGGGATTGAAGACGTTTAGTAATGCGATGCATCAGAGCTTTAAGTGAGAGGTTGATATGAAATTTATTCGGCCCTTAAGCTTTTCACCGGGTTGGCGACTGCTGCCTTTACAGACTGGAAACTCACTGTAATCAAAGCAAGCAATAACGCCATCATTCCAGGAACTATAAAAAACCACCCGTTGATAGCCACCCGATCTGAAAAACCTTTTCGCCATTCGTTCACAGCCCACCATGCCACGGGCAAGGCGATGAGGACGCTAAAAAATACCAGCTTTAAAAAGTCCCCCGACAGCATGACCGACACATCACTGACGGTTGCCCCCAGGACCTTGCGGATCCCAATTTCCTTCTGCCGCTTCTGTGCGGTAAAGGCGGCAAGACCAAACAGACCCAGGCAGGATATAAGAATGGCCAGGGCTGCAAAATAGCGGGATAAAGCAGCTACACGCATCTCCGATGCATACAATGCCCGATAATCATCATCCATGAATGTAAAGTCAAACGTGTAACCGGGAAGGAATTCACTGTAGAACTTTTTAAGCTGTTCTATGGTATTCATTTCCGTCCCTGCCTTTATTCTGACCATAATATTCGGCCCGGTGGGGACAAATCTTAAAATGAGGGGTTCAATGGGATTATGAAGCGACCCATAATGAAAGTCTTTAACCACCCCGATGATCTGGCTTTTGCCATTGAGATCAATGTCTTTTCCTACCGGTGCTTTAAGCCCCATCATTTTAACGGCGCTTTCGTTCAATATAATTTTCGAGTAATCGTCGTTATACCCCCTTGAAAAAGACCGGCCTTCTTTAAGTTGTATATCCAGCGTTTCAAGAAAGTCATACCCTACCACGGGCGACTGAAAGGCATAATTCTGGTCTGTTGCCTGCCCACTCCAGGAAACGCCGGACGTGCGGGGAATCTGGTCCAGGATATTGCCGGTGGTATTTGTTGCCCTTATTACGCCCGGTACATTTTTCAGGCCCGCCATGAAGGCATCGAACCTTTCATTTGACTTTCCTTCCAATAATCCATTCCATTGGTTGTACAACGCTCCTTTCCACTGAAAGCACAAGACATTATCTTTATTATATCCGAGGTTCCTGGTCTGCGCGTATTTGATCTGTTCATTGATAACTAAAAACCCTGTAATGAAGACGACCGATGTGATAAATTGAACCACCACCAACCCCCTGCGCACCCATAGCTCCCCGAAAGAAGTCCTGAGCTTGCCCTTTAACACGGCCACCGCGTTAAACCCTGAAAGATAAAATGCAGGATAGCAGCCCGAAACAATCCCTGTAAATAAAGTAATGGCTACCGCAGGCAGTATGAAGCCGGCCATATTCTGCAGCTCAATGTGCTTGCCGGTGATCGCATTGAATTGATGCAGGGACAAAGCAATGAAAACAAGCGCAATGACCAATGCTAAGAAAGCCATGAGCATGGACTCTGCGAGGAATTGGACAATTAACGATCCCCGGCTTGCGCCGATGGTCTTCTTTACCCCCACCTCCTTCATTTTTCCTGCAGCCTGCGCAGTAGACAGGTTCATAAAATTAATACAGGCGATAAGCAGTATGAATAAGGCGATAATGGAAAACAGCTTTACATAGGTGATCCTTCCGCCCGCCGGCGCGCCATTTTCATATTTACCGTTGAGATATTTTGCAGAATATCGCTGCAAAAAAAATGAAAAATTATTTAATGCGGGATCCTTTGCTTTTAAGTAAGCGGCGATCTTTTCATTGAACCGGTCAACATTTGTTCCCTTTCTCAGTACCAAATACGTTTCAGCGAGACAGTTCGTCCAGTTCTTTGCCCAACGGTCATTTTTCAGCAGCACCCCGATGTTGAGGATGAAATCAAAATGGCCCGTGGCGTTTGCAGGCGGGTCCTTAAAAATACCGGAGACCCGGTATACTCCATCGAAGAACGGGTATTTCCATTCCAGGGTTTTACCTATAACTCCGTCTGTCGTGTTGAATAATTTTTTCGCCAGCGTCGCCGAGAGCACGATATTGTTCTCATCTGCCAGCGCCTGGTCCTTATTTCCCCGGATAAGGTCATAGGAAAACACATTAAAAAAATCTTTGCCTGCATTCCACCCCTGCGCCTGGATATGTGTGCTCCCGGATGACAGGATGCCTTCTTTGGTTTGCCAGTTAAAAAAATCATTAACGGCCGTCGCGTATTCCACTTCGGGCATCTCTTTCACCAATGATTCCGCCAAAGGGACGGGCGTCCAGTCAAGGGTAAGGGTGCCCTGGCCGGTCTTTATATTATTTATAACCTGGTAGAGCTGCGCGTCTTTTTTATGAAATTTGTTAATGCTCATTTCATCGCTCACCCACAAGCAGATCAATAGCGCAGCGGCCAGGCCGGCGGAGAGCCCGATCAAATTAAGGATAGAAAATTGCCGGTCTTTCTGAAAGCGGCGCCAGGCTGTCTTTAGGTGGTATTTGAACATGCTGGAGGTTTTTATATGTCCGGGATTGGACTAATGGGGGCGGCGGGAGGTTACAGAAATGGCTGTGTTTTTTTATTTGACTGGTAATCAATGTGTTATGTTTACTAATGCGATGCATCAGGGCTTTAAGTGAGAGATTGCAATTACTTAGATACTTTAAATTTATAGAAGTCTTTTGCACTTCCCCCGCTATGATGGATAATGAGAAACTCTTTGTTATAAAATGTTACCATTTCAATGTCATAAGGGTATTTATTCCAAAACAAATTGCTGGAAGTAATTCCGCCAGGATTACCAGCAGCTAATTTATGAGAAGGCTTGCCTAAATACATTTTAATTTTCCCAAAATATCTATTATCTATTCCAGAAACTATAACAATTGAAGTAACCTTCCGATTGCTGTCTATGTTAAAATTGAAAGACCTGGCCGAATCAATTGGCTCCGGGTAAAACCTATACATTGTCGAAAAAGGGATATACAAATTGGACTGGTCTTTCTTGTTTTCAAAATATTTGCATTTAATAGAATCTATAGATCCTCCGGGATGGATCTTTATTCTCAAATGAGTCAATATATTATTTTGGCCCTTAGAAAAAATCGGCAATAATGTAATAAGAAATATATATCGCACTTGATTCATAGAAAAATAATCTGTTAATGTAGGACTGGGCCTTTGCTAAAATCTGTGATAAAAAAAGTGAAATAAGAGGTACCGATTGTCGAAACGCCTGGTTAATCATTTGATGCAATTCTATATTTTATTATTTTAGCCATACTCTGTCCCATTATCCTATTGATGCTTTTGCAAAGTATCGTTGCTTTTTTTCCCAGTCTTATTGTACCAATCAAAGGACCTGCAATAAAAATATGTGTATAGTTTCATAGTCCTAATTTAGAACAAATTGCAAATAAAGTAATGAGAGTGATCCGTTGGGGGTATCGTTCTTCCAACTGTATATCTTGTATATGATGTATTTATATTTCATTGCTGTTATTCAATCAAATCTTCCTGTAAGCGTATTTTACCAAGGTGTCATCATACCTCTTATACCATTCTTCTTTGATATAGTAGTAGGTCACTTCGCCTAAAGTAATTACAGGTACCGCACCTTTCACTTCCTGCCGGTTCCACTGTTGCTTTTGGAGGTCATACACCGAAAATGAGTCTGCTATATCCTCATGGGTGCCGTAAAAGATATTTTGGCTTGAGTCATACATTAAGGTAACCCGTTGGTCTTTCGTGTAATTAGTCTGAGGATGAAGTCTGGATCTATGTTCATCATGTACGCCGACCAACATTTTATACCTATTATTGTCCTCTACCATCCTTTTAAATTTCAGCTTATAAGTACGTTCTTTGTCGGGTGAAACAAGTTCGATACCGGATGTCACATGCATGGCCACATTAATTTCACCTTTTATAATTGACAAGATCAGCGTGCTGATCAATCCAAGACCTGAACCTCCCCTGATGTCATAAGTGATCTGCAAAAATTTCCCGTATACCTGTACTTTATCCAGGAACATATAGTCATCCAAAAACAATGTGTCTTTTAAGTAAGAGACCGCCAATGTTCTGGTGGTTAAAACCTTATAGGTCAATTTTATTGTGGCATTGTCACCTTCAAATGTTTTAATGTTATAGGACTGGGCCCTTGCGAAGACCTGTGATAAAAAAAGTGAAATAAAAAGTACCGATTGTCGAAGCCATTGATTGATCATTAATGTAATTTAATATTTTATTTGTCTCGATAGAATGTTGTTCCACCTGCTACCAATGTTATGACCGAAGTAGCCGGAGAAAATGGGGCCCCTTTAAAATCTGTTGTTTTATTCCAAAAATAGTATCCTGTGTCGGCAAAACCTTTTGGATTGGAGTAATCTGTTCCCCAATTATTATAAGCCTCCATGGCAGCCCTGATCCCGGCATTTTTACTATGCATTATGGCATTCATGCTCATTCCCATGATCTGAGGATAATCGCGTTTAGGATCCTTAACTTTTAATACTTTATAATTGGAAATAACATTTCCTCCATATTTTTTTACTGAGGCTTCCTTCCAATTAGGATCAAATAAACTTGAGCCGGCCTCATTTATTCTATTGATCATGCTGCTGCCAATACCCTTGATCTCCGTCTGATTGAGGCCATCCCCTGACTCTCCAACAGCCATTGCAATGAATTGATGCAGTCCAACCGGATACGTATCAAAAACAGACACCCCCACCACTTCTGTAACGTTCGTCCCATTCAATGTTCCATAGTTGAAATCTACCCGGAAGCTGGAACCTCCCTTTACCCTTGAGAAGTTCGCGCTAGCCGATCCATTTGCACCAATTTTCGCCGACAAAAAAGCAGTTACCCTGGTCAGAATTGCCTGCGTGCCATTGGCAGTGGCAGCCTGATCAGCTTGCGCCTGGTCTTCTTCAAATTGCTCCATTATCTCCCGATGTATATCCGCTACAGATTGCTCTTGATTACGCAAAAGATCAGAAACCCAATAAAAGTCACTTGCTTGTGGTATAGGGCCGCCAGGTCTGATGGGGAGAAGCCCGTTGGGATCATGCATCAATATGGGATTGTCCGCAGCAAAACTGTAAGGAGAGAAGGCTGGATAAGCATCAGCGATGGCGTCTATCTGTCCAAATCTTCCCAACTGCGGATCCAGCATTCTATGCTGTGCATCGTACAGTTCCAGTCCACTGCCATCACTAAACTCATTATTCTGCAGTTCATTGCCGCTGTTAAATTTAAATTTATTCTCTGCATAGTTCGACTTGATAGCTTTATCACTGACGGCCGCCATTGTGAGTCCAAAGGGATAATAATGGTTTTCCTCCAGCAATGGTCCACTGTATTGCCTTACACTCAGGTTATCGAAAAATGCATCCCACCCGGGAGTCTCATTACTGACATAGACATATAAATATCCGCTCTTGCTAATAGGAATGCCCGTATACCCAAGATTATTGAGCTGGTTGGCGGTACCCACCGGGACCGCCCCACTCTGAGGATAGCTGCTTACATATTTGAATTGATCATCCAGCAATACCCAGTTCAGATAAGCCTTTGGCTTTCCGGATGGGGTTGGATTGTTCGCCCCCTGAAAACTGTTCAGCGCCGCATACACCGGACTGGTTGTTGTATTATTCAGGTCGGTCAGGCTGCCGTGCGCGCCACTTGTCATCGTTACAATGCCTGAGGCAAGAGATGCCAGCACATCGTTGATCGATGGTTTTGGACTGGCAGTATCGGTGATATTATTATAATACGATTGCACGGCAATATCCACCTTATCACCACTCATGACTTTTAAGATAATACCAGGGCCAACTTTATTACCGTTGCCGTTTACCCTGGCAACGCTGTCATTCGGATTGGTAATAGTGGTGTCCACAGGGTATCCGCTCACCTGGTTACGGGCATATCCGGTATTGGTCAGGTTATAAAAAAGCCTGCTTTCCGAATTGCGGTAAGCCGCTTCCATGGAAGCCAGGTACTGCGCCGTATCTTTCTCCTGGGTCAATAATATCCTTGGATTGCCGAGATGGTCCTTTTCATAAAAATCATACTCCCACCCATACTTGATGTTACCATTCAAAAGATTATGAAAGGCCCAACGTGCCCTACCCTCTTCATGAACAAGGAACTGAAGTGTATCCACTCCTCCCCCCGGGCTGGTGATCGTATCCGTTTGCTGATAAACGAATCCGTTCAGGTACAAAGTGGTTGTCGTATGCCTGGCCATGCTGTCTATCGTCAATTTCTGGATCCTTACCCCATCGGCATCATAGGTATATTGGATATTGCCTTTACCCTTCATATGCACCAATTGGGGCATGCCAAGATAGTTATATACAATGGTGTCAATAGCCTTATTATTATCCGAAGCTATGTCGCCATTCCCATTATAGTTATAATCTTTCGTACCCTTGGTTGTTGGGTTAAAATGAAAATCCCCCAGCTTGGAATTTACATCATTCGCACCATCAGACACGCTTATCAGCTTGTTATATTGATAGGTATACACCAACTGATCGATCAGGGACGATCCCCCCACCTTAAAACCACTTTGGTTCATGGACAAAATGTTCCCATTAAGATCATATTTGAGGTTGCTGACAGTAAAATTCATATAGGAGCTATCCCAGCTTACACCCGACGTGTTTTGTAAAAAGTAGGCAGCCGTCAGCCTGTAGGCGGTATCGTAGTTATAATCATATTTTCTGCCTACTCCATCGCCCATGCTTTTCCATATAGTGCCGGCGACGTTGCCGCTGTACATGGCATGAGCATAGCTGGTGGTCCCTACAACAGAAGTGATTTTATCATATGCAAGTTCCATTCCAAAATAATGGCTGGCCGTCCCGGCAAGGTAACTTTTATTGATGCCTGTCAACCATCCCCGTATGTTATAATCATATAAAATGCTATCCAATCCATTACCCAGGTATTTAGCCTTTAGCTTACCTAATTCGTCATACTGCAAGCTGTCGATCAGTTGATCTGCAGCAGCATTGTCGATGTTCTTCCAAACACGCTTTAGCCTTAGCGATGCATCATAGTCCAGCTTTGTTACCACCGTGTGATTTTGCGCCGTATTGCCGGCTTTTTTATGCCCTTGTACAGTGCGAAGTATTCTACCGCTGAAGCTATATTGCGTCGTAATGGTGTCGACAGCGCCCGTATAATTAACATCTTGTGTCTGTATTATCCGATAACGGTCATCATAAAAGCTCACCGAATAGAGGTATTGACTTCCCGATCCCATCACTTTCCTCTTCGATCCAGTAGGCAAACCCCTTGTCTGGTAATTGGGTACCATCGCAGCGGCATACGTGGGAGATGATCCAAAACTGGTAATAAAGTTATTGCTGTTGCTTGTAATATTGGTCGCCATAGTAGAAGATAAGCCCAAACCTGACCCACCGACCCAGCTATAGTCGTCATAATACATAGATGCCAGCACTTCGTAATTGCTAGTGGTTGAAGGATATCCAACCGCATTATAGGCCAGGTTCTCATGATACGCCCTGATATTGGCATCTGTCCAAAGGCCCGAAGAATCCAGGCGGTTTTGGCTATCATACTTGTCAACCATCCATTCCCCCTGTGCCCGCATATTACTATCCTGGGTCATAATGACCCTGCCCCTGCCATCGTACACCAGGTCTACCTCGCCGGCTCCTGGTGACTTTTTAACGATGGTTCTGCCTTTTGCATCGTACTCATATCTGAAACATAGCTCATTTACCATGCTCTGTGACATCGTCCAGTTGCCTTTGATAGAATCCACAGCCTTGGGCTGAATGATAAATCTCAAATGCTGTAAGGTGTCATATACATAGTAGGTACAGAGCCAGCCGGCATGGCCAGTGGACGGCGCCCCCGACAGCTGGCTTTTCTTCAGGATTACCTTACCCATCGGGTCTTTATATTCCACAATCTGCGCTCCTGATTCATCTGTCGATATTGTCTTGAACAGCTGCCCCGGGGCATAAGAACTTACCCGTTGAGGCAGGCTGCCTAACGCAGAGTTGATGGTCCAGTTCTGAACGCTGTCGGAAGAAGCATTAAATAAATACTGCTTACCGACACCTCTTCCCGACTCTATCCAACTCGTCCCCGGGGTATAATCCGATTGTGGTCTGCTTAATGCGGAAGATTCAAATACCTGTTGACCATAATAGAAATGCTCATTCGGGAACATGCCGGAATTGAAAGCGCTCTGTTCCCCAAAAGGATTTATTTTGTAAGCACCATCATTAGAGGATGAAGCATAAGGCAAATAAACCGACGCCTCCCGTCCAAAAAAATCATAGGCATGAAGTGACACCAAATCTTTCTGCAAAGGACTGGCCTGCCTGGCGACTTCCTCAATAGGTCTTCCCAGGCCATCAAGGTATCGCGTCACCTGTTGAACATCAACAGGGTTCGACAGGGCATTGGCAGTAGCCGTATCTGTCACGCCAGGTTTCATCATGGTGCGCTCCCGTACATAGTTGACATCCGGAACCGTGCCGTCGATAGTCACACGGCAAATATTAGTGAATGCCGAATCCGCCCCACAGTACACACGGCGGCGATAAAACGTTTTAACGCTTACACTACCCGGATCATAATATATGGAAGTCGCTCCTGCAATATTCGTAAAATGAATACTATCGGTGCCACTCTGCCATTGATAGACATAATTTCCGTTGCATATCCCTCCTGAGGCCGGCAACACCGACAGGAGACCCGGAGACGTATTGGCGGCCGCAAGTGTGATCGACGCGGGAGTGATCACGCCACCAAACAACCGGTACACCTGGACAAATGCAATCGTGCTATAGGCAGAAACCCCATTACTACTGACAATTACCCTATAATATCCGGAGGTGGTAAAGAATTCCGCATAAGAAGCCGAAAAATTAGGCCCCATGCTTATGTTGATAGGATTGCTAAACGAATTATCCGCCGACTTTTGCCATTGTGATGTATAAGTCCCACTACCACCCGAATATCCTACAAGCGTTATTCCAGCCAGGACCCCATAATTCACGGTCTGCGTGGATGGAGTCAGTGTACCTGCCTGTAGTTGCGGATAAACAATGATATTCACCGCATTGCTTGTAGCGTTTGCCGAATTGCTGGTCACAACATAGCGGTAATAGATACTGGATGTCAGCGCAGGAGGATTATACCCAATGCCTGTGGCGCCGCTTATCAGCGTCCAGGTCGTATTATCAGGCGAGCTATACCATTGGTAAGCATAGGTTCCATTACCCCCTGTCGGGTTTGTTGTAGATAAACCAAGAGGGGCCGTGTTATAATTGATAGACTGGGCGGCAGATGCCACGCCACTTACCAATTGCGGATAAACGGTAACCTGTGCCGTAGTGAAGGCAGTGGAGCCACTACAGGTAACCACACGCTTGTAATAGGTAGTAGTGGTCAGGGCACCCGGTTGATAGCTGACCCCGGTGGCCCCGGAAATGGACGTAAAATTGACATTATCGGTGGAAGTATACCATTGATATGTATAGCTTCCCCCACAGCTGCCACCCGTGGCCGCTAATCCATTCAGCAATGCAGGAGTAGTATTGTAGTTGATGTTCTGGCTGAAATTAATGATCGAGCCCCCTCCGAGAGGCTGGACAATCGTTACGGTCAGCGTAGCCAGTGGCGACCCATTCTGATAAGCAGTAATGACAGCGCTGGAGCAGCTCAAATTGTTAAAATAGATAGTTGCAGCGGAAGCATTAGAGCTTTGTACGGTGCCACAACTAACGGACCAGCTCGTGGCCTGTCCCTGGCAAATGGGGCTTAGCGAATATGTTTGGGTTGAACCCGCGGTTACAGAGGTAGTGCCTCCAATGCTGCAGAGAAGGCATTTTTTTTTGTCTTTTGCTACAACCGAGCCGGCACTTACAATCAGCACCAGCAACGACAAGAAAATCCAATGTAAAATTGTCAAAGTTCTCCTAACTATATTAATATGGCCCATAAAGATGGTCTTGAGGGATGAGTATTTTATGATTGCACGGGTTCTTATTGAGCCCGATAATGATAATCAATGGTCTTGATAACATTGCCGTCCTGGTCCTTCATCACCTTCAGCCGGCCAAATCCATCATAGATATAATATCTGATCCTGTTCCCCGCATCACACTCGCTGGTCTTTCCAATCAAGGGCTGATATGTCGAAGTTGTTATTTGTGCATCTTTCGGGTAAAGACGAAGCTCATCGATGTTCCCCGTTCCGCTGATCGTCACACTGCTCGTGCCGGACACAGCATGTTCGTAGTAAGTCCATCCATTTGCCATCTTGCCTGTAACGGTACCCGTACTTCCGGTGACACTGAATGCTCCATTACGGCTCCAATAGGAGACCACATAGCTGTTGGTGCTTGTCAGGCCCGACCTGCTGATACTCCCATTTGATAGATTATAGGAAGCCTTCCCCGTGATCGCAGTAGTGGTATCCCGCAAAATGGATGATATATTCCAGCTGCCGGCTCCGTCGGCCTCAAAACTGGTATAAGCCACCTGGTCGATGGTGGCATTCGTTATTTCGGCAACAGGCAGTGAATGGATATAATCCCACATGATGCTGGTGCTGATATCGTTTAACTTATTATACTGCTTCATGTTATTGTTCGCGTCGTAAGAGATCTGCTGATGCAGAATGTATCTCGAATCGCTTAGTAATGTATTGTACAGACCTCCACTGGTGGTTTGATTGTTCAGGCTGTACAATGGAGAGGTGGTTTCTACGTTGTATATCCCTATGGGCCGGAAGATATTCTGATCATATGACGTCACCTGTCCGGCTATCAGGCTGGATTGCCCTCCCGGGTTTTGATACCAGGTTTGCTGCTCGATCACAGGATTCAACACCCGGTTCGTAACCATATTGCCGGTGAGGCTGCCTGTATAATTTTCGGGATATTTAAATTTTTTAATGATGGAATTGCCGTCAGGAAGGATTTGCTGGACGGAGCTGACATTCCGTACGGAGTCGTAATTAAAAGTAGTTGCCGTTGTCATGCTATCGCCTGCAGCATCATATTCCTTCACCTGGCTGGAAGTAAGGGTTATCCATTGGGCTTTTGCATAGCTGGAAGTAAACCCATACGTATAAATAGGAACACATTGATTGCAATTTGTAGTAAACGTATAGGATTGCATATAAGCAGTCCCAAAAAGGAATGAAGTGTCCTGAGCGCCCCCATAGGTATTGGTCATCACTTTCAAAGGCTTGAAGGTATTATTTCCTTGCACGAACAGATAGTCAATTTGAGTACTCGGCCGGACATCCGTAAACAATGAGGTGGAATAATTATTAAAATAATAATCCGTCTTATGTAGTTCGCTGCCCGCGCTGGCTGTTTCCGTCACCTTGGTATAATAGAACCCGGGATTAACTCCACCTACTCCGGCGCCATTGGCCGTAGCGATATAGGCAGTATAATTATTTGAATTCGCACTATACGATGGACCCGTGAAATTGGGGAAATTAGTCATCTTCCCCGAACTGGACTGTCCATCATCAGCCAGGTATGTATAAAATTTCTGTGTCGAGGGGGTATCGCTGCGGGACATATAGTCTTTGATACTGCTGATCCGTATGCCCGGCCCGTCCGCACTTGCATGGGTGGCATCTTTATACGCATTTTGCTCATACTGAAAGACGGTGAATCCGCCCGTGGGATAGAACAACGTATCCATTGCTCCCTCGCTGCAAGCTCCGAAATTTGGGCTGCGCGACCCGGTGGGAAATGTCCAGTTGGCCGGAGGAGGCGGGTTGTAGAACCCCAGTGATGGGGCAGGTAATCCATCCGTATTCCCGTCTGCACCATTGTAAAATCCCCAATAGTCTATCCCAGTAGTACCCTTCATGGCAAATGCGGGATAATACTTGAACTTGTAAGCCTGCGTATCGGAGGAAGCTGTTGGATTGACAACCTGGAATGTCTTGAGGTAAAGTCTTTTACCTGCAGCGGTGGTATCGGCATTGGTAGCGGAGTTACCAAGGAAATAATCATAGTTGAAGGTGTTTTTCCTGATCAGCTTACCAGTCGAATTGTCTATGACGTCTATCTCTTTCAGCCTTGGAGAACTTCCTAAAACGTCCGTCCGCATCTGAGCATCCGGAATAAAATTGACAATAACATTCCTGCAGGTGATAGATTGCAGGATCTTGGTCTGGATGGTCGGCGTCATTTGATAATCCGTCGAAGGTCCAAGATCGGCCTGTCCGACGGAGGTACTCATTACATAAGAATAACTAGTCGGTATCTGCGCCTGTTGCCAGGAATAGTTCCCGTAATTGAACAGGATCGTATCCTTCTTATCCGCGGAGATCATGCTGGTCAGGAACCAGGCAGAAATATAAGTCCGCATAATTTTATGACCCTGCCAGCTCTGGTTACTGGTAGTGGATTCCTGTGCGCCGAAGGTGCATATGACTCCGTCCTTGGTTGTAATGGTAATATTGCCGCTGGGAGAAGGCCAGCTGACACCCAGGTCCTTGTTATAGGACATCATGTATGCTTTCCCCTTATACCAGAAAAATTTTCCGGAAATGCCATTGAATTCACAGTCGAACACATCCAGCGCCAGATCATATGAAGTATAGGCGTAGTTATTATAGGCAAGCCCCAGGAAAGTGTTATTTGCCGGCTGCAGGCTGTCCACAATGCTATAGTCGCCATAATTATAGCCCGCATTATCACTTGCATCTACGTTTCCTTCCGGGATCCGGGTAATCACTCCACCCGCATTCAGGTTCCATCCAATCCCCACCCAGCTGGCATCCTCCAGGGGCTGCAGTCCGGAATAATTGTAAGACAATGATACAGGCACGGACAGCGAACCGCAGCTCACTTCATAGATAGGAATGCTGATGCTGGGCAATCCTTCATACAATGCCATCGGCGTGTTACCATAAGTCTGAAATCCCTGGGCATTGGGCGAAGGCGGAATAAAACTTTGATCCAACGGCGACGCGGGATAAGGAACACTTTGTGAAAAAGCAATGAAAGCGTTCATACAGAGGCATAAAAGGAAAGCTTTTATCATATAATGAGGCTGTTTTGTATCTAAAAATTATATCCTATGCGGAAAATGATGGGTTGTGTTTTCGGCACCTGCTGATAGCTCAAAAAATCCCACAACAACTGCACTTTCGTCTTCTTGAACACCCGGCTCTTCACCGATACTGTCTTGGAGATGCCGATCAGACCACTGCGTGTCCAATAAGACAGATGACTTATTTGCTGAAAGGAGCTAAATGGTGTGGTGTAATTGTATTCAAACCCTCCTGTAGCAGAAAAGCTCCCTTTAATCTTTATTTCAAGGAAGGATCTCAAACCTACGCCCTGGCTGGACAAAGCAATGTGCTGGATACCATTACCCCAGCCCAGCTTGTAACTCGCACCTACGCCCGCCGTGCTTCCTTCGCTTAGTTTATACCCTACGGACAAGCCCAGATCCGACACTGTTGGGAATAAATAGTTGTTACGGGTGGTTTGAAAATTAGCTCCATATTCCAGCCTTCCCCAGAAAGTCTTAGTTTTCTGATTGTTGGGCCTAAAGTCCGGCATATCGATGTCACCGCTGCCCGCACCGAGTTTGCTCAATTTGTCCTTATAGCCATCCAATTGTGACTGAGCTGACTGTAGATTGGATTGCAGGGCTGCTTGACCGCCTGCTCCACCCGCCGCCACCTGCTGCTGTATCAATGTCGCCACCTGGTCGCGGGTCTGTAATCCAGCAAGGCTACCCGGAGAACCGTAATTTACCGGCAGGCTGAGCAATCCCGCCAGCTGAGAATTTTTCTTCATGAAGGACTGGAAGGTGGGGAGCTTATTGATGATGGACAATGCTTCCTTCTCCAGCTTATCCGGATCGTTCAGTGTCTCCTTGTACTGCCGTAGCTGTTGGGAATAATAGTAAATGTCCTGGTTCATAGCCTTATAGTCCTTACCTAACAGTCCGGCGAGATTGGTGTGTTGCTGGACATATTGGGAGATCTGCTGCTTTCGCTGCCGGATATATGCTTTGATCTGGTCTGCATCCTGCATCTTCGCATTGAGGGTCTGTAATTGCCGGAGCGAGCTTTGCAAATGGCGGGAATCAGCGTCCAGTCCGGAAGGGCTCGTTTGCAGGAATTTCAGCATGCCTTGCAAGGAGTCTGTATAAGCCTGGTATTCGCCGCTGAGATGTATGTTGGCTCCACCTGAATCACTGGCAAGTTTTTGGGAGAGGGCCGCATATTGCCCGGCAGTTCCTGCGAAAAGAGACTTAGCGGCCGTAGAGTCGATCTTAATTAGTTTTTTTTGAAGACGTGCTTCCCGCCTTGCCATTCGTTGGAGGTATTTTTCGGTCTGGCGGGTGAGCTGCTGGTCCAGGCTGGCTGTCTTGCTTTGAATCCGCTGGAAGAAACGAGAGGGAAAATGCACAATATCCGGAGTACCGGCGGATTGGTCCTGGGCATAACAGGAGTAAGATAAGCAGGTAAACAGCAATAGGATTGCCGTCCATAGTACCTTCATGTGCAGTCAGTTTATGGTTTGATCAGGGTCAACTCAAAGGAAACCAAAATATTCATAAACCGGTGTAGCAGTTCATAGTCGTGTCGATTATGGCAAAAACCGTGTCGAATTTGCCCATAACCGTGTAACCGGGAGGAACTGTGTGAGCTTGAAAATTTTGTAAATCCTTCTGTTAAAGAGGAGGGCAGGATTATTTCGGAGATGAAAGTATAAAGTTTAAGTCAATTCAAAATACCACTTTGTGGTAATAGGTCGCAATTTTCCAAAATACCGTTTTTTTACGGGGTCTAATCCGGATGTTTTAACATCACTCGTTATTTCAATGTTAATGAAAATAAATTCTATCAGGAATTGATCTGAATCACCTTCTTAGCAGCCGGCCGGGTCTTTTCATTCCTCAGGTAATTCTCCATGACCAAAGCTGCCGCGCCCGTCAATTCTGCGTTGTAACCCAATTGAGATATTTCGATGCTGGCATTGACGGCCAGCCGGGGGATACAGTGCTCGTTCAGCGCTTGCTGAATGGGTGTCTGCCAAATTTTTCCGGCGGAAGAGCCTCTGCCGCTGAGTATGATGGATTCCGGGTTAAGCAGGTGTATGAGGATGGCCACACCCCTTCCGATGTTATAGCCGGCTTCAGATAGTAATTCAACAGCGAACTTGTCCCCTCTTTCCGCGGCAGAGATGACGGCCCAGCAAGCCTGGTCCACGCTTTCTGCGGGCAGCAGTTGGTCCAGCAGGGTGAGGCGGCCGTTGCGAATGCCTTCTTCGGCCTTGCCTACTACGACGAGCAAAGAAGCTTCCGTTTCCAGACAGCCACTCTTGCCACAGCTGCAGAGCTTATTGTTAGAAAATAACGGCAGGTGACTGAACTCACCGGCGAACCCATTATATCCACGGAAGATCTCGCCATTGAGGATCATGCCGAGACCGATGCCCCAGCCCAGGTTAAGCACCATGGCGGAGCGTTTATTGCGTGCCGCGCCGAACCGGAACTCGGCCAGGGCGATGAGGCTGGAATCGTTCTCGATGAAGGTCTGTACGCCGGTGCCTGCGGTGATATACCGGGTCAACGGTACATCACCTGTTTCCAGGAAGGTATAATTCACTCCTTTTTTAGCATCCACGAAACCGGGCATACCAATCCCGATGCCGGCAATGTCTTCCTTCGCAATGCCTGATCCCTGAATACATTCATTGATCCTTTGGACCAGCGTTGCAGCAGCCTTTGCATTATTGACGAGGGGCAGTTCCACTTCCTTTATCGTTGTAACATTCCTGCGCTGCATATCCATGATGACGATGCGGGTGAACAGCTGATCCATGGCGACAGCAACAACATAGAGCACATTTGACCTGAGGGAATATAACAAGGGGCGTCTACCGCCTGTAGAAGGAGCATAGCCGGTCTCCACAATCACATTCTCTTCCATCAATTCATTTAGCATTTTAGCAGCCAGCGGCAGGCTGAGATCAATGCGGGTACTTAGGTCGGAACAGCTAAGGTTGTGGGCGAAGTACAGCTCTTTTATGATCTTTTTTTTATAGAGTACAATCTTATCAGTCATAGGATCTTTTAGAAAAAAAGATTAACAAACAGGTTATTTCCATATGCAAATTACCAAAAAAAATGCCTGTTTTCTATGCTGCTATTAACCAGTGTGTTACATTAAGTTACAGATCATAAACTGTTCGCTTATGATACTACTCTTGTATCAGTTTGATCTTTTGCAACACCCACTGTCCTATTTGTGCGCCGGAGATCTGACCTGTCTCTATCGCTGCCCTGTAGTGGATCCCGCCATAAAACCGGGAGATGGCCGCTTCCTGTGCGGCCTGCTGAAAGGAGTTAAAATGCCTGGACGGCAGTCCGAATTCAATTTCGGTGTCGTCATCAAAAGCACAATGGTCGCCGAACTGGCGGGACAAAATAGTGGCGCAGGTAGTTGATATGATGCTATGCCCGCTGGTGTATTCAGGGAAAGGCGGGGTCTGCAGCAAGGGGCGCCAGCGTTCGTCGATGTGCGCATCGATATAGGTTTCCGGCCGGATGACATTGCTGCGATATTTTTCATCCCAGCAACTGATGAACGCATCGAACATAGCGATGGCGGTCATCGTATAAGCGGCTGACGCTTCCATTATTGTCCGATGCTGTTGCCGGCATACCCTGCCGATGATGGAGATCCAATGACCACCGGGTGAGATCTTTTTTGTCGCATAGTTAAGATGCCCTTCCATGGTGACGGCAAAAGGATTGCAGTCCCAAAAGCTGGCGATGGCTTTCTGTTCTTCTGTCAGCTGCAGTCCCACTGTGTATACATCATACGCCTGTCTATAGAACAGGCTGTTGGTGTCCGTACTGAAAGCAGGCGCCGGGGCAGGCCTGAACTGACTGCCCGAATCCAGTGTCACAGGCCTGATCTTGCTCCAATAGGGTTCGACGGCAGCCATATAGGCGGGTGGCGTGGGGATCCATTTCCCCTTGGCGCCGGAGAGGCGATAGCGTGGCAGGCTGCGTGTCTCCTTATACCGATCCTTATCTGCCCAGGCGATGATGGAATCGGCAACTTGCCGCCCGTATTGAAGAGATTGGTCATATACTGTTCTAACGGATACCTGTGTCCTGTACCAACGAAGGATATTCCGGATGGAGTCATCCAGGACAGGCTCTGAAAAGATCAGCTTCCTGCCCACGAGCAAGAATGCATAGGCGGCAGCCAGCGGAGCCGATACTTTTTCTTTTGGACCCGGGATGGCGGGAAATCCCTTTACCTGGGGAAGGAGCGATATATAGTTTGATGGAGCAGCTTTTACCAATGTCTCATATGCCGCCGTATTTGTATACAGATAGATCCTGCTGGCTACGGGAGGTGAAAATATGTCATGGACCATGACATCCGTCACCGCCTTTTCTACCCGGTGCAAAAGCAGTGCGTCCTTGCCGGTGTTGGACGATTGCGCACGTCCCGGCCAGGTGAGGAACAGACTTGTTACAAAAATAATTCCTTGCTTCATTTTTCGTTGACTTTTAGGATCTGCACCAGATCGTCATTTTTTGCCACAATGATCCATTTTCCGCCGGCGCCATTTTTAATCTCCACCATTCCCCGCACATCGCCGCCAATGTAACATCCGCTGTCTTCCGGATCGACGGCCCTGAATTGCCCTTCGGCACCGGCGCTGCCTTTCAGCAGGACGCCGAGGCTGGCATCGCAGCGTCCCAACTGTGTTTTATAAGGATAAAAATTCCCGCTGAGCAGGATGTCTTTCGTACCATCTCCATCAAAGTCATCTACCACGGCGCCAAATACTTTTGAGAATTGTGCGGTCAGGGGCAATGGGGTGAATGCAAACTGACCGTTGCCGTGGTTATACAGGACGCCCGAAGCCAGCTGGTCGCAGCGAAACACTTTTGCCTGTGCTATCTTCTCCGGCGGGAAAATATTTTCCATGGTGGCATCTGCATAGCTGAGGTAGTTGACGAACTTCTTTTTCAGCGACACCATCTGATCCAGCAGCTCATCGCGGGAAGCCATAGGATAGTTCTTACCTTGTATGTAATAACACATGATGGGATCAAGGGTGCCATTGTTATCAAAATCAGCCACGTATAAGGTCATGGGTTGCGCGGGGGAAGCTTTGAACTGATCGTTGTAGCCGCAGTTGCCCATGATGAAGTCCGTATCTCCGTCACCGTCCACATCGGCAGCCGTGATCGATGACCACATGCCATTCAGGCCGTTTAATCCCGCTGCGGCCGAGACGTCGGACAACCTACCTTGCGTGTTGTGAAATAACCGCACAGGCATCCAGTCTCCGGCGATCAGTAATTCCGGATATGCGTCATTGTCCAGATCGGCAAATACCGCAGCGGTCACCATTCCCGGCAGGCGAAGCGCTGCACAAACTTCATCGGTGACGTCAGTGAAATGCACCTGTCCTCCTTTTGAATCGTTGCGCAGTATATAGCTTTTCGAAGGCTGCGGAAATGAGCCGGGCAATCCCCTGCCGCCGACAAAGAGGTCGAGGTCGCCGTCATGATCGATGTCTCCCGCAGCGATGGCGTTTTTACTGCTCAGCATGGGCGGAAGGGCGTTGGCGGGCGCCTTGCTGAAATTTCCTTTTCCATCGTTGAGGTATAGCTGATCCTGGAAGCCTTCGGACTGGTCGGCATATTCATTGCTGCCACTGACAATATACAGGTCCTTATCACCGTCCCCATCGGCATCGAAGAAAAGTGCATTGACCTGTTCATACGCTGAATCTCCGGCCCAGGCCTGGGATGGAGAGGGCACAAAGCCTCCGGCAGCCGTCTGCAGGTATAATCGACCCGGCGCACCGATGGCGCCGCCGATGAACAAGTCTTCCAGTCCGTCGCCATTGACATCGGCCTTTGCGAGTGCCGGGCCCTGACGGGAAAGCTGGTAGGGCAGCAGCACTTCGTCCTTGAAATCAATGAAGTTATCTTCTGTGTGGCGGTGAGAGATCCCCGAACGGGCCGTGATGTCCGTAAAGATCTTTTTTGGGTGAGCCTGAGGCGTGGGCGCGGCGAAGTCTGCATCCTGTTCTTTTATCGTGAGCACCTGGTCCGAAGAAGGCGCCGAGAGGACCGTCTTTTTATCATCAGGCCAAAGGATCGTAATGTCCCGAATGGACTTATCCTTAGGGAATCCGAAAAAAAGTTCCGGCGCCATACTGGATTGGTAGCCTCTCACCGGGTAAAGTTCCTGGTATTGCACGGCCCCGTCCGTGGTAACCAGCGTTGCCTTAGCCCCGTATGCCTTTGTGTTCAAGCCTGTTCCTGTAAGCCGTAATATGATGTAATGATTTTTTTTCAGCTCGTTCTCCTCATTGCGATAGACCATCGCGGGCTCGTTGTTATTGCATACGACCAGGTCCAGGTCACCGTCATTATCCAGGTCGGCATAGGGCGGCATTGGAGATGGTAGGCCTGTAGATACCCCAGTCGCGCGTGACATTGGTGAATTGCAGGTTGGCGTCGTTATGGAAAATATAGTTACTGATCTTGTTGGAAGGCATCTTCTTCACAAGCTCGTAGGTTGCAAAGTGCTGGTTGCCCTGGCGGGCTGCCGCCATCCTTGCATCGGGGGCCGTATATTTTAAGAAGTCCATGTCCGTATAATCACGGAGGTAACCGTTGCTGATGAAAAGATCTTTCCAGCCGTCGTTGTCAAAGTCGGCGAAAAGGCCGGCCCAACTCCAATCGGTATTGGAAATGCCGGCCAGCTGACCGATCTCGCTGAACCGGAGATGTCCCTGCTCATCCGTGCCCTGGTTCAGCTGCAGCATATTCCGCATCTGCTGATGATAGTATCCGCTGTCAAGCAGCAAATGGTATTGATCGTATTCATCGGGCCCTTTCAGCAATTTTTGCCTGTGATTGTCTTCCGGCAGCATATCGAGGGTCAGCACGTCCGGGCGGCCGTCGTTATTGTAGTCGGCGATGTCGGCGCCCATGGAATATTTCGAGATATGGGTAAAGGATTGTTCCAATGACTCCGTGAAGGTCCCGTTGTGGTTGTTGATATAGAAGCAATCTTTTTCAGTATAATCGCTGGTGGTGTAAATATCGGGCCATCCGTCCCTGTTGACGTCGCTGACGGTGGCGCTAAGCCCGAAATTCAGGGGGTTATTGACGATGCCGGCCGCGAAGGTCACATCCGTAAAATGGATATTGCCATTGGCGTCCCTGTCCTGGCGGAACAGGCGGTTGCCGAAATGAAGATCCGGCGTAGCTCTTGTCTTCCTGGTATTGAGAAAAGGATTGTACGTGTGGTTACTGTGATTCAGCAGGAACATGTCCAGGTCGCCGTCCTTGTCATAATCGAAAAAGACGGCTTGGGTGGATTGAGCTCCGGGCACGTCCAGGCCGTAGGCTTTGGCCATATCCCTGAATACGGGTATGCCATTCACTATGCCCTGGCAGATGAACAGCTCGTGACTGAGCTGCATGCTATCGGCATATTTGCCGGAATGGCATACATAGATGTCCATCAGGCCGTCCCCGTTGACATCGGCGATGCTGACGCCAGTGCTCCAGGTGCCATTGCCTGCCACATGGGCCTGCCTGGTGCTGTCCTGGAAAGTGAAATGACCTTTATTTAGAAAAAGCTTGCAAGGCCCTGTATTGCCGGAGAAAAATATGTCATTCAGCCCATCATTGTTGAAGTCAGCGATCCCCACTCCTGCCCCATTGTAGAGATATTCATACCGCATGACATTCAGGGAGTCGTCCTCTTCTATCTTATTCAGGAAATTAATGCCCGACTGCTTTGCGTTGACGGGCGTGAATAAGGGAGTGGCCGATTGAGCCAGGAGCAAGGAGGGCAGCAGGCAGGGGACCCACCGCAACAGGGCTTTTAATGAAGGAGCTGACATAGGTTCATTTTGACTTATTCAAGACTGATCTTTTCATCACCTTCCTTATAAGGAAGGAATCCCATCATCATGGTCATCATTTCATCCTTGGTCTTCATATCCCCCATGGAAAACACCGCCTTAGGGGGGCTGTTAGGATTGAATGGATTATTGGCCGTATTGTCATAGGTGCATTCGAGGTGGATGACGGATCCTTTCGGCACTTTCACGGGATGGGGGAAGCGATAGATCTCCTGCCAGCGGAAATCCCATTCCGGAATATGGACCAGGCGGATAGTGTCGCCGGCGGGGGTTGTGATAAAGGCTTTGTATTCCTTACCCAGCAAGTGCATATGAGGCCATACGTAGAGCAGGGACTGATCCTGGCTGGGATTGGTGACCTCCAGCCGGAAGGTCTGTACTGCGTTCGGCTTGATATAAAAGATTGGTTCGATCTGGCCCTCTCCTATTCCACCGGAGCCGAAGCTGACCACTTTCATCACCCGGGTGATGGGTGTCTTTTTGAAGAAGAGGTTTACGCCGCAAATGCTGGCTTCGTCGGTTGCCGAAGGAGCATAATGCACCGTCAGCAAAATAACGCCGCGCCGGGGCATGACCCAGCCAAATTCTTTTGGAAAATATTCGAAGCTGGTGCCAGGGATGTACCCACCGTAATAAGACATGATCTTACGGAAGGGCATGTACTGGTCAACCTTGGTGCGATCGTCGTCCGTGAGATTGACGTAGGAATAGCCGCCTTTGATGACAATCTTTTCATCGGGCACGGCCTGTACAGCGTAATTAGCGTGATGGATCAGCCGCTTGTTGTTGCAGAAGAATTCGATGGCTTCGACATTGGCGGAATCCTTCAGCTCGAAGGGGATCTTAAAGATAACAAAGCGTTCGCCGTTGTCGCCTATGAGATGAAAAGAATCGGACGTGGTCAATACCAGGTCGGGCGCGCGACTGAACAAAGTCCCTGCCACCGGCTTGTTAGCGGGCGGATGATAATCTGCGGGCTTGCCTTGTGGGGTCTTATTATCGATCCAGCGGGTGAGGAGGGAGATCTCGTTGTCGCTGAGCCCCCGTTCATTGGCAAAGTGGACATATTGCCTGTCCGCCCGCCAGGGGGGCATATAGCGGCTTTGTATAACTTTTTTTATAAAAGAGGCTCTTTTTGCCACGTCCTCCCAGGTGAGGAGGGAAAAGGGGCCGGCTTCTCCCGGACGGTGACAGGGCGCGCAATTTGTCTGGACGATCGGGGCAATATCCTTGTAGTAAGTGGGGTCCTGTGCATGCACACACAGCACAAGGAGCAGGATGCCGCATATAATAAAGAATTTTCTCATAGTAGCCGTTAAAAATCGTTGATCAGGCAGCCGATGGCCGTGGTCCTTTTGATCGCGGCCTGTTGATGCCGGGAATTAGCTTCAATAGCGTCCCGGAGATAATGTTCGGTTGCACGGGCCCCCGGTTTGCCCAGCGTCTTGTACCAGTTGTCGACGGCGCCCTTGTATACCAGGTTGTTTTCTGAATCCAGGAGGATGACCTCCGGTGTTACAGATGCTTTCAAATAATGGGAAAGGTCGAGTGACAGGTCAATGAACAGCGGATAGGCTATCTTATATTTTTTTATAAAGCTGTCTACTTCTGTCTGCCTGTATGTTTTACCCGGGATGATGCCTACCATTTTCAATTCGCCGGCATAGGTTGCATTCAAATCATTCAGCACGCTGGTGTAATTCCGGCTAAGCGGGCATTCGGGGGACAGGAAGACAAAAAGGCGCAGCTTTCCTGTGGAAGAGGCCGGCAGGTGCATTGATGGACGGAGGCCCACGCCCGTGAGGCGGAAGGCGGAGAGGCGGCCGGCGTTGAAAACAGAGTCATTCTGCCCCTGACCATGGGATAGCAGCCAGGAGGCGGCCAGCAGCAGAAAGAGGATATGTTTTCTTATCGCGGACATCTATTATTAAAAATACTAAACTCCGGGCCAATGGCGGCCCGGAGTTTAATTGATTGAAACAATATTATTGATCCCACCAGATACGGCCAGTGACATCGTCCAGGGTGGAGCCAAAGCCGGGCTGCGCCAGCATGGCGTCATACGCTACCTTTTGGTTGGCGTAGTTGGCGTCAGCCGTAGAGTATGGTGTGAACACCGGGCGACGCGCCAAAACAAGGTCGGCGCCGTTGGCTTTTAAAGGCGACCATGCAATGACGGAAGTCGTATTGGGGAAGCCAGTCCGTTTCCACCAGGCCCAGGCCTCGGCGGGTTGACGGAAAAAGTCCAGGTAGGCCTGGCAGGCGATCTGCTCGGTGGCTATGGCTGGGTTGAAGGTTACGCCTGCTTGAGCCAGATAGGCTGTAATATCGGCATCGGCAACTGCGGTATAGTTACTGATCTTAGTGTCCTTTGCCTTTTGATCATAGAATTTGATAGAGGCTGTTACACCTTTGTTATACCAATCAGCGGCAATATCGGTAGTGACGTTCCTGGCGGCAAGGTCAGCCCGGATAAAGCAATACTCTGCATAGGTGAGCACGGGAAAAAATCCGTTGCCTGATCCCGATCCCAGGCCATCCCCCTCATCAAAGTTCGGCGTGAACAGGCGGTGCTGCAGAGAAGAGAAAGGGTTATTGGGCGATGTGTACAGTGCCTGGTTGGCCGGCAATGCACATATGTCCGGGCTGGTAGGGCTGCCTACATACAGGCCAGCGCCGTTCTTACGGAAGAAGATGGGCAGCCTTGGATCGCCCGTTGAATTCATAAAGTCGACCAGGGGCTTGGCGGCCAGGAAGCCGGTGGGGTTGTAGTTTCCACTCTGATCCGCATAGGTTGGGCCGACATTCAATACCCAGGAATCGGCGATGGAACTCATTTGATTTGCATCCGCCAATACGTCCGTGGCAATGGATTTCAGCTTGTTGGGGTCTTGTTTCATGAGGCGCATAGCGATCTTCAGGCGAAGGGCGTTACCAGCCTTGATCCAATTGGTAATATAGGTATTGGGATCGGTATAAAAAGGATCATTTGCACCATAGAGGATCTGAGTGACAGTCTGAGTGGTTTCCAATGTGGTGACAGCCGCTTTTATTTGTGTATCCAGCGTATCGAAAATCTTTTGCTGTACATCATAAGCGGGCGTCAATGTTCCACCATAACGGGCCTGGAAGCCCTGGCCATACACGATGCTGCCATTGATATCGCTGACATAGAAAGTAGCCTGTGCCAGGTAAATGCTGGCGATGGCCGCCTGGTATACCCGTGCTGCCTTATCTGCATCGCTCATCTTTTCAATGAGGTGCGGAATATCCTCCAGGGGCGTACCGATATTGGTGTAATAGTTCCCGTACCGGTAGTTAAAGTTGCCACCGGGCCTGGTGAAGCCGGCGCCATTGCCTGTGTTACCCGTGGTATACTGCATCCAGGCGTTGATATCCCTTAAGATATCATAGTAATATTCGAAGTCATTGGGAAAAGACCGGGCGGCATACAGGAATTGGGCGCCGGGATCCACGGTTGCCAGCGTAGCGGGGCTGACGTTGGCCGCCACAAATTCGGATTTTTTACACGACACCAGCACTGTCAAAGGCAGCACCAGCAGCAGGGAATATTTATAAAGCTTCATAATTATAAAATTATTTAGGTGTATGACAATGTTAGAAAGTGGCATTTAAGGTTGCGCCCATGCTTCTGATCAAAGGCAATCCACCGCCTTCCGCAAAGGAGCTAGCCTGGTTGTTGTAAAGCCCTTCGGGGTTCACACCATCTTTGGCATTCTTCCAGATGTAGAAGAGGTTGCGACCCGTGAGGGTGAACTTCAGTCCATTCAGATGCGCTTTTTTATAGATGGAAGCAGGCAGGCTATAGCCGATGGCTACCTGGCGGAGGGCTACCCATGAGTTGTCGAAGATAGATTGTTCCCTGATGCCTGTCGCCCACTGTGTCAAATTCTCATAGTAAGCATAAGCAGGGATCGGTGTCAGGTATTTACCTGCTACAGCTTCAGCATAGGTCATACCACCCAGGTCCGTGCCGTTGACAATGGTCCCGTCGGCGATGACGCCCTTCGGGATGATACCATCATCGCGGGAAACGTTGTTGCCATCAGTGAATGCGATGCCACCCAGTCCCGCGTTACGACCGGGAAGAGAGTTCTTCATTACACCTGTTTCGGAACCGTACTGCGAAGTAGAGGAAGCCATCAGACCGCCGACTTTGGAATCCACCTGGATACCCAAAGAGAAGTTCTTGTAGGTGACGGTCTGGTAAGTCCCCCACAGGAATCTTGGCATGATGTTGCCCAGTGTCTTGATAGAGCCGCCGTTGTAGTTCTGGCTGCGCAGGTAGGTCAGATAACCGCCGGTGGCACCGCCGTTGGCGCCAATGACCCGTTGTCCCTTGGCAGCGGCGTTCTTACCATCATAGGTAGCGAAAGCATATCCCGTCTGCACAACACCATAATCGCTGCCTGCAATGGCATTGGCGGCTACGTCGTTGCCGAATGCGATCTGAAGCTCTTTCTTGGTAACACCAGGATAGAGTTCGATGATCTTATTCTTGTTGCGGGTGAAATTGATGGTCATATCCCAGTTGAGGTCCCTTGACTTGATCGGGCTGGCTGTGAGCAATATTTCAATACCCTGGTTCTGGATGTTACCGGCGTTGATGGTCCTGCCGGAGATGCCGCTTTCGATGTCAGCGGCCAGGGAAAGGATCTGGTTGAAAGAGTTCTTTTTGTAATAAGATACATCGATGCCGATGCGGTTGTTCAGGAAGCGCAGGTCGGCGCCGAATTCAATTTCGCGAGCCAGCTCGTTCTTTAAGTTCTGGTTGCCCAGGGTGAGGTCAACTCCGCCATTGCCATTGTTGAAGGTGTTCAGCGTCTGCAGGCTGCCGGCCGCATTGGGGAAGGTGCCTACGTACCCATATAATCCTGTGACATTGGTAGACCAGGGGTCAGCGCTGTAACCGGTCCATCCGATGCTGCCACGTAATTTACCATAAGAGAGTACGGAGTTGCTGTTCTTGAATACGGGCAACTCTGTGAAGACCCAGGCCAGACCCACACTGGGATAAGCATAGGTATATTTACCATGACCATCGGCGTAAGTGAGCGCCGAAGACCAGTCATTACGAACACTGAAGTTCAAGGTCAGCATTTCCTTCCAGGTAAGGTCGCCATAACCATAAACTGCATCCGTCCTGCTGGTCCTGTTATAGCCTTGCGAAAATGAGGAAGCAGCCACGGAATTAGAAATGAAGTAAAGCCCGGGTGTGTTCAGACCGCCGTTTGTATTAGCCTTGTTATTAGCTCCCCCCAGTTCTCTGTATGTCTCACCGCCTACTGTAGCGCTCAGCTGAAAGTCGGCGCCCAATTGCTTATTCGCCGTCAGCAAACCTTGCACACGGACATTCCTGTAGGCGCTTTGGTCTATTTCGTAGTAACCGGTGGAACCGCTGAAGTTCGCACCTCGTCCAAGGTTCTTGACCTCCGTCTGATCATTATAGTTCAGGACGTTGGTGCGTACCAACGCGGTCAGCCAGGGAGTAATCTTTGCGCTCAGGTCCAGGTTACCCAGCAGGACATTTTCATTCCTTGTGGTGTTGTTCTCGATCATCGGCCAGATCAGGTGGGCAATGTAATAAGGATCACCGTTGATGCCGTTGACGATGCCGCCCTGGGTCTTATTGACATAGTTAATTCTCTGTTTGTAAAAGCTGATCGGTGCGTTCCTCGGCATGAAATAGGTGAAGCCGCCAACAGGATTGGACGTACCGCCGCCACCTTGTATGACGGGGTTCTTTACAAAAGTATTGGTGTAGGAGACGCTTCCATCAATAGCGAAAATATTGCTCAGCTTCTGGGTAACGTGAAGAGCAACGCTATTTTTCACCAGCTTGTTGTTCGGCACAACGCTGGAGTTATTCAGATTGGTATAGGAGAGACGGAAAGTACCATTATCGCCTCCACCTTCAGCCGCGACGTTGGTATTGATGAACTGTCCCGTTACGAAGAAATCCTTCAGGGGGTTGTTGGCCTTCCAGGGAACCATACGGCCATCCAGGTCTTTTACCAAATGTCCGTCCAGTGCCGGTCCGTAAGAATACCCCCCATTCGGGTTGTTACCATTATAAGGGCTGGCGGAGACATCGACTACGTCATTACCCTGGCCATCCTTGGCAAATGTGGAGCTAAGTCCGCCGCCATACTGATTTTGGAGATCTGCCATCTTATAGGCCTTGTCAAAAGAGGCTGTCTGGTTCCAGGTAACGCCTATGCCCTTCCGGCCATGGCCTTTTTTGGTCGTGATCAGGAGGACGCCATTCAATGCTTTTGAACCATATAATGCCGAGGCGGCAGAGCCCTTGAGGACCGTGACACTTTCGTAATCGTCCGGGTTCAGGTCCTTGACGATGTTGCCGAAGTCCTGTGCGCCGCCCCAGGAGTCTGCGCCAGTGGTCTGGGGCTGGATCAGCACACCATCTATTACCACGAGGGGTTCCGTGTTATTGTCCAGACGGGCATTACCCCTGATTTGGATACGGCTGCTGGAGGAAGGTCCGCCAGTACCTTGTGAAATGGTGACGCCGGCAACCTTTCCCTGAAGCGCATTGCCCAGGTTGGAGTTGTTGGTGGCCACTACTTCGCTGCCTTTTATTTCCGTGACAGAGTAGGCTACTTTACGCACATCCTTTTTTGCGCCGAATCCTGTTACAACCACTTCTGACAGCTCCCTGCTGTTCTTTGTAAGCTGGACCGACAGATGGCTGCCATCTCCGATCGACATTTCTTTTGCACCATAACCCACGGAACTAAAGACTAACGTGGCATTAGGGTCTACCTTAATTGAGAAACCACCGGCGTCATCCGTGATGACCCCACCGGCAGTGGTCCCTTTTACTTTAACTGAGACGCCGGGAAGAGCGACTCCGGATGTATCTCTCACCACCCCGGTCACGAGCTTTTTCACCTGAGCGCTGGCCGAGAAGCCGACGAACAGGGATGAGACAACGAATAAGATCGCTAACGCGAGCTTCGGCTTGAATGTCCGTTTCATGAGCAATTTTTTTTGGTTTTTTGACTTGATGACAATTGTTATGGCGCAAAAATTTTTATTTATACTTGTATATGGGTGTGCGGCGCCTTCTTGCCGTGCCCCCTTTTTGTATCCTTTTCGTAGTTCTCCATTACCAGCGCCGCTGCTCCTATGATCTCTGCACTGTATCCTAATGCCGACAGGCTTACTTCGGTACCGGATGCCAGCTTTGGAATGCAGTGTTCATTCAGGGCTTGCTGGATCGGCGCTTGCCAGATCTTCCCCGCCGTTGAGCCTCTGCCACTGAGCACGATGATCTCAGGGTTAAGCAGATGGATCAATATTGCCACGCCCCTGCCGATGCTGTACCCTGCTTCGGAAAGCAGCCTTACGGCGAACTTGTCCCCTTTTTTTGCCGCGCTGATGATATCTATCACCGCCTGGTCCACATTTCCCACGGGCAAGTGGCTCAGGGTAGTGATCTCTCCATTTTTGATCCCGTCCATTACTTTGTCGATCACGACCAGCAGCGAGGCTTCCGTCTCCAGGCAACCACTTTTACCACAGCTGCACAGCTTATTATTATTAAAAAGAGGGAGATGGCTGAATTCGCCGGCAAACCCGTTGTTGCCCCGGAAAAGCTCACCACCCAGGATAAGGCCAAGTCCAACACCCCAACCGATGTTGATGACCATTGCGGAGCGTCTGCCGCGTGCAGCACCAAAACGTAACTCTGCGAGAGCGATAAGGCTGGAATCGTTGTCGATGAAAACAGGCAGGTGTATTCTACTGCCTATATATTCCGAGATCGAATCGTCGGGTACTTCAAGAAAAGAGTAGTTGACGCCTTTCAGGGAGTCCACAAACCCGGGCATGCCTATCCCGACGCCGACGATCTTCTCATGTTCTATGCCGGAAGCCTGGATAACCTGCGCGATCTTTTCGGTAAGCCGGGAAAGGGCGCCTGGATTTTTCTCAAGTGACAATTCGAATTTTTCGATGTCCCGAACAAGCTTGTTGTGCAAGTCCAGGATCGCTATACGGGTGATGAATTGATCCATTGCTACGGATACGATGTACATAACATCCGGCTTCAGAGAGTACATCGATCGTCTTCTTCCTCCCGTGGAAGGCGCCAGGCCCGTGTCTATTACGGAACCTTCTTCCATCAGGCTGTTCAAGACCTTTGTTACCAGCGGGAGGCTTTTCCCTACCCGCTCACTTAGCTCTCCGCTGGATAGTGGGCCTGAAAAATACAGATGCTTTACAATGCTCTTCCTATATGAAAGTTGTTTCTTCAGCATTAGGAGTATACCCCTACAGTTAAGTTCTGGTTAAATTATAGAACTAAAGTAAAGAAACTTTTTAAAAAAAGTATTAAAGTTTGAAATCTTTTATGAAAAAAAATATTTGTACACTCAAATACACATAGAAGAGACCACACTAACCTAAAAAAGGCTGCTTATTGAAAAAAAATATTATACGTTGGGATCTATTTCCCGCTGAGCCAGTCGCGGAACCAGTAGCCGGAATTCTTGATGGTGCGCAGCTGGGTATTGAAGTCTACGTGGATGAGGCCAAAGCGGGCCTTGTAGCCTTCGGACCATTCAAAATTATCTGTGAGGGTCCAGGCGAAAAAGCCTTTTACGTTCACGCCTTCTTTCTTAGCCCTGAGCAGGGCCAACAGGTATTGCTGGTAGTAGTCGATGCGCTGCCGGTCGTCCACGACCCCGCCCACAAGGTCGTCTTTAAAGGAGGCGCCGCTCTCGCTGATGATGATCTCTTTTACGCCGCCATAGAGCCAGAACCGTTTGATCAGGCGGTAGAAGCTGTCCGGGTTGATCTCCCAGCCCATGGCCGTATGGGGCACTTTGCGTGTTTTGGCTTTGACCTCAGAAGCCTGTACGATGGGGATGAGGGCATTGTGGCGGACGACGACGGGGAAATAGTTCTGGATACCGATGAAATCGAAGTTGAAATGCATTTTCTCGGTATACTTCCAGCTTTTGTTGTGCAGCTCCAGCTTATCGAGGAATTTGAAGTCTTCGCGGGGGTAGCCTCTTCCCAGGGCCGGCTCGATGAACAGGCGGTTCATCAGGACGTCTACCTTTTTGGCGGCCAGGATATCTTCGGGGGAGTTGGTGTAGGGCAGGACCTCCGAGCAGGAAAAAGTGGTGCCGATGTGGGCATTCTTCACCAGCTGGCGGAGGATGCGTCCCCCTTCGGCCTGGGCCAGGGCTGTATTATGGATAGCAGGCAGGAAGTTGGAGAGCCCCATCCTGCCGGGAGCGTGCTTGCCCAGCATATATCCCAGGCTGGTAAAGCCAAAGGGCTCGTTGAGCACGATCCAATTCTTCACTTTATCTCCATATTCTTCCGCGCAGATGGTGGCATAGCGGACGAACCAGCGTAGCATGAGGTGGCTGGTCCAGCCACCTTCCTTCTCCAGGGCTGCGGGCAGGTCCCAGTGATACAAGGTGATATAAGGGGTCAGGCCCAGTTTGAGACATTCGTCGATGACCCGGTGGTAAAAGGCGATGCCCTCTTTGTTCACTTTTCCCGTTCCTTCGGGGAGGATGCGGGCCCAGGAGATGGAGAACCGGAAGACGGTGAAGCCCAGGGCCTTTACCAGGAGCAGGTCGTCCTTATACCGGTGGTAGAAATCACAGGCGATGGTGGGTTTGCCGCCTCCTTTTATCTTGCCCTGGCGCCGGGAAAAGTTGTCCCAGATGGAGGGGCCCTTGCCATAGCTGCTCCAGGCGCCTTCATTTTGTGCGGCGGCCATCGCTACGCCCCATGCAAAATCTTCCCCGAAATCCTTCGCTATCAGTCGATGCAGGTTTGTCGCCACTGGACGGATAATTTTAGAGGTGCAAATTCGGTCGACACCATGTTATGATAACATTAAGGTTAGGTTATCTTTTGAGATGCCTTCGCCGGCGTCTATCCACCGGACGGAGGGATCTTTGCGGAACCAGGTCATCTGCCGCTTAGCATACCGGCGGGTATTGACCTTAATACGTTCAATGGCTTCGTCCAGGGAGGTCTTGCCTTCCAGGTGATCGAACAGCTCGGTGTAGCCTACGGTTTGGAGGGCATTGAGGTGTTTCTGCGGTTGGAGGGCTTTTACTTCGTCCAGCAGTCCCTGCTCCATCATCCTGTCCACCCTGTGATCGATCCTTTGGATGAGGGTCTCCCGGGGCAGCTGCAGGCCGATGGTTATTATCTTAAAGGGCCTGGTCTTTTTGTTCTGGGTACGAAAGTCGAGGATCGACCGGCCTGTGGACCTTATTACCTCCAGGGCCCGCATGAGGCGCTGGGGGTTTTGGATCTCGCCTGACCGGAAGAACCCGGGGTCGGCGTCCTTTACCTGTTGCTGCAGCCAGTCGATGCCGGCGGACTCGTATTGCTGCAGGATCTCCTGACGGATGAGGGGGTCGATGGGGGGGATGGTATCCAGGCCTTCGGTGTACGCCTTTATATATAGACCGGTGCCGCCGACCATGACGGCGAAGGGCGGCTGTTGGGCTTTCTTTTGTTCATTGAAGATCTCGTCCGTCCATTGCAGGGCCAGCGCTTCGAAGCTGGCGGCCGTCACTTCCTCCCGGATGGAATGGGAGTTGATGAAATAATGATGCACAGCCTGCAGCTCCTCCGGGGAGGGTTTGGCGACGCCGATATTCAGCTCCTTAAAACATTGGCGGCTGTCGGCTGAAATGATCTTTGTTGAAAGCTGCTGCGCCAGTTGAACCGCTGCGGCCGTCTTGCCTACGGCGGTGGGGCCTACGATAATGATGATGGTGGGCTCATTCATCCGTGGTCGGTTCTCCACTTTCTTCTTCGCTCTCTTCTTCGCTCTCCGTCTCCTCCTCGTCGGCTGCTGCGTCGGTTCCGTCCTGTTCTTTTACATTGAAGCCTTCGGTCCCTTTGGTGAGGTCATATTTTTCCTCTATCTCGGTGAGCTTGTCGCCAACGAGGCCTTTGGTGCCATATTGGGAGGGCGGAATACCTTCCGACTTGACGACGGCAGGATACTCCAGCTTGCCACTCTCCTCTTTGGACACATTGATCAATTCCACGAGGAAGCTCCAATTCTTTACAAAATCGTATACATAGATGAATTTCTGGTTGGGGTCGCGGATCTCGGTACCGATGGGAGTGGCGTCCATGAGCAGGGGCTCCACCTTATAGGCCCTATCGTATTTTTCCAGGGAGATCTCCCTTCCTCTTTGCCAGTTGTCATTGCTGCGATAGAAAGTCGCCTGGTGCTTACTGTCAAATTCATAAGCGCGCAGGATCACCTGATGCAGCTGCAGGAAAGTTTGGGTATGTCTAACCGCCACGTCCCTGTAAATGCTATCATCTTCCTCGAAATAAACCCTGAATTTCAAAATGGCCATAAGCACTGATTAGTTCAAGAAACAAATTAACGTAATTAAAGTAATTAAGGTCACAATATAATATGAATTATCGGTATTTGCACCTGCTATTCCACCGACACTTATTTTACAGGGACGAGCTTGAGATCGGCAGCTTTCTTCAACATAAAATCGGCGGCGGCCTCATAATTATTTTCGATCACTCCGTCGAGGATCGCCTCCCTGATGGCATTCTTCAGCTCACCCACCAGCCGGCCCGGGGGCAGTCCGAATTTCTCCATGATCATCTCGCCTGTGATGGGAGGCTGCCAGTTGCGCACCTGATCTTTTTCTTCCACTTCTTTCAGCCTTTGTCTCACCAGCTCGAAGTTTTCCAGGAAGCGGCGGACCTTTTGCTTATTCTTGGACGTGATATCGGCTTCGCATAAGGTCATCAGGGAGTCTATATCATCTCCCGCATCGAACAGGAGCCGGCGTATGGCCGAGTCAGTGATATTCTCCTTCGTCAGGCTTATAGGGCGCAAATGGTATTCCACCATCTTACGTACAAAACGCATTTTTTCGTTCTGAGGTAGCTTGAGCTTTGTAAAAATCTTTGGCACCATCCTGCCTCCTACTACTTCGTGTCCATGAAAGGTCCAGCCATGGTCCTTTTCAAAACGCTTGGTCGCGGGCTTGCCGATGTCATGGAGGATGGCCGCCCAGCGCAGCCAGAGGTCGCCTGTGTTCTTCGAGATATTGTCCAATACCTGGAGGGTATGGTAAAAATTGTCCTTATGCCCCATCCCATCGATGTATTCCGCACCTGCCAGGTCCACCATCTGGGGGAAGATAATGGACAGGAGGCCGCTGCGGTACAGGAGGTCAAATCCGATGGAAGGTTTTTGACTGAGGATGATCTTATTCAGTTCGTCCGTGATACGTTCCTGGGACACGATGGAAATACGGGGGGCGTCTGCTTTAATAGCGCTGAAAGCGGCTTCGTCGATGGTGAAGTCCAGCTGGGTGGCAAAGCGGGTGGCCCGCATCATACGGAGGGGGTCGTCGCTAAAGGTCTGCAGGGGGTCCAGGGGGGTGCGGATCATACGTCGATCCAGGTCCCCGCGGCCATCGAAGGGATCGATCAGGCGGCCATAGTCGTCCTTATTCAGGCTGATGGCCATGGCATTAATGGTAAAATCCCTCCGCAGCTGATCGTCCTCGATCGTCCCGGGCGCGACCAGCGGATTCCGGGAATCCTGGCGGTAGCTCTCTTTCCGGGCGCCTACGAACTCGATCTCCCAGTCGTCGAGCTTGATCTGGGCGGTGCCGAAGTTCTTAAAGAAGGACACGGAAGGCCTTGGATGGAAGCTGTCGGCCACCTTGTGGGCCAGCTCGATCCCATCGCCTACGCAGACGATGTCGGCGTCTTTGGTGGGGCGGCCGATGAGCTTGTCACGGACAAATCCCCCGATGAGGAAGCAGGGTACGCCGAGCGCCTGGGCTGCCGTGGCGATCTTATTGAATACGAACAACTCTTTTTCGGTGCAAATGATATCCATAAACGGTGCAAAGGTAAGGATTGGGCAGGGGAATTGAGGGGGTGGTTAAGTGCTTATAGGCTGGCTAAGAGCTGTTCGTCTTTGATGTAATGGGCACAGTGGAAGTGTCCTAAGGGACAGGCCTTATATCCATGCAGGCCGCAGGGGCGGCAGTCCAGCGGCCGGGGCGTCTCTACGATGAATTTCCTGTCGGACAGGGGGCCGAAACCAAAGGCCGGAATGGTAGAGCAATACACTGCCGTCACAGGGGCATTGAGGGCGGAGGCAAAGTGCATGGGCGCCGAATCATTGGCGTAATTCATATGGGCGTCCCTCATGAGGGCGGCGGATTGCAGGAAGCTCAGCTGGCCGCTGAGGTCGGTGAGGTTATGCTGGTTTTGGTGTTGGCTTATATACGTGCAAAGGTCTTTGTCTGAAGGAGCGCCCAGGAGATAGATGTGATATTGGGAAGGGACCTTGTTGATGAAGTCCAACCATTTCTCCTTAGGGTATTGTTTGGTGAACCAAACAGAGGCCGGGGAGATCGTGAGGTATTTTTGGTTTTTGTACGCTGCTACTTTTTCGTAGTCTTCTTTTGCAGGATAAAGCCGGGGTTTCGCCGGTACGTCGTCCGTAAGGCGCCTGATCAACTCCTGGTTGCGCTGGATCTCGTGGAGCGGAGCGGTGCTCGTGCTGACGATGTGAGGGATGCGCCTGGTAAAAAGCTTACTCAGGGGATTCTTGTCGAAACCGATGGTTTCTTTTGCGCCGGAGAAGGCGGTGAGCAGGCCGGTGGCGGCAAAGCGCTGGACGTTGATGACCGTGTCATACTTTGTACGGCGGACCTGTCTGATCAGGCGGAAAAGGTTTTTCAGCTTTTGCTGCTTTTTATCCCAGACGAGGACCTTGTTCAGAAAGGGATGTCCGGCCAGCAGCGCTTCATTACCTTTTCTTACCATGAAGTCGATGTGCGCATCGGGGTAGTGGGCATGTAATTTTTCTATAATACCTGTCGCCAATACCACATCTCCTATAAATGCTGTTTGTATGACCAGGAATTTTTGCACGGCGCGAAGGTAGGTTTTTTTACGACCGGATGATGGTGATGGTGGCGTCCTTGTTCCAGCGTACGATGGCGGAGGGTGCATGCTGGGTGTTGTCATCCTGTCGATGGCGTACGATGTAATCCACCCCGGCTTTTATCTTTTCGTCGATGTCCTTAAAGCTTGCGGGCGCCGGGTTGCCGGAGATATTGGCGGACGTGGACACGATGGGCTTGCGCAGCCTTTTGATCAGGTGGCGGCAGAAAGGGTCATCCACCAGCCGGATGGCGACCGTGCCATCGGCGCCGATGCAATTAGGGGCCAGGCCCATGGCGCCTTCGTAGATGACTGTCGTCGGTCTGGTGACGGTGTCGAGGAAATCGAAGATGCGCAGGTCGGGCTGGCTGGTGTATCTCAGGATATCCCTTTTATCCGCCATCAGGATGATGAGGCTTTTGGATTCGGCCCTTTGTTTTAAAGCATACACTTTTTCGACGGCAGCGGCGTCTGTGGCATCGCAGCCAATACCCCAGATCGTATCGGTGGGATACAGGATGAGGCCGCCGGCCTGCAGGGCGGCAAGAGAAGGATCGATGTCCTGTTGAAAGTCCGGGGAAAGCATAAGCTGTAAAGATAGTACCTTCGCAAAAAATTTTTCGATGGAATTGAAACAATTGATTGCGGAAGCCTGGGCCAACCGGGATCTATTAAAAGAAGCCAAATATGCGGATGCCGTCAGGGCCGTCATCGAGGAAGTGGATAAAGGCCGCATGCGGGTAGCCTCTCCTGTTGCCGAAGGCTGGCAGGTGAACGAATGGGTGAAGCAGGCGATCCTCCTGTATTTTGGTATCCAGCCCATGCAGACCTGGGACCTTGCGCCTTTCGAGTTCTATGATAAGATGCTGCTGAAGAAGAATTATAAGGAGCTGGGCGTACGCGCTGTCCCTCATTCGGTGGCGCGGTATGGCGCTTACCTTGCGAAGAATGTCGTGCTGATGCCCAGCTATGTGAATATCGGGGCCTATGTCGACGAGGGCACCATGGTGGATACCTGGGCGACGGTGGGCAGCTGTGCACAGATCGGCAAGGGCGTGCATCTCAGCGGCGGCGTGGGCATCGGCGGTGTATTGGAACCGCTCCAGGCTTCACCCGTGATCGTCGAGGACGGCGCTTTCCTGGGCAGCCGCAGCATTGTCGTGGAAGGGGTCATTATAGAAAAAGAGGCCGTATTGGGAGCGAATGTCGTGCTGACCCAATCCACCAAGATCATCGATGTCAGCGGGCCCGCGCCTGTGGAATATAAGGGGCGGGTACCGGCCCGCAGCGTGGTGATACCGGGCACTTACCCGAAGAAATTCCCCGCCGGCGAATACCATGTCAACTGTGCGTTGATCATCGGGCAGCGCAAGCCGAGCACGGACCTGAAAACAAGTTTGAATGATGCGCTGAGGGATTTCAATGTCTCTGTCTAGGCGCAAATGGGTTTTGGCCGGGTTCCTCATCTCCTTCACCGGGGCTGTGCTGTTCTCCACCAAGGCGATCATCATCAAAAAAGCTTTCCAGGCAACATCCGTGGATGCGCTGACGCTGTTGTCGCTGCGGATGTTGTTCTCTTTGCCTTTTTATGTGCTGGCGGCCCTGTGGAGCAGGCGCATGCAGGTGGGTCGTGGTTCCGAAGGACAGCCGGACGCTCCGGTCCGTCCTTCGGGGGGCAAGCGGTCAGGTGCTGCGGCTCCCAGGATGACTTCACCAATGACTTCGGGGCAATGGGTGTGGATCATCGGGCTGGGGATCCTGGGCTATCATCTCAGCAGCTATTTTGACTTTGCGGGATTACAATATATTTCAGCGGGGCTGGAACGGCTGATCCTCTTCCTCTACCCCAGCTTTGCCGTACTGATCAATGCGGTGGCTTTCCGGCAACGGATCAGCTATGTACAGGCATGGGCATTGGCGCTGACCTATACGGGTATCGGCATCGCTTATTTTGGCGAGCTGAGAGTGGATACGGGCAATCCAAATTTCTACTGGGGCAGTTTCCTCGTCTTTTTATGCGCCATCACATATGCCTGTTACCTGGCGGGCATGGGGCGTGTGGTCAGGGTGCTCTCTCCTTTTACTTTTACTACTTACAGCATGCTGGTCGCCATTGGCGGCGTATTCCTTCACTTTTTGGTACGGGGCTGGGTGTCGGGGAATTTTCATCTTCCCGCGGGCGCCACATCCGGGCAACTTTGGATGTACGGGCTGCTGCTGGCCCTGGTGGCCACGGTGATCCCTTCTTTTATGCTGTCGGAAGGCATGCGGCGGATCGGGGCCAATAATGCGGCGATCGTCACCAGCATCGGACCCGTCTCTACGATCTTACAAGCGCATTTTGTCCTGGGCGATCCCATCTTTATTGAACAAGTGATCGGGACCATGCTGGTGGTCTTTGGCGTTGTGCTAACGGGTTGGAAGGCTTCTCCCCGCCCTTTTCCCACTCCGGCGGGCCAGCAATAAAATCATTTATGCTTGTTTGCCATTGCATCTATGCTGCATTCGTGCGCCTCCATTGCAAGCAAATTAAACTGGCCCATGTCCGTTCAAAGTAGCCCCTCCGGCGCCATGTATAAATTGAATACCGAAAGCGTCAACGGTACCCTCACTAAAAATTCCACCGGAAGCGTGCAACCGCCAACCGACCTGAAGGTTTGCAGCATCGGAGACATTTCCAAAGACACGGCGAAGTACCTGGTGAAAATCAACTAATGCGCATGAAGATGGAGTAAGGTTTGTACCGGCGGGGTGGAAAGGGCGGTGATATATTCTTCTATCGTAGTGGTGCCTTTTATCGGTATTTGCGAGTCAGATTCACCTTTGAGCGTAAGCTCTGTCATGGCGGCCATGGAGGCGGCAGCTTTGGGTGAGAAGCCAAGGGATTGGAGAGCAGTTCCCCATTGTTCCCTGGGTGTTTCCACGGCTGTCACGGGTGTGCCCAGGACTTTTGCGCATGCATCCGCCACGTCGGCTGCGGAATAAAATACTGGCCCTTCCACGAAGTACAACCCTCTTTGTTCTACGGGTCGCATCATGAGCCGGGCAGCGACTTTGGCGATATCTTTGGGCGCCACCATGGGGAGCTTGAATGTTATGGGATACAGGGTGTGGATCTTTTGTTCCTTTTTGGCCGTCTGCAGGGACATGTCCCAGTTGCTCATGAAGTAGGCGGCCCTGATGATGGTGTGCGGGATGTTCAGCTGCAGCAGGCGCTGCTCCATTTCATACAGGACGCCCAGGTCGCCAATGCCTTCCCCCGGCTGCGCGCCATAAGTGGATTGGGCGACCACTTTTTCTATTTTTGAATTCTCCAGGGCTTTTAGAATGGCGTATAATGTTCTCTTTTCTTCCATGACCGTGTCGGTATCGGGGGGAGCCGAAGGATTGAGGAGGAAGAGCTTTTTGCCCTGATTGAATATCTGATGGAGCTTTTCGGTGTCGTGGACGTCTGCAATGGCCACTTTGGCTCCTGTTTGCAGCCATTCTTCCGCCTTTTTTTCACTGCGGGTGATGACGGTGACGGGTTCTCCGTGCTGGAGCAGATCTTTTGCCAGGGCTGAGCCAATGTGGCCCGTTGCGCCGAGAATGATGTGCATAATGGATTGATTTGGTTTTAAGGATATTGTGATGCAAAATGTGTTCCCCGGGGTGGGTGCGGTGGAGGCTGAATAAAATATAGATTTTTCTTGGGCTGCAATTCTTTCTTTTCCTATATTTGCAGCCCTGAATGAGGAACTTAGCTCGTTAAGCGCGTTGAGTTCCAAATAGATGCCCAGGTGGCGAAATTGGTAGACGCACTGTGTTCAGGTCGCAGCGTCCGAAAGGGTGTGAAGGTTCGAATCCTTTCCTGGGCACGAAGGCCCCTCAACGAATGTTGAGGGGTTTTTGCATTTGGGAGTGTTGAAAGCGTAGCTTTCATAAACGGACAAGTGCAAAAACCGCAGCGCCGAAGGCGCTGGGGGGCCTTCGGGTAAGACCCTCGCGGGAGTATAAGGATCAGCGGAGCTAATCCTTTCCTGGGCACCGGGCCTCTCGTGTTCGAAAAAAATCAAAGCCAGTCGGCAGAATGAACTACAAAAGTATTATTCAAACTAATTAGATGTAGTATTTAAAAACTAAAGGAGGTGACTTGACATCCATGTAGGCAGTCAGTGTTTCCCCTATTTTATTTGCGAATCTTAGTGACACCGGCAATCTATCTGGATAAATGCAGGCATTGTAATTCAATCTAATCAGTGCCATAACATCCTCCAATACCTGTAATATGGGCGACTATCCTTTATTTATTTCCATATAAATTGGATTTGGCGCTTTCATTGAAAGAGAAGTTTGAATTTGTGGGACGTAACCGAGTATGCGCAGAAATGCCAAAATTGAAAGCAAATCACAATGAAAGACCGATATATCCGAAATTACTGCCGCCCAAGAATTTTTTGTATCTTAATATATTAATTTTTTTTAATGCCAAAGAAAAAAAGAAGAATTATAAAACAAAATATAAAGAAGAAAAATATCGTAAATGTCCCTGGTCAAGGCTATAAGGCCGAAAAAGATGTGGTTGAAGGCCAAAATGATAACTTGGCAACTCGATTTATTCGAGGCATCAAATCATTGTTCAAAAAGCTTCCTTTACCTCAGAATCCAGTATGGATTGTTTTTGTTTTTTTATTTGGATTACCAAGCAGCTGGTTGGCATTTAAAAGTTGCAACAATGATCACCCTGAGTGCCACATAACCATGGCTAACGTGGAGACTGGCCGGTACGGAGATGGACATCACTTTCTAATTTGGTCAGGAGTCATTAATAATCCTGGAAAGAAAACATTGATCATTTATAGAATCAAGGCTACAATAATTTTATCATCTGGCCGAAAAGTAGAAACTTTTCCGGCATATATACCCGACAGTTTTTCTACCCGTGATCCAACAGGTAGAATTATGGTTTTTACAGATCCAATCAAGATGGATATCAGAAGGACGGTGAAGGTATCTTCAGATGACCCAGTTCATGGGACACTCTTAGTTTACTATGACCTCCCCCAAAAAGAAAATTATGGAGGTGACGCGAAACTAAAAATAGAGGTAATAGATGGAGACAGACTTCCGCATGAGCAAATATTTAACCTGCCGCTTGATATTGATATTTTATATTCCAGTTGCATAAAAGCATGTAAATTCCAGAATTGATTGGCTGCCCCTTTTACCCAAGAACGGGGTGGTTAGTATCCAATGTACTTAATAATGAATACATTGGATAGACTTTTTAAATAAAGAACCTAAATAAGTCTCAAAGTAATAATGAATCAGGAAAAGAAGAATATTAAGGCCATTATCACCCCTCATCTTGACACCTCAATATTAAATGAAAATGAAACAAAAAGGAAAAGAACAGAGTTAGTTGATTTTGCTAAGTTTATAGTCACCTCCAGATTAGATATACAGATATTGCCAACATCGTATACCATACCTGATTTACTGGTTAAGTGGAACGGTGAACTATATGCCGTTGAACACACAGCAATAATCGATCAAACGAAAAAACTGAAAGCCGAAAAGACAGATAATCTTATCCGGAAGGCCCAATTAAAATTTGTGGAAAAATTTGGCGCCTTATCTTTTCATGTACGCTTCAGTCTTAAATTCGAGGTAACAGAAATTTACCCAAAAGATAAAAATAAATTCCTACAACATTTGCTTAATAATTATGGTGATTTAGGGTGGTCGGAAGCAAAGCTGATGGCTAATGCTTATGCTGGATACTTCACTCCGGATGATATCGAAAGAGTCTCTTCGGAACTGGCAGATAACGCTTACCGGGGTATATTAAATCCAAATGAAGCTATTGAAAGCGATTATATAAATCATCTATCTGTGTCGACTGCCAAGTCATTACTATTTACTCGTAATGCTGCATGGTCTGCCGGTGCCATTGACGAACCGGTAATGGATGCCATTCGCGATAAGGAAAAACATATTGAGAAATACAGGAGAAATTCCAAGGGATTGAAACAGTGCCTTTTCCTCGTTGTACACGGCAGTAATGCATACTCCGACTATGCCTCCTTTGACCAAACCATTTTACATAACAAAGACACGCCATTTGATAAAGTCATTTTCTTTAATTTCTTTACGGGAGAGTACTTTATTCTTAAATAGTCAGAGTTCTTTCTTCCAAATTCCATAAATGGCCGTTCCCATACAAATCGAATAGTCATTTCATGTTTTATGACATCGTGAAAGATAGAATTATGGTTAACCCTATCAGAATGGACCACGGACTAATTAGATTGGTGATGCTGCTTTAGAAAGAACTAAAAAAAAAATTAAAATTTCGGAGTTCAAAGAAACCGTCCCATATGGCGTAACATAATAGATATGGGACACCATTAAGAGATTTTTATAAGCTATAGACAATTCATCCATTTTAATTTATTGTAGATTTGACCACAAAATATTTCGGGTAACATGGGAATATTTCGCACATTTTTGTGAAATAATCTTTCCGCATAAGCAGTTGTACGCCATTCAGTCTTGGAATTTCGTTATTGAGACCAGAAGAAAGGTCCGAACCTAAATAATTTTCCTTCCAGGTTGTCATTTTCATAATCGTATCGCCACTTTGGTTGCTGGCGATAGGGCCATTACGAGTTAACTTTGTTTCTAGTTCCAGATGTTTGATTAACTGCGGGTTAAGCCATAACAAGCTATAAGTTTCTATTGGATCGTCCTGGATCGCTGCCAATACGATTTCCGGTAGTACTTCTAGCTGAAGATCGGGATTCCACAACTGGAACGGAAATAATTGATAAGGAAGGTAAGGCAGGTATTCCGGACACTTTTCACCGAATAATATTCCTCCAAAACTTTTAGTGCTTGTTTTCCTGCTTCCAAAATCCTCACCGAAACCCTTTTCAAAATGTCCGACTCTTACAAACCCATCATCAATCGTGGCTGTATGATCAGAGCAGCCGTCCTGAAACTCAAGCGGCTTTGGTAAAGATACAGGGCGTAGATCTCCACATTGCACATATAGTTTAACCGGAACCAGATCAAGGAGAGCACCTTTTAAAAATATAGCTTTGTTAGCTTGTTCTGAAATTTTTTTGAGTTGATGATAATGTTTTATATTGATAATATTCAGAAGCAAATTGCCCCCTTGAACGTTTGGCACCACCGTTTCATACATTCGATTTCCATACAACTCCCCATTGTTTTGAGACAGGGAAGGAAATGTTGCATCATATTCGTTAAAAGAGTCGGTAAGATTAAGCCCCAATTTTTCAAATAATCCATACCGGATATTTAAATTCACCATTATTCTCAGGTGCGCCGGTGGAGCGTCAGGATAGACCAATCCCATTGGCAGCGCTATTTCGGGAATTAGCAAGTCAAAAATAAAGGCAATCACATAGTCGATAGCAAAAATTCTCGTGGGGAAAATGACTAGCAGCTCCTGCTTGAAATTAAGGGCATATGTAGGATTGTCAAATGTATGATCCATGATTGCCTGCAATACAATTAACAGAGCCGATTCGTTGAAAAGAAACCGATTTTTAATGAACCATTTTATTGGCTTAACCATTACTTCTGGATTCATGTTGAGAACGTCAATAATGGCTGCAATCGTCAAACCGTATCGTTCGGTCGTGCCTGCCATGAATCTGCATAGCATGATACACATGAGCGTTTCCTGTTCGTCAAGTTGGAATTCATTATCAAATATCTCACTCCAATCAATACTATCTCGAAATGGAAGTCTATATTCAGTCATTAACAGGACATTGCCCCACATTTCACGGGTGGTATCCTGATCGTAACCGACTGCAATAAATGCCTTAATCAGGTTAGATGAGAATTCCATGTTGAAATGGGGCTCTAGAATATTTGGTAGGAGTTCGAAAATATATTGCAAGCATATGGTTGAGTCAATGGTCCATGCACGTCTAAATGCTTCTATATTGGCACAACGTTCAAACCAGGGGCCTAGATCAATCAAAAATCGGCACACCCAGTAATAACATTCGACATCATCAAACACCTGAAAGCATCCATCAAGATCCATTTTTTCGGAAAATTTTCGACTATTTATATGTACGATTCTCCATATTAGATCTTTCATAGGCTGGTCAAGTTCCTTTCGTCTACTGAACCATCCTTTTATACCACTAATATTTTCTCTATTAACATCCGTATGTCCTATATACTCAATAAACTTTTTTGTATCCATCGCAAGGATATCAGGGGAGGGAGAAAGTGTGCCACCGGAATCGACGATGCAAGTTACCGCCTCTACTTCCTTTTTCACCTCAAATTCGGTCTTTAATTTAAGCCTCGTTATCCGATTATTGTACCTTTCAATAAGATCATTCGATGCTGAACGGCTAGGCCGCGGTTGCATGGCGGGAATAATTATCGCCATTAAACGCCGACTTAAATCGGGTGTGGCCTGATCTAGTTTCTCGCATATATCTAGACATGCACCTATAAACCTATGGTCCGAGTTTAAAGGCAAAGTAGAAGCAATATAAAATTCAATTACCGGATTAACTGAGCCTTTGGCAACACTGATCAGGTCGCCAAGTGATCGCTCCGCCCGCCAGGAATAAATGGTGTTACTAATCTGATGAAGTAGATACAAAAATGCTTTTGGCCGGTCTATTTCCAATAATTTTTGGTACCAAGTATTGGGGAAATATTGAGTTTCTTTCCCGTCTGTGTGATTAACCGCTGAGTTAACAAGCACGAGGATTTTCTTCAAATCTTCGAAGCCATTTTGTGGCCAAAGAGACGCTACTGTTTGAATTCCTTCAAGAGCATCCAGAAGGGTCATATCTTTTCTCATAGTGTACCCTAGCAAATAGGTAATGGCCCTGCGGAATGTTGCCAGGCTTTGTGCCCGGTCACCAACAGACAGGTAAATGGACGAAAGTTTTAAATTATAATCTGCTATATAACTGTGCAAGTGGTATTCTTCTTTTTCAAGTGATTGCTTTTCCAATATTGCTAGCAAGTAGTTCGCATTCTCCGCCGTCGCATGATTACTTAGTATTTTAAATAATGCCTCTGTAGACAACGGTCCAAAAATACTCTTCTGGAGCCCAACCGTGGTTTCATTACTAAGTTCGACAAGAATGTCAATGATCTCCCTCCATTCTTCAGCTGTTTCTATTCCCTGCAGCCCTTCTTTTAGGGATTGATGAATAAATGGCTCGATCGGATATAGATCAGAAACTCGGGGATGCCCCTTAAATGGACTTGTGTCGAGCACGAGGTACTTGAATGCTTCCTTTGTTCGAGCAAAATCAGATACCCCCTCTGATCGATCATGAATAATACGCATGTAATAAATGATCCAGTTGTAAAACCAGTTAATGTTTGCAAATCTATCGATTAAAACCTCTAGTGCTTCAGTTTTGCTGTTGCTGCTCCTAAACGCTTTAAAGAAATCATAAATTATAGGTGCTTCTCGGCTAAAAACATTTTCGAACGAAATAATTTTGTTCGCTTTTTCTATAAGTTGCTCAACACTAACATTATTAGAAGATGAAGGTTCATTTAATAACACGGCTACCGCAGGAAAGTCAATTGACAATTGGTTGATGTATTCTTGATTGGAATAGCTCTTGAACTCATTAATTAGTTTATCTCTAAATGTTTCCATTTCTGGTTTCATCATTTTTTTTGCAATGCGGTTCAGCCGCCCCGATGCTTGAAGAACAAGCAGACCTTTTATAAAATAAGGAAACAACTCGCTTTGAATTTTTCTCGACGACTTTAGCGGCTCCATATAAATATCCCAGGGCGCCGAGATTCCCTGTTTTTCGCATGCGTAGCAGACCTTCAACCCTTGTTCAGTGGATAAGTTAGCGTTGCCGTCATACACTAGGTAACGACTGACTGAATCATAGCCCTGTAGTCGTCCGAGCAATTGGAAGTAATCTTCAAATATTTCTTCTAAATTGTTTCGAGCTCCAGCGAGAATCTTATTTAACTCATTAAGCAACACAACAGCGGGCAAATTTTTTGTATCGCAAGCTGCCTTGACGAGATAGCGGAAATTTCGCTCGATTAGAGACCATGGTTGACCACTAACTACGCTTTCAGTTATGAAGTTTGGTTGTAAATAACTTAAAACCTTTCCAGTTTGCGATGCGTCATACAGGCATTCCAGGTAAAACCGATAGCACTTTTCATAATGATAAAATTCCTTTGACGTAAACCAATCGATTACGGGCTGAAAAACCACTTTATCGATATTCATTGAACTCCCTCTTAGTTCTTCCAGAATAAATCGGCGAAAGCTTTCATGATAGATAATGTAACCGCTTTGCGAAGTATTTAGCCTCAGTACTGGTGAAAGTATTTGTAAAGAGTCGGCCACATAATTGCCCAGGTGAGTTATTTCTTCGATTTCCGTTTGTGTGAGACTAAAGTTCACACCTGCTAAAATCCGCGGCACTTCTAGCCTGGTGTCCATTTTTGTTAGGAGGTAGGCATAGTAAGCCGCAAGGTTATAAGAGTAGTTCGGAAGAAAGCTAAGCAGTTCACTAACCGGGTTTCCCGATTCCTTTATCTCATTCATAAGATATTTGATGTAAAGTGGATTTCCCTGGCTTTTTTCTAACAGCAAAGTAGCCAGTAGAGTTTTGTGTTTGATACTGCCCATAGGTCTTTTTACTTTTCTAAGTAATTCCTTTACTTCTGGAAGTTTTAAAGGAGGGAGATACCACTGGACAAATCCCGTAATGTTTGCTAGTTCTATCACATTTTGAGTAGCGAGGATAATCTTTACGAATGAAGATTTTTTAAACTGACCAATTGCCCGGATAATTGCCATATCCTCATCCGCTATATCAGTATAATTTCGAAAGTTCTTTATTCTTTGAATATGATCAAGCCCGTCAATGATAATGTAAGTATCGTTTTCAATATTTTCCAAAAGATGGTTTAACTCGGCCAAGTTGCTTGCGAATTTCTGCTCCTTGAATCTTTCCAATTCCGGAAATGCATGCAAAATGTCCGAAATCAGGTTTCCATAAAAAATATTTACTTTGATTCTTTCTTTTTGTAAAGCATCTTCCATACTAGTGTAGCAATAGTGTCTTACAACTCGGATCTTTTTCTTCCTCAGTAAACGCTGTAAATTTTCAACAAACCATGACTTGCCGCTTCCTGGCTCTCCCAAGATCATAATTCTGTCTTCCATGGTATGTTGTGACAGGAATTGCTGTTGGATACTTCGGCGCTCAATATTTTCCGGTTCGATAATCGGGAAAACCTGTTGAATTGAACCGAAATCCGATATAATATTCAGTTCGTGTAATATTGAACTAGACGTCAACTTCAAGTCCTTGGCCCTAGATCGTTTTACCAGGGCCAAAAGGCGCAAGACACAATCAACGGGTTGAAGGTTTTCGTTTGGAAATACACCTATCCCTAATTGCTGGACCTTCTCCAACACAAGGTTCTCGAGATCTCCAGCATGTTTGAGGTCCAAGGACATTTTGGGCATGTTCACTTCTATAAACAACTGCCCACAGAATTGTACAAAAGCACTACGCTCAATTGAAGGTGCGGCATCCCTTAATCTCCTCCATGAGATCAGTGGCAAGGCATTTTCGGGCCATATATTGCTTGGATTTACCCGGTATACTTTTGTGGGATATACCGAGAACGTGTTCTGGCGTTCTACTTCTGTCAGAAAATGAGATAATTCTTCGTCAGGCTCATCCCATGCCAGGCATAAGCGAAATTCGTGATTACCGGATATGGGAAAATGGTTCCAGGTATGGAATAGCGCATCCAGGGAGAGGCCATACTTTGAGTCTGTGGATAAATCGGCTTTTTTTAGCCGATGTGCAGAATCTGGCCCGCTATATTTGATTTGTTTTTTGAAGACGCCCTTGCTATTTTGGATAGACAGGTCATCTAACCTATCGCCCTGGAATTCCTTTTTGTCAATGGTAAATTCGCTTCTCTGGTCTTGCTCGATTTCCGTGAGGATAAAATAACAGGTGAGCAGGTCCTGATATTCATAGCCTTCGTGGGCTTTATTTAGCATATGAAAAAGGTAAAATGAATAATCAAATATAGATTTATCAGCAATTAGGTATTGTTAAAGAATTATTTTATTGAGAAACAAATACGCCCTCTAATAACTTCGACCTGTACCGAGAGATGTACATCTTGTATCGTTTTTCTATGCCCCAATAGATTCGGCACATGGCATCAAATGTCTGCTTTATCACAGATTCCAAAGCACCTGCGTTTTGGCTATTTTTGCCAATAATTAAATTGAGCCCATTCATATTTTCCCTTGTTATTACCTTAGTAGCCGCATTGATGATTAAGTATAAGATCAATACTTTGTAAATCAGACTCGCAATAACAACAAGCACTAAATGATCGTCATTAAAGTAATTCATATTTTCACAAATTAAGTCAAGCAATTACTAACGAAAACTTTTTAAGAACCATACAACCAAATACCATCATAGCACTTGGGAAAATACAAAACCGGTTTTTTCTACATTTTTCTCTCGTTGTCTCTGCTCTTCCATTCTCCTGACGGCCTCTTCATTCCAGCCGTGCTATGACAACGGAGCAAATATTGGTCATTCTTTCGACAGCTCACACCGTTAAAACACTGTATTTTTCGTATCTTTAATAAAACATACATATGAATATAATCGATATAGAAAATCAGTTACGGGAGATTATCCGGAAGTTACCGCCATACTATTCTCAAAACAGCGCAAAAGAATTATTGGACTTATTCAATAGTTATAAAGGCATTGTCGAAGCACTGCCGGAAGATTACAGACAAATCAAGTATGGTGTCTCAACGGAATTTTCTGCCATCAAATTTGATATTGAATGGGCTATAAAAGGAACTCCGAAAAAAGAAGCTGAATCCCGGTTTGCAACTGCAAAGGCGAATTTGAAAGACGACATTGATAGCATTATCTCAGAGTTGAAACAGCCAACGGCTTAATGTGTAGTTATTAGGGAATAGGCTCATAAGTGTGTTGATGACTCACGATTACCAATCTGTACTGTGGAGTTGTTGAAGAATTGCATACCCCCTACCCATTCCCCACCATCTTCCCCTTCATCGCCGGATCCCTCATCACCCTCCTCACCTCCTCAATCACCAACTCATCGACCTCCATCTTTACCCGTAGGAAATTCTCCTCCACCTCTACCCTACCAACAGGGCGAACCACCGGCAGCTCCTTCGGAACAACGCAGCTGCCTTCCTTCACAATCCTCGCATGAAAAGCCTTCAGCTCCATCTCCGTACCCGGATCATCTGCCAGGATACCCACAAATTCGCCGGAAGACAGGGTTGCAATGGTCGCAGGGGTTATAGCGGGGTTCGACTGCTCCGATCTGCTGACGGAGGTATCCATGCTGTTGACGGAGACCGTCGTTCTATACTCCTGCACGGACGGGAAGCGCTCGCTCACCCGGCGGGCTGTCTCTCCCCCAGCCTGTCCGCAGATGAGGTTCCCAGTCATATTCATGATGGTATCTGCCTCGGCGTGTGTATACAGTGTTCGAAGCTGGCTGATGTCCTGCACAACAAGCATAGGAATGATATTATGCGCCCGGCCTACAGCCACGGTATTTAATACGCTGGCTGCCCGGACTGTTGCGAACTCGTCCAGCACCAGCGCGCAGGGATGCTGGCCGGGGCGGTTGATCAACCTGTTCAGCCTGTCGATATACAACGACAGGACAGGCGCCAGCGCTTCCTGGCGGGCGGGGTCACCTCCCAGGCAAAGAATTGCAGGATGATGCGGGTCATTGATCTGCAGGGAGAGGTTATTCCCGGTAAGCACATAGTACAGGTCAGGGGAAGCGAGGCGTCCCAGCGGGATCTTGACGGACGACACCTGGCTGTCAAGCACTTCCATGGTCTTATTCTTATATACCTGGATAAAAGCATTGATCAGCGTCTGAATCTCTGGCTCCGCCTGCAGGATCGTAAACAGCTTCTCGTATGACGCCTGCGCCAGCTCGATGACATGCGGCAACGTGCAATAAATGCCATCCTTATACTTCTTCAGATACCAGATCAGCGCCGCCAGGAAATTGATGGCGGATTCCACAAAGAAATCACCTTGTTTATTTGCCCATGTAGGGTTGAGGCTAAGCATGATGGTTCGGCTGACGCCGATGGCATCCGACACATTACCCAAGGTTGCCGCATCGATCAGGTTACACCGGTGGGTACGGGACATGTCCGAAAAATTGATACAATAGAACCTGGCCGTATCAGGATACTTCCGGCGGTATTTACAGAACAATGCATAAGCATACTGCGACAATGTGCTGTATTTGAAATCGAACACCAGCATAGAGAACCCTCGCCCGATGAGCTGTTCCATCGCAGGCTCGATGATAAACCAGGACTTCCCGGACCCGGGTGATCCGATGAGTAAAATACCACGCCGTCCATTGACGATATTTATATGGCTGGACCGGGACCCTCCATGCAACTGATATTGGGCTTTAAAATTGATGGAATAATCGGTTTCAATCAACCTCTCCTCCTGGGGAAATCCTCCCTCTTTTTTTTCAAAGAATCCTTTCCGCAAGGAGTAAGCCATTACCCGGGAGAGCCGCATGCCTCCCGCCATCACCAGCAGCCATCCCGTGAAACAAAATGCCATGTAGAGAGCGGCGATCGTCCCTTTCTCTTCTTCCTGTAGCAGCCAAACAGCGCTCCCGAAATACATCAATACGCCAAAGAACAGTAGTATCACCCCACCTGTGTATCCCAATTCCCCATCTTTCCTGCCCCTGGCGCCTAAAAGTGATATGATCAAAAAAGCCAGGGACAACAATTTAGAGAGGACCGGCTTATTAAACAGTCCCGTCCGGGAGATATTATCCATGATCCTGTCGGACAATGTCGCGGTCAATCCCCATTCCACGAACGCCCCATAACAAATGAAATAGAAATGAATGAGCAATACCACGATGCTGATCCACCGGCTAAGATCCAGGATCTTACGCATGCCATGGATGTCTTCTCCTGTTTGCATAATGTTTATTTAATTGCTGACCATATTTTGTTTCCAAGGCTCAATTGCAACGCCCTCCCGCCCTCTTTTTCACCCAGCTGCAGGACCATCTGTTTATCTTTCGGTAATACATGAGGCCTCAGCCCTACCATCACCTCCTCTTCGCTGCCACTCGCCACTGCCGCCGGCAGACTATCATACACAGGCTGCACCGGTAGCTCCTGCACCGCCATCCGCCGCAAATGCCTTTTCTGCTGTATGCTGCACCGCAGATGATCCGGGGAAAAATTGACCGCGCTCTTATTTTTCACCACCAGGTACAGCCACATCAACCCATCCCGTTGATAGATCCCCCGCAATGTTAAGCTTACCTTCCCCTCCCGAACTGTTTCATGCATGAAAGGTTCCAGGGAATCCAGGGTTGGCGGGACAACGGCAGGTCTGTCGGATGCTGAAGTGTCACCTAAAGCCCTGGCCGCAGTGTCAGGTAGTACCCGCAGCGCCGAACCGCCTGCCTTCGCATCTCGCAGCAGCACCTGGTAACCCGCCGGCACCAGCACCCGCAAGGCCCTTACCTTCCGGCTGAAAAAGCTCCTCGCTGCCTGTATTCCAGCATTCGTCATCTGTCCCCCAATGGAAGGATCATATGCCGCCATATTCAAGGACCCAATACTTTGATCCGCAGACTGTCGCGCCACCTGCCGGCCTAACCCTTCGGGGATGTGTATCCCCGCGAGCCCGTCCATGTCATAGACCTGCCAGGCGGTGCTCAGGATCGACACGCCGCAGCGGATGGAATGGATATTCACCTGCATTCTATCATTGTTGATCGACACGACTCCATACACCTGCTGCCCACTCGGGATCGTCAATCCGTTGAATACTATGCCCGCTGTCAGCCGCAAAGCGATGGTAGCGCCATTCACCAGTTCCTGGTCTCGCTCCACTATTGCAGGCACGGCCAAGACAGGCGCTTGCGGGGTCTGTTGGTCCTTAGGCGCGGGAGTTGTTGGATGCTCGTCGCCCTGTTCTTTTTCTGTTTTCTCCATGCCTTGCAGCCGTGCGATCTTGTCCAGCATCTCATTTAGCTTTTCCAATTCAGGGTCGACTGCTGGTCGGAGGGTATCCGGTCTCGTCCCGGGCAACACCGGCAGCGTCTCTTCGCGATGCGCTACGAAGGGAGTCCTTTTTGCAGCGATAACATGCTTAACCGGTGTTGGCTCTTCCATCTGCCGTTGCAGCACATCCAACCTCCGCATTAGTCCATCCGCCATCGTATCCTTCCCCGGCCTGGTCGGCATCATCAGGTCCATGCGCTTGTCATGCCGCCGGTAAGGGTCCTGCTGCATCTGTTCCCTCTTGCGGATGGAATCAGCATCCGCCTTTTTGTAATAATCCATCTTATCCATCGTCTCCTCCTTCTTGTCAAAAACTGCCGGCGGCAGCTCCATATTAAATCCTATCCCCGGTCCCTTCTCGGGCTGTTGCGCCTTATCACCCCTTCCGCCACCTAATGCATAAAACACCGCGAATAAAAAAGGGATCACGAATAAAGGCAGCACCAATAAGAATTTTCTTCTTTGCTCGAATTTTGTTTTTACTTTCTTTGTCATTGTTGAATTTTTAAATTTGAATGAATCACTAACGATCCGTCACCTTCAGGTCCCTGTTCTCCACCGTGCTCCACCGCTCGATGAGGAACCCATGCGGATCGTTCTCGCTCCGGGGACAGTTGCGCAGCCATCCCTCCGTCAACAGGCTGCGCGTCACAACACTGGTAGGTCGCACGATCTGCTGCGTAGCCCAGCACCGGAAATAAAACGGGTACGAGCCCATGTCTAACGCAACGCTGTCCACAACAATAGCCTGGCTCACGTTGCCTGCGATGATCCCCGCGTAATACCCGTTCTCCTTCAGGTTGTCGTACAGCTTCTTCGCCGATCCATCCGCCAGGTACAAAGCCCTGGTGATATTGGCCCCGATCACCTTCTCGTCAGGCGCCAGTGTAAAGAACAGCTGATGAAAGGCACGGATATGGTCCTTTGCCTCCACGGGAATGTTCTCCTTGCGGTCGCTGGCCAGGGCTTCCAGGACCTTACCGGCCGATAGGACATACACCGTCTGCCGGGCCCGCTCCACCGACCGCATACTCCTGATCACAACCACTACCATCGACCCGAGACTGCCCAGCACCACCACGATACAGAACAGCCGTACCAATTGAAAAGCGCTTTCAATATTTCTTGTCTTGTTGAACATGGTGTTAATTTTGAATACCGATAGATCCCCTGATCCGCCGCAGGCCGATCCCCCCTCCCGACACGATGTAGTTCGTGACGGCAGGCACGGTGAAATACCCCGCAATGGCCAGGATGAGAAATACTAAATAAGCTGTGTCCGTCGGTCCGAAGCTTGTCTGCCCCGATGCCTGCAGCTGCGCGATGTCCAGCCGGATCATCTCCTGCTGGATCTGGGAGATCAGCGCACCGAACAGATTGGCCACAGGCAGCCAGAGGAAGACATTGATGTACCGCGCCAGCCAGTCCCGTATGATATGCCCAAACCCATCGAAGACACAGAGCCCGAATGCCAGCGGCCCGAAGATCGCCAGGATGATGAGGTAAAAGGTCCGGATGGTATTGATGCACAGCGCCGCCGATTCGAACAGCACCTGCAGGATCTCCGACAGCCACACCTTCACCGAGTTCTTCATGTTGTAGGATGCCTTTGCCATCTGGAACTTCACGCGGTTGGAGATCCCCGAGAATACCCCCGAATCCGCCTCGCCCGACAGCTCCTCCCACTTATCCACGCTGCCGCTGCCATTCGGTCCTACATACATCTGCCAGTCATTGGATTGCTGCAACGCTTCCTGCTTCTGCTGCAAGAGCACCGTCACGGCCTTATTGGCGTCTGCTTCCAGGGCTCCCGTACCGGCGACCGTGGGTTGCATCACGCCATTGATCAGACCAATGACCGATGGAAAAAGAAAGATGGCGATGCCGATGCCAAAAGGTCTCAGCAACGGGTAGACCTGGACAGGCTCCGCCCTTGCAATATGCTGCCAGACCCTGGAACCGATGTACCAGAGTGCGGCAAACCCTGCGATCGCCTGCCCGATACCGATCAGCTCGGAACAATGCCGGATCATCGTATCATAGGCCTGCTTCAGGACAACCTGCAGGCTGCCAATATCCCCGGCCACATCAAGGATGGTTGCCATAAATAGATTTTAAACTGTTAATATTGTTTTGTTCCCGCGCCCGCTGCAGCGCCTGCACCGACAGCTCGTCATTGAATTGCCGTAACCCCTGCAGCAGTCCCCCTACATCCGCATCGATCCGGTCGATAGCCTGCATCCGTTCCGCATCCGACATCCGCAGCTGCCCTGCCGTGATCACCATCAGCAACCTGTCCAGGCATTTACCGCTCCGGTCTGACACCGTTGCATACAGCCGTCTGAAATGATCCAGCTCGGAGGGAGAAAAGAGGCCGCTGGACGCCCACCGCCGGCTGGCCGCCTGGTATTCCGCAACCAGGTTCCTTTCCTTACCAAGGATCGCCGCCACTTTGTAGTACTTCCGCACGGAAGGCGATACGGCCAGCAGTCCATCCAGGAAAGCCTTGTGCAGATCGAAATTGCCGTGCACGATATCCCGGATGCCCGAATATCCCTTGTCCAGGATGGCATATCCTTTATACATGTCCTGCAGGATCCCTTTCAACTGCGACAGCTTTTGCATGTCCAGGGCCAGCTGCTCCAGCAGCTGCGCGACGGATTGCGCCCTGGCCTCTCTGATGGAAAGACAGCAACAAAAGGCCAATAGCAATCCAGCTCTTTTAATCCAGCTCATACATTCTTTTTAAAGTCCCCGTAAATGCTTTTTCCTTTTGCCGCTGTGCGACCAGCCAGGAGAGATCTGTCAGAAAAATCTGCACATGGCGGAACCGCTCGTTTATGGCACTCGCCACCGTTTCGATCCCCCGGAGCCTCTCTCCATCCGTCATCGCAAGCGCCCCGTCCTTTGTCAGCGTCCGCAATGTTTCCAGGTCGTCATGGTCCCTCTTAGCTACCTCAGCTCTCACCTGCCCGATATACATCACCTCTTCAGGGTGTAAGTAACCCGAAGCCGCGTACCTATTAACTGCCTCGTCAAAAGCTAATTTGCTCTTCGCCGCCTGTGCATAACAGGTACCTACTCCCGGCCACCGCCCCACCGCCTCATCCACCAGCTGCAAGGACCCGAAGAACACCTGGTGCAGGTGGAACTCCCCTGACTTAAGGTCCCGCACCAGGTGTATGCCTTCTTCTGCGATCCGGTAGCCTTTCTCCACCACGCCTGCATATCCTTTCAGCGCCGCCAGCTGTTCCAGCATCACCTTAATCGTCTTGCCCTGTGCCCGGCTTTGCTGCATCGCCAACAAGGACAAGCTCATCACCAGGATCCTATAGTCCATACAATGCTTTTATCATGTTAATATCTCCTTCACTCTTCGCCCGCTGCAGGCTGAGGAGGATATTCTCCTGGGTGTAAGCCTGCAGTTGCCGGTAATGTCTGTCGATTCCCGCCGACAGCCCGTTGATCATACCCAGCCGGTCAGCATCATCCATCTGCGTGACAAAGGCATTGATCAGGGTCTGGAGCTCGTCGACAATGGCCACACTTCCATCCAGGATCGCTTTGTACACCCCGATGATCTGCCCGGTCTCCTCCGCGCTGAAATGTGTATCCCGCATGATGGCTGCATAGGCTCGCTTATAGCCGTCGACCAGCCGCGCTTCCTTGTCGATCACACCCTTTACGGCCGAGTAGTAGCGCAGCACGTTCTTCACCTGCCATAGCTCCTGGTAGAATTCGTCGTACAGCTCCTTCTGTTGCCGTACCCAACCCGTGATCTCGGCCAGTCTTGTCTCCTGCATGCTGTTTTCCAGCTGTTTCTGCGCGTCCTGCAGGACGATGGTCTTCGTCTGTTCCTTCTGTACCTTCAGGTCGATGGCCATGATCACCCTTTTGAGGATCTCGCCGATGATATTGAGCTGCGCTTCGGCTTTTGCGGTTGACGCCAGGAATAGTCCTACACCTACCATTCCTGCCTTTACGAACTTTTTCATTACTCTATCTTTTCATAATAAAAACTCGCCTTGCTTACCCTGTTCTTGTCCGGGTAGTATTGCACCGTGTCGCTCCCTTCTTCGGACACCAGCCGGCACTTTTTCATCTGGTAGTGTCCTGTCCACTTTTGCTGCTGGTATTCTGGTGGCCCGTTCTTTCCCATCCTGATCCGGGTAAAGCAGCTCACACGTGTCACCGTATAATTGTCTTCCTCTATGTTGGGCCGCCGGATAGTGAGCGTATCGTCGATCCGGCAGAACTCATTTTGCGCCACGCAGATATAGACACCCGGCAAAAAGAGGGGCCTTCTTTGTGGAATATCCCTTTGCTGCCAGACGATCAACCCGGCCGCGATCATGATCACCACCGCACCTCCAGCAGAGATGATCACATATTTTTGCTTGTTTTGCATACATATTTTTTTGATGATTAGATTATTTTCCCTTTTCCAGCTCTGCCGCCAGGGCAGCAACACCTCTTTTCATGTCTCCGTATTTTGCAGCGTATTCCAGTACCCGCAGCTTCTCCGTTTCCTCCGTTGTATAGACCAGGTACTCCGTCAGCGACACCTCTGTCCGATACACCTTGGAATGTCCGTTGCCCAGGCTGATAAATACCTCCTTGTACTTCCGGCCCTCCTCATTGCTCCTGTTCACAGACAGCACCAGCGCCTTGTCCTTTTCTGTCAGCCCCAATACTTCCTGGATAGCGTCAAACCGATTCATAAATTTGCTCTGGTCCAGCAGGATCTTACAATCGGCATTGTTGATGATGGCCTGCTTCACAACGGGACTGGAGATAATATCCTCCAGCTCCTGGGTGACGACAATGGCCTCGCCAAAGTGTTTCCTGACTGTCTTGAACAAATAGCGGAGGTACTCACTCATCCCTTGCCGGGTAATGGCTTTCCAGCACTCTTCTATTAAGATGACTTTCCGGATGCCGGGGAGCTTGCGCATCTTGCTGATGAATACTTCCATGATGATGATGGTCACCACGGGGAAAAGGATGGGATGATCTTTCAATTGATCTAATTCGAATACGATAAACCGCTGCTGCAACAGGTCCAGCTCTTCCGTGGCATTGAGCAGATAGTCATACTCACCGCCTTTATAAAAGGGCCGCAGCACATAGAGGAAATTGTCCAGGTCGAAATGCTCATTCCTGACCCGTTCGCCCACCAGCTTCTCGGAAAATTCCCCTTCCAGGAATTCGTAAAAACTGTCAAAGCAGGGAAAGACACCTTTATTCCGCTCCAACTTTTCATAGTATTGTTGCAGCGCATTGGAAAGGGCGACGTACTCTGATCGGAGGAATGCCTCATCCTCTTTTTTCCATAACGCCAGGAGCAGCGTCTTGATACTCTCCCGTTTTTCCGTGTCCAGGATGATCCCTTCCGGTAACCAGAAGGGGTTAAAGCGAATAGGCGCCGTCTCCGTGTAGGTGAAGTAATGACCGCCAGCCAGCCTGCAGAGTCCCTGGTAGCTATTGCCAATGTCAACCACAACGATGTGCGCTCCTTGTTCATGATAGCTCCGCAGCAGATGGTTCGTGAAGAAAGACTTGCCGCTGCCTGAGCCGCCCAGCACAAACTTGTTCCGGTTGGTTATCCATCCCCGACGCATGGGTTCATCGCTGAGATCCGTATGAACAGGCACCCCGGTGATCCGGTCCCCCAGCCGCAGGCCAAAAGAGCTTTCCGAGCTTCGATAATTGCTCTCCGGCAGAAAAAAGGCGGCCGCCTGTTCCGCAAACGTGCTGAAGCGCTCGTTAGCTGGCAGCTCACCTGCATTCCCCGGTATCCCTGCCCACCAGATCTGCGCGGAGCTCACCGTCTCGACGTGCGGATGAGCGCCCATCTGGGAAATGGCGGCCGCAACCTCCTTCCGTATGCTTGCGATCTGCTGCGTATCTCCCGTCCACGCGAATACGTTAAAATGTGCTTTCACCATTTTTTTTTGAGCGCTGATCGCCTCATTCAGGTAGTCATCCACTGCCTGGCGGGTCAGCCCATTCTCCCGGGAATGGGCTGACAGCGATTGCAGCCGGCGGCGTTTCAGCTCCAGCTTTCCTGTGGTAATCGTCACATCCTCCACAAAGACATATTGGTTGTAGACGTGGTTACAGGGTAGCACGGGTCCCAGGGCGCTGCCAAACCCAATCGACATATTGGTGCGCTCGGTAGAGTAGCGCGCATACCGGCTCTGGCTGCTGCACCGGTCAGGCAAATGCTGCGCATCCGCCAGTGTATACAGTACGCCCTTCAATTCGCCTATTTCCACGCCGCGCAGGAAAGAAATGTCGCGTATCAGTTTGGGCCGGTTACTTCCCGCCGGTCCCGTCAGCATACAATACTGATCGATGACGCCTGTTCGATCCTCGTCTCCCGTCAGTTCCTCACCTGATAACCGCCGGCATTGTAACAGTCCGCTATCCGTCAGCATTCTTTCAAATCTTCCCGACAGGTCCAGGAACTCCTGCACACCTGCCTGATCCAGGCACTCCTCCGGCACGAGGTTGCTTTGCAGCAGCGTGCTAAGCGCCGGCCCGGGGGCTTTCCCTCTCGCAGGCCTCCGGGTAAGGAATAGATAAGCCTTATGTTCCAGGTAAGGCCGTCCGTCGAAAAACCGGTCGCTGGCCTTCGCCAGCCAGCTGCCGTCTGGATTTCCCTCGTCGGTCTCATAGGCCGATTGATAAAACCAATCCTGCAAATGGCATATCGCGCCCGTGGGCAAAAGACCGATCGCCTTCACCCAGGCCTGGTGCATCGTGTCCAACTCTTCTGCCGACAAGGTGAAGATCTCCGGCTTCGTCAGCTCATAGGCGACCGTATAATCTCCCGTCTTGGACACGATGCAATCATCCGCGACCTCCAGGATGGACAATAATTGTTCTAATGTTCGTTGCATACTTTTTTGTTTAGATCAGTGAATAATCTCCGGCTATGGCACCGGATAGATTTGGGCACGCTTCCCGCATCCCGCTTTTTTGCCAGGCCATGCTCGCCATACTTTTTACTCGCCCTGTACAGCAGCGTGATCCCTCCGCCGCCCAGTCCGAAACTGACCAGCACACAGACCCAGGAGTTTACCCGGCAGATGTACAGAATGGCAAAAAGGAGGATATCTCCTACCAGGATCCCGCCCGCGTACAGGATATACTGTGCTTTCAATCCGCGGAATTCGATGGGTCTGTCGACAGCCCGGTTGATGATGTAAGTAGTGGGCATGGCTTGTTTTTTATAATCCGAAGAATGATCGTATGACGGTGGCCACAACGACCAGGAAGATCATGGAGCCGAACCAGCCGGCGGCAGCCTTCCCCGCTTCCCCATGATGAGAACCCCAAAGCTGATAGACGCGCACCGCGCCGATCAACGCCAGGATCGCGCCCACCGCATACATCAGCTGCGTAGCGGTATCGAAATACCCCCTGACCATCGTATTGGCCTGGCTGATCCCGTTATTCCCATCTGCGGTCTGTGCGAACAGGGCTTGCGCCGCCATCAAAGCCCCGATGAGAAAGAACCATTTTTTCATTGTCTGTTTTTATTTTTAAATGATTTACAATTGTGTCCTCGATCCCGGTACTGGCAGGCAGCCCTTTGACATACCTCCTTTTTTTAAGCACAGGCCGCCGCCAGCGACACAGGATGCTACCTCCTCCTAAAGAGCCTTACCGATTAAACTTTATCATCACGGCTCACATTTGTATCAGGGTCCACCCTCCCCTGGGCCCTTTATAATTTTGTTTTTCCTCAGCAACCTAAATATTTCTTTCCTGAACATGATCAGGACAAAACCGTATAAAAATCCGGTCAATACCAGGATTGCTTTGATGAATGTTGCGATGGAGATTTGCTTCAACACAAGCTTGCCTTTTTTTAAATGATGAAATAAAATCGACAAGACAAATTTGTGAAGCTTTTCGTGTGGGATAAAATCAATATCATACGAGTCGTATACATATCGTATGATATTCTTTGAAATACCGGTAGTAATATTACTTAATCATCAGACAAATAATTTTCACGCATGGATCGAAGGAAGGGCGCCTGATCTTTCTTTCTACGCTTATTATGCAGATGTACGTCGTATATATTTCCGAGGTCTACATTGAACACGTCTTTATAAAAATAAACCAAATCTTTGATGTCGGCCTCCTGTCCGTCAACGGAGATACATTTCGTTTTTACGTAGGAGTATATAATCTCTGCGGTCTGGGACTTGTTCGGATTCCACTGGTATTTCCGGCGATGAGCAGGAGCAACCATTTTGTCTTTTGATGAAGTCAACAACGGGAGTAATTCCTCATATGCCATTATTTTGGATAACAAGAGGCAGCTCTCGCAATACGTCTCATCGGTGATGAGGAACTCTTCCCGCTTGGATGGCATCCTTCTCACAAACAGTTCTTCATCTCTATCCTGGTGCCCCATCCGAAGATAAAGATGTAAGTCCTGATGCTTTTTGAAAAACTTTTTTATACGCTTTTTAGTCTTTTTCAGATATGACAGTATCACCTCGCCATCCATGGCTGTTATCCTGGCACGCTCAAGATTATATAATTCTGTAAAGTAAATTTGCTGTTTAAAAAAGGAGGGAGCCCAATGCCTGAAATATTTCATTTCTGTTGCTATGTCAGCGAAAGGATGATGTAGCAGGTAACGCTTCATTTCGACTATGGATTGCTCTACCAGCTCTATCATAGCACCATAGCTCTCCACCGGACTATTTCCAGCATTCACTGCTTCCAATTGTACATTTAGCTGCTCTCGCAGATCCTCAATAAAAGATTCCATGTGCCACCAAATTAGCACCTTCAAGATAGCAGCGGTAAAAACAAAAACCGGTGCAAATCTGCACTATTTTGACAGAATGGATAAACTCTATCCCTTGTATTCCCCGCGCAACAGTTGCTTTTTATGCGATTTAAAAGCCCTTAACGAAATACCCAGATAGCTGGCAAGGTAATCGCTGGGCACCCTTTCCAAAAGCCAGGGTTCATGCGCCATCAAAAACTCATATTTATAGGCTTTCGATCTGAGGCGCATGCGATTTCTCCTTTCACTATATTCATAGTATCTTTCGAGGATCACACCCCTATGCAGATTGAACTGCCGGTATTTCTTATAAGCATCTTGCAGCTGCCGGTAGCTAATGCGCCAACAAACGCATGGCTCCAGTGTTTCCATTGTCTCGGTAGCCGGTCGCTGGGAGAAAAAGGCACCCACGGACACAAGGAGGTCATTCTCTCTCATAAAATACATCGTTTTTTCCTTATCATTCACGAGCTCATAGGCACGAATCAGGCCGGACTCTATAAAGTAGATATAACGGGGAATGCTGCCTTCCCTGAGGAAAATATGCTTTTTAGGGAATTCGACCCTTTTCAGGCAGGAAAGGATATAGTTTCTCAAGGGGCGATTCAATCGCTCGATCTGGTCAAAGAGATAAAATAGATTTTGCATTGGGCAAGATTGAATAAGGTTAACGGCATTACCAGGCTGCCTTCGGGTAGCCTGTTGTGTAATTTACCAAAATGTTTGATTTGGCAAAAGAGGAGGAGGTAGTTTTAATGTAGGCTCCTGGGTAGTAAATAAATATTCCCGAATTGATAATTTCATTCAGACCGCTATAGCCGTAAAGAATGACGATGCATTAGCGTTTGCTCCTGCCCCTCTTCAAGCACGCATTGTTGTCGTAGTGCCTGAAGGCTATAATTCTTTCCCATGCTTTCTCCTGACAATACGCTCCTTTGCAGGTGATGAACAAAAAACACATTTTCCTGGCCGCTTTTTTTATCGGCTTGCACCACTACACTAATATTTTCTTGCTCCATTGCCCGTATGAAGCCTTCCCATGTACGTTCCCGAACGCCCAATATAAAGTCTGCATAGGTGTCAAAATGCAACCGCAGTTCCTTCCGTTCTTCCAAGTTTATGGCGAATTGCTTTTCAAGCCGGGACAAGGTGGGCTTTAAAAGAAATGCAGATGCTTTTAAGGGCAGACTGATGCGTTGACCTTCCTCATTCAGCGCGTAATATAAAAGTCCGCCTTTCTCATGAAGGTGGGACCCCTCCTCTCCACGATGAGCTGCCACATTATAAAGACGCAGAACGGCATTGTATTCCTCAAAGTTAACGTAATTGTAATGTGGCATGACGGCATTTAATACGTCACTGATCGCACGTTTGACACCCATTTCTCCCGGGATGACTTGCTGAGCCCGCCGCACCTTAAATATTTCAGCATACATAGCCTGTTCATTTTTCACCAGCGAGAACTTATTTTCCATTTCAATGACGACTTCACGGGACCGTCTGCGAACAACGTCTTGCAGCTGGATCCTTTTCCCCTCGGACGTTATATTTGTCGTTACGACATGCAGATGAGGGTGGTTCGTGTCCGAGTGACGGTAGACCAGGTAAGGCTGCCGGTCGAATCCAATGGCTGTCATATAAAACTGTGCAAGCATCTTCAACTTTTCATTGGATAACTGGTCCTTATTGGAAAAGTTCAACGAAATATGTACTGTGTTACAGGCCGATCGTTCATGCATGCTGGTCCGGTGGTTAAACCGGGTCATTTTATCTGCGTGGGTCAGATGTTCTACCTCCCTGATAAAATTAACGGCTAGCAGGCATTCAGCTTTTCCTTGCGTTATTTTTACTTCGCTGTAGCCGATGGATACGCCGAGGCGCGAGTGACATTTTATTTTGGCAAGCATAAGTTTAAGATTTTTGTTATCAATTCTTCGGTGACTACAATCTCCTTCTTTATCCAATCTTTTTCTTCTTCAGAGAATGAAGAATGGCAGGCAAGGCTTCTCATGGAATTCAATATTTGGATACCTGCTTCCACGGCATCATCAGCAGACTTGTTCCTGTAGGTCATGGTGATGGACTTCCTAAACAGCATCTTTCTGCCATATTCACTCAGGCTCCTGCAGGAGGTCTGCTTAGCCGTTTCGGTCATTTTTCCATACTCGTCGTCAGTTAAATACACGCGTAATACTTTTTGAAAACGCACTTTTTGTTTTTTTGTCATAAAAGTTTTTTTACAAATATGACAAATGGGATGGTTCGGAGAAAGTAAATATCATACGAGTCGTATATGTATCGTATGATATTTACTCGGTCGCTTATAGCATTGTGGGGAAATCATGGCAACTGGCTTGATGAGTTTTGTCAATCAGGCCGCCATCCTGTAGATTAGACTTACGAGGTCCGGCAACGTGGCTTCGTACTTAGGCCAAGGTGGAGATAAAAGACCTGCCATTGCCGGCGGACATGCATTAACATACCTGATAAAGTCCTAGGATATCCCTAGAAGGCATCAGCTATTCTTTTCAGCAATGCTGCCTTATTACATCGATGAACAAGGCAGATGCTTCGTTCATGCCGGTGTCAACAGCTTTTTCACTTTTACATGTCAGCATCCTTCTATTCATTACTGGGATTGGGAATTGCGGGCATCTGCCTGGGAATGGCAGATCAACAAAAGCTTGGATTCTGACCAACCGCCCTTCGAGTTGAAAACCGAGTTTAGGGAAATCTATCTGGGCCACATCCCTACGACCCAGTGGAATGTTACGGTCCCCATGCAAGGGGCGAATATTTATAACCTGGATACCGGCGCTGGCCACCGAGGGAAGCTCACTATAATGGAAATCGAATCCAAAAAATTCTGGCAATCATATTTGTTCGCGAAATTATATCCAAACAAATCTGCTACTTAATCAGATTAGGTTGAAAAAGAAAGGATTTCAAGGATAATTGAAACTACCTAAAGCGACCATGACATGAATAAATTTCGTATAGGCCAGGGAAAACAGCTAGGCGGGGTGCTTAATCTCGCTGTGATGCTTTTCGGTGTCAATCGAACTACCGTACTGAAGAACATTGCCCTCTACCGCATCGACCAACTGATGAGTAAATGCGCAAATAGGACAGGTAGTCCTATTTAGCAAACAACCCTGCCGGGTTGTTTGCTTTTTTCCAATTACCTAAGACTGAAGCAGTTCAGCCATGATCCTGCTGACACCAGGATTATTGTTCATTGTTTAACACCACGATCGTTTCGTTCTTATACCCTTATCTCATCATTGTCAACTCTAATTGAATATGATTCATAATTCTCATCTCCTATTAATACAAGAACATGTCCATCATCAAAAGTAAAAATTATGTCAGTTCTCATCTCATTGGTGGCAACCTTCTCTATTTTTTGTTCGATTAGTTTTAATAATCCAAAGTCTTTATCAACGGGGTACACTTCAAAATCAAATTTATTTCCTCGGTCATCTGATAAGGTAAATCGGCCTTCAATAGTTATATATCCAATCTTTTCTAATAACAGGCTAATGTTATTTTTCGAAAAACATATTTGCTGAACTACGGCTCCTTGAAGTCTTGTAAAGTCAAATTCCTTTGATAATGTATACATATCTATAGCATTTCGATTTCTAATTCCCATCAGGACCAGGCAACGGAACATGAGTATCTTGTCGTGGTCCTGGCTTCATAGTGGATGGATTTACTTTTTCAAAACCACCTTGAGGCATTGGCCTTTCTATTACCCAGTAGCCATTAGGATATTGCTTTGTCGGGGGCATTACTCTAAGCGTATAACCAGGTGGAACTGATGCGGGAGGTGGCTGCGGTGGATTAGTAGGTGGCTTAAAATTAGGTGATGGTGCCGGTGGACCTTTAGTTCTTGTTGTACTCGGTGGAGGTGCGGGGGATGGCGCTTGCGCATTTGCGGCCCCTTCTTCTCCTATTCCCAGGCTTTCTAATTCTCCGGGAATCACCTCGGCTGTCATTCCTGAGCCCCCCGCTAAGGCCCTGCTTGAACCAGCCGTCATGGCGTTTGTAAACCAAGCTCCGATTTTTACACCTCCAAATCCCAAAACTCCTCCGACCGCAGCCGATGTCCCTAATTGCGCCAGATTAAATCCTTTCTGGCTCCCGTCAAGAATATTTAAGCCTTGTCCTGCCGCGTTTCCGGCAGCGCCCGAAAGCGCGCCAGCCGCAACCAATGCTGCGGTACCGGTTCCCGCCGTTGCGATGGTCAAATCGACAACCGCGCCTGCTATTGCACCCGACAACGCACCTTTACCCATGCCTTTCAATACATTCTTGTGATGTATGGCAGCATCTACTCCTCCAACAACTGCCCCTACCAGTGCCCCTAATATCGTTCCAAAAAACCTTCCGTCTTCGTCCTTATATCTTATGGGATTATTCGCACACGTATGATAAGGAGACAAAGCATCGTAATTCTCAGCCAAAGGATCGGGTACGTGCCATCTACCAATTTGCGGATCATAAAACCTGGCTCCATAGTCATACTCTTCCAATCCACTCCCGTCACTAAACTCCTGGTTTTGTAATTCTTTCCCATTGTATTTGTTCCGATTCTGAGCATAATTCCTCTTCAATGCCTTGTCACTAATCCCTGCCATCGTCAGCCCAAATGGATAATAATTCGTCTCCTCCAGCAACGGCCCCGAGTAATGCGTAACACTTAAATTATCAAAGAACACCGAGACACTCTTTGTCTCGTTCAGCAGGTAAATATACAAATATCCATTCTTTTTTATTCTAATGGTGTCCGTCGCCAGGGACATTAGGTTATCTGCCGCTCCCACCCCTAGCGCCCCACTGGCGGACTGGTCATAATTGAACTGATTATCCAGGGCAATATAATTCAAATATGCCTTCGGATACACAGGCGGCGTAGGGTTCTTGTCATTCCTGAAGGCATTGACCCCACCCAGCAGCGGGCTGGTCGAGTTATTGCTGAGGGTGCCGTAATCCCCTTTTGCACCCCCTACCATCGAGATAATGCCGTTAGCCAGTGAGCTGAGCACGTCTGTAGTGGCATCCGTGGTGCCCGTAGAGGTCTGCCCGGATTTCCAGAAAGAATTAACGCCTACGCGGTACAAGTCTCCGGCCATTACTTTTAGTATAATGGCCGGTCCTTCATGTGGCGTGTTGCCATCCAGACGGCACACGGAATCATTAGGATTGGTAACAGTTGTGCCGAAAGGATTAGGCCCGGAGGCGCCATTGACATAATAGCTCCAGACATTGGACTGAGGCACGTTGTAGAACAGTTTGTTTTCTGTAGCCCTGTACGCAGCCTCCATCGTGGCCATATATTGCGCGGTATCGCGTTGCTGGGTCAGTACTTCCCGAGTATTGCCCAAGTGATCCTTCTCGAAGAAGTCATATTCCCATTTGTAGCCTGTCGTACCATTGACGTATCGGTGGAAAGACCATCTTGCCCGGCCTTCCTCATGTCCCACGAATTGCAAGGTGTCGATGCCGGCATTGGGAGTGGTGATCGTGTCGCCTTGCTGGTACACAAAGCCATTCATGTACAGCGTAGTAGTAGCGTGTTTAGACAGGCTGTCCATCGTTACCTTTGCAAGCTTATTGCCTATGGCATCGTAGGTATAAATGATATTCCCCTTTCCCTTGATGTGCATCTGTTGTGGCAGGTTCAAATGATTATACGTGATTGGACTAATTCCTTTATTGTAGTCCGTGATCATATTCCCATTCTGATCGTAGGTGTAATCAGCGGAGCCCTTTCCATTGGGGTTATAATGAAAGTCACCCAGGGTAGAGTTTTGATTATTGGTCCCGTCCGTTACTCCCAAGAGCCTGTTGCTGATCCCGCTGAAATTGTAAGAATAGGTTAGAGAATCGATGGTGGCCGAAGTGGTAACGGTCAGCCCCCGCTGCTTCATAGCGAGGATATTGCCATTGGCATCGTAGGCGAGGCCGCTGACACTGAAGTCGACGCCGGCCGATTTGTTAAAGGCGCTGCCAGTGTACTGGTTGAAGTCGGCGCCGGTAACCCTATTGACGTTGTCATACGTAAAATCGTACTTTCTATTGATCCCGTCTCCTGCTCCCTTCCAGATCGTACCACTGATATTTCCATTAAAGGCAGGATTGGCATAGGAATTACCTGTGATATCTGTCGCCTTGTCGTACCCCAGTTCCATCCCAAAATAATTCCGGGGATAGGAGCTCGTGCTGGTGAGGTAATTCTTGTTGATGCTGGTCAGCCAGCCACGAATATTATAGGCATAAGTCAGGCTGTCAACCAGGTTGCCCAGGTATTTGTTCTTCAATTGTCCCAGTTCATCATATTGTACGCTGTCGATCAATTGATCGCCTGTTCCGTCAATGTTCTTGAGTACATTTTTGAGCCGCCCGGCTGCATCATAGCTCATCTTTGTCGACACGGTATGATTCTGGGTGGCGGTACCAGCTTTCTTATGCCCTAACAATGTCCGTAGGGTCTTGCCGCTAAAATCATACTGCGTGGTAACGGTATCGATCCCACTCCGGTAATTGGTGCTCTGAGCCTGGATCACTCTTCCATGGTCGTCGTAGAAGTTCACCGAATACAGGTATTGAGCAGGCGAAGAAGCCAATACTTTTGTCATGCTACCTGTGGCCATACCCGTAGTAATCGGATGCTGTGTCATTGGTACCGCATACGCGGGCGATGTGTTATAAGCAGTATAGAACAGTTTACTATCCTGGCTATGATTGGCAGCCATTGAGGCGCTTAAGCCCGATCCTGAACCACTGACCCAGCTGTAATCATCGTAGAAGGTCTGCGTCAGCACTTCATAATTCGAGGCGGTACTGGGATAGCTGACGCTATTATATGCCAGGTTCTGGTGATATACCCGGTTATTGGCATCTGTCAAAATCCCCGTCCTGTAAGGCCTGTTCAAGCTGTCATATTCGGTCACCATCCATTTCGCGGGGCTTTGCGTCCGCAGGTTGGCATCCTGCGTCATGACCAGTCGGTCCCGTGCGTCATACACCAGCCATACCTCTCCTGCGCCGGGCACTTTTTTAATAATCATTCGTTTTCGACCATCATATTCATACCGGAAACAAAGCTCGCCTACTGCCAGTGGTCCGTACGTGCCGCTGAAAACCCAGCTATTCACCCCCAACCACTCTACCGCCCTGGGCTGGATCACAAATCGAAGATTGTTTAGGTCGTCGTAAACATAGTAAGTACAAAGCCAGCCACTATGACCTGCTGTAGGCGTGTTCCATAGCTGCACCTTTTTCAATATCACCTGTCCTTCCTTATCCTTGTATTCCCATACCTGGTGTCCCTGCTCATCGGTCGTTCCATTTTTGTACAACAAGCCTGCGCCGTACATGGCAGTGGTGGTAGGCGTGCTGCCGGCAGCGGCGGCAATATTCCAGATGCGTACACTATCGGTAGTCGTATTCACCTGATATTGGCTGGATACACCCTTGTTATTACCGACCCAACTATTGCCGGGCGCATAGCTGGTGAGCACCCGGTTCAAAGGGGACGCTTCATAATCCGTCCGTCCATAATAATAGGTCTCTCCGGGGTATTGCGCAGGCCCGAAAGCCGCCTGCTGTTGGAATGGGTCGATCTTGAAATTGCCATCGCCCACCTGATCGCCTGTCTGATAAGCATTAGCCACAAAAGGCAGGTATTTGTACTGTTCTCTTCCAAAAGCGTCATAGACAACGGGTGTCACCAGGTCCTTACCGGAAGGGCTCATTTGTTTTACCACGGTCTGCAAAGGTCTTCCGAGCCCATCGAAGTATTGGGTAGTTTGGCTGACGCCCGTCAGCGGCATGGCCGCAAGCACGTTGGGGTCCTTTTCAGGCGCTTTAGCGTCCCAGGATCTGACATAATTTATCTTTACAGTAGTTGGATAAGCCGCAGGAGGTGTTGCTACCTGGGCGTGGCCGCTCCAAAAAATTGCAAGGGCCGTCATCAGTGCGGATCCTCTTCTTAATATATTTCTACTCAGTTGCATTGGTAATGCTTAAAAGTTTGTATCCTGATACGTTTAATGTAATTGTTGCCCATCGAGATAAAGCGCCCAGCCTTTTGCAAGCAGCGTAGTGACTGCTGCGTCGGAAGCGGACGAGCGCCCCGATCCTCCCGAGCTGATATACAGGAATCCCCCACTCACTGTCTGCCCGCTGCCCGATGCAATCTGGATAAAAATGTTGTTAACTACATTTTGCGGTATCGGGATCTCCGCGTTACCCGTGGGATCATTGGAATAAAGAGGTCTTTTGGGAATAATATAGAAATAATTTAACTCCTTCAGCGCGCTCAGATCCTCCCGGCTCCACTGTGCATCTGTAATAGACAGGAATTGTAAATGCTTGAACCAGGTATTCCAATCGCTTTTGAGTCGGCTGATCTTAAAGGTTGAGTCGAAATAGCAAGCCACGTTATTCCTTGCCAGCTGTATCGACTGAAGATCCGGGTTGCCGCCCATAAAGTCCTGCTGATAACTGAGGTTTTGAATGGTGGTTGTTCCCCCATCTCCCGTATTCAGGTGAAAATCATTTATTGAATGAATGGAAGCCCAGTTTATAACATTTACCACGGATGACATGGAAGCCTGCTGATTGGAACTGCTGCCAAACTGTTTGATATGCTGCGGAAGGTTGCCACGCAGGTTTTTCAATTTGGAAAGACTGGTAGCCGGAGCATTCACATTATCAAGGTACTGGGTCTCTTCGCCGTCATTATGATAAAAAGTCAGAGTCTTCAGGGTGGTCGTGTCGGCATAGGTATGCACCAGGTAAATGGCGCTGCCTCCCAACTTTTGAATGGTGTTGGCAGGTAAAGGCTTTATACTATCGCCAGGATTGGCAGCCAGCCGAACACTGGCGCCATCGCCAAAATCCACACAGCACCCATTTATGTTCCGTACCCCGTCGAATTGGTTCCAGGAAAGGTCTACCTTATAAAACCTGCATCCCGTGATGGCGGGTAAAGCCTTCCCGGCATTCAGCGTCAGCTGGAAATGCATGGAATCAGCTCCGGCGGATAATACTCCTCTATTGGCATTGGCCGTATCGGCATTCCATTTGGCAATGAATCGGGCCTGGTTGGACGCCGTGTCCAGCAATTTGCCATTCGCATTGAAGACACCCACAGGGTAACTGAGGGTATTGGCGCCCGCCAGGTTCGTCATGGATAGTACGTAGCAGTTACTGCCACAGCTAGCCGAAGACTGGTATTGGTATTCGAATTGCTTCACAATATTGCCGTCCATGTCCCGGATTCGGAGGAGACGTTGTAGACCATCGTATTCGTAATAGGTGATCTTACCTGTAGCATCACATTGACTTGTCATACCCACTAATGGCTGATAGGTGTATGTAGTCATCAGAGCTGCTGCAGGGCATAATCGAAGCTCATCAATAGAACCACTGCCGTTGATCGTAATGGTAGATTGCCCTGTGACCCTATGAAGGTAGAACGTCCATCCGTTGACAGTATTCCCTCTAACAGGGTATCCTGAAATGGTGCCAGCAATGGAAAAAGAGGATACATTTTTGGTCCAATAAGATATATTATAGGTGGCAGCACTATTAAGACCCGCCTTTGAAATATTGCTACTAAGCGTATACCATCTGTTTCCGGTGACAGCCCCACCGGTATTTCTGGAGGATGAACCTATCGACCAGTCACCGGTTCCATCCGCTTCGAAACTGCTGTAAGCGATCGAGGCAGAGTCTGAGTTCAGCACCTCAGCTATCGGATAGTTCTTTTTATAGTCCCAAATATAATTGTGACGCACATCTTGCGCCTTCCGCTGTTGTATTGTATTGCCCTTTGCATCATACTTATCAAAGTAGATCTTAGGCTTATATCTCGTATCCAACACAGCTGCCGATCCTGAAATAGTAGTAGGAGCAAAGTCTGTGAGCGGCTGCGCTGTTTCGGTCAAAAAGATAGTATCCGGGTTAGGCGCTGTTGGCTTGTAGGTAGACAGCATAGAATGAAGTGTTACTACATTCGTACCAGGACTGGTGGCTTTCTGAGTGGTTTGCTCTACCACCGCATTAATGATATAATTGTTCTGCAGATTTTGAAGTCCCTTGGATATATTGTTATTGGGTATTCCCGAAATGGTATAATCCAGTGGATATTTTAGATTGGTTATAATTACTTCATTTTTACTATTGTCACTGACCTTTTGCTGCAGCTGAAAATTCCGGGGATTATACACGTAAGTGTTCGTCTGCTTAACAAAATTGGCCGTTGAAGATTTATCATAGGTGATGGTCGTATCGGACTTAACATTCAAAGCCTCTGCATAGGTAGGATATGACATGAAACCTAAACCATCCAGGTCATACATATCTTGCCCAAGTGTCTCTTTGTTCCACTCAGACATTTTTCCAACTAATATTGATCTCGCCTCTTTATGAGTAGTATCCGTATCGTGGAACTCATAGACCGTATATTTCTTCTCCACCGGGACATAACTTCCATTTTCATAGCTGTAGGTTGCCTTCATTGTCTGTAAACCATATCGCCAATCGTTGATCGTTGCGAAAAAATAGGGATAAGTATAGCTTACGGCGAAAGGATAGTCAAAGTACCCGGTAAATACGTACTGTTCTTTGCCGTTGGCACCGTTAGGGCCATGTAAGACAGTGACATTGGTATATCCAATTGGGGTGCCCCCAGTATTGAGTAAAGGATAGTTTGATACCGCGTTGTAAACACGATAAGGGCAATTTTGTAACTGATTGCCTCCACTCGCATCGAAATTAATTTTTGAATCCTTATCGTATTCATAATAAGTCGGATTGGGCAAACCCGTATAATCCCCAGAGCCCTGCGTAGTCAAATTGCCTGCCGAATCAAAAATATTATAAAAGAAGGTCTGCATGTCCGTTGTATCATTCTGTGCAGAAAAATTCCTTATCTGTCGAATGCGCAGGCCCCCATAAGGGTTATTTTGCCAATATCCATTCGTGTACGGAAATTCGTTAAGCTGGAGTACAAAGTTGCAATAAGGTTGTGCTGCGAATTCCGTTTCTATAGACCCGGAGAGGGTGTAATTTCCTGCCGTCAGGTGCAAAGTGTCACCATCATGTAGTGTTTTGGAATAGCCATTGGCACCGGCAATTGTCATGGTAAATATATTTATCAGCGTGGGATTGTCACAATGTTTAGTGAAAGCCACGGTAATATATCGGTAGCCGGGAGGGGGTATTGATGCGGAAGGGATCGAAATGGTTTTAGTAAAAGTCACAATGTAGTCATCCGCATTAATATTATCGCCCGTAAGGCTTTCGAACGCTGTTGGATTCAATTTGTCGTATCCTGCCGTTGTACCCGTTGGATACCTGTTGACCTCATACGTATATTCGGTCCTGCCTCCCGTAGGATAGGTGACTGTTTCCAACATACCATATTTTACCTTCGTGGTATCCACCTCTTTATTAGCGCCAACATAAGGCCCGGTGAGGCTGGTTTTGTACCGAACGAAAGTGGAATTATCCTGTCCATTGTAATACCCCCAATAATCCTGGGCATAGGACAGTCTGCAAGGAAGTGAGCCATTTGTGTTGTAGGAAAATTTGTAAGGGGGAATACTCACGCCGTTTGTTCCCAATTCATGCACGCTGTCCAATCTAAGCCGGTAAGGTTTTGCATCAAAGCAACCGCCGATGGTGTTGGTATTGAAGTTGCTGGTATAAAGCTTGTAAGATTTAACCACCTGGCTATCGGTATTCCACTGCGTAACTGTCTGGAGTGGATAGTTACCTGGATAATCCAGCCTTTCCGTGGTTCCGGCCTCAAATGTGATCCTTCCTCCCGAATAAGATATTTCTTTGAGTTGATAGCCTCCAATGGTTACCTGGTTATAACAGGTAACAGAAACCGCAGGGCAGGAATGTACATAGCCCCCATTTATCAGATTATAGGTTTCGACGGCCTGTGTCTGGTAGGCGCCCCCTCCCGGTCCATACGTGAAGATGACGTAGTTGCCATTTGGATCATCGATCCTGGTAAGGTACCATGCAGAAAAAATGTTATAGGCGTCACCACTGCTATAACTGCCACCCTGCGGCTTGCAAAATGGCTCGGTTGCCGTATATTCCCTGGCAAAAAAACTATACTTGATCCCATTCCCGTCCGTGATCACCCAGCCGTTATTCGCATCATTATACTCGATCTTCACACCTGTTCGGGGAGTGGCGACGATCTTACCGCTGTCCCTATAAAAAAACTGGCCCGAGATGCCCCCAAAATTATAGTTAAAGATGTCGGGCTCGCCATCCTTATCCTTCCTGTAAAGTTCTAACAAATAATTGATACTGTCAGACGAGGTCATTTGCTTGTTATAGAATTTCCTGGCAGTGTCAGCCGAATACCGGAACCCTTCAGGATAAGATAGATCGTCAAGCCCTTTTAAAGATCTGGTAATTACGCCTCCTGCATTCAATGCCCATCCAGTGCCTACCCACGGTGCCATCTCTTCGACCTTTATCCCTCCGGCATGGTAGCTTAAGCCGATAGGTAGTCGTATCTTTCCTTCCTTGATGGCGAACAAGGGTAAGGATATGTCGGGTACCCCTCTATAATAGCTTACAGGTATTTGACCATATTTACCCAGGCTAGCAGCTTCCGGAGAGGAAGGTACAATTTTCGGAATATCATTTATACCGCTGGACTCGATAGTTTGGGAAAAAGCTCCACAAGAGCTGATGATCAAACCGAGCGATATGCCGACAAACTTGATTACACGTATAATATCCACTGTATATAGTTATTTTTTTAGAAATTGTAGCCCAGCCTGAAAATCACCGCCTGCGTCTTCGGCACCTGCTGGTAACTGAGAAAATCCCACAGCAGCTGCACCTTCGTCTTCTTAAACACCCGGCTCTTTATAGACACCGTCTTGCTCACGCCGATCAGACCGCTCCTTGTCCAATCATCCCACCTATGTAACTGCTGATAGGAAGCGAAAGGTCTGTTATAGTTATATTCGAATCCCCCTGTGGCCGAAAAGCTCCCTTTCAGCTTAATCTCCATAAACGACCTCAGCCCCATCCCCTGGCTGGAAAAAGCAATGTGCTGGATCCCATTGCCCCAGCCCAGCTTGTAGCTGACGCCCACACCTACCGTGCTGCGATCGCTGAGCTTATAGCCCACTGACAAGCCGAAGTCCGACACCGTCGGGAAATAGTAATTATTCCGCGTGGTCTGGAAATTCGTCCCATACTCCAGCCGACGCCAGAATGTCTTTGTCTTTTGCTCGTTAGGCTTAAAGTCTGGCATATCGATATCCCCGCTGCCGCCACCCAGCTTGCTCAGCTTGTCTTTGTACCCATCCAGCTGTGACTGAGCCGACTGCAAATTGGCCTGTAAAGCCGCCGCACCGCCCGGTCCGCCCGCCGACACCTGCTGCTGGATCAGCGCCGACACCTGGTCACGGGTCTGCAAGCCCCCCAGGCTGGCCGGATCGCCGTAATTAGAAGGCAAATTGAACAACCCGGCCAATGCAGAGTTTTGTTTCATGAAAGCATGGAACGCAGGCAGTTTATTCAGCAGAACCAACGCCTGCTTCGTTAACTTGTCCGGGTCATTAAGCATCTCCCTGTACTGTCTCACCTGCTGGGAATAATAATAGACATCCTGGTTCATCCCCTGAATATCCTTACCCAGCAATCCCGACAAATTGCTATGCTGCTGGATGTATTGGGCCATCTCCTGCTTCCGCTGCCGTACAAACGCCTTGATCTCGTTCGCATCCTGCATCTTCGCCTCCAATCCCTTCAGCTGCTTCAGCGCCCCGGCCGCCTGACCGCTCCCCATAAATTTCAGCATGCCCTGCAATGAGTCCGTATATGGTTGGTATTCCCCGGAAATATGCAGCTTAGCGCCACCCGTGTCACCCGTCAGTTGCTTTTCCAGCGCATCATACCGCTGGATAGATCCGGCAAACAACGCCTTCGCTGCCGCAGAATCTTTCCTGTACAATTTCTTATACATGCGCTGTTCACGCCGACGCATGCGTTCCACATATTTATTTGTCTGGTGAGTCAGCTGATCGTCCAGGCCGGCGATCTTGTGCTCTATTTTGCTGAAGAATCGGGAAGGAAAATTTGTTACAGCAGCAGCAGCCTTGTCAGGCTGGTCCTGCGCATAAGAGGAATAAGATATAAAGAAGAGCAGCAATAGGATTGCGCTCCGGAGTCCTTGCATGAGAAGCCGGTTTAAGGGTTGTGCGCAGGGCCTTGCCCATGCGTCTACGGTTGTTGCTACTAACTAATCAAAGTGGGTTGAGAAAATAGAAAAGATTCCAAGGATAAGGGAAATTACTTAAAGCGAAATAAAGGAAATATTGTTAATCGACGGTTAATTGCTTAAGATTTTTTTTCACAATTTTATGGGAGTATCGTTAATACCAAGTCTCGGGCGTGGGCGATTATAGTTTTCAGTTGCATCTTTTGAAGCAAGCAATCCATAGTCAAAACAGGCATCATTGTATTATAAGACTGCATGTTGTATATAGCGAAAAAAGAATAAGCGGTATAAATTTAATATCTAATCAGCATCAGCCATAAAACAGTTGTTGGTCAAGGCGGTGGGGTTGAGATGATAGAGATCGGCATTCCCACTATCCCCCCACCCTCACCGGCGGCTGCGCCTTCGGTATCACGATCTGGCTGCTCAGATACGGCAGCAACTGTCTTATCGTGGAAATATCCTTATTCGATGTATCCACAAATGTCCAGTTTTTCCCTCCATCTTCAGAAAGACAGATCAGCGTCGTGGTACTGATGATCTTCCCGTCCGGCGCATTCATCGCCGTATGCTGTTCCAGTGTACACTGCAATTCCTTGCCGCTGGTCACCACCTTTGATGCCGCCCCAAAGCTCACGCCGGTGACGACCACTCCCCCCGCCTTCATCTGGTTCATCACCGTTTTCAGCTGTGCGGCCAATTGATCCGGACCACCAGACATTTTCACGATCCCCGGGTAGGTATAGTGGACAAAGGTTTTATAGTCGCCTCGCATCAGGGCCTGGGCCATTTTGCCAGCTTGGTCTTTTACAGCCGGCGGCTGAATGGCGGTGACATGCAAAAAAGACAAAAGAAAAAGGAAAGTCAGATTCATGGTGTTTTATTTTAAAGATCGTATAATCTACAATGTCGCGTTTTTTCGGAACTTACCTTCACCATCTGCTCAATAGTTCCCGCCAACCAATAAATCGCGGGATCAGAAACCATTCGATGTGTTAGATTGGCTGTATGGCAGTCATCACGTACAGAAGGACCCATTTTACAACACCTGAAAAGATCTCCGAAGCAGCTTTCTACCATTACAAGAAGCAATTGCAGCAGGATCCCGAACCTCCGTTGGTAAGCGAAGCGCAACGGCTCACCATTTATTTCAGACGCAGACTTATCACCTTGTCCTGGATGACACCATTGTGCCTGCTGCTCATCGCAACGTACCTCTTGTTATTTCCCGACCCGGCCACCGAACCCGATCCTAAACGCATCACACTGTTCGTCGTTGCCCTCATCACCGGCGTGATGACATCAGGTCTCCTTCTCCTGCTCCTGCTCGAAGGCCCGTCTTATGCCACTTATCTCAAGGACAGAGCCGCCTATTTCCATAAGATGAAGGTCGATATAATACAAAGCTCCGATTATACCAGCTTTTGCAATTGCTTTTATTCGCCGGGCAAGAAACCACAGTCTGTACCAACCACCAAACCCCGACGCTCTTTAGACCTCGCGCTAACAAACGGCTTCCATTTCCTGGATAAATACTGGTGGATCTTTTTTTTATTGGCAGCCACCATCTTCTTCGCAATAAAACGATTCGCCTGATCTCGCTTTTCTACCGCAAAATGAATGTTTTTACTAATATCGTTGACTTATAGTTGTACCCTATTAGTATTCTAATGACATCTATTAATCGTGTGATTTCCGCATGATCCTGCGGGGTCCTAATTTTAGGTAAATTAAAAGTCATGAAAACAGCACACGCACTATTACTCCTGGGATCAATTTTCGCAGGCAGTGTTTCGGGACAATCGGGCAAAGATGAAAAGCCAACGATCATTTTTGTGCATGGCATATGGGCCGACGGCTCATGCTTTACCCACCAGATAGAAGACCTGCAGGCAAAAGGTTATCACGTAATGTCTGTTCAAAACGGGGTAACCGGTCTGGCGGATGATGTAGCCGAGACTAAAAAGGTCATCGATCTGGTGAAAGGTAAGGTAATACTTGTCGGTCATTCCTGGGGAGGCATGGTGATCACACAGGCGGGCAACGATCCCAAAGTGGTTGGTCTCGTCTACCTGGCCGCCTATGGTCCCGACAACGGGGAATCAGTGCTGGCCGTATCGGCAAACGCGCCCCAGACCGAACTGACCAAGTACCTCATACCGTCGGAGGGAACTGTTTTCATTTCAGAAGAGGGTGTAAAAAAGGTGTTCGCGGACGACCAGAGCCCCCAAAAGCAGGCACTGTTATACGCAACGCAGGTACCAGCCGCACACACCGTATTTGAGGATAAAGGCGGCGAGCCTGCATGGAAGACCAAACCCAGTTGGTACATAGTAGCGAAGAATGATAAGACGATCCATCCTGACCTGGAGCGTTTTATGGCCAAAAGGATGAATGCCAGGACCGTCGAGATCCCTTCCTCTCATGTCATGATGCTGTCGCATCCGGCGGAAGTACTTAAAGTCATCGAAGAAGCGGCTGGCTATAAGTACTAATACTTCGAAATCTCACTCAATTGACGAAGGGACAGATGAAATTTCATCTAAAGTCCCGGACCCGGATCGGCTATTTACCTTATTATTAATCAGATATATTCAGGCATACCATTTGTCCGGGATTGATCAGTATGAAAAATCCCATGTGCAATATCATTGGCTCAAGCGAGCCGATGCAAAAAGTGTACGAGTTGATGTCACTGGTGGCTCCCTCCAATGCCACCGTGCTGATCGCCGGGGAAACGGGTACGGGGAAAGAACTGATCGCCAGGAGCATCCATGAAGCATCGGCGCGAAGAGAGAAGATGATGGTCAAGGTCAACTGCGCGGCCCTTCCTTCCAATCTCATCGAGTCGGAGCTTTTCGGATATGAGCGGGGGGCTTTTACGGGGGCTTTAGAACGAAGAGCAGGCAAATTCGAGCTCGCCGATAAAGGCATCATCTTTTTGGATGAGATCGGCGAGCTTCCCCCCGACCTACAGGTAAAGCTGTTACGGGTGATCCAGGAACGGGAATTCGAAAGACTGGGCGGAAGGATCACGATCAAGGTGGATGTCCGGATCATTGCCGCCACCAACCGCGATCTTTTATCGGAAGTAAATGCCGGGAGGTTTCGACCGGACCTGTTTCACCGGCTGAATGTTTTTCCTATATCATTGCCGTCTCTTCGCGAACGGCGGGAAGACATCCCGCAGCTGGCGCATTATTTCCTGGCCCGATATAACAAGAACCATTCATGCAATATTACCGGCATTTCGGCCAGCACGATGCTGGAGCTTATCAATTATGACTGGCCCGGGAACGTGCGTGAACTGGAGAATATGATCGAGCGCAGTGTGCTTCTATCGGGTGGCGGAGTTTTAAACAAGGTATACCTGCCCGATCGAAAGGAGCCGGCAGCGACAACGCTTGCAGAAGTTGAGAAGCAGCACATCCTTGAGATCATTCGCAGGTGCCGCGGCAAAATAGCAGGGAAAGGCGGCGCCGCGGAGCTGTTGGACATTCCAGCTTCGACGCTACACTCTAAAATGAAAAAACTGGGTATCTCCAGAAGCTTAAACATTGAATAGATTGCACCCGGTAAGGTCATCGGACCTCCGACGGTGCCAGCCTCTTGTCAAAATCTCCTGCAACTGCCGGATCCCGGCCTCATACCGGTTCCTTTTGCGCTTGCAGAAATGAAGCATATTTTCGACATAAGGCTCACCTTCCCACACCAGGCGGATTGTCCCGAGCTGCAATTCCGTCCGGCAAGAGATATCCGGCATGATGGCAAAACCTTTGCCGTTGCCGATACAACAAAGGATCGCGCCGAAGTGGGGCAAGATGTAATTGGGGCGGAAATCAGGGGGGCAATCGAAATTTGTCAGCCAGAAATTTTTCAGATATCCTATGTCCGTAGCTGTCGTATACCAATTTTGCTTTTTCAGGCATCCGCGAATGGCTGCGCGCTGGCCGACGGCTATCAGCTGATCCAATTCCTCCGTATCGGTGCGAGCACCGCAGACCAGGATGAGCCGCTGTTTCGCGAATGAAGTGTACTCGAGATTGGGCTGTGGCACTACCTGGGATGTCAGCACCAGGTCGAGCGTTCCGGCGTCCAGATCATGCAATAGCTCGCGCCCTTCGCCAAATCTTACGGTAAGATTGAAAGGCAGCTGTGCAATGTGTTCGGTGATACTATGCTCGAAAACCTCAAAACCCAATCCAAGGACAAGGGTAGGCCTGACCTCGACGGAATTCCGGCAAAATTCGTTCTCCGCCTCGACGAGCGTGTTGATGGAATCGACGATATAATTATACAAGATGCTTGCCTGCTCCGTGGCTATCATTTTTCTTGTGCCCCTTTCAAACAAGCGATGGCCGATGTACTCTTCGAGCGAACTCAAGTGAAGGCTGGCGCCGGGCTGGGACATGAATAACTTATTTGCCGCATTGGACAGGTTGCCAGTCTCGTAAATTGCCTTGAATGTTCTAAACCATTCCAGATTCAACATATAGCTGTTATTAATGACGTCTCATAATCCTATTTTCGTGCCAACAGGTAAGGAATTTACAGTCAATTACTTGGGCATCAAGCAGCCTGGAGAACGCCGTTGAATACCGCTGATTTGCGAAATCCTGTAATTGAAAATCGATAATCGTAACTTCACAAGCATCAAAAGAGAACATGCCGTCGCCAAAATCAATATTCACCGGTCTGCTCCTGACGACAAGCATTTTGTCTGCCCGTGGTCAATTTACCGACTCTTCCTTTAACCTCCCATCCTTTCCTGATTCTGTTCCGATGACCGAGATCGTTCGCCAGACGGAGGCGCTTCCGGGCAGCATCCCAAAAGCCCGGCAGTTGCTGGCGGTGGCGCAAATCTATATGGATGAGGGCCGGGGCAGGAATCTGGACACCAGCCTGCGGTATGTCCAGGAAGCCTTTGCTCTTAGCAGTGCGATGCGCGACGCTGCCGGCATCCATGAAGCGCTTGCCCGGCGATGCTTACTTTATGTATTAAAGGGACAGATCCCGTCTGCCGAGGCATTATTGCCAATGGCCGAAGGTGTTGAGCGGGTCCGGCTGCTGCTGACCATCGCGGACGGGATCCTATCCGGCAAGCCCCCCGAGATCAGCGGTATTGAAAAGGCGTCGCCATATCTCGCCAGTGCGATGCGGCTTACCGATGCCCTGGGAAGCACCCGATGGCGGCATACATATCTGATGGAGCAGGCTAAGTATCTTTTTCAACTTGGCGACGCAGAAAAGGGCAGGAACACCCTACTAGCCATCATCAAAGGCTGTGATAGCCTTGGAGACAAAAAAGGCGCAGGGCATTACTGGCTCGAGATGGATTCCTGTATGCCTTATAACAACATGGCGAAAGCGTATCATTTTTTCGCGTGCCGCGAGGCAATCCGCGCCTATACAGCGGCCGGGGATCATCTCGGCGCCCTTTATGCGCTCCGCAGCCTTGCGAACAGGCACCGGTATGTCGGCGAGCACGATTCGGCCGAAAAAGAGTTCCTGCTGTTCCTGCGGGAATCCGAAAAATTGGGCATTCAACCATCGGCTTACACTAATTTCCGGGTCGGCCTTGTCTACGCGGAGGGAGGCAATCCCGCCAGGGGGCTGGACTATATGTTCCGGGCACTTCAGGGCGTGGGCCGGAACAATGATCTAAAAAAGAGAATTCATTTAGCGATGGCCGTTATTTATCAATTGACGGGTATTTATACCGAAGAATTGAATTATGGGCAGCTGCTGGTGGAGGAAGGGATCCGGTTCCGGGACCCGGAGCGGCACTATTATACGTGCTTTGTCGTCGAAGGCCTCATCAAGGAAGGCGATCCGGGCAAGGCATTGGCCTATTTGCAGCAATTCAACGCAGTGAATCCGGCGGTTTCTCTTGCCCAGAAGGGCGCTATTGCCTATAATTACGGCCTTATTTATGATGCGCTTGGCGACTATCCGAAAGCCGCGTCCTGGTTCCAAAGGCTGGCCGACATCGATACGGCGGCCGAGCATGAAAGAAACTCGACGATCTATGGCAGGTTTGGGGTGGATCCCTTCCTGGTGCATATTTATACGGGCCGGTTCTACGTGCGTTGGGGCCAGTACCAGCGGGCCAGACCTTTTTTGGAGCGGGCTTTGCTTACTCCCCTGCCCTACAAAGGTTTTACCGACGGAGGTGAGCTCCAGCTGCTGTTGTATAAAACGGACTCCGCCACCGGCGCCCTGCGATCCGCCATCGATCACTATCTGCTTTATGCCGCGATCAAGGACTCCCTGCTGAATGCCCAGAAGGTTCGGCAATTGCAGACCTTACAGGTACAGTATCAAACCAAAGAAAGGGAACAATCCATCCAGCTGCTGAAAAGCCAGAGCGAACGTCAACGCGCCCTTTTTGATAAGGCATTTCTTGCCCGCAACATCGGATTTGGGGGGATCGTCGTACTGCTGGCAGTGACTACCTGGGTATATTACGCCTACCGTGCCAAACGCCGGAATGTCCAACGGCTCCTTGAACAACAAACCGAGATTAACGATAAGAACCTGACGCTGGAAAGGCTGCTAGAGGAAAAGAACGAATTGCTGACGGAAAAAAACCTTTTGCTGCAGGAGGTGCATCACCGGGTAAAGAATAACCTGCACACCGTTTTGAGCCTTTTGGAATCGCAAGCAGCCTATCTCAATGATCCGGCAGCACGCAGCGCCCTGCTCGACAGTCAGAACCGGATACAAACCATCTCGCTCCTACATCAAAAACTTTACTGGTCCACTAACGTCACGACCCTTGAAATGGCCCCCTATATCGCTGAATTGTGCGCTTTTCTCGACGGTTCGCTGGGGGCGCGGGAGCGGCAGATCCTGATAACCCATTCCCTCGATCCGGTGGAACTGGATATATCGGTGGGCCTGCCAATAGGGCTGCTCCTGAACGAAGCTATAACCAACGCGATCAAACATGCCTTTCCCGACAACACCGATGGCAGCGCAGTAAGGACCGGGCATGTCGAAGTCACCATGCGAAAACTGCCGAATGGGTCGTTATCACTTCAAATTGCGGACGATGGGATTGGAATGCCAACCGTCCCGGCAAGCCGGGAACAATCCCTTGGATTAACGCTCATGAAAAGCATTGGCCAAAAATTAGCGGGTAGTTTCACCATCCATAGCAGCACCAAAGGGGTTTTGGTCGCCGTCGAATTCGCGCCTGCACCTATCTACGCCGATGCAGTCCCCTCTTTATCCTAGATATTTTTTCAATTCTGCGGCGGCCTGCAACAGACAGCTTTTGGTTTGGGGGAGCTCCGACAGGTCATTGAAAAGAGCAAAGTCGTGGATCATGCCATTGTAGACAACTGTTGTCGTGTCGACACCCGCGTCATCGAGCGCCCGGCCAAAGGCCTCTCCTTCGTCGCGTAAAATGTCATTCTCCGCAACCTGGATCAACGTCGGTGGAAGCCCCTTGAGCTGTTGAGGGGTCGCCAGCAAAGGAGAAGCATAGATCTCCTTACGCTGCGCCTCATCCATCGTATACTGGTCCCACATCCATTTCATCCTTGTCGCGGTAAGGATCTGCTGGCGATGGTATCTCCCCCAGGATCCGGTGTTGCATTCGGCATTCATCGCCGGCCCCATAAGGATCTGCACCTTGAATTCGGGCCCACCGTCCGCCTTCGCCATAAGCGAAACAGCTGCCGACATCGTTGCGCCGACATCGTTGCCTACTATTCCCATCTTATTAACATTCACCCGGATCTCTTCTCCATGTTCCAATAGCCATTTGGCGGCAGTATGAATTTCATGCAACGCCTGCGGATATTTTGCTTCGGGGGAAGGAGTATAACTGACTATAACTCCCGCAAAGCCGGTAAGAAGGACGAGGTCGCGGACCAACCTTTTATGTGTCGGGTAGTCTCCTGTGACCCAACCGCCACCGTAGATGAACAGGAAAACAGGCAGTGATCCGGAGGCACCGGCGGGTTTTACAATATTCAACAAGATGTCCAGACCATCCAGGCTAATGGATCTTTGTGTCTCGATGATGCCGGAAAAATCCACTGCAAGCGGGTCTTGCGCCGCAGTAAAGGCCTTACGAACCTCCTCGACGGACAAGCTTTCTGTAAATGTCCCCCGCTGGCTCATCAGTTCCAGAAATTCCTTTACAGACCTTGAAAGATTCATGACTAGCGATAACTTTTTTCAATTTTAATACCCAATTTTTTGATCCGGGAGATGAGTGTGCTGTAAGGTATTTTCAGCATCTCCGCCGCCCCGCCCGGGCCATAAATCTTACCTTTACAAAGGTGTAATACCGCTTTGATATGGTCGATCTCCATTTCCCTGATCGTCTTTACACCAGGCGTTGTCGCAGGCTGCGTTGCAATGGCAGTGACATTGGGTAATGTGAATTCCTTAATGGTATCGCCAGGCGTCAATAGCACAGTTCTTTCCACCAGGTATTGCAGCTCTCTGATGTTGCCGGGCCAGGGATAGGATAAAAGACTATCCATGGCTTCCCTGGAAACTGTTTTGACACCCAGATTATTATGTTTGCAAAATCGCTCTATAAAATATCCGGTAAGTGCCGGGATATCCATCGTTCTATCTCTTAGCGGCGGCATGCGGATCGGGAAAACATTGAGCCTGTAATAGAGATCCATTCGAAACCGACCCTCCATGACTTCTTTTTCCAGGTCGAGGTTTGTCGCGGCAATAATGCGGATGTCCACTTTGATACTACCTTTTCCGCCGATGCGATCGATTTCCTTTTCCTGCAAAACCCGGAGCAGCTTAACCTGGAGATCGATCGGCATGTCGCCTATTTCGTCCAGGAAAACGGTGCCTTTGTTGGCCCGTTCGAATTTCCCGATCCTTTGGTCATATGCACCTGTAAACGCTGCTTTTTCATGACCGAATAATTCGCTTTCGATAAGACTTGCCGGCAGAGCGGCGCAATTGACCTTTATGAGCGGCTTCGACTTCCTGGAAGAAGCAGCATGAATATTTTCGGCGATCCCTTCTTTTCCCGTACCGCTTTCTCCCAGGATCAATACGGAGGTATCTGTAGGGGCAACGACCTTAACGAGGTGGAAGATCTTCTGCAGTTCGGGCGAGTTTCCGATGATCCCAGGGAACGTGGACGGCTTTTCAAAAGTGGCCAGGAAGGTCTCCCGGTCGCGTATCGTTTGCTTTTGCTCATGGAGATAATTAGCGATCTCTAGCGCGATAAGAATATCTTTCTTTCGGAAAGGCTTGACAAGAAAGCCATACGGTCCCGTAACCTTGGCCAATTCCAGCGTGTCTTTATTGGAGTTGGCCGATAAATAGATAAAAGCAATATTTCTGTCCTTCAACACCCGTGCAAGATCTATTCCTGTCCTGGGACCGACCAGAAAAATATCGAGTAAAACAAGATCGGGGATTTCTTTGTCAAGGCTTGCAATGGCCCGCTCATAGGAGTCTACCAATCCTGTGACCACATATCCTGCGTTCTCCATAATAATACGGAGATTATTCGCTTCTACGATCCCATCCTCCACAATGAGTATCTTTTTCTTCATGCTGTGCCTCCATAAGGCAAAATACTGAATATTAGCACAATAAAATCGGACTTTATAAAAACGCCCCTTCCATGGAAGAGGCTTTTTTATTACTTTTCAGCACTTTCCACCGCTGTGGCGGCTTTGCGGATCACATCTAATACAAACTCCGGTTTCGACAGCATGGGAACATGGCTGGTGGCCACTTCGAACGTACTGGCGCCCATTTTCTTCGCACCATCGCGTTGCAATTGCGGGTGAACTGTTTTGTCATTGGTGGCTACGATATACCAGCTTGGTTTCGTTTTCCAGGCCGTTCCATGCGCCGTCGTGTTAAACAGATTCACATTGGGTGCAAAATGAGTCGCCCAAACGAGCCTCTGCTCTTCCGCCGAAAGGTCGCCTGCAAAAAATTGAGTACCGGAGTGTTTCATCCAGGCGCGCCCATCTGCCACCTCGACGTTAGCAAAGATGTCAGTCTTAGGATACTTGTCCTGCTGACTCTGCGATGTCTCATCAGCGTCCGGCCATAGAGCGGCGATATAAACAAGTCCTGCGACGCGGTCGTCCGCACCTGCGGCCGTGATCACGCTTCCCCCATAAGAGTGCCCCACGAGGATCGCCGGGCTGCTGACTCTGCCCAGCGAGCCTTTTACAATATCTACGTCTTCAGCAACGGTCTGTAGTGTATATTGGCATGCAATAACTTCATACCCTTCTTCCTGAAGGGTAGGGATTAATTTGTTCCAACAAGAGCCATCTGCCCAAATCCCATGACAGAATACGATGCTCGGTTTTTTCTTTCCGCTTTCCATATTTTGTGTTTTTGTTATGGAACAAAGATGGAGAAGCGCCGGCAAGTGATAAAATAGCTTGAATTATAGCTCTCAAAAGAATTATGATGGCTATATCTTTCGGTGAGCTGATAATCAGGCCCGATTTTAGGGTGTTTTAACGGTGGTGGATATAGATGGGATTACAGCTTTGTTCAGGTGGATCGCAAAAATGCGGACATTGTCCGTCCCGGCCCCCACCAAAAAGCTGACACGACCACCTTTGCGGGACACGGGAACCGCCCTGGCATGCGCACCAATTTCATCGACGGCCAATACCTTTTGATCCGGGCTTAACGGCGGCAGCTCGAACCGGGGCGCCGTATACCCGTCCAGTAAAAACAAATAGATCGTGCTATCCCTGAAAGCAAATCCATATTGCCCGTCTACAGGATCCCAGGGCCCACCGTATGTTCCATATATCGCTTCAGCCCTTGGTTTTATCCAATTCCCTACCGATTCCAACAGAGAAACTACAGGCCTGCTGATCCGCCCATGCCGATCAGGCCCAACATTTAACAACAACGACATATTCCTGATGACCACATCCGCAAGCATACGCTTCAGGTGCGCAGGACTAATGATCTGCGCGCTATCTTCCATCGCCCGGGTATATCCCCACGCGCCACCAACCGTCATCTCCTTTATATAGATATCGCTGCTACGTACCGGTCCCGTGACAGGGAAACTACCTTCTTCATCTTTATAATCCCCCTTCCAGCCAGAACGGGGATTAACCAGCACATCCGGTTGGAATTTCCTTACAATACCCATCAATCCCAATGCCTTGCCTGAACTGTCCGTTTCATTGAAACAGGGGTTCGGCGCCCACTGGTTGTCCGGGTCCCGAAATTTACCCGGCTCCCAGAAATAAGCCGCATCGGCGTCAGATCCCTGCTGCCCCAGCCATCCCCCATCCCAGTAGATCAAGTCGATCTTGCCGTATTTTGTCATCAGTTCCTTTACCTGGCAGTACAGCTCCTCCTTCATTAACCGGGCATTCTCCGGGTGAGCACTGTCGGTGACATAGCCCCACCTGTTGGGCTTTGCGCCGGCGCCGCCGACGTCATAATAGCCAGGGTATCTCCAATTGATCAGGGTCTTATACAGACCAACCTTAAGCCCGGCTTTCCGGCATGCCGCGGTGTACTCAGCTACAAAGTCACGATTATGGGTTTGTTTGCTGTTAAAGGCGTTCATATACCTGCTCTCAAAAAGTCCATATCCGTCATGATGCATTGTCGTCAGACACATGTACCGCATTCCAGCGTCCCTGGCCAGATTCGCCCACGCGTCAGGCTCGAACTGGTCGGCCTGGAAATACTGGTCTCCCGAGGCAGCATATGCGAAGCGGCGATACGCCTCAGGCGTAATCCCCGCATTTTCCATATACCATTCCCCTCTTGCCGGGCCGGCGTACAGTCCCCAGTGGATGAACATACCAAAACGAGCATCCAGCAGCCAATTCACTAAACCGTTGGGCTGTTGAGCGATCCCCTGATCCATAACAGGAACCCTTGGCGCAAGCTGCGACAGCGAAGCACCCCCAGCGTCCCGATAAGAACCCAGGTCCACGAGCTCCAGGTCATCGGCCCATGCGACATTTTCCGCCGCATTGCGGGGATGATATACAACCAGCCGGATACCGCTCGCTGCTGCGCTTACACTGAAATCGCGCACAACCTTTACCCAATCCGACAAGGACGAAGAAAGACTCACATCCTGGCTACCCAGACCTTCCGTATTTATTTGAATAGCATCCGAGCCGCTGGCCGTTCTTACCCAGCCGGACAGCCGATAGCGGTGCCCGGATAGCAATTTTATGGGCAGACCCGCCTTCTCTCCGGAACCTACTTGAAGACTCTTGGCGCCACTATGGAACACCTGATCGGAAACCCGGATATTGCCCCCTGTAGAGGTCCATGATACGGGAGCGCCGTTCTCAAAGCCTTCCTGTAAAACCGGCCGGCCGCCTTGTCCGGACACCCATTGACTGCACAACAGCAACCCCCAGCATATATATAGCATTCGCATGCGCCAAAGATATCCATCCACGGATAAAAAACCGATTTTTTATAGGATGAACCCGACTTGCAGGAGTGTCAACCCGAAATCTTGTACCCTCGCAGGTTCCTTTCATTTCGGATTGACTATTAATGGTTTAAACTTAAAAATAAACCTTAAATCTTCCATCTCCTGGTTCGATAATTCTCATCAACTTATTACTATCTTTAATTTCTTTTCTCAATTCCAAACTTGTTATATGGACGAACAATTGCAAACCATTAGTGACGAACAAAAAGAAACCTGGAACAAGGTGGCCTATAGCTGGAAGAAATGGGATGAATTTACAATGAACTTTTTAAGGCCAATGGGCGATGCGATTATAAAAGCGCTGGATATAAAAACGAATGATGTAACGTTGGATATTGCATCGGGCACGGGCGAACCTGCATTTTCAATTGCAGCGATAGCAGAAGGAGGCAAAGTACATGCAACCGATCTGTCTGAAGAAATGCTTGCCATTGCGCGGGCTTATGCACAAGAACGGAATATAAACAATATAGAATTTAAAGTGGCAGATGTGTCCAACCTCCCTTTCAGTGACAATTTTTTTGATAAAATAAGTTGCCGGATGGGTTTTATGTTTTTTCCTGATATGCAATTGGCTGCAAAAGAAATATTTCGTGTTTGTAAAAATGGCGGCAAAATGGCGGTCAGTGTCTGGGCTGGGGCGGAAAATAATGACTGGTCTACCACAATAATGAAAGTTTTATCAAAACATATTGAAATTCCACAGCCGCCTGCAAATGCACCAGGCATGTTTCGGTGTGCAGCACCCGGTTTAATGAAACAATTGTTTGAGAATGCCGGTTTTAAAAATGTAAATGAAGAAACTATTTCAAGCACTGTAGATTTTGGAACAGCAGAAAATTATTGGCTGAACAGAACGGAAATGTCTGAGCCAGTGGTAAATTTATTAAGTAAGGCAAGTGAAGAAACACGTAAAAAAATAAAGGCTGATTTGCTTGCAGATTGCAATGGCAGGCTAACTTACGGAAGGCTTATTATGAATTGTTCTTCCCTGATTATATCGGCTGAAAAATAATTATCAGAAGGATTTTTTTCTGCTTCAATGATGCCAGGGACAGGACATTATGATCCCGAAGTAAACTTAAAACTCCAATCTCATCCCAAACGTGGGGAAGACTGCAAGTCCCAGAGAATAGGTCCTGCCGGTGATCGGCTGAAAGATGGCAGAGCTTTCATTGAATTGGTTCAGCACATCCACGACGTCGAAAAAGGCCGTATACTGAATTTTCCCGCTGTTGAATTTATAATCCGCCCGCAGGTCCAGGCTTACAAAGTCGGCCAGGCGCTGTCCGTTCTTCTTAACTATTTCCTGTGAATACCTTATATAGGCGGGGTTGTTAAAAACATCTTTGTGGACGATGTACATGTCGGTGGGCCTGCCAGTGGCATACCTGAACTTGCCGGAGAAGATCCATTTCCTGTTATGCTCATAGCTTCCCAGCACACTGACCACATGTGGTAAGTTGAATATATAATCATACTCCCCCAGCCCGTCATGATCGTCTCTTTTCGACCGCATAAAAGAATAGCTGAGCTGGCCATGGATTTTTTTTGACAGCCGTTTGATCAGGCTGGCGTCAAAGCCATAAGCGTCCCCGGTCCCACCATTATTTAAATAAGGTCTGCCGCTTGCCGGCTGAACCGCCAGGTCATTTAGTTTCTTATACCAGCCTTCTGCTGTAAATTTCAGATCGGGGGTAAAATAAATTTTATACCCAAGGATATACTGGTATACCCGTTCACTCAGCAGCCGGTGCCCCAAGGGCTGGGAGGCTATATCCGCATAGGAGGGATCCTGGTAATAGATGCCGGCTGCAAAATTGATGCTTTGTCTCTCATCGACCCTTATGCTGCCGCTGAGACGGGGAGACACGGTGTTTTTTTTGGTGAATCCTGTATAATCATACCGCACGCCCGGGTTGAGCGTCAACCGATCGAACAGTGTGACCGACAGGTCGAGGTAGCCGGAAGCATTATAGGCATGATCCTTTACGGACGCATAGAAATCGGCCGGATCGAGAACAAGGTACCAGGCAGCCGGATCGGGCCTGTAGTCATTGGTGGTGAAAGTATACAGTGTATCGGTGTGCTTCAGTTTCCGGGAATAGTCGATGTCGACCCTTGCCAGGTCCATTCCGGCTGTAGCGGTGGCGTTCCTGCTGAACCTGGTAGTGAAAATGCTGCGGTACCCCGTTTCAAACTGTTTGTTCTTAATACGTCGCAGGTCCGTCTCGTACGGAATCGCACCTGTTTTTATAATATTTCCCGCGGTGTCGACGGTGGGCGTGGAATTGCCCAGATGGTTATCCACGTCGAGGAAGCGGTAATACAAAATATTCTTCCAATAGCTGCTGCGGCCGGTGAGTGTCCTCAGGTGAAGCCCGGCCAGGCCTTTGGTCACCACGGACTTACCGACAAAGCTCGAATTATTGTCATCATTGAGGTTCTTACTGTCCAGGACATTGTCTACGTCTCTCGTATATTTCTCCGGATTGTACATGGCAATGAACATCATCTTGTTCTTTGCATTGATCTCCGTACTGGTCTTGATCATATAATCCCCATACGAAGGAAAACCTGCCCTGGTCAGTCCAACCATCTTTTCCAGCAGCCTGAAATCCTGGTATCTTGCGGACGCAAATACGCTCGTTTTCTTGTCTACTCCCGATGGCCCGTCATAAATAAGGGTAAAACCAAGCAAGTCAAACTGTCCGCTGTAAAAGGGGTTGGTGCGATTGCCCTCTTTGATCCCCAATCCCAGGTAAGAGGAATTTTTTCTTCCATACTGGGCGGCAAAACCACCTCCCTGGAAGGTTGCATTGTCGATCACCCGGGGCGCAAAGATGCTGAACCGGCCTCCGTTCGGGTCATTAAAGCCTGAATTGAACCCTTCGATCTCCAGGTGCGACACCTGGAATACAGGAATATCGTCCACCATATAAACATTATCGCTTGTCCCCTGACCACGAACGGCAATGGCAGAATATTGACCGCCACTGCTAACGACCCCTGGCAGGATACCGATCGCCCTGAAGATATCTCCCTGTGCTCCCGGGCTTTTAAATATCTCTTCCCGCGAAAAAGAAAAGGCAGACACCGGGGTGGAAAGATTATTTTCTCCCCTGAACGCCCGCACGGATACTGCACCCAATTGCCTGGCATCCTGCAATAGTTCGGTTTCCAGGTAGGATGTTTTGCCATTCACAACACCGACGTCATTTAAAATTCTCTCCTGGAAGCCAATATTTGTAATGATAAGCGTATAGCTTCCCGCTGGAACATTCGACAATATGAACGTGCCGGAAGTATCCGTGGAGCCGGAGAATGGATGGTCCTTTATCGTCACTGTTGCGCCTGTCAGCGGCCGCTTGGTCGCCTGCTCAATGATCTTTCCTTTAAGCGTTCCTGTTTCCTGCGCCAGGACGGAAATGGAGATAAACAATAAACAGATGAGAGAAAATCGTTTCATGTGCATGTATTTGCTGTACATGAGACAAGGGAAGGAGTTTGTTTGTGACAGGCAGTTATCAAGGTTGAGAAAAATTCCTAAATATTTTTCTCAGCGTATGTCCAATTCTGGTCTGCTCAGGCATTATTAGGGTATCTGTGAAACATTAAATAAAACTACAATGAAACAAAGGATCAATGTTGTTGAAAAAGGGATGCCTGCGATGAAGGCGCTGTATGGTTTGGGCATTTATCTTTCCAAGTCGCCCGTGGAGCGAAAACTTTTAGAATTAATTTACTACCGGGTGTCCCAGATCAATGGATGTGCCTATTGCCTGGACATGCACACCAAAGATCTGCGCGAATCCGGAGAAACCGAGCAACGCCTGTATGTTTTACCGGCCTGGCGTGAGGCCCCGTTCTACTCCGACCGGGAGCGCGCGGCCCTGGCCTGGGCCGAAGCGGTTACAAAACCAGAAGGTCGATGCGTGCCGGACGACATCTATGAAGCTGCGCTCGAACAATTCGACGAAGCGGAATTGATCGATCTTACCCTGGCTGTCATCGCCATTAATAGTTACAATCGCGTAAACCTCGCTTTTCCGAATGTGGCGGCTGTCGGCACGTACCGCCCCGGTGTGCATGCGGTACAATAACTTTTAATCCCGCCCGGAGATGAACCGGGCGGGATTGTATTTTATTCCTCTCTTTTTAAAACAATGGTTATTTTATTGCCCTTGCCAGCGGATGTATCGATGGCAAGCGTGCCATTGAGCCTGCCCAGGATCTCAATAACAATTTTATATCCCCAGCCATGTCCCGAATCCGCCGGGTTATACGTTTTTTCAACAATACTCTTTACCAGCCCCTGATCCATGTTCTGGCCCGCATCAGTTATCATAATATGGGTAGCCAGCGTATTCTGTGAAGCCTCTATTTTTATTTCACCACCTTCGGTATATTTGTTGGCATTGTCTACCAGGTTTCTTATCATCACGCTCAACAGGCCGGCATCCGTATCAAGTATAATGTCCTCCGGGACCAGATTTACAAATATATTTTCCTGCAGCCGGGCGCCCACTCCATACAAAGTGAAAATATCGTCAATCATTTCTTTCAACACGACGCTTTGCCGGCGGACGACAAAGCCTTTTTTCTGCATATTTATAAACACAAAAAAGCCTTGCGTAAAATCATATACATCGTTGGTCGCATTCCGGAATTGAAGCAATAAATCGGATAATTTCTTATTAATCTCCGTTTTATGATCGTCATACATATGTTTGGAGAGCATTTGCAGAAACCTGAGCGGCGAACGCAGATCATGCAGGATGACAGATACCATCAGCTCTTTTACCCTGTTGCTTTCAGACAGCTCAACCGTCCTCTCTTCTACTTTTCGTTCCAGTAATTCAGCCTTTTTTACCTGCAGATTATACCGCACCCGGAAGAAAAACCAGCATACACCAACCCCCAGTCCTGCTAAAAGGCACCTGAACCAGAAGGTCTCATACCAATAAGGCAGTATGGTCAATTGGGCGGTGCGATAGGTGTAATGCGCGTAGCGATCCAGTTTTCTTACCACAAGCGTATAATCGCCTTTGCCCAGTCTTGTCAATATCAGCCGGCCGTTTTCGGCCAGGGGATACCATTGTCCACTGATCTCTTTAATGGAATATTCTAACTGAAGGTTATTTTTACTACCAAAAAAGGGTGAGCAAATGTCAAAAATAAGCCGGTTGGAATCCTGAATTTCCACCAATTTGTCACGTAACGGTATTTTTTTATCATCGGCCATCACTCTATCGATGAATATGGGCTTATCGGGCAGTACTATATGCAAGCTATCAGGATCAAACCCTACCAATCCGTCCAGCGAAGGGAAAAAGAAATGGCCGTCTCCGGTGACAATCCCGCAGGGAGTGCAACGGCCATTAAACTCATTGGTGCTGAAGCCCCAGGTTTTATCGATATAGTAGTAATATACCTGCCCGGTGTTCCCGGCGGCGTAATTGTCGAGCTCATGTTTGGTAACCCTGAATAACCCTCTGTTGGTCGTAATCCAGAAAAAACCTTTCCTGTCTTCCTTGATGCAGTGCACTATAGAGAGGCTTTTTTGCGCATCCATGGGCATCCGCACAAAACGGCCGTTATAATACTTATAATACCCCTGCCCATACGTACCCATCCAGATAGTGCTGTCGCCTGCTATAAAGACAACCGCCACCGAGGAATTAGCCGTCGAAGGCAGACTTTGCAGCAAATGAAGCGACAAGTTGTAACTAAACAACCCCTTTGAGGTCCCGACCCAGATGATATCCTTACCGATTTCGCAAATAGTCTGGATCTCCGCCCCCTGCAGCAAAGAGGGATTGTTGAATAAAACGGTATCTCCTCTCCCATTGCCCCGCTCCAGGTATAGCTGGTGGAGCGTGCTGTATAACACTTCCTTGTTTACCCGCTCGATAATACTGGTGAGCGATCCCTCAATATGTCTCATGCTGGCCACGGTGTGAAGGCCGGTGTCGGCCCTTTTTAAGAAACCGTTCTCGGAATACCAAATGAAACCGTCTGACGCCTTCAGCCACGCCTGCTTATCGGGATTACTTGCCGCCACAAACGGCCGGTGGCCCTTGCCTGTCCGGCTCAGAAGGCCCGTGCTGGTCAGTATTCCGTCAGGGACCTCAATCTGTGCAAACTGACTATTGGCCATAAACCGCGGGCTGTCAAAATATAGCCGTTCAAACTGGTGCATTTTCAATACATACAAGCCGCTTGTTATGGTACCTATGAATAAAGCCTGCATATTTTCATCATATACCATGCATTTGATATCCTTGATCGGGGCTCCCGCTGCCAGTATCACGTCCTCCAGCACGTTGCCTGCCAACCTTATCAGCCTGATGGTATCATGACATACCATCAGCGTATGGCTGTCGTCCCTTCTTATTTTTAATGAAGCCTGCACCGGGTCCGGGTCTACGGCCGCGGCTTCCCTGAACAGCCAGTGCAGCCCCGCGCCGGCGGTTATATTTTTTTGCAGTATGCCTTCTTTATAGGCATACAGGCGATACAAGCTGTCTATATAAATGAAAATATCGCCCACGGCAAATTGCAGCTTAAGGCTATGGCCTGCTATGTCTGGCAGGCTGCTGATGCTGCCGGTATTTTCATTGAGAAAATAACACTCGTCACCGTCTTTAAAATAAGCCTGTTTTTCATTGATCGTCACAAGACCTTTTGAATAGCCCAGTTTATTCAGCAGGGCCAAATACTTACCGGCGCTTTTTTCAGACGCCTGCGTTTTCCGGATGTTATTGCAATAAAACAGGTGGTTGTTAGACGTGGTAAACTGGTACGGGATGCCTGAAAGCAGGCTGTCAGTCTCAATCTGGCAAAGGTCGTTGACCGCCAGGATAAGGTGATTGTCGTTCACAGGTTTGATAAGTATTCTCCCGGATGCACCTACCTGCGGAAGAGAGTATTCATTCCCGTGTAAAGCGGGGCAGTTGTCCTGGTTGTATTCCCTGAAATTCCTGCCGTCGAATCGTATAATGCCCATTTTGGTGGCCATCCACAAAAAGCCATTCTTATCGAAAGCCATACCATTGATGCTGTTCTGGGGCAGGGCATTGTCGCTGTTATAGTTAACCATATTATACCTGCCCGCACCGGTCTGTGCATTAGCCGGCATATATGCCAACACGTAAAAAAAAACAAGCGATAAAAGCCTTAACAAATGTATCAGCATAAGCAGCGTCGCGCGGCCTCTTATCCGGCCTATACAATATTAGCTTTATTTGCGGAACAATAGGGGCAGACTGCCCGCTCTTTCGCATTTTGGCAGGACCCTATTTTCAGCACAATTGATTACCAACAAGAAAAAAGGGGATGGACAGACCTTTGATAAGGCGGACTCTCGAAGTCTTGCCATAAGGCAGGATAAATAAAAGTATTTAATTACTTTTATCGATACTTTTTCCTATCTTTGCCCTATCAATAACTCAGAGCTATGAAAATACCCCAAGACAATACACCCGATGTCACCCTTATTACCAAAAGCTGTCGCGATGAACATAATGAGACGTTGGGAGAGATCGTGGCGAAAGATGCGCGTAAAGCCCGGATATTTAATAAGTACGGCCTGGATTATTGCTGCGGAGGCAAGCAAACGGTACAACAGGCCTGCGCCACAAAAGACCTGGATGTCACGATGGTCGAACAGGAACTTCGGCAGGCTGGTGAAACGTCAGCCCCGGCTTCTTTACCTTATAATGACTGGAGCCTGGACTTCCTTGCTGACTACATCGTCAATACACATCACCACTACGTCAAAACAACCCTGCCGGATATAATACATTATGCAAAGAAGGCAGCGCAAGTGCACGGTAGCCGTCATCCGGAATTGGCAAGGGTCAGCCAGTTGCTGGAAGACGTTAAAGCGGAGCTGATTGACCATATGCATAATGAGGAAGTACTCCTTTTTCCCTATATTAAAGACCTGGTGGCTGCCGGCCGTCAATCATCACCCGTAAGAGTCGCCCAATTCGGTACAGTTAAGAACCCCATTGCTACAATGCAAGTGGAACATGAAACAGTAGGCACGACACTGGCCACCATAAGACATCTGACCAATAATTATACGCTGCCGGAAGGCGCCTGTGCCACTTACACCCTGCTTTATGGAATGCTTGGGCAATTTGAGAATGACCTTCATATGCATGTTCACCTGGAAAACAATATCCTTTTCCCAAAGGCTGTTGACCTCGAAAAAAAATTACAGCCATGAAAGCTCCATCTTCTCCTATCAAGCGCAATGCAGCCCTTGTCTCATTTTCGAAAGATCACCATTTTGCACTCCTGCTGGTTTGGAAGATCAGGCAGGGACTCGCTAAGGGTATCCCAGCCAATCGCATTGCCAGTTACGCGACCGATTTCTTTAGCAAGCATCTCATCCCGCATTTCCGTGACGAAGAAGAAATGCTCTTTACTAAACTTCAGGCCGGCGATGCTTTGCGGGTGAAAGCCGAATTGCAGCACCAGGGCCTGTATAAGCTGGCAAACGATATAGAAAAGACGATAGACGACAGGGGCGGATTGCTTACTCGCTTTGTATGGAAAGCGATGCGGTCCACTTTGACGATGATTGCACCGATAAATTCTGGGAATAATCATAACAACAACATCCAATTATGTTGAGCCTCACCTCCAAGGCAGCTATCAAAGCCGTTGTATTCCTTGCTTCAAGATCCGGCTCCGGAGAGAAAGCCGGTATTGTGCAAATTGCCGAAAACATAGATGCCAGCGAACACACGGTGGGGAAACTGCTTCAAACCCTGGTTAAACGACAGGTCATCAATAGCGCTAAAGGACCGACAGGCGGGTTCTATATAACCCAGGCACAGTTGAAACAGCCGATCATAAATATCATTGAAGCAATCGACGGGAACGAAATATTTACCGAATGCGGCCTCGGCTTGAGCAAATGCTCAGCCGCTCATCCATGTCCCATTCATGACGATTATAAAAAAGGAAGGGACATATTAGAAAAGCTCTTCAGAAGCAAAAACATACTGGACCTGTCGATGAATGTAAATACAGGCTCGGCGTTCTTAAATGGCTAGGTCCCCTTCTCTTTATAAAAAGCCGCCGGTGAAAACCAGCGGCTTTTTACGGCCCAAGCTTATAGACCTAATTCAATGGTTTAGTTCCTTTCGTTCAGGAACTTCGATGCCTGTTGCAGGAAAAGCGCAGGGTATTGGTAATGCGGCGCATGATTAGTGTCCGGGTAAATAATCAGTGAGGCATTGGGTAAATGCTCCTTGAGAATTACCGAGTTCACAGTAGGACAAATGATATCCTGGTCGCCGTGAACGACTAAGGTTGGCTGCGTGATCTGTTTCAGGTATTCAAAACTGTTCGCAGATGGTTTTCCCCAACTGAAGATTGCCGCCAGCTGTGCAGGCACGACAGTCTCTGTGAGTGCCGGCTCTTTTCCCACCCGTGCCCGGATCCTTGAGAGATAAGACCAGCCTGCCTGCTGGCTTCCGGCAGTCGGCGTAAAGAAGGTATCGAGCAGCAGTTCATCGGCATGCTCATATTGCTTCTTAAAGAGCGCCCATACCTGGGGTGAATAATCTGCCATGCGCTCACCTCCCTGGGGACCTGTTCCGATCAGGATCAGCCTGCGTACGAGTTCGGGATGGTCATAGGTCAGCTGCTGTGCAACCATTCCTCCTATTGAAAAGCCCAGAAGGTCGATCTTTTTCAGGCCCAGCGCCTCAATAAATGCGGCCGCGTCCCTGGCCATCGCCGCTATGGTATCAGGCGTCTTACCCTCCGAAGCAGCTACCCCGGCATTGTCAAATACGATGACCTCACGATCTTTTGCAAAGCCGTCAATAACCGCCGGATCCCAATTGTCCATTGTTCCAGTCAGGTAATTGGTGCATACGAGCGGAAGTTCTTTCTTTTTCCCAAATCGCCGGTAGGCGAACTTAACACCGTCCACCTCAACATAGCTGGTGACTACAGTCCTGGCTGCATCACCAGCGCCAGCATCAAATAAGTTGCTTTGGGGCAATAGTGTCACGCCGGCTGAAGCCAGGGTACTCATTCTTAAAAATTCCTTTCTTTCCATTTTAGTAAGTTTTTTATTTGTTCTGAATAACAGTGCAAAAATAAAATGAACATTTGTTCATTTCCTAGCAATTGCTTAAATTTGACGATTCTATGACAGAAATGAACGATTGTTCATTGTACTTTTATACCGGATTTATAGGCATTTTATGACTAAGGCAGAAAAAACAAGGCAATTCATCATCGAGCAAACAGCGCCTCTTTTAAACACAAAAGGAGTGGCAGCCACTGCTGTTACGGATATTATGGAAGTGACGAAAATGGCTAAAGGAAGTCTGTATGTACACTTCGCAAATAAAGAAGATCTAACTTATTGCGCTGTTGACTGGAACTTGCAACAATTTGTGGCTAAAGTCACTGCGGAAGCAGAGAAATACAGCGGTGCGAAGGAGAAATTTTTCGGTTTGCTGGATTATCTCAGTGATCCCCTTAACCCGCCTGTCAAGGGAGGATGTCCTATGATGAATTTTGGGATGGAGGCGGATGATACGAGCCTGGTGATCAGGGAAAAAGTCCACCGGACTATTTGTGCTGTCCAGCAGGGGATGATCGGTATTTTGGAGAAAGGTATTGCCGACAAGGAGTTTAATAACGATTGGGATTACCGGGAATTTGCCATGAAGGCCTATGCTATGATTGAAGGTGGGATACTGGTGGCAAGGGTTTCAAACGATATTACGCAGATGAAAATGCTGGTCAATATCCTGAAACGTGAGATCGAAGCTCAGGCAGTTCCTAACGAATGACGATTCAAGGTCAGATAAATTTGTAAAGATGAATAAGCACCCTTTGAGACAATTCAAAGAATCGCCAGGTTCGACCACAGAAGGGCTTAAGGCTTTGCTGGCAGAGAATGTCGTATTTTCCAGCCCCATTTTTTCCCGCGAAGTAACCGGCAAGGATCTGGTCGCTACTGTTATGATGACATCTACTTCAGTTAGAAATGGTCATTTTACTCACGAATTCAGGCAAGGTTATGAAACCGTCCTGATATGGGAGGGAACGATCGAAGGACATAAACTGGCCAGTTTTGAGTTGATTGTGGATGACGAAGCAGGCAAGATCAAATACCGGTCTGTCGCGTTCAAGCCATATCCTGTTGTCGCACTATTCCGGGCAGCCATGTATGAGCAATTGAAGGATATTATACCGGCTGACATGTGGCATTTACAGCATTAGTCAGGTTATTTTAAGTTCTTTGTCTGTGCTACGCGGATGTTTTAAAGATGCCATTTTCTAAGAGTTTTTTGCCAGTTGGGTATGCCCCAAATTACAATATATCATATTGTCTAAAAAGTGAACTAGCTGATTGAGCTTGTAAAGCAAACTTAGGTAAATTGTTTAAATTATCGGATACCTGTGGGACAATAAATGATATGGAAATTCCTTATCTTACCAGCACTTTTAACCGACGAATGCAACTCACCGTTTCCGCAAAACAGCTTGGCCGAAAGCACGCTCTAATAGATAAGAAACAAATAGAGATCGACGACATCGGGTCTAACCCCACTGTACAACGCCTGATCGAGGCAGTTGTCGAACAACAGGTTCGGGAATACAACGGCAAGCCACCCGAAAAGTCTCTCTTGCCTTTCATGGATCAGGAGTCCATCGACGATGCCGCCTGCGTAGGTAAGGTCGGATTTGGCAGTATCTACAATGAAGCAAAGGCCGATCCCGGCGTGGCAAAGCGAATAGCCCTACAGGCTTACGCCGACGGCCTATTTGCATTGTTTGCGGACGACCGGGAATTTACAGATAGTACAGAAACCATCTCTCTTAACCCAACCACCGTCATTACCTTCATCCGGCTTACCTTTCTGGCCGGCAGCTATTGGTAAGTATTGATTTTCAACCTGTTTTATGGAACAAACCGTCAACCCCTTATTAGAAGCAAGAAAGATCACCGATCCGTTCATCCAGTATAAGTCCGATCTGCTCAAGGCATACCAAGGCGAGGCCGCCGGTGGCATCATCGGCCGGATCTTTTCCGGCAAGCGGGAGGCATCACTGCTGACAAAAGAGAATTCCGAACTCGGTCTGCTGTTGATCAATCAGCACCCCACACACAAAGATACCGAGTCCAGCTGGTCAAATTTTACGACCGCCACTTTCGGCGGCGAAAGATACATCGGCATCATGAAGCTCACCGAAGATGACTGGAACTCGTCGGGCAATTTCAATTTGCTCGTCTATTTCTTCGGCGAGGAAATGGCCCGGTATGTTCGCCACGCCTGGCAACAGATGCGATACCAGATGTACCAGTCCGGGTACTCCCGGCGTTCGTTCCGATCTCCAGGCGAGCGGCATATCTATTTTCAGCGGCAGATCGAATTCATTATCCACATTCTCCGCAAGCCGTTTAACCAGGTGTACGATAACGGCTACAAATACCAATATTTTGACCTCGATTTGATGGAACAGATCCGGTACAACCACCTCACAGGGGACAATAACCCGGAAGTTTTCCGGGTCTGGTCGTCCGCCATCGACCTCGGCAATAATGCGGTCTTACAGCTCTTGGAGGATATAATCTACAATAAGGCCCCTGAAGGAAAAGTCACCCGGAGTATAATCAAGGCCCTCCTCAACAGCGAACAGCCTGCCGCCTGGACCATCGTGGAAAAGTTATTATTGGCTGCCCAACGGCAAGAAGGGTTACGCCAGACCGTTCTCGAGGCGATGGATGAAACAAGCATCGGTGCGCTGAAGCATTTCATCCGGGTGATCCTCGATAACGATCTGGTACGTTTTTCGTCGGTCATCAGGTCGGTGGATGTCTGGGCCGGGCTGGGATGGCATAGCGAGAAGGAAGCGACCGTCCGCAGCTTCCTCCAAAAAGCCGCCCTGTACCTCGAGAATGTCGACTCAATTCCTGAAGCCGTTCGCTCCGACAACAACGCGGACGTCTACATGGCGCTTTGGGCTCAAGCCGTCTACGACGTGGAGAAGACCATGCCGTATTTGCAAGACCTGTGCAAGAATGGAAATGTGGAAAAACGCACCCTTGCCCTTTTCTTCGCCTCCCAAACGGCACATTACAAGATAAAGATGCCGCTGTACTACCCTCTATTGAAGGATGCCGAGCTCCAGCCATTGGCCGTTGTAGCGCTGGAAATAGAGGCAATGGCCAACAATAACTTCGAGTATTACAATCAGCAGTTTCCTGATCTGTTCGACCGGCTGAATGTCCTATACCAGCGGGTGACCATAAAAGAAAAGACCTTTGAAAGCTATATATTCTCCTGGTTGAAGATACGGTTCGAACGCAAGGAGCTCCTCAAGGCGCTACTGGCACTTGTAGGGGAGTCCCCTCAACGATTGCAAGTCCTCATAGGATATCTGGAGGACATGGATAGCGAGATAAAGCGGAACCTGTGTAGAAAGATCTTGCCGGACTATGCGGGATGGGGTCCCCCGGATCAAAAGATAAAAAAGAAGCCGTTGACGGAAAGCCAACGCAGCTTTGCACTGCTGATGCTGAGAGACAGAAGCGAATTCGAAGTGGGATTCAAAGCTTTGCAAAACGAGCCGTTCTCGAAAGAAGAGCTGGTTCCCTTCACCGACTGGCTGAAAAGAAAGGGCTCGGGATTTAGAGGCAACATTATTACGATCATGGATCGGCAGGACACCGAAAAGCTCGTCCCGATCATTGAACAGCTATTGAAAGGCGATGGCGAGCAGCGCCTGGCCGGCCTTGATATCCTCCTTCAGCTTCATAAGGGAAAGCGGTCGCTGGCGCAGGCATCCGGCTGGATAGAAGAGTTCCGGCAACGAAAAGTCTCGCCGAAAGAGGAGATCCTGCTGTCGCAGCTGACCGATTCCGACGAAACAAAGGACGTTTCTGCCGCGAATGGCTACGGCATCTATGATCCGTCGAAATGCGCCCCGGTGGTTAAGCCGGTGATTGACAAAAATAGCCGGTATGAACAAATGATGGCGCGACGTCCGTACGGCCTATCGTTGCCGATGGCGACGATAAAAGAAGCAATGCTGGATCTGGCCCGCCTCATTGAGAAGCATGCGAACCATGAATACGAAGTCGAGAATTATATGAATGCAAGGGAAAAAGTGTTGTTGGGCAATGTGTTCCGGCAGGAATTCCTTAAAAAGACCTACGGCACTAAGGAGGAAAGATACCGATCCTATCCCCTGCCCGAGGTTTGGTCGGAATGGCATATAAAATGGAATTTCGAACCCGGGGACATTTCGATCCTATTATTGGCTTGCAGTGCAGACGATAGATATTATCGTGATCAGTTGCCGGCTAAACGGGAATTTGTGCCGGAGAGCTATTTGCAGCGGTTACACTACTATGGTACTCCCTTTTATGGTGTTTTGGCCGCACTAAAAGTCCTGCACCCTATGGACCAGGCCGATGAGTTCTTGCTGGGCGCAGCCACCCGCCTCTTCGCTTCTCTGGGAGAAGACGAGTTGAAATCAAAGCCACCAGAGGGGCATTATATGAGTCATGGCGATGGCTGGCAGCACAATAGAAGCCTCCAGCTTTTTTTGAATGATATCGATCTTTCGGCGGTTGATGCTACATTACTCCCCAAACTTTGGGATCTATACCACTGGCGTCAGTTTTCCGGCCGGGAAGAGAACATAATATACTCGATCCCGCCGCTGATGCTCTTTTGCTGCGCGTATGAAGCAGGCATCATCAACGAGCACGATATGTTTCGCGCCCTGCTGAATAAAGAAAATATCGGTATGCTCACCCGAAAAAAGAAATATGCATATGATCAGGATTTTTTTGGGCGCTTTGGCTTTTTACGCGGTATGTTCGATTCCGTCCGGGACCACTTACTGGATATCGAGCTAAAGCGTGGAGATACGCCCACCTCCGTGTCGCCATTGATGGGTTCGCTCATGAGTCTTTATGGTATCGGCAGATTGACGCAGATTCTCGCCGGGCTGGGCAAGACCACCCTGCGGAAAGGGTGGTATTCCTATGGAACATCCGCAACGGAAAAACAGGAGGTATTCAGCGTTCTTTTGAAGAATTGCGATCCGCTCGAAACCGACACGCAGGAAGAATTCAACACGGCCATTAAATCCATCAAGGTCTCCGAAGAACGGCTCATCGAAGCAGCCATGTACGCGCCCCAATGGCAGCGATTCGTGAGCGCTTACCTCGGTTGGACCGGCCTGGATACTGCTATCTGGTGGATGCATGCGCACACAAAGACCGATGGCTTCCATGCCCAGAATGCCGAAACGGAAAGTGAGGTTGCCCGGCATTCCTCCCTGGACGTACAGGAATTCAAGGACGGGGCCGTGGATAAGGACTGGTTCTGGCGAGCCTACAACGAGATCGGAAAGGAACGTTGGCCGCTCGTGTATGATGCCGCTAAATATATCACCGATGGCAATGGCCATCGCCGCGCCCGCATTTACGCCGATGTGCTGGTCGGCAACCTCAGCCGAAAAGATGTCACCGAAAAGATCAGCAGCAAGCGCGACCAGGACTATGTTCGAATTTATGGCCTTGCTCCCCTGAGCGAGACGGACGCGGAAAAGGACATCCTTGCACGGTACGAGTTCATTCAGGAATTCAAAAAGGGAAGCCGCCAGTTCGGGGCCCAAAAGCAGGCCAGCGAGGCCGCGGCCGTATCCGTGGCCCTGGATAACCTGGCCCGCAATGCGGGATACCCCGATCCCATCCGCCTCACCTGGGCGATGGAGACCCGGCAGGTGCAGGCCATCCTCGCCAAAGAGACGCAGGTGCAATATGATGATGTAGTGATCAGGTTAGTGATCGATGAGGAAGGGCAGGCCGATGTCGTGGCGTTCAAAGAGGACAAGCAGCTCAAGGCAATCCCGGTAAAGTATAAGAAGGACGTAAAGGTGGAGGAGCTTAACGGCTTTAAGAAAACCATGAGGGAACAGTTCAGGCGCAGCAGAAAGGGGTTGGAGGAAGCCATGGTCAGAGGCGACGTCTTCCAGCGGGCCGAGATCGTCAACCTATTCTCCCATCCGGTGATTGCCCGCCACCTCGAAAAGCTTGTCTTCATTTTCGAGAACCGGGAAGGTCTTGGGTTTTATAAGGAGGGCACCCTGGTCAGCGATCAGGGGGAAGCGATCGGTCTGACGAACGGGGATACGCTGCGCATCGCACACTGTACTGATCTGCACAGGACAAACTCCTGGGCTGGCTATCAACGATTGGCCTTCGATCAGAAATTGGAGCAGCCGTTCAAACAGATCTTCCGGGAACTATACCTCCCCACACCGGACGAACAGCAGGAACGTTCGGTATCGCGACGGTATGCAGGTCATCAAATCCAGCCGAAGCAAACCGTGGCTCTGCTGCGAGGCCGGGGGTGGAAGGTGAATTATGAGGAAGGGCTCCAAAAAGTGTTTCACAAGGAAGGGTTCGCGGCCCAAATGCATGCAATGGCGGATTGGTTCTCGCCAGCGGATATTGAGAACCCCACGCTGGAGACTGTTAGTTTCACCGACCTGAAGACCTATAAGAACGTTTCCTTTTCGTCCATCCATCCCCGCGTTTTCAGTGAGGTGATGCGGGATGTCGATCTGGTCGTCAGCGTTGCTCATGCCGGTGGCGTGGATCCGGAGGCCAGTCATTCCTCGATCGAGATGCGCGCCGCTCTGCTCCGCGAGACCATCCGGTTGTTCAAGTTGAACAATGTTACTGTAGAGGGCACCCACGTACTCATCAAAGGCACGATGGGTGAGTACAGCGTTCACCTCGGCAGCGCCGTCGTTCACCGTGTCCTGTCCGGCTATGTGTCCATTCTGCCCGTGCATTCGCAACAACGGGGCCGGATATTTCTGCCCTTCGTCGATGACGACCCTCGTTCGGCCGAATTACTGTCGAAGGTGCTGCTACTGGCACGGGATAAGGAGATCAAAGACCCACTGATCCTTGCGCAGTTGCGTAAACAAAATGGGGGTTGATCATCCTGGGGTGGCGGTGTATTGACAGTGACACTGAAAAGGAGTACCTGGTTCCCCCCTCCGAGGTACTGTGCATTGACTGCGGAAAAAAGAAGAAAATCGATCATTATCCAATGATAATTTTCGCCAAACATTCACTCCTATTCCGTGCAAAAAAATAATTTATCTTTATTCAATGGAAATGATCGTACACGACCCGACCGAAAATATCTATCCTACTGACGGAGATTGGGTACACGCGATGGAAGTGCGCGACGCCCGCCGCATGCTGTTTATCAGCGGCACGATGGGACTTGACCCCGCAGGTGTTCCCGGCGCCACCCTGGAAGAACAGCTCAACCTGGTATGGAACAACATCCGCGCCATCCTTGCCAGCGCAGGGATGACCACCGGCAATATTGTCCGGGTCACCAGCTATCTGCGTGAAGCAGGCTACGCTGAAGCAAATGCCCGCGCACGTTGTCAGGCGCTGGGCGAAAGGCGTGTTCCCACCACCGCCATCGTGGCACAAACACTTGACAGCAGCTGGCTGGTCGAGATCGAAATAGTGGCAGCCGGTTAACGGCCGAAGGGAATATGCAAAATACTTACTGTATCAAAAGGATTTACTCGATTTAACTTTCCAATCATAATTTCTTAGCTCTGGCCTTTTTTTTGTTCACTAACCAACTATGAAGGCGCTCTATTAGAAAAGCATAAATCAGAATATTTATTGATAGCCCTAAAATTTCGATTATAGGGTATTTTAGTATCAGATCCCCCCCTATCACAAAAAGAATTGGGAAATTTAAAATTATAAAAATATACTTTAATGGCAGGGTAATAGCATTACTACCTCCGTCATCAGCCGCCACAACTGCACCGAAAAATGATACACCTGCCGACTTGTCAACCGCAACATTTGCAAGTGTATTCTTAATCTAGCATGTCTTCATCTAAAATTCCTCCCCTTATCGAACACATCCAATTGTACCGGCTTTGCAGCTACCTCCGGCTCTTCCTTCGTCGGGGTGCCTTCATCGGTATCCATCAATCCACGCAGCAAGCGATTGAGATTGAAACACTTTCTAACGACTACATGAATGACCTCTCCTTCCCGTTGCAATTTGCCTTCTACCATCAGGAGCCGGGACTGGAGGATCGGTTTCCGGTATTGATCAAAAAGCGCCCGGAACACCACCAGGTTGGCAATGCCCGTCTCATCTTCAATGGTGATAAAGACCACGCCGCTGGCCGTACCGGGCCGTTGGCGGACCAGCACCAAGCCGGCTAGTTTGACATTGTCTCCATCCTTTCCGTCCAGCAGCTGTGCCGTCGATATGATCCGCAGCTGCTGCAGCTTCTCCCGGACAAAGCTGACGGGGTGCGCTTCCAGGGACAAGGATGTGGCCGCGTAGTCCTGCAGCACATGCTCGCCTGCTGACATACGAGGTAAGGTTACCTTTTCTTCCGTTGGTTCTGCTGCAGGTTTGCCCACGAACAGGCCGATAGGCGGATCGGTGCGGGTCAGTTCCCACAACGCCTGGCGTCGCAGCAAGCCCAGGGACCGGAGGCCGTTGGCGTGGGCAAGCTTTTCCAGGGCGGCAGGCGGCACGCCGATGGCATGCAGCTCGTCAATGCTGTTGTACCCGTCCTTTCGCCCTTCTACCAGGAGCTGCATATCTTCTTCGCGCAGCCCTTTGACTTGCCGGAAGCCCAGCCGCAGCGCCCGGTGTGTACCATCGGACACTTCCAATGTATTATCCCATTGGGAGGCATTGACATCCACGGGACGGACTTCCACCCCATGCTTCCGGGCATCGATGACGATCTGGGCAGGACGGTAAAAGCCCATGGGCATGCTGTTCAACAGGGCACAGGCGAAAACATCCGGATAGTAACATTTGATCCAGGAAGATACATACACCAGCAGCGCAAAGCTGGCGGCATGGCTTTCGGGGAACCCATAGGAACCAAATCCTTCCAGCTGCCGGAATATACGTTCGGCAAAATCCTGTGTGTAGCCATTTTTCAGCATGCCATTGATTAGTTTTTCTCTAAAGCCCGCCACCATCCCCTTCGCCTTGAACGTGGCCATGCTGCGGCGCAGCTCGTCCGCCTCGGTGGGTGAAAATCCTGCCGCTACGATGGAGATCTTCATGGCCTGTTCCTGGAACAGCGGCACGCCCTTGGTCTTGCCCAGGATCTCTTCCAGCTCTTTCGAAGGAAACTCTATAGGCTCCAGGCCATCGCGCCTGCGGAGATAGGGATGCACCATGTCTCCCTGGATCGGGCCAGGGCGGACAATGGCCACTTCAATGACCAGGTCATAGAAGCAGCGGGGTTTCAGGCGCGGCAGCATCGCCATCTGCGCGCGGCTTTCGATCTGGAAGACCCCGATGGTGTCGGCCCGGCAGATCATGTCATATACGGCCGGGTCGTCTTCGGGAATATTGGCGAGGGTAAGATCCAGGCCATACTGCGCTTTGGCCAGATCAAAAGCCTTTCGGATACAGGTGAGCATGCCGAGGGCGAGCACATCGATCTTTAGAAAGCCCAGGGCATCGATGTCGTCCTTGTTCCATTCGATGCAGGTGCGGTCTTCCATGCGGGCGTTCATGATGGGACACAGGTCCGACAGCTTCCCCTGCGTAATGACAAAGCCGCCTGTATGTTGTCCCAGCTGACGGGGAAAACCCATGAGCTGCTGTGTCAGGTAAAGGACCTGGCGAAGGCGGCGATCCTCCGGGTTGAACCCTTGTTCAATCAGGCGTTCCCGTTCGATGCCATCCACCGTGAACTCGCCCAGGAAGCTGGAAAGCTTGCTGACGGTGTCGATGGATAATCCCATGGCCTTGCCTACGTCCCGGATAGCGCCTTTCTGCCGTTCCTGCGTCACTGTCGCGACAATCGCGGCACGATCGCGTCCATATTTCCGATAGACATATTGGATCACTTCTTCCCTCCGCTCGTGCTCGAAGTCGACATCGATGTCCGGGGGTTCATTGCGGGCGGCTGACAGGAACCGCTCGAAGAGCAGATCGATCTTAGTGGGGTTGACGGAAGTGATGCCAAGGCAGTAGCATACGGTGGAGTTGGCTGCCGAGCCCCGTCCCTGGCAAAGGATGTTCTGCTGCCGGGCGAAGCGGACGAGGTCATGGACCGTGAGAAAATAGGAGGCGTAATTCATCTGCCCGATGAAGTTCAGCTCGTGGTGGATGGCCGCGACGGTCTTTTCCGGTATGGTCTCCCCAAAACGCATGCGGGCGCCTTCCCAGGTGAGCATGGTCAATTCCTCCTGTGGGGTGCGTCCTTCGCTGGTAAACTCTTCGGGATAGACGTATTGCAGGGAGTCCAGCGAGAACCGGCAGGCATCGGCAATGAGCTGTGACTGCCGAAGCGCATCGGGATAATTCCGGAAAAGGCGCTGCATCTCCGGAATAGGTTTCAGGTACCGTTCCGCATTTTGGTGCAAGCGGTATCCTGCCGTATCGATGGTGCATTTTTCCCGGATGCAGGTGAGCACATCCTGCATATACCGGCGTTCGGGCTCATGATAGTGCACATCGTTCGTTGCTGCCAGGGGAACCTGCAAGCGGGTGGCCAGCTGTGAAAGCCGGTACAGCTGTTTGGCATCATCGCCCAGGTAGCGGCGGGTGGCAGCAAGGTAAAGGTCCGTGGAGAATGCCTCCTTGTATTCACCGAGCGCCTGCACGAAAGCCGGCTCTATCTCAAAGGCCAGTGTTAAGGCAACGGGCGGGATGGCGATGAACTGAATGCCTTCTTTCTGCGCATATACATCAGATCTATACAAATGACATGCTCCTTTTTCCGCCCGCAGGTTGCCCGTGGTCAGCAGAGCGGACAACCGGCTGTAAGCGGCTTTATCGGTGGGGTAAGCCAATAGGCTGGGCCCATCCAGCAGGTCCAGCCGGCAGGCAGGGATGATACGCATGCCTTTGGCTTTGGCTGCGACATGTCCCCGTACGATGCCGGCGAGGCTGTTGCGATCGGTGATGGCGATGGCCGTATATCCATAGGCAGCCGCCTGGTCCGCCAGCTCTTCCGGATGGGATGCGCCCCGTAAAAAGCTGAAGTTTGTCGTCACCTCCAGTTCAGTATGATAATTTTTCTCTTTCATGGCTTACGCAAAAAATCCGTGCAGGAACCACTGGTTCGTCTGGTCTTCTTCATACGGTCCGGACCGGAAAAGCCAATAGCGCTGCCCTTCTTCATCTTCCACCCGATAGTAATCCCGTCGCGGCCCTTTCTCCAGCCACCATTCCCTTTCGATCCTTTCGGGTCCATCGGCTTTTTTGATCCGGTGCAGCTTTCCCAGATATTTAAACAGCATGGGTGGATAATCCGGAATGGGGGCCGTCACCCGGATCTGTACCGGTTCTTTGAGGAGCCGGATGGGCCTTGGGCGGTCGAGGGGCCAGGGAATGGAAGGAAGCTCCAGTAAAGAAGCTGCTGGTTTGATAGCGCGTTCCGGCCAGTGATGTTCATCCGGCAGGTAGCGATGGATGCTCGTCTCCCCTATCTTTCCGCCCAGCCTGTCCAGCAATTCCGCTACCCTTGGATCCGCTGCGCCGCCGCTCTCTTTCCATAGTATGATCTGACCGGGCGGGCAATCTTCCACCACCGGGGCGGCCAGGGTAAAGAGCTCGATACCCGGATCGGGTTCAAGGGTGGCTATCTTCTCTTCAAATAATTTATAGAGATGCGCCGCGCGGTGGGAAGGGTAATGCGTGCCAATGGATATTTCTTCTATTCTGCCGTCTAACTTGTGACAGGTGAAGATGGCGGTGCGCAGCCCTTTTTCCTCTGACTGCAGACGGAGGCACAGTGTATCCAGGAGGCGGGTGAGGGCGATCTCGATCCCTGTGCGTGTGGCGATCGGCTCCAGGCAGGGTAGCCGTTCCCGGTAGTGGATCACCGGCTCGACAGGCTGGATCAACTCTTCGGCTGTGCCCAACGCCCGGTCCAGCTGTTGCAAAAGCTCCGGACCAAAACGGCGGCGGAGCGCTGCCCGCGGCATGGCGATCAGGTAATGCAGCTGGTTCAGCCCCAATGGATGCAAACGTTCCAGGATCTCCGGCGCCAGGCGAAGCGCTGCCGGAGGCAGGTTCAGCAAGGCCGCGGTCTCCTTGCCACTGTCTACGATCAGGCTGTCCTGACCGAAGCGGGACAGGGCCCAGGCGGCGCCAATCGTGGCTGCCATTGCGGCGCGCGTGTCGTAGCCCAGGGTTTTCAGGCGGATGGTGATCTCCTGTAAATAAGCCGCTTCCCCACCCCATAAATGAGCGCAGCCTGTCACGTCCAGGATGAGTCCGTCGGGCAAGTCAATGGCGGTGATGGGCGTATAGCGGACAGCCCACCGGGCGAGGGCTGTCAATAATTTTTCCGCGCGTTCGGGAACATCGTCCAATACTTCCAGGGAAGGAAGGATCGCGCGGGCATCGGCCACTACCATGCCACTGTCGATGCCTTGGCGCTGCGCCAGTGTATTCGCTGCCGTGATCACCTTGCGTCCGTGCACTTCTTCTGCCAGGACAAAAGGTATTTGCCGCAAGGCAGGACGGCGGATGGTCAGCCAATCCGTTGTCAGATGACGGAACCAGATGGTGATAAAACGCCTGTCCATGCTATCCTGTTTGTCGTTGAGGTTCCAGCAGCCTGGCCGGCATGGTGGGCGCCAGCAGATGAAATTGACCGGACGACCATTCCAGCTGCCATTTGCCGGGTTTTCCATTGCGTACTTTCAGCAGCTCCACTTCCCAACGGGGAAAACCTACGCCGGGCAGGCCTTCTTCTATGACGGAGGGCAAGGGAGCAACCTTCCAACGCGCCACGGCGGCAATGGCATTATGCTGACGGGGTTGATGACGCAGTAAAAAGCCTGTCACCCTGCTTTGCTCGACAGCCAGCTGCAGCCTGCGGGAAGCGGTGAGATCGATGTCGCGGCATTCGCCCACCACAGCCGCCAGCCCTTCACATTGCAAGGACTCTTCCATGGCCCATAGGGCCTCTTTTTGCCTGCGCGGATCGATAAAAATGATACGCTCCGCGGGCACACCGAATGCTGCCAGCGCCGGCGGGAAGAGTGTTCGTGTGGCGCTGATCCAGATACAGGCGCCTCCCTGTAAGAGCAGCCTGCCCAGCAGGGCAGCCAGGAAGCCCTGCGTAGCGGCGGCCTGTTCAGTAGTGTTGCTGATCCATTCATGCACGGCCCCCGTGGGAAAACATCCCGTCGGAAAGGCCGCTTCCACCGGACCCAAGCCCATGCTGGCCGCCTGACCTGCCGCCGGAGGCTTGAACCCTTGCAAAGGAAGGATGTCCTTTTGCAATTGGGCCATGATGTCCTGTTTGCTTGCCTGCATGGACCGGGTGGTTTGGTGGTGAAAGTGTTTTCTTTTGGCAAAAATACTAAATAATTTAGTATTTTTTCGGAGATTTTGGGATTTTGAAGAAATTACTATTTTTGAGTAGGCTCTGTTATATAACTGCTGTTCTAAACCAAAACCAAGCTTGTATGCCTACTACTGCATTCAGGGTCCAATTTGATTTTACAATGGAGGAAATTGCAAGGACCATTCATCTTACTGCCTCGGTTGAAATGCATGATTCTGAAAGGTTTTATTTGATCACCGATATCATGAGCAGTTCCAATACAGTGGTTCTTCCCAATCAATACATACAGAAAGTGGAAGATAAATGGGTTCATGTGGACTCTCAAAAACCAACCAATCTAAGTACAATTATTGGGAGAGCCATAGCCGACGAATTGAATAAATAATTCACTGCTTTACATTTTATGTGTCCAGCCATAGGATTTCGTTTTTTTTATATACATTTGGTCGGAATTTATTTTCCAGTACCAATATGTCCTGGTGTTGGTTACTGTTAGCCGTTGAGCCTTCCTTTGGATTTTCCAGGCTATTTTGAAATAGCCATTTTCCCACTTGATTAAACCTTCATCTCGTTGATAGTGCTTTTCCGGAATCTTCCTAGTTGGGATCGGAATAGTATTTGCCCGTTTTTAATCTCTGTAGCGCCCTTATTAAAAACACCAATGCACAATCTTTCTGCTTCTGTACTTCGCAATTTGCTGATGGACCACATCCACCGATTCATTGTCACTATTGACAGTGGTTCTACCGATGAACTAGAGCAAATAAAACATGACATTTCCAAGATCTTCGCCGTCCTTGATGAAAAGGAAAAAGAGGAGGTTCGGAAACTCTATGGGGAAAATGTTCCACAATTGCTTAAAATGCCATCTCATTAATCATATCTACTATAAAATCCCAGGGAAAATTTGATTTTGATCAAAAATTTCACTATATTCATATTGCTCCCGTATGCTAGTTCAGCAGCCTATTAATGGTCTCCACACATTGTCCAATCCTTTAGGATAGCCCTCATTCTTTTCTTTCAATCTAACCAGATTTCATCTGTTTGTCATTTGAGCAAGACTTTGTTTTATTTATATCATTATCCAAAATTTTAACTTAATTCGTATGAAGAAGATCTTTAGGAAATTAGTGATGGGGGCATTGATCCTGGCACCCTTGATGTTTGCACCTCATACCAGCAAGGCTAATATCATCTCTGACCTTGTACATTGGCTGAAGGGCGACAAGGATGATAAGAAAGACAAGAAGGACAAAGACAGGGACAAGGACAGCTCCGGCAACAGCGTTCCTGTAAACGGCGGTGTAGTATTCCTGGTAGTTGCCGGACTGGGGCTGGGCGCCAAGATGCTGTACGACTACAACAAGAAAAGCGAAACTGACCCTACTTCGATATAGTTAAATACAGTGGGGGCATTGTATTGGAGAAGGCTGGTTGAAGGGGAGTTCCGCGCGGCGCGGTATGATAAAATATTATTGTTTATCTTCGATACAGCGCATTTTTCCCAGGCATGAGCTATACCCACTACACCCCCACCGAATCTTGCTTTCAGGATGTGATACATTCTGTCTGGCAGGTTGATCATTTCACTTCTTTTGAAAGAGAATACATTATACCCAAAGGCCGGGTGGAAATTATTTTTAATTTCAGCGAATGCTCGCCCATCCTTGCCCAATTAGATAACACCAAATACCATTTGGCAAATTGTTTTATCAACGGGTTCAATACAACTCCAATACAAGTCCACCTTCCAAAACAACAAATTTTCTTTGGTGTGCTCTTCCAGCCCCTGGCAATAAAGAAAATTTTTGGGATCCCGGCGAGTGAATTTTCGGACATAACTGTCGACTTGACCCTCCTTGATCCAACGTTCAACTCTCTCTGGCATCAACTTGCAGAACAAGATAGTTTCAATAACAGGGTGTCTGTTTTTCTCGGTTGGCTTAGAAGGAATTTTGTCGGATGGCAACCCCAGGAACAATTAATAAATAGTTTTCTATACGCCCCCAATCTGCATGACGTGTCTGTAAAAGAACTCGCAAATTCATTATGTTATTCAACGCGGCATTTGTCAAGAAAGATTTTGGAAGCCACGGGAATGAATACCGAAGAAATTTTACATTATAAAAAGTACCTTCACGCGGTACACCTGATCCATCATACTGACCTGTCCCTGACAGCAATTGCCTACCAAAGCCAATTTTCAGATCAATCGCATTTCATAAAAGCGTTTAAGGCCTACACAAAAATGACTCCCGGGGAATACAAAGGGAACAAAAGTTATGTAAAGGGACACGTTTATAAAGATGTCCGTTAAATACAATTCTTCAGCCCGAACGCTATCGATATTTGCAATAAAAACATGAAGACAATTATTTTATTCGCATCTATCTCTATTGCCAGCGGGCTGTTACTGGTAAATATGTACACCTCTTTAATTGATGCAAAATCATGGGGGAGTGATATGCCGAATTCAATTGCGGCAGCAAGAGAATATTTTAAAACTGTAAATCCCGGGAATTTCTTTAGAATATTTTCTCCCATAAACCAGGTATTGGGACTGTTAGTCCTGATTTTGTTCTGGAAATCGTCCCCTTCTATCCGGCCGTATACCGCAATTGCTTTTGCCATGTATATCCTGGCAGAAGGATTAACCTTTCAATATTTCTATCCGCGAAATGACATTATGTTTAAAACTGCCCAGCTTAACAACATCGATTTGCTCAGGAAAACCTGGTCAGAATGGAATACTATGAACTGGGTACGTACTTCGGTCCTCCTGGTCGGAGTCATTTTCTCTTTCATGTCGCTGTATAAATTTTATGTCGCCCGCGGGTTCAAATAGGGTACATTTGAACAAAACAGGCAATGACCAGCACTGAAGTCAAAACGCAGCTCACCACGATACGTGAAAATTTACCGCTGCAATATTCGCAGAGCGGCGCCCGTAAATTGATGTCTTCCTACGAGAACTACAAACATATTCTGCAGGTCCTGGGCCAAAGCTATTCCAGTATAAACTCCCTGGTCCGGGCAGCGCTACCGGAGATCGAATCAGCCATCCGGCAAGCCATAAAAGGCACACCGAAAAAAGAAGCAGAAGAATGCTTTAGCCGTGCAAAACAGCAGATGACAGAGGGCATTAATAGTATCCTTTTAGCTGACGCACAGAAGCTGGAATAGCGAGACTAGAAAAGTCTTAACAGAATATTTAGACAATTTTGCTTGTCTAATTGTAAAATATACTTTACTTTTAGACAAAATATATTTACAATGCAAAAGCAACCCCTACTACCTTATCGTTTTAAAAAAATCGGGTGGGTGATATTCGTTCCTGTCTTTACCTACTGGCTGGTGAATTTACTTTTTTATGATGGCAACCTTTTTATTCATAATAAAGACCTGACCATGAAACTGCCAGCGATCATAAGTGCAGAGTGGGGGCAGAGCCATCCACAATTCTTTACCCTATTTGAAACAGAGCCGACTCTCACCATTTTAATTGCTGCACTATTGATCAGTCTAATATTTATTGCATTTTCCAGGCAAAAGCAGGAAGATGAGTTTGTAAGTTCCCTGCGTTTGAACTCATGGCTTTGGGCGGCCTGGATCAATACAGCGCTTTTGCTTTTAGCAGATCTATTTATATATGGCGAACCATTTATGTGGGTGGTGGAATTTAATTTATTCACCTTGCTGATCATCTTCATTATCCGCTTCCACTATCTGTTGCGTAAATATTCAAAACCATGAACAATACCATTAAAGTACAACGGGCTATTAAGAATATTACGCAGGAGGAACTGGCTAAAGCGATCAGTGTCAGTCGCCAGACGATCAATGCCATGGAGGGGGGAAAGTATGTGCCATCCACGGTTCTGGCGTTGAAGCTGGCAAAATATTTCGAGGTGTCTGTAGAGGAAATTTTTAAACTGGAAAATGATGATTAATCTTTTTTAAACCGGGATAAGCATACGGTTCGTTGTGTCCAAATCGACCCGCTTTATGTCAATTTTGCCACCTTTATTGCGTATTATTCAGGCATACATTTGTGATATAAAAATTTATGCTATGAAAGCAATACAGTTAGAAAAGTTTGGCATCGAACATTTGCAGCTCAGAGAAGTCCCTATCCCTGCTATTGGAGAAAATGAAGTATTGATAAGAACTACTGCAGTATCGCTTGAGTTCCATGACCTCCTTGTAGTAGAAAACCGGATACCATTTGGCATTGAGCTGCCGCACATCCCTGTTTCGGAGGGAGTAGGCATAGTGGAAAAAGTTGGCAGCAAAGTAACACGCTGGAAAAAGAGTGACCGTGTTATCATTCCATTTATTCCCCGTTGGGAAGCCGGGAAAAACACTCCTTATCACAACGAGCTGAGAACGGGTTTTAACCTCCCCGGGCTTTTGGCAGAATACACTGTGCAGCCGGAAAACACACTGGTCAGATGCCCCAACAATCTCACCGATGAACAAGCAGCTCCTTTATCGGTGGCAGGGCTATCGGTTTGGGCCTACCTCGTTGATCAAGCCAATATCCGGGCCGGGCAAAGTATTTTGGTCCAGGGCAGCGGAGGCGTTTCCCTATTTGCTCTCCAAATAGCCAAAACCTTCGGGCTAAAAGTGCTTGCAACCACCGGCAGCACGGATAAAGAACAGAAACTGAAAGACCTGGGCGCCGACGAAGTGATCAATTACAAAACGTTCCCTCATTGGAGCAGCGAAGTAAAACGCCTGAACGGTGATGAGGGAGTGGATGTAACGTTAGATGTGGCTGGTACTGATACCATTGAACAAAGCATTCTCTCGGTAAAACAGCATGGTTTTGTTGGACTGGTAGGTCTCATGACAGGCGTCAAACTGACAATCGACCTGATCCCCCTGATCACAAACTATATCCGGCTGCAAGCTTATTCGGTTGGCAATGCACAGCAATTGACTGATCTTGTAAACGCAGTTGAAAAGAACAATATCAAGCCGGTTGTGGACAGTGTTTTCCCAATCGAAAAGGTTCAGGATGCATTCCGCAGGTTTAAATCGGGCGATGCATTTGGAAAGGTGATCATTACCATCTAAACCATTCATTCAGTATATGCCTTCTTTATACCTAATTTCTTCATCCTGGACTTTAAGGTGGAGGGGGGCAGGTTTAATATTTCTGCAGCGCCGCCAAGGCCCCAAATTTTTCCATTGCATTTTTTTAACACGGCCAGGATATGGTCCCTTTCATTTTCATCCATCGTTTTTATAGTGCTTCCCTGCGGTGCAGCAGGTTGGTCTTTTTCTTTAATTACAGGAAGACCTATGTCTTCAATAACAGAGGACCTGGCAAGCAGGATAGATCGCTCGATCAAGTGTTCCAGTTCGCGTATGTTGCCTGGCCAGTCGTAAGCCATCATTTTTTTCAGCACCTTATCAGAAACGCCGGATATCTTTTTACCGGCCTTCCTGTTGTAATAATTAATGAAATGATCAATCAAGGCGGGCAAATCTTCCATGCGGTCGCGCAGCGGCGGCAGTATTATTGGGAAAACATTGAGGCGGTAGTACAGATCAAGGCGAAACCTGCCTTCTGCCACTTCTCTTTCCAAATTCCGGTTGGTAGCCGCAATAATGCGCACATTTATTTTAACAGGTCCACGGGCGCCTACACGCTCAATTTCTTTCTCTTGCAACACCCGCAACAACTTTACCTGCAGCTCAAGAGGCAACTCACCAATCTCATCCAGGAAAAGGGAGCCTTTATCAGCCTGCTCAAATTTCCCGATCCTTTTTGCAATGGCGCCCGTGAAAGCTCCTTTTTCGTGGCCAAACAACTCAGATTCGATCAGCGCAGGGGGCAGCGCAGCGCAGTTGACTTTAATGAACGGATGACCTTTCCTGGGAGAAAGATCATGTATACTATCTGCGATCTTCTCTTTGCCGGTGCCGCTCTCACCTAATATCAGAACAGAGGTATCCGAAGGAGCTACTCGGTTTAGCAAATCCATTACATTCAATAATGCGGAACTGCGGCCGACAATATTGTCAAGATTAAAAGCGGTAGTGTTTGGCTTTTCTTTTTCTATACTTGCCGACACATAGTCGATTGCCAAAGCATGCTTTTTTTCATCCTCAGCTATACTGTCCATCACTGCGCTCAGGGGCTGCTGCAGGCGGGAGAGCCAGTCCATTTTTTCTGCATTGTACCCATCAGGGATACGTCTGAAAAAATTTAAAGAAAAAAAGTAATTCCCGGCAGACAAAAACGGCAGTACAAGGTTGGAGCCAAAGCCAAATGTATATGCAAACAAGGACTTCACCGGGTGCCGGGGAAATAAGTCTTTAAAATCGTCGCCGTTGTACCAGCCTGCGGTATTTTCCACAGGGGTGTGCGTCAATATCTCTTTTATTTTATCCGGCGCCTGGCCGGTGATAGTGCAAAGCTCTTTAAAGCCTATTACCTGGTATTCATCAAATCCAACCCGTAATAAAGTAAAGCCGGAAAAGCGGCCGTCCTCCAAGGTCTTAAATTTTACAGCAAGGCAATCAAAAGAAAGATACCGCTGCAGCGCCCTGGCGGTGTTCAAAGCTTTCTGTGTCCAGCCGTCTTTCGTTGATTGAATATGCAGCAGTTCCTTCTGTACCTGTATTTCAGTTTGCCACCTCGCTTTCATGCTTTGCTCATACAGGTAAAATGCTATTTCGAGTGAAATTAAAAGATCTTTTTCCCGAAATGGTTTTACTAAAAATCCATAAGGTTCTGTCGCTTTAGCTGCGGATAGGATTTCTTCGTTCGAGTTGGCAGATAGGTATATAAAAGCAATATGTTCGTCTTTCAGCTGTTTTGCGAGGTCAATGCCTGTAAATTTCCCTTTCAAAAAGATATCAAGTAAAACAAGCTTCGGTGCTTCCAGCTTTATGATCTCCCGCGCCTCGGATACAGACCTGGCGATGGCACACACCGGATACCCGGCTTTGGTCAGCATCATCCTTAAATAGTCAGCTTCCACAAACTGGTCTTCCACAATAAGTACCTTTTCTTTCATGCAGTAAAGTTTTGACCTGAGATCAATGTAGCAAAGTCTTTTAATTTGTTCGGATTATAAAGGAAACTTATGGTAAGAACGGTGCCGTTATTACTATGGATAGTAAAACTGCCGTCAATATCTTCACTTAAACCCTTCATGAGGTTCAGACCCATTGATCGCTGCAGGTTACTGTTAAAGCCCGCCGGTAAACCTATTCCATCATCCGTCACCGAGAGCACAATCCTTTTGTCATGCACACTTTGCGTAAATGAAATATGTATATTCCCTTCCCTGCCGTCAGGGAACGCATATTTAAAAACATTGGTAACCGCTTCGTTCAAAATAAGCCCGACGGGTATCACATGAGAAAGATCGAGGTTAATACGGTCGACCTGGAAATGAAATCGTATCGACGCGCTTTTGTCGAAGGACCCTTTTAAATAATCCACTAGTTCGTGGATATATCCGGGCATATCAATAGACGAAAGGTTCTCCGACTGATACAGTTTTTGATGAACAAGCGACATGGCATGAATACGCTGCTGGCTTTCCTTTATGGCTGCTATCGCTTCATCGTTCTTAAGATAACCCGATTGTGTGCCCAATAATCCCATAACAGTATGAAAATTATTTTTGACCCGGTGATGGATCTCTTTCATCAGCCATTCTTTTTCATTGACAAGATGCTGCAGCGAAATATTTTTCTGATTGATCACAACTTGCTGCTCTTCAAGTTTCCTATTTGTTTTTTGCTTAAACCTGTAGCGGTTGAACCCGACGCCCAACAGCAATATAAGTAAAACTGAACTTGCGGCGATCCAATTTTTTATTATATTGGCCTGTCTTAAGTTAGCTTGCTGCAGCTGCTCCTTTTTTGTTAAAAGCCCTATTTCCTCATCTTTCTTTTCTGTTTTGTATTCAATTTGCAACTCTTCTATCTGCCGGCTTTTTTTCTCGTTCAATACTGAATCCGTCCAGGTTTTATATTGCTGAAAATCCTTTATGGCTGCCTGGTAATTGCCGGAGGCAGAATCAACCTTAAACAACAACAACTGCTCATCGGCCATCTTCGATATGCTGACGGCGTGCGGCTTTAGCATGAGAGTATCAATGTAAGGGCGGGCCTTCTTAAACTGCCCATGTCTTACATAAAAATCAGCAATATCGTAATAGGAAAGTAAAACTATTTCGTCGTCAAGCACCATCTTCTTATTTGCCCTGACGTAAGTCTCTACTGTTCTTAGTAAATATTTTTCAGTACTGTCATAAACATTATCAGCATCATAGCAGTACGCCATGCCCTGGAAAAATACAGCACTTTCCTCCAACGTAGCCGGCGGCCTGCGTTTTTGCAGATCTTTTATTGTTGCCAGCGCTTCATCTTTTGCACCGGACTTAATTAGTTGACCTACCAGTAAGCTATATGTGCGGTATAAAGCGAAAGATGAGTAACCAGCCAGCAATTCCCTTTTACTGATGCATTTTTTGTACCATACTACGCTTTCTGCAGGCTTGTTCAGCGCCTGGTAAACTTCTGCCAGCTCGCCGTAGAAGTTATCTGCACGGACAGAATCCTGCAAATGTTCCATAGCCTTTATGGCATGTAAAGCGTATTCCAGCGCTTTATTATAATTACCCAGATACCGGTTGATCGCGGACAGCAAATAATAAACGGACGCCAGGTGATATGACCCTAAAGCCTCGCATTTTTTAATAACCGCCAGCAGCTCAGTTTGCGCCAGGCTAAATTCATCATTACGACCATGCAGGCGTGCCAGTCCTATCGACATATCTATGTCGCCTTTCAAGTCTTTTATCTCACGATAGATATTCGCTGCATTTACATAGGCTGTTTCTGCCGTCTTGTCGAATTTCCCGGCATCGGTCAGGGCTAAAGCATACTGACGCCAACCGTCCCCCTCCCTTTCTTTGTCGCCTGCTTCATGAGCGTTATTGACCAGCGCCATAAAAATATTGTTCCCTTCATTGATCCTGTCACAGCGAACCAGCGCACTTCCTGCCAGAGAAAGACATCTGGCTTTCCACTGTGCAAAGTTCAAACGGAGGGAATCACATAGTTCACCGGCATATTGCAAGTGTTTAAAAGTTTCATTAAAATCGGATGAACTCATTTCCGATCCGGAAAGATAATCAGCCGATAATTCGATAAGCAGCCTTACCCTGTTTGTATCCGGCCGGCTTTTTTTAATCTGATCCAATAAAGAATCGATCTTCTTACGATCAGGTCTGCTTTGCGCTGTAGCGGCAAAAGATTGAATTAATATTACGGGGGTTAAAAGATGTAATATAAATTTCAGGATATTTTCTACATACAGTGATCGCATAAACCCGGCCTTTCACTGAAAGATAAGATAAATTACGGTTTAATTGCCCGTGAAAAAATCAAGTAAATCTTTTTGGACCTGCGTCGTATTTTCCTGTACGATCCAGTGCCCGGAGCCTTTGATATTTGAGCCTTTTACATTATCTGCAACAAGTTTGCAGTGAGCCTCCAGGAAACCGGCACCAAAATATTCGCCTCCCATTGCCAGTACGGGCATCTTTAATTTGGTTTTCATGAACTCCTTATTATCCTTCGCGTCCTGTTCGAAAGCACCAAACCAGTGAAAGGCGCCGGTGGTTGCTCCTTTTACTGCATAAGCCCTGACAAACTCGTTGGTTTCTTCAGGTGTAAAGGCATCTTTTACGTGGCCAACCAACGGCCAGAAGCTGGTAAGAAACAAGCGTTCCCTGCCAGCTACCAGCTCTCCTGATGCCGGGAAAGAAAAGAAGCCAAACCACCAGGCAGATCCTTTAACCTGGCTCCAAACCGGCTCTACGCCCGGCAGCAATGCATCCATCAGCGCAAGCTTTTTTACTTCGGCTGAAAATTGTGCTGCATAGGCATAGGCGACCATCAGGCCAATGTCGTGACCGGCCAGGTTTATATTGTTGTAGCCGAGCTGCTTTACAAGCCCGTGTATATACGCTGCCAAGGTCTTTTTATCATAGCCGCTGTCCGGCTTACCAGATTCACCCAGACCCGGCAGGTCCGGTGCTATCACCGTAAAATGTTTAGCGAACTCCGGCAGCAGGCGGTTCCACATGTACCAGTTTTGGCCAAAACCATGCAGCAGAACAAGTGGTTCGCCCGATCCGCCAATTACATAATGAACATCGATACCATTCACTTTGGCGTAAGCATGTTTAAAAGCTGATGACGGAGAGGCGGGCGCAGGCACAGCGGCGGTACTGTCATTTACTATTGGTGCGGCCGGCTTGGCGGGACTGGTTTGGCACCCTGCAACAAACAGCATGCTTAACGATAGTATTGCAAGGAAGTAAATTTTTTTTCCCAGATGTTTGTACATAAAATCTTATTGTTGGGCTATTTAATTTTTTTTGACTTAGCTGCTGATTCTATCACCCGTGCAACCGCGGCAGCATTTGTAATAAATAATACATGACTGCCCTTAATTTCTGTTGTAACTGCCCCTGCCCTTTTATACATCATTTGCTCCAGAGAAGGATTGATACTTTTGTCATCAGTCGCCACGATAGCAAAAGAAGGTTTTGTTCTCCAGGCCGGCGCGGTAACAGGTGTAAGAAATGCTTTAACAGCAATGGGGGCTTGCGAGGCGTACATAAAGTCAGCTTTCTGCCGGCTTACATCTGCTGCAAAGCCTGCATGAAATTTTGCTTTGTCGTAGTAAACAAAGCCCTTTTCATCAGGGGGAAGGATACCGTTTTCAGGGGATGGGGGTTCCTTTTTAACGAGGTCAAGCGTAGTTTCGCCCGCGTCCGGCGCAAAGGCTGCAACATACACCAGACTGGCAACCTTTTCCGAATTGCCGGCCTGAGTTATTACGGTGCCGCCCCATGAGTGGCCGACCAGTACTGCGGGGCCATCCTGCTTATCAAGCGCCCTTTGGGTGGCAGCAACATCATCCTCCAGTGAGGTAAGAGGGTTTTGAACCATGGTTACATTGTACCCATGCGCTTTTAATATCGCAAAAACATTTTCCCACCCTGAGCCGTCAGCGAAAGCGCCGTGAACGATAACGATGTTCTTCACAGCAGAATCAGGCTGCGCAAAGAGGCTGCTGTTGGGCAAAACTGCAAAGCCCCCAATGACCAATGCCAGTATAAGTGTTTTACCGGCATTCAATAAAAAATAACAATTTTTCATATTTCGATTTTTATAGTTTGTATAATGTTTGATCGTTTATATAGTGCAGCAAAATGTTATTGCCGGCCTATCCATTCAAGAATGTAATCAGCATCTTCTTTCCATGTCGGCTGGCCTAAAACGAAGTGGTTCCTGCCCTTGAATTCTTTATAGTCCGTAATCGAATTATTTTTTTTGTATTTTTTATAATTCGCATAATTCAATGAGGCCGGAATTGTATTATCATCACTGCCAGCAGTGATTAACAGCGGTGCATGCGGGTTTTTAAAGTTTACTTTCGCTGCCTTTGTTATTGTATCCCTTACTATCAGTTTCGATTCAGGAATGGCGAATTTATAATACGCTTCTTTCTGTGCATCGCAGTCCATCCCGTTGGTAAAAGCGAACTTCCACTGGGTGAAAGACATAAGGAAAGCTTTTTTTACCGGCGTGAAAAACCCAAGCGGTCCCCAGCCCGCCTTTAAGAAAGAAATTTTGAAAGTTATGATGCCTTGCGGCGGCACGGCGTGAATGGCAACCCCTGAAAGGCCTAATCCCCTCTGCAGCAAAAGCTGTACAATAAGTCCGCCTATTGAATGACCGATCAATACGGGCTTTCCGGGAAGGCGCCTTATGGTGTTGTCATAGTAATCAGTCAAAGATGCGAGCCTGTTGGATGCGATCCCGCTATTTGGAAGACTGTTTCGCAGCGTTTCGGGCGAATCGTTCTTATGCGGCCAGGGAGGCACAACTGTTTTGTAACCTTTGCTTTCAAAGTAGGCACTCCATTCATCCCAGCAACTATGGTGTACAAAGGCGCCTGTGATGAACACAATTGTTCCTGGTTGGTTGTCTTCCATATTAGTAATGATGACAGCTATAGGCCAATCGGCATGCCCTTTTTCTACTTAATTGTAAATCAATTGAATATATAAATAACGAATAGATTGCGCCGCGATATTCCGCGGTTTGGCGGACATTGCCGTGCTATTTCGCGGTTTGGTGAGGCTTATAATATGCGGGTGGTGGAATTTAACCTATTCACCTTGCTGATCATCTTCATTGTGCGCTTCCATTTTCTGTTGTATAAATATTCAAGATCATGACCAGACGATCAATGCCATGGAGGGGGGGAAGTATGTGCCATCCACGGTACTGGCGTTGAAGCTGGCAAAATATTTTGGGGTGTCCATAGAGGATATTTTTAAGCTGGAAGAGGGTGATTAAGGATTCATGATTTTGGGGCTGGCGGGGGGTGTAAAGCGTAATATTAGTGTATATTTGACCCGGATATGAAAAAGGTCCTGGCATTCCTGGTATTACTGTCACACATGAATACCTCTATGTTCCTGCCGCAGCTGCCGGAGGTAGATGCATTCGACGCCGTTGGCAGGAAGCTGGATGATATCAACAGCCTGGTGGAGTATGTCGGAGTTGCCCTTGGATACGACACCACCCCCGATGATGAAGATGACGATACAGGCCAGGCTTTCCATATCGCCAAAGTGCCTAGTTATTTTTTATTCCAGCCTGTTTCAATCATCCGGGTAGAAAAGACCCCGCAAACCAATCCAAGCCATTTTGCAGAATACAGACCTGATAAAATAAAGTCCGTCTCCATCGATATACTGACACCCCCGCCGGAAGCCCGCAATATTTCTTAGCTGTTCCCAACAGTTCTATTGCAATTAAACAATCATTCTACAATTATTCGGGTCGAGATGAAACGAAGAACCATTAAGCTGAATGGCTTTTCGGCAATGATCGTGCTATTTATCAGTGTTCACGTGCATGCACAGGACACTATACGTATCACCTTGCAGGAAGCCGAAAAACAATTTCTGGACAAGAACCTCGTGCTGCTGGCGGAGAAGTATAATATAGACATTGCAAAGGCCGGCGTTATACAGGCCTCCTTATACAACAATCCCAACCTGTCCCTGACAGGCAATATCTATAACCCCCAGGAGAAAAAAACATTCGATGTCAGCAACCGGACGGGAGAATACATCATCCAGGTCCAGCAGCTGATCCGCCTGGCCGGCAAACGCAATAAAGAGATCAACCTGGCTGTGACCAATACCCGGCTTAGTGAAGACCGATTCTTCGACCTGCTGCGGACTCTGCGGTTCTCCCTCAGAAGCAATTTCTTCAACACTCATTATACGCTGAACTCCGTAAATGCCTATCAAAGCCAATTGAACACCCTGGAGAAACTACATACAGCTTATGAAGACCTGCAGGGAAAAGGGCTTGTTACGCTGAAAGACGCCCTGCGTATCAAGTCCCTGCTATACTCGCTCAAAGGCGAGCAGGCCATCCTGCTGAACCAGCTAAACGACCTGCAGGCCGAACTACGGCTATTGCTGCAAAACAATGCAGCAACCTTTATCCCCGTATTCGAGGACGGGACCGACACCCTGTCCGCAGCGCTGAAGAAACTCGACCTCCCCGCACTGATCGACACAGCCTATGCCAACAGGCATGACCTGCAGCTGGCTACGAACAACCTGCTGTACAGCAAACAAAACTATGCTCTTCAAAAGGCGCTGGCCACGCCGGACATCACATTAGGGGCGCAATTCGACAAAAGAGGAAGCTTTGTAGATAATGCCACCTTCCTGCAGGTAGCAATGGACCTTCCCTTCTTCCATCGCAACCAGGGCAATATAAAGGCCGCCAGGATCTCCATCGATCAAAATGAGACAGTTTATAAGCAGCAAATGGGCATCGTCGAAAATGACGTGCGACGGGCCTATGCAAAGGCGCTGACCAGCGATAACATGCTGCGATATGTAGACAAAGGGTTTAAGGACCAGTACGAAAGGCTGCTGGAGGGCATTACCGACAATTTCCAGAAGAAGAACATCAGCCTCGTCGAATTCACTGACTTTTACGAATCATATAAGAACAATATCCTCCAGTTCAACCAGCTGGAAAACGAAAGGATGCAGGCCATCGAGGCCCTTCAATTTTCCATCGGAAAAACCATATTCTCCAACTAACACTCCCAAAAAAACGACCATGAAATCGAAGATCCACGACCTCCTTAAAAGGACAAATATTAACGGAAGTAAATCAATAAATGTATACTCATTCATCTTTATAGGCACCCTGCTCGCAACCTGCTCGTGTAAAGAAAAAGCGGCTGACACAGGAGGCAAGACGACTTTCTGCCTTACGGATACGCTGGCGAAAAAAGTAGTGATCGACTCAGTAAAGCTCATGGCCGTAAATAATGCCATTACGCTGTCCGGAAAGATAGAAGCCAATGAAGATAAATGGGTAAAGGTCTTCCCCGTGGTTGGAGGCGTGGTAGAAGAAATGAAAGTGCAACTGGGTGATTATGTCAGGAAAGGCCAGACACTGGCCGTTATCAGGAGCAGCGAAATAGCCGATTATCAAAGCCAGCTCACCAGCGCTCAATCCAGCGTACGCATCGCCGAAAAGAACGTCACCTCGGCCAGGGAAATGTTCAAGTCCAACTTAGCGACGGAAAAAGAACTGGTGACGGCCGAGACAGATCTCGAAAAGGCAAAAGCGGACCTAAAACGCATGGAACAGACCAATGCCATCTACGGCTCCAAAGGCAACGCCACACAAACGATCACCGCCCCGGTGTCCGGCTATGTCGTGGAAAAAAATGTAACGGACCAGATGCATTACAGGGAGGACGCTACCCAGCCCTTTTTTATTATTGCAAACCTGGATGAAGTGTGGGTTATGGCTGACGTGTTCGAAACCGATATTGCAAAGATCAAGGTTGGCTATGACGCAGAAATAAATGTCATCGCCTACAAGGATAAGACCTTTACAGGCAAGGTCGACAGGATCTTTTCCATCCTCGATCCTCAAAGCCGGGTGATGAAGGTCCGGATAAAGATCGCCAACAAGGACAATCTTCTAAAGCCGGAAATGTTCGCGCAGATAAACATACTCTATAACGACAGAAAAAATCATTTACCAGCCATCCCGTCGGAAGCTATCATTTTCGCAAAGAACAGGAACTTTGTAATGGTATACAACGATAAATGCAATATCGAAACCCGCGAGATAGAAGTCTATGAGACGGTGGGTAACACTACTTATATCAAGAGTGGATTAAAGGAAGGCGAAAAGATCATCGCCAAATACCAGTTATTGATCTTCGACGCAATGAACAATTAATCCATTCATCCTTATTTAAGCCCAACTTATGAACAAGTTTATTTCCGGGATAGTCACTTTTTCGCTGAAGAACAGGTTCTTTATATTTTTCATGACGCTGCTGATCATTGTCGGGGGGATCTGGAGCTATGTCAAGACCCCGCTAGAAGCATTCCCCGACGTCACCAATACGCAGATCATTATCGTAACGCAATGGAATGGCCGCAGTGCGGAGGAAGTGGAACGGTTCGTGACCGTACCCATCGAGGTCGCCATGAATTCCGTGCAAAAAAAATCAACGCTCCGGAGCATCTCCATGTTCGGCCTGTCTGTCACCAAGATCATTTTCGACGATGACGTGGAAGACTTCTTCGCAAGGCAGCAGGTGAACAATCTCCTCCAAAATGTCAGTCTGCCCGAAAACGTGGAGCCCGAGGTCCAGCCTCCTTATGGCCCCACCGGCGAGATCTTCCGTTATACAGTACAGGGGAAGAACAAAAGTTCGGTGGATCTGCTGAACGAACAGACCTGGGTGATCGACCGCCAGCTTCGCAGCATTCCCGGAGTGGCCGACCTGGTGGCATTCGGAGGCGCCGACCGTACGTATGAAATTACAGTCGACCCTATCATGCTGGCTAAATACGATATTACCCCGCTGGAAGTATATACAGCCGTGTCGAAGAGCAATATCAATGTGGGAGGCGATGTCATCGAAAAGAACGGGCAGGCCTATGTGGTAAGGGGCATCGGTCTGCTGGATAACATCAAGGACATCGAGAATATCATCGTGGACAATATCAACGGTACGCCCATCCTGGTAAAAAATCTGGCTACCGTGTCTCCCAGCCACGTTCCCCGTGTGGGACAAGCCGGGCTCGATGAAGATGACGATGTGGTGGAAGGCATCGTCGTAATGAGAAAGGGAGAGAACCCAAGGGAAGTGTTGAAAAGGGTAAAGGCAAAAGTCGAAGAGCTGAACGAAAAAATATTACCCGCCGACATCAGGATGGTGACCTTCTATGACCGGGACAACCTGATGGATTTTTGTACAGAGACCATCAGCCACAACCTCATCGAAGGCATCCTGCTGGTTACCCTGATCGTGTTCATCTTTATGTTCGACTGGCGCACCACGGTGATCGTCTCCATCATCATCCCCCTGTCCCTGCTCTTTGCCTTCATCTGCCTGAAGCTAAAAGGCATGACTGCCAACCTGCTCTCGATGGGCGCCATCGACTTTGGCATTATCATAGATGGCGCCGTCGTAATGGTAGAAGGCCTCTTTGTAGTGCTGGCCCATAAAGCGCATGAGGTGGGAATGGAGCGGTATAATAAGATGGCAAAATTGAGCATCATCCGCAAAACAGGTTTTAGCCTGGCCAAAGCTATCTTTTTCGCAAAGGTCATTATCATCACCTGCCTGATCCCGATCTTTGCCTTTGAAAAGGTTGAAGGCAAAATGTTCTCCCCCCTGGCCTGGACGCTCAGCTTCGCTCTCCTGGGAGCGCTGCTGTTTACCCTTACGCTGGTCCCTGTCCTGACAAGCATCCTGCTCAGGAAGGATGCCAGAGAGAGGAATAACCCCATCGTCAACTTCTTTAACCGCATCGTCATAAAAGGATTGAGAACCACCATGTCCCATAAAAAGACAGCACTGCTGCTGGCATTCTCCATCATGGGGCTGGCTTTATTTTCCTTTAAATACTTAGGCAGTGAGTTCCTGCCCGAACTAAATGAAGGCGCCCTGTGGGTCGAAGCTAAACTTCCCATGAGCAGCTCCCTCACCCAAACGGTAGGTTTCGTAGGCCAGTTCAGAAAAATATTGAACAGCTTCGACGAGGTCAATGGCGTATTATCACAGACAGGCCGCAGCAATGACGGCACGGACCCGTCCGGCTTTTATTATGTCCAGTGCCAGGTGAATCTCAAACCCAAAAAAGAGTGGAAGAGAAAAATAAGCACGGAAGAGCTGGTGGATGAAATGGATAAAAAGCTCCGGCAGTACCCGGGCATTGTCTATAATTACTCCCAGCCCATCATCGATAATGTTCACGAGGCGGTGGCAGGGATCAATGCCGACCTGGCCGTTAAGATCTTCGGCAACGACCTGGAAAAGCTGGATAAGCTGGCGGACAGCATCTATGGTATCCTCCAAACAGTAAAAGGCATAGAAGACCTTGGCGTCATGCGCAACCTGGGACAGCCCGAATTAAGCGTCGTGCTGGATGAGCAAAAAATGGGCAAGTACGGCATTACAACCGCCGACGCCAACTCCGTTATTGAAATGGCCATCGGAGGCAAAAGCGCATCGACCTTTTATCAGCAGGAAAGGAAATTCAGCATACGCATCCGTTATCCTGAACAATACAGGAACAATGAAGAAGCCATCGGCAACCTCCGCCTCCCTACCCTGCACGGCTCGAAGATCCCTCTGAAGGAGATCGCCGAGATCAAGACCATCACGGGGCCCGCCTTTGTGTACAGAGATAAGAATACCCGCTTTATTGCCGTGAAATTCACCATCCGGAACAGGGATATGGGCAGCACGATCGCCGAAGCACAGGAAAAAGTAAACAGCCGGATAAAACTGGGCAAGGGATTCAGCATCGATTGGGCTGGTGAATTCGAAAACCAGGTGAGGGCACAGGCGAAGCTGGCACAGGTGGTGCCGGTGGTGCTGATACTCATCTTTATCCTGCTCTTCATTAGTTTTGGCAACGCCCTGGATGCGGGGCTGGTGTTGATAAATGTGCCTTTTGCGCTGATAGGCGGCATACTTGCGCTGCATGTCACCAACACCGAATTCAGCATCTCGGCCGGTATAGGATTTATTGCTTTATTTGGCATCTGTATTCAAAACGGCGTGATACTCATTTCAGTCTTTAAGCAAAATCTCCATCATAAGATCTCATTGTCGCAAGCTATCTTCCAGGGAGTCCAGTCAAGGATACGCCCTGTAGTTATGACGGCTTTGATGGCGGCGATAGGCCTGCTGCCCGCGGCCATTTCCACGGGCATCGGCAGTGAGACCCAAAAACCGTTGGCCAGGGTTGTAATTGGAGGTTTGATCAGCTCGACTATATTGACGCTGCTGATCTTTCCTATCATTGTCGAGCTGTTGTACCGACGGGTGCACGGAAAGAATTCGTTGACGGCTGCTGGCGGGTAATGATGGCCTGAGTGAACCGATGAGGTCAGCGCCATAATTTGTGGTTCAGCCAATGCGCCAGCAGTGCGCTCCCTGTGCCTACGATCGCGCCTCCTACAACATCGGAGAAATAATGCACGCCCAGGTACATCCGCGAGTACCCCACCGATCCTGCCCATAGATAAGCCGGCACACTGATATACCATTTCTTATATTCCAGCGTAAGGCTGGTAGCCAGGGTGAAGGCCGTCGATGTATGACCCGACGGGAAGGATTTGCCTCCTGAATGCTTATATGGGTAGATCTCGTTGGGATATTTTTCCCATGGCCGGCGGCGGTCGAAAGCCCTTTTCATGATCGCTGTTGTAAGTAACTGGATGGCCAGCGCACCTGTCACCTCGTAAGCATTTCTTTTTAGCTGTTTATCTCCTTTGATCATTCCGGCGACGAAGAGACCTACGGGCAGGCCAACTTCGACGGCATAGGTTGAGTAGCTCGTTCCTTTCCAGTAAGTTGAATTGGGATCCATCGGGTTAATGGCCTTCGTAATATCCAGGTCGATCCCCTGCGCCACAGCACCAAAACAGGAGAGGACCAATGCTGCAACCGCAACCATTTTCTTTCGGCTCATAATTTATTAGTTTTAGGATAACCAAAATTAAGCCATAACTGCGGTCTGGTGTATTTATTAACACATACTTTCCTTGTACAAATCGACTATTGTCTGGCTGGCTGCAGCCCGGTGTCCAACTGGTGAAGGATATTGACACCCATATAATAACACAGCATGATCGGCACAGCAGGGATCATGAACGGGTAATAAGGGAACCCTGAAAAGGCAGCTGCACCGGGATATAAAGGGAATAGCAGGATAGAGACAATGGCAATGACGCTGAACGTGATGTAGATAACGGCCGGAGAACGTCTGAAGACCTTTGTCTGTCGCAGGGAGCCGGCGAACATGGCGACGGCAAAATAGGTGAGCAGCACCTGTCCGATGGTGATGATCCAGATCTGTTGCGCGGCAGGCGAATACCACTCCTGTGGTTTGCCGGGAGCGCCATTGGCGATCTTTATCTTAAACGCTTGAAGGGCAAAGCTGTGCCAGAAGGAGGTGTTGATAAAGAACAACGGAATGGCAATGATAATGGCGGTATAGCCCAATTGTGTAAACAGTTTTTCTCCTTTCTCCTGCAGGACGAGCTTGATAAGGGACAGTCCCAGCGCCATCAGTATACCATCTACCAGCAGGATATCAAACCGGACCTTTTGTTCGATGGCGGTATCTACCCATCCCTGTATGGTATCGGGGGGCGCTCCCATCCCAAACAGGATCGACAGCAGACAAATGGGCAAGATCAACAGGCTGCTGCCATAGGCCAGGTATCTTTTTTCCTTTTCTACTGCACGGAAGGCCTTTGTCCCCAGCGTCCATACGGCCCAAGCCATGATACAAAAATTCAGCAGCCAGATGGGAATATAGAGTTTGTAGGTGATGTGACCCAGGGCAAATGCGAAAATAAGGGTCAGAACAGGGATGCAGCAGAGATAGATGTAGCCAAAGGTTTTGGCGAAGGGTTTTGTAGCCATATTTTTTTTATTTTTTTATATCCGGTGTACGGGTTTATTTCATCCCTAATAATTTCAGGAACTCTTCCTTTTTCTTCCTCGATACATCCACCAGTTCCCCGTTCCTCAGTTCGATCTGTCCACCGTCACCTTTCATGTACCTTTTTATATATTGGAGGTTGATGATATGGGAGTGGTGGGAGCGGAAGAACTGTTCGGGAGGCAGCAGGTCTTCAAATTCCTTCAGGGTCCTGCTCACCGTGAGGCGGGGCCGGTTGGAAAAACTGAACACGGTGTAGTTGCTCTGCGCCTCGATATGGATGATGTCATTCAGGTCGAAGAACAGCAGCCCTTCCAGTGTGGAGATGGCTATTTTATTCAAGGCTGTCTGAAGGTTGTGCGCCAGCGTTTCCAGCCGCCGGCCATTGTTGATCTCCTGTCCGCTGAGCCGGATCTTTTCAACAGCGGCCTTCAGCTCCTCGATATCCACGGGTTTTAACAAATAATCGAAGGCGGCAAAACGGATGGCCTTAATGGCGTAATGGTCATAGGCGGTGGTGAAGATCAGGTGGAAATCCTTACGCTGCAACCGGAGCAGCATATCGAACCCATTCAATATGGGCATCTCGATGTCGAGGAATACGATATCCGGCTGGGTTTCCTCGATAAGCTTCAGCCCTTCCTCGCCGTCTTCGGCCTCGCCCTCCAATCGTATGTCGGGGCAATACTCTTTTAGCTTTTGTCTCAGGGCCAGCCGTCCTTTGGCTTCGTCGTCTATGATAATTGCGGTGACCATCAGCTTATTTTTAAAGCGACCCGTACGCAGGTGCCGGCGGGGCGACCGTCCTGGTGCAGATCGGTGATCGTAACGGGTTTATTTTCCTGCCTGTTGAACAGGTTCACTCTATCCCTGCTTATTTCCATGCCGTAGCTGCGATGGGAAGACTTTTGTGTCGCCGCGGCGCGACCGATGCCATTATCCTCTATCTGATAGACCAGATACTCGTTCTCCCGGCAGATCCTGATAGACAGTCTGCCTGCGTGATCCTGGCGATGCCGGAGGCCGTGGACGATGGCATTCTCCACATAGGGCTGGATGATCAGCGGCGGTATCCGGCAATCTTCTTCCAGCAGCTGTTCGTCCACCTGGATCTCGGCCCTGAATTTGTCCTCATTCCGGAATTGTTCCAGATCTATATAGAGCTGAAGCGTTTCCAGGTCGCGGGAAAGAGGGATCGTATTTTGCCGTGAGCTTTCCAGGATATTGCGGATGAGGCGGGCGAACTTATTAAGGTACACCGTCGCGAGATACTTGTCATTGTTCTGGATCAGTGCGTCGATGCTGTTGATGCAATTGAATATGAAATGGGGGTTCATCTGGGCCCGCAGCGCCATCATCTCCGTATTGGCGATCTGCTGTTTCATATCGGCTTCGAGCCGCAGGCCCCTGTAATGCCGCCGTACGATCCAGAGCAGAAAAAGGACGATGGCGGCGGCCACCAGGGCCCTGAACCAGAAGGTGGACCAATAAGGGGCGACAATGTTTATTTTAAATGCGGCGGCACCTTCATCGTTGAGGGCGTTCTCCGTGCGTACGCGAAAGGTGTAGGTCCCGGGCGGGAGATTGGTATAGTTGGCGTACCCGCGTGTCCCTCCATATACCCAGCCGGGGTCCACGCCTTCGAGCCTGTAGAAATAATTTGTCCGCTGGATGCCTGAGAATACGAGGTTGGAAAATTCAATACTGATAAAGTTCTGTTTGTAGGACAGCCGTATAGGTTCATGCCGGGAGAGAAGGGAATCGATGAACAAAGGGCTGGCAAAGACCTTGAAGCCCGTAATGTTCACCGGCGGTGTTCTTTGCTGGACAGCACGGAGCTGCTGCGGATAAAAGCCCACGACCTCGGTACCTGTGCAGGTGAGCCATTTCCCTTTAGGAGGAGTGATGAAGCAGGTGCTCTGGAAAGTGCTTTTTATCAGGCCTGTCTCCGGCTGGCTGACAAAGCATTTTTTTGTCTGTGGGTCGTAGCAGCAGATGGTGAAGTCGGTGGTGAACCATATCTTACCCAGCGGGTCGACGGTGATGGCATGTACGGACCAGTGAGGCTGGTCCCCGTTGACCGGCAGCCTGCTGAATGTCTTTGTGCCGCGATGGAAAAAATAAATGCCGTCGTTCTCCGTGCCCACGATCAGCAGCGAGTCCCGGTAAGGGTAGATACCCCAGCAGCGGACGTCGACGCCTGATTCGGGCCGATAGCAGGCGACAAAAGCTCTTTTCCGGGTGTCGAACTCTTCGAGGCCCCGGGAGCTGCCTGCCCAGCAGGTGCCATCGTCGTCCACCAGCAGGCTTTCGATGGGAGAAAGCTTGAATGCGGGGGGCTGGGCAGCCATATTATATGGCAGGAAGGCCTGTCGTGCCGCGTCGTACAGTATAATTTTGCCGCTGTGCAGCCCCAGCAGGATATTGCCGGCCCGGTCCTTTACCATGGCCTTAATCGTCCTTCCTTCTGTAGCCGGAGGTTGAATGGTCCGAACGCTATGCGTGCCGGGGGCGATGATGTGTAAGGCGCCTTTCTGACAGCCTGCCCATACTGATCCGTCGGTCTGTTGCAAAAAGCACCATATCATATTTTGTTCATAGCGCCCTTTAAAAAAGATATGTTCTTTATAGCGAAAGGCTGTATCATAGATCCTGATACCTTCCCCCCAGGTGCCGACCCACAATTCATCCTTTACCAGGGCCGCCGGGATGATGTCGCTCACCACTTTTGAAGGATCTGTCGTATCCTGGTTGCTCAGGACGCTGAAGTATTGCCGGTAGGGATTGATGATGCTGATCCCCCTGTCGGTGCCAAACCAGATATTTTCTTCCTTGTCCTGAAAAATGGTATTGATCTGATCGATGTATTGGAGAGACAGGTTATTGCCCGGCCGGCGGAGAAGGAAATGGAATTCGTCGGCGGCGTAGTCGTACTGAAGGAGTCCGGCCTGGCCTGTCCCGATCCAAAGTGTGCCGTGATCGTCTTCCAAAAAGGAGGAGATCCACACCGGAAGGGTATTCTTATTTCCCTCCTGTGAAAGGATATCCGCCAGCGAATAGACATGCAGCTTTTGTGTAGGGAGATGGTAGCGGTAGAACAGGTGGGACCAGCTGTTAAGCCAGAGATTGCCATGGGAGTCGGTCTTCATGCCACGTATCGTGGCCGGATCGATGGGAAAAGGCACCGGCACTATCTTTTTACCGGTGTCGTCCAATAGCAACAGGGCGTGGTCCGGACAGAGCAGCCAGGTCTGGCGGTGCGCTTTGTCGTTGATGAAATAGGCGTACTTGTCCGTATCCTGCCCCGGCTCACGGATCAGCACGACGCCGCTGCTGTCCTTTTTACTGCTGTCCACCCAGATGACGCGAAAGTGCCATTGTTTGTCCGGTCCGTCCTGGTAGACAAGGTCGTGACCGGGCGTCGACTGGCGGTTGATCTCCACCGGAGTATGATGAAGTATGTCCCATTCCTTCAGGCGGCCATCGGACTGGCCATAGAGGATCCGCGCATGTCCGTCGTCGGAGAAAAGAGTAGACACCATGAGCTCGTGGGGTTTGATCGTGGAGTCGAAACAGTTGATAAACCGTAGTCCATCGTAGCGCTGCAGTCCATTTTTTGTTCCAATCCAAATATAGCCCTGGTGGTCCTGGGTGATGGCATAGACATCGTTGCAATCGAGCCCGCTGGTATTATCGATGTTGCGGGTGATATAACCCGTACGCAGCGGCCGGGCCCTGGTGGATTGGCCGAGGACAGCGATATTCAGGCAGCATGAGAAAAGGAAGCATATGAATATGAAACCGGGTCCGCGGAGCATTTTTAAATTTACTATTAATTTCCCATCTATATCGTTTGCCGGACAGGGGAATATCCGGTCAATTAGCCGTTGCCAGGAACGGTTTAGCCGTTGACATGGCGTGGAAAGCGCCTTCATCTACATTTGGCGAAATATTTTAAGCCATGCGCCAACTGCTGCTGTTCCCCGATGGTCTGAGAGGGGATCTTCGAAAAAAGGTAGTGTTCTTTTTGATGACGGTTTAGCGGTATTTCTTTCTCTTTTGCAGCCGGCTTATCACCTGCTGCAGCTTTGCGGGATCGTTCAGGTAAGGTTCCAGGTCAAAGAGTACCACTCTTCTGAACTCTACGGCGTGACTTTCGCTCTGCAATGAGATCGTACCTGCGGGGATGGGTCCGCCATCCGGCAGGCCGGCTCTTTGGACATCCTCGTCCCTTCCATCGTATTGCGGCTTCGTATAGGTCAATACCGTGTCACCCTCCACGATATGCCGGATGATGGAATCCTTCAGCACCAGGGCTTCCACATGTACCCACTGGTCCCCATGATAGGTCTTTGACGCAGCGTTGACACAATGCGGGGTGAAGAGGCTGTCATGCAGCACCACGTTGGTCCCGGGCGTGCAGAGATTGGCCGTCGACCGTTCATCCTTGCCGTTGCCTCCCAGCAATTGCTCTTCCAGGGAAATAGGGAAATTCTGGTTCAGTTGCATGCTTTCCGGGGTCTGGCCCTGCAGCATCACCCCGCTGTTGCGATAGGCCCAGCCGGCTCCGTCCTTCATCTGGTCGCCAGTGAAACGGTATTCCACCACGACCAGGTAGGCGGAGAATTTCTTCTTGTAGAAAATATGACCGTAGCGTTCCTTGAAAAGCCCTTCATAGCCATCGTAGTTCACCTTCATCACCTTATTCTCCACCCGGAAAGTATTGGCGAAATTATCACCGGCGGGGTATCCTTTTATCTTGACGGTCCAGTCTTTGAGATCTTTGCGGTTGAATAGTTTTATCCACTTCCCTTTTGCCGGGGTTTGCTGGGCCAGGAGGGTAAGTGAACTGAATAGCAAGGCTAACGCCAGTATGTGTTTATTCATTGACTCTATTTTTATTCCGGCAGGATGATCGTCAAATATAGGGACTGCCCCTTAATTTACAGCATTATTGACCATTTGGCTATCAACAAATTGCTCGAAGCTGATAATTTTTCCGTCTTTCAATTCCCAGACATGGGCTACTCTGGCCGTGAATGTCTTGCCCGTGATCTTATAGGCGCCGGTGTAAGTACCATATGCAACAACCTTATTGCCGCCGGCAACGTAGTCTTCGGGGGTGAATTTATAATCTATCCATTCACTGCCTAAACGGCTGAACACATTTTTGGTGATATTTTCCAGGCCGATGTAAGTTCCCCCATAGGGGAAGCCCCGGGCTTCTGTCCACCTGATATCCTCAGCTACATACCTGGCCAGATTCTTACCATTTTCCTCCGAGGTTTTGCCTTCGTAAGTGCTCCTAATAATATCTAAATTGGTCATTTCCCTTTGTTTTTACCATTTAATCTCCCCTGTGTTTACTTTGGCGCCTATTTGCAGGGCGGTTTCAAAAGTAAGTGTTGGATACTTTGCCTTTAACGCTTTGATCAGCGCTTCTGAAGTTTTGTTGGTTTTCAAAGCCTCTTCATAGAATTGGATATAACTTTCCGTATGTTTTACAGCGGTCAGGTCAAACGGGCTTGCAGCATCAGCATGAGCAGGAACCACGATGGCCGGATGTAAGGCTTCAATCTTATGCAAAACACTGACCCATTGCTTACGGGCTTCCGTTGTCTGCGCATCCGCCATCCAAAGATGAAAACTTGTTCCAAAGACATTGATACCGCCTACAACAGCTTTGATGGAAGGTATCCATACAAAAGTTTTTGCCGGGAATTCCTCTAAGCCAATTATCTCCAGTTTTTGCCCCTCCAGATCAATGCTGTTCCCTTTCAGGACCTGCGGTAAAATGACGTTTGAAGTGACTTTATTGCCCAATTGTCCGCCCCAAACGTCCAATTTCTTTTGCGCTGTCGCCTTAATATGCTCCACTGTTGCAGGAGATGCATAAGCAATCGCTTCCGGGAAATATTTTTTGAATATTTCCAGCCCGAAATAAAAATCCGGATCGCCGTGAGAGACGTAAACAGCCGTTAATTTTTTACCTGAGCTTTTAATTTCCCGGGCTACCATTTCAGCGTCTGCAAGGGTAAACTGTGCATCGATGAGAACTGCATCTGTTTTCCCTGATACGAGGACCGATGCCACACCAAAACTATTTTCTGATGCATTGTAAACCTGTAGTTTTAAATTGTTTGCTTCAATGATCTGCTTCATCTTATTATGTTTAAATGATGATGCAAAGATGCCGCCATTCAAGCACAAAAAAATTGAACAAGTTCAATAAATGAAATCCGTCTTATCTCTTGTTGGTAATTTTATTCCTGATCTTACTCAGAAATTCGTGGCTGATGCCTAAGTAAGCCGCTATCTGGAGATTAGAAAGGCGTTGATAGAGCGCCGGATATCTTTCGATAAAGTCTAGATAGCGCTGATCTGCGGTTTTACCCAGGTTATCTATCATCCTTCTTTGTAAGGCAACGTGGGTCTTTTGGGTCATTATCCTGAATAGCTTTTCTATTGCAGGCAAGTTGGCATAGGCGAATTCCTTATCCTTTTTAGAGATCAACAGCACCTCACTATCTTCAATCGCTTCGATAAGAAGCTGGGATGGCAGACCGTTGGTAAAACTATCAATATCCGTGACCCACCAATTTTCCATGGCGAAATAAAGTATTTGCTCCGCCCCGCTTTTGTCCATGTGGTACACACGAAAAAGTCCTTTGGTGACGAAGCCCTCAAATTTGCACACCTCACCCTCCCGTAATAAAAAACTCTTTTTCTTAATGGACTTCTGTCGGAATAAATTGCAAAACGCCGCCATATCTTTCTCGGAAAGAGAAACCTGTTTGGCTATATATTTCCGGAGAAGTTCTGTCATATCGCGGGGTCTGTCAAATTAATGCAAATATACAAATTCGTACTCCCCGGGATGGCGCCTTTATAAAGTGTTTATATGATAATTAAAACGAAGAGAAAAACGCGGGTGTTGTCATTGTGCAAATGATAGTTGAAACGCGCACTTAAAAATCCCCCGTGTTACCGGGGGACGCACTAATCAAATATCCTAACCATTAAACCTTATTCTATTAGTACAGCAATTTAGAATTGTTCGGGGCTGAGCGATCTCGACAAATGTCTACAAGGCGAACTGTTAGTATAATTATCTGACAACTAACATATTACAAAAATATTTTCGGCAGCCGCCTGTCCCTCTGGCCAATGCCTGAAAGAAGTACATAATGCAGGAATGAATGCAAATAATCCATTCTATCAATTTTGTAATATAAATAATAACCCTAATTTTAGACCATATCCCCACCCTTTGATCCCCGTTCATCTTTTCATGTGACAATGTGCAATGCAGCAAAACATTCCTTATTCTTTAGCTAAAACAGCCTTCCATGAAAAAATTCAAACAGACAATCAGCAGCATTATCACCGCGGGAACGTCAACTTTGCAGGATCACGACGCACAAAAGAGAATAACAATTGGCGTCAATGTCATGTGCTTCTCCATTATCGCTATTAATTCGACCATTGGCGTGCTGGCCTATTTGATGACAAAGCAGAGCGCTATCATTACGGGCATTACCATTGAAATAGCAGCCAGCATCCTTCCTATCTTGTTAAACAAGCAACGAAAGTACCTGTGGGCATCATTAAATTTCTTCCTGATCGTCCTGGCTGCAACCTGTTATTTCAGCAGCGTATTGGGCAAATCAGCGGAAAGCCAGCTCATGATCATCTATTTGATCGGCGTTGCCTTATTTCTCTTTGATAAATTAGCCATACAAATTACCTGTGTCGCGCTGTCCGTCTGCATCATCATATTTGTAGAATGGAATTTCGACCACGAACTTATCAAAGCCATATCTATCGATCCGGGCATTAAATTGTTCATACGATGGGCTGTCTATGCGACAGTCATTCTCCTGGTTGTTATAACTTTCTCGCTCTATAAAAGAAATAATACCATCTTACTACAGCGGCTGCAAGGGTATTCAGGAGAAATTGAAGTCAACCTGCAGAAGAAGGAAAAAGAGAATAAAATAAAGGACAGGTTTATCGGCAATGCAACACATGAAATGAAAGTTTCCTTTCACTCAATATTCGCCATCATTAATATTTTGTACAAAATCGAGAAAAAAGTCGATGTCCCGGATTTGAAATTATGCATAGATGATCTAAGGGCTGCCTGTAAGATATCAAAAAGCATCATAGACAATATCCTTGAATATGAAAAATACGAGGCCGGAACGGAAAATATCGCGCGACCTCAACTTATTGATATACGGCTTGTCTTTTACAAAATTATTGATATTTATAAATATCTTGCCAACGAAAGGAATGTCAATATCAGTCTCGTCGTCGCAAAAAAGATCCCCCAGCATATCATGTGCGATGAGGTCATGATCAGGCATATCATTACCAATCTCCTGCACAACGCCATAAAATTCACCAGAAATGGTACAACCATAACGATCAGGATCGATACGAACTACCACCAGCTGTCCATCCGGGTGGAAGATCAGGGTGAAGGCATCTCCCTCAAGAACACAGATGCTATTTTTGAGCCATTCTACACGCAAAATCCAGAAGGCCTTGGACTTGGTTTATACATTGTCAAAAAGCTTGTCTCCGCGCTTGATGGCAAGATCAGTATAAAAACCTCCAATGAAGGGTCCCACTTTTGTATAGGATTGCCGTACTTAAATCCGGTTGATATAAGCTCTCATTTCCAGCCTGTTGGGCTTCAGAATTAATCATTTCCGTATATTACTGCGTTATATGCAAATCTGTAAGTGGAATGTCATAAGATGTTTAATCGGTAAATTACCCACTCAATTAAACACTTATTCTTATGCCGCTCTACACCATTCCCGGGCTGTATTGCCCTTTCCCTCCTGTCATTCACCCCCTTGTCAATGAGATCGAAGATCATACCAACCAGTGGGTGACAGATTTTGACCTTATAGACTCTCATGAAATGTTTATAAAGTTCAAGGAAAGCTGCTTTGGGCACTTTATCGCCAGAAGTTTTCCACAAGCGGATTTTATTCCTATTTCGGCCTGGTCCGATCTCAATGCATTGCTGTTTATAGTAGACGATCAGATCGATGCTGAAGATATCATCAAGGACAAGAAGTCGTTTTACAAGTTGAAGAGTGACTTCCTGGAGGTGTTGGAGACAAACCGAAGATGCTACATTGGCAGGGATGGTAGTGTGTTAGCTGCCCTGAGTGATTTTTGGCTGCGGATCATCCAATTTTCAGAGCGGCGATGGCAGCGGAAATTCATAAAAGGGGTGGAAGATATGTTCGATGGCGGTTATTGGCAATTCGAGCATCTTTTGACAGGAAAACAACCGGAATTAAGTGAGTATATGAAGGTCCGTCAGTATTTTGGCGCTGCGCATTTGTCTACGGATGCATTGGAGGGCATAGCAAAAATACATCTGCCTGAAATGGTCTATGATGATCCGCTGGTTCAGCATCTGACAGAGATATGCCGCAACACGATCTGCTTCTCCAATGATCTTTTCTCTTTTGGCAAAGAGGTGCAGGAACAAAATAATGGCGCTGAATTTAACCTGGTCATGATCCTGAAGCGAAAATTCAATCTAAGTATTGAGCAGGCGATCAAAGAGGCGGCCCGTATCCATGATGACCTGGTGAGAGAATTTATCCAACTCTCTCCACTTGCCTGCAAGAAATATGATAGCGACATTACCGCTGCCCTGAAAATATACATCGATGCATTGGGAAAATTAATGAGGGGAAACATCGAATGGAGCACAAGGGAAACAAAGCGATACCCTCATATTTACGAACCATTGAACTTACATTCATAAAATGCCTGCATATGAATCCTACGATCTTGCTTGCCGATGACCATATCATGGTATCGAAGGGACTAAGGCGGTTGTTGGAAATGGACTTTGGCTACCGGCAATGTCATAGCGTGACAAGCTGCAGCGAGCTGATGAAAGAGCTTAAGAAAAACACCTATACACATTTAGTCCTGGACATTGGTCTTTCAGACGGCAGCACACTTGAAGTCCTGCCGACGATCCAAAATCTTTATCCAAGCCTTAGCATTATGATCTTCTCGGCCAAGTCCTCCAACGTCTTTGATAAAGCTTTCAAACATCTCAATGTGAAGCACTATTTGTCAAAGGAATCAAGTGAAGAGGATTCGATACGCTGCTTCAAAGCGTTCTTCCTGGGCAGGCTAGCAAGGCAATATGAAGATCCCAGCGGCAGCAATAACCCTTTTGCCTCATTTTCCACCCGTGAGCTGGAAATACTTCATTACCTTGTTAAAGGGCTGGGCACCAATGAAATAGCAGCAAATTTAAATTTGAAGCACAATACGATCTCAACTGTTAAAAAGAGGATCTTTGAGAAAACAGAGGTCAATAATATCAAAGAGCTGATGGACCTGGCGGTGGTATACAAAATTTAGTAGCAATAAGGCTTCCGGAGGATATTAAGGAAATTTAGAGGTAAACATCTATGCGTTGATAGGCATTACCTATACAAATTATATATGGCGTTGCTTTGGGGAGCGTCAATTACCCCCGAATTATACCTTCAACATGGAGCGTATCTAACCCCCTAAAGGATCAGGTCCTAAACTAAACCTGTGAAGGGATCACCCAGATGTTGCCTGGGCTTACCCCCCGGGAGATGATAATTGTCACGCCCCAAAATGGGTAGAGCATAGGTGTTGTTAAACCCTTCAAACCGGTACGTATCTTTACAAAGAACAGAATGAGGCTGTCTTATAAAAAAATATGGATTTAAAGACTCGTAAGATGGCCTCATTCCTGTTACTCTGATTATTAAGATAGCTTAAGGAGGTTTAAAGTTGCTACTGCGCCATGAGGCTGCTGCAGCTTGCTGCCACCGGCAAGCGTGCCGAGATCGATGACAGCAAAACCTAATGATCCGATGACCTCGCTCACTTCCGTTTTGGAAGGAGCATCATTACCGGAGACGAACATGACACGCCTGCCATTCCCTTCCTTCGGGTCCAGCGCCAGGATCTTAAAATAGAGGGTATTGAATGACTTGACAATATTTGCACCGGGTAAATGACCGGCGACAACTTCACTGGAGGCGAGATCTCCAATATCAGCCACTTTAAATTCGGGAGCGAACGAGATAAAATGATTGGTCGCATCGATCACTGTTTTGCCTTTCCAGTTCGTCAATCCTGTAAGCGACGGGGCTTCAGACCAGGGAAGGGCGAGTAAAACGATATCCGCCGCGGCAGCTTCTTTTGCTGTCCCGGCCTTCGCGCCTGCACCGATGGACGTTATGGCTTCTTTTAAAGAGTCGGGGCCCTGACTATTGCTAAGGATGACAGGATATCCCGCTTTTACTAAATGACGGGCAACTGTTTGGCCAATATTGCCTGCACCTATGATCCCAAATGTCTTTTTCATGGTCTATTTTTTATTGATTTTAAAAAGCTGTAAATCCTCCATCCATGATCAGCTCAGCGCCTGTCATAAAGGAGGAATCGTCGGAGGCCAGAAAAAGGATACCCTTTGCCAGTTCCGCAGGGGAAGCCCCTCTACCCAGGGGAGTGCTGCCCACCGTCATTTTCCTGAAAGCATCGGCCCCTTGCATGTCTTTAGTCATTGGCGTCTCTACAAAGCCGGGATGTAAAGAATTCACCCTGATGCCTTTTTTTGCAAGATCGATAGCCGCCCCTTTCGATAGCATCCGGGAACCACCTTTGGAGGCTGTATACCCATTGCCGCCCGCATTGCCTGTAATACCGGCAATAGAAGAAACATTCACGATGGCGCTGCCCTCTCTCATGTAAGGGATAGCCAGCTTCATTCCAATAAATTGACCGGTGAGGTTGATCGAAAGCACTTTCCCGAACTCCGCAACTGTCCTTTCCTCAAAAGGGGCAAGCAAGTTACCTGTGATGCCCGCATTATTTATCAATACGTCAATTCTACCATATAATGCTACGGTGGCATCCACAACTGCCTGCCATTCGTCTTCCCTGGAAATATCGTGTACTTTGCAGGAAGCTATTCCTCCTGCTTTTTGAATGGCATCTGTGACCGATTTCAATTCCGGTTCCCTGATATCGGTGAGCATTACGCTTGCGCCTTTCGCCGCAAACAAAGCTGCTGTTGCGGCGCCAATACCGCTGCCGGCTCCTGTGATAATAGCGATCTTGTCTTTCATATTGAAGATGGTTGATTAAGCGAAAGTGTATTGCTCGTTCATTTTCTTTTTAAATTCACTGAATTTCAATCCCGATACATTCTTAAAGTATTTGCTGAAATGCGCCATGTCACTAAATCCCAGGTGAAATGCGATCTCCTTCATCGTGGAGTTATCTCTCGCAGCGTTCTTGGCAGCCAGGAGAATGCGTTGTTGTATGTGGTACCTGGCGGAAAAGCCGGTCTTCGTTTTGATCAGGTGATTCAGGTAGTTGGGCGTCACGTGCAGGGCTTTCGCATAGTAGCGGACAGTGCGGCACTCCATGAAATTGTTCTCAAGTTCCGAGAAGAAATCATTGACCAGCGAGCTGGCCGTATGCCTGAAACCGCATGTAGCATGTTTCTGAAGCTCCTTCCTGTAATAGATCATGAATATTTTGAGATATCTTGTCAGGATCTCAGCCCTTACCAGTGAATACTTTTGCCACTCCCTCAGCATAAGAGCTGCAACGTCGCGCATATCCCCGGCAACTTCTTTTTCAATGGCCAGCTCCGGTGACTGCAAAAACTCCCTGCGAATACAGGAATGGCGCCGGCCCCCTGCTTCTCTATCGGCCTGCGAGAGAAAATCTTCCGTAAATGAAATGACAAAGCCTTTTGTACCGGGCGATACCATCAACTGGTGCTCCTGGCCCGGGCATACGCAATACATTTTGCCTTCCGACAGCCTGTACTGGCATTGGTTCACCGTATGAAGACCTGTTCCTTCGTCGATCCAGAGCATTTCAAAATTGGGTTGCATATGCTTTTCCATTTGCAGTTTATCTTTGCCATTTGAAATTTCGTCGAACGTATAGATCTCAAAAGGAACTTCCAATACAGTGGTCTTCATAAATGTCTCCAATTTGACGGGCAAGGGCCAAACGACTTGCCAGTTTTGCAAACATCAGGGTATCAATTTTTTAGAAAAAAATCCCTGCCGACTACAACGAAATTTCGTTCCTGCTGACAGGGATCGCAACGAGAAATGGTGGTTAAACCTTACACGCCTGTGCTGCCTTTCGAAGGCGTAGTTGCCAGTAATTGCAGTTCCCAGGCGAGGGAGGTGCCGACATTTCCTCCATGGGCGAAAAGGCTTTCCGCAATGGCAGGGACTGTCGCAGTACGGGCCCAGTCACGCTGTAGTTCAGCACCAAATATTCCCCAGGTGATAGGTATGCAACCGGCCTGGATCATACGTTGAATGGCCATTTCATGCGCTTCGACGCTTACGCCGCCGGATGCATCTGTCACGATATACACCTCATAGCCTTCCCCCGCCGCCTGGATAGCCGGCATTGCCAGGCAGATCTCCGTCCAGAGGGCAGCCATTACAATCTTTTTCCTGCCTGTCTTCTTTACCCAATCGACCACGCGGCTGTCTTCCCATGTATTGATAAAAGTCCTGTCGATGGGTTTTTGGTCAGGGAATATATCCTGGAGCTGCTTAATGAGGTAACCGCCCCTTTCTTCCACCACGGTCGTAAAAAGTGTAGGGACATTGAATGCTTTTGCAATCTTCGTCAACCCAACCACATTGTTTATGATGGTCTGCGTGTCGTGGCTCCGGAGACCGGCAAATTGAAAGGGTTGATGGTCTATTAAGATCAAAACACAGTTATCGGGGGTCAATAGTGCGCCTAGTCCTGCTTTGCTGGTAGACATTGTTTATTTTTTTTGTTAATAAAATAGATGAAGCAAAACTAGCGCGGACAGGGGTTCGAAGCAATGCAGGAAGTAATGGAATACTTGTCGAAAGTAGCGGAGTTTCCTGCAAACAGTTTATAAGCAGCGTGTTGGCAGCGCACCGAAATGTCGTTGTGGCTGTCCTGGAGAAACGATATTTCGTTGTATCCGTTTGCGGGTAGTTTGTAATGAATTGAAAATCATTTCCATAAAAAACTGGCACGCAATTCCCGGGGTCAGATGCATCATAAATGCATGATCTTTAATTAAATAATGAGATGGATAATAGCGAGGAATACCTAATTTTAGATGCCGCGAAAGGTATTGGATATGCATTTATTCAAAACCTGATAAATAAGAATATAGCTTTTACACTATTGGAGGACCGTGCACGGAATATGGTATTGACCGATAAAGTTTGTGAGGGGAAAAAATTTCTGTTTATGAGCTATGACAGCTTCCATGATATGGATGATCCTGCCAGGCAGGAAACGTTGGAAATGGTGATCAAAACCTGTACGAAGAAGAATATAAGGATCATTTATTGCGCCCGTATTTTTGATGACTGGTTGTATAGCAAATCGCTTATCAGATTTACCATCGAGGAGATGTTGCTCGATGCTACCGTCAATCATGGAGCCAGGGTTACGACTGTTCGTATCTCCAGCTGCTGGGGTCCCAATATGTCAGACCGGGTATTGCAGCAGATCTTCCGGGATGCAATCAATGGACGTAAGCTATGGTATCCTTTACATTCCGATCTTCCCTGTCAATTTGTATACCTCGAAGATGCCGCCGAGGTCATTTACCGGCTGACCCGATTGAACAATAAGCATCCCTGGCAGGTATATAACTATGGAGGAGCTACTTATACAACTGCCAAAAGCTTCCTTCACCGTATCTCGGGAATTGCAGGATACTCCAAAGGGGTTGGGACTATGAGAAAATGGCAGATAGCAATCCGGTCGCTGGTGAATGACAGGATGAAGGAATTGCATAAAAGGATGCATTTTTACAGGGTAAGCTATCTCCTGGATAACACGATAATCAATCATCTTTTCTCCGATTTCAAACCTTTTCCCATTGATAAAGCTATTGAAGACACACTTGCGTGGTATAAAAATAATCTTTAAGCATTGCGAAATCGTTTTATCTATAATTCGGTTCACAGGCTCTTGCCGGCAGGCATTCTTGCATTACTGTGTATCCATCTGCAGGGACAGCAGCGGGAACGGCAATTATTGCAGGATTCGATAAAAGGAGCAGCCCCGAATGAACAAAAAGTCAACTTATTATTGGCGCTGGCCGCCTCCTATTTTGATACGGAATGGAATTACTCCAATAAAGCGAAAGTCGACAGCGCCCTACCCTTTCTCAAGCAAGCCAGCCTCATCAGTGACTCCCAGGGTGATTACCGTTTGAAGTATGAGGCCCTGATTGCAACAGGAAAATATTATTTCCGGTGTGACGACACCCCCGCCGCGAGCAGGAGATTTGAAAACGCTATCCGGCTGGCCGGTCTGAACAGGGATAAGTCACTGGAAGCGAAGGCCTGGTTCATTTTCGCCGCCCGCACCCCGGTGATTGGCGGCAATATAGCGGACAAGATCTTCAGGTATAAAAAAAGCCTGGCTATTTTTGAATCGATGGGTAAGAAGGATACGATGATCGATATCCAGCAGAGAATGGGATATGAAATGCTGCATAACGGAAAATCCGATACGGCCCTCGATCTACTTGAAAACCTTCTTGCAATGCAACAGAAGCTCCGGGCCGGGGAGCTTTATAAAACCTACTACCTCCTCGGGCTGTGCCATGCGAACAACGGAAATTTCAATTTGGCGGTCGCCGCCGGGCTGGAAGCAATAAAGGACCTCGGTCATTACCAGGACCCGTTTTATGCCAGCAAGGTCTATTCCGATCTTGGAACATGGAATACGGAGCTGGACCAACCGGAGAAAAGCATCGAGTATTATCATGCCGCGTTAGCGTATGCGCTCCAGATCGACGCCCCGGATATCCACCATCAGTTTTATTATTTCTCATTACTTAGGAGAATGGCGCAAAATTTGGTGAAAATGGGAAGAACCGGGGAAGCGCTGCGGCTTCTCAAGGAAAAACACGCCCAGTACCCGGACAATGCGGATTTCGCGCAACAGCTGATTGCCGGTGGTATTGCCGACAGCTATAAACAACAAGGCAATTATGAAAGTGCCGAAGACTTTTATATCAAATCGCTGAAACTTGCATTGCATAATCAAAGGTCCGAGAATATCCAATTCGAGTATTTTCAAATGGCGGACCTGTATATACGCTGGAAAAAGTACGACAAGGCCAGAATTTACCTGGATAAATTCATGAGTTCCCGGTCGGCAACCCGTGATCTTGTCGCCCTCAAACAGGTGCAGCTGATGAACTTCGAGATCGACTCCGCCTCCGGCGATCTTCAGGCAGCTATCCGGCATTACCAGTATTATAAGCAATTGAACGATTCCATTTTTACCGAAAAAAAAAGCAGGCAGATCGAGGAGCTACAGATACAGTATAACATTGCGCAAAAAGAGCAGAGCATCCTGCTGCTGCAGGATAAGGAAAAATTACAACAGGCCGAGCTACAGAAGGCGAATTTTACAAAAACCCTAATTTTGACCGGCTCATTATTCCTGCTGCTCCTCATTGGCTTCCTGTATAGGGCATTCAGGGTTAACCAGAAGAAGAACAAAATACTGCAACTGCAACAAGATGCGATAAATAAAAAAAATCAGTCCCTGGAGCATCTTATCAACGAGAAAGAAGGACTATTGAGCGAAAAAAACACCCTTTTGGAAGAAAAGGAATGGCTGCTGAAGGAAGTTCACCACAGGGTTAAGAACAACCTCCAGATCGTAATGAGCCTGCTATACTCCCAGACGGCACATATGTCGGATGACAAAGCCGTGAAAGCTTTCACGGATGCGCAACAAAGGATCCATTCCATTGCATTGATGCACCAGAAACTATACCAGTCCACCAGCATGCACCTGGTCGCAATGAAAGACTACATCGGGGAACTGGTCCTTCATTTGCTGGAGGGCCTGAATGTCCGGAAAGATAAGGTCCGTTTTGAACTGGCGTTGGAAGATATCAGCCTGGATATTTCCCAGGCGGTACCTATCGGATTGATCATCAATGAGGCCATTACCAATGCATTGAAATATGCCTTTCCCGGGGCGGAGGGTGTTGTAAACATCAATTTCAGCGAAAACGAGGATCGTTGCATTTTATATATTTCCGATAACGGTATCGGCCTTCCCAAAGACTTTGACGTGCGCAGTTCCAGGACGATGGGCCTTAAATTGATCGAAGGGTTGTGCCTGCAGCTGGAAGCTGAATATTACATCGAGTCGATGGGTGGCGTTCACATTAACATTTCCTTTCCCATAGAGCATTCAAAAGTGATCGGCAAGGGGCTGAATAACAGCGCGCGGAAAAGGAATTATTTCTAATTTGAAAATGGAAAAGAGCATTTTAATTGTTGAAGATGAGTTTGCTGTTGCTTTCCAGCTTCAGGCTATTATTGCGTCTGCGGGTTACCAGGTCACCGGCATTGCCATTTCGGTGCCCAAAGCGCTCGCATCGATCGAAGAGAACAAGCCGGGCCTGGTTTTACTTGACATTCACCTGAAGGGTCAACTGACCGGCATCGATCTTGCGGAACAGCTGAGGAAAAGGGCCATCCCATTTATATACCTTTCGGCCAATTCGAGCCAAAGTATCCTTGAGCAAGCCAAGGCAACGGAACCTTACGGGTTCCTGGTGAAGCCGTTCAGGGAAAAAGACCTGCTGGTGGCCCTTGACATTGCTCTTTACAGGCACCGGCACAGCAGCGAGCTGAAGCAGCTTGAAAATAAAATAACCCTGGAGCGGCTGGGAAAGCTGGACCCGCTTGCCGATCAGGAAACGGCCCTAAATGAACTGGCTGACATTATGCAGAGCCAGGTCCCCTACGATCTTTTAGCCCTGTTAACTTTTTCTAATGGCGCCTGGAGGATCGGGACGCGGGTGCTATTGAGGGTCCATTATAAGGAGTACCAGCAAATCGACCTTCAGGGCTTAAGCGTCATGTCTGCGGTCCCTTTATCGACGTTGCAAGGCCTGCGATTGCACCATGTCCCTGTGAATGTTCCATCTGTTTACACAAAAAGTGAGTTCCAGGGGGTATGTTCGGGGAGTCCTCTTGTCAATTTTATCGCCTCCTCTTTTAAGTTAAGGTCGCTGTTATTGCAGCCACTGGTACTGCCTGACGGCGCTATTATGGCACTGGCTTTTTTCAGCCTGACCCCGGATGTCTATACTGCCGATCATTTGCAATCATTGGCTACCAGCAAAACCTTATTGGAGGCATCCCTGCACAGACTTTTAAACGAAACCAAAAACATTGCCAAGGCGGTCCCCGGTGCACCCATTCGCAATATGGCGCCCGGCTTCGAAAATATTGTCGGAGAAAGCCCAGCCTTGCTGCATATTTTCGACCTCGCCAGGAAGGTAGCGGTCCGTGATACCTCGGTGCTTATCCTGGGAGAAAACGGTACAGGCAAGGAGAATCTTGCCAAGGCCATCCATCGTCTTTCGGAGAGGGTTAAATGCCCTTTTATTGTCGTGAACTGTGCCGCTATTCCGGCCGAACTTATAGAATCCGAATTGTTCGGGCATGAAAAGGGGGCTTTTACGGGAGCGCTTGCACAACGGATCGGAAAATTCGAGCAGGCATCCGGCGGCACCATTTTCCTGGATGAGATAGGCGAACTGCCGGTCGCTTTGCAGGTGAAGCTCCTCCGGGTCCTGCAGCAGAGGGAGATCGAAAGAATCGGCGGTAAGGCGCCTGTCCCCATCGATATCAGGATCATTGCCGCAACGAACAGGAACCTGGAAAAAGAAGTCGCAGAAGGCCGGTTCCGGATGGACCTGTATTACCGGCTCAACGTGTTTCCGCTGCAGCTCCCCCCTTTGCGGGAAAGGAAAGAGGACATCCCTTCATTGGTTAATTTTTTCCTGTATCAGCATAGGGATAAGTCCAGCCAGGGCCAACTGGAAATTTCCGCCAATGCCCTTGCCAAATTGGCTCAATATGACTGGCCCGGGAATATCCGGGAACTCGAAAATCTTATCGAACGCGCCGTCGTCCTGGCCCCTGACAAGCTAATCGAGGACATTATGATGCCTGCCTCGTTCAGTCCTGCAAATGGCGGGACCAGACAGGTGAAAACGATCGAGGAAACTGAAAGGGAGCATATCATATCAGTGCTTAAAAAATGCAACCGGAAAATTTACGGCCCCGGCGGAGCGGCGGAGTTGTTAAATATTCCCCCGACCACCCTAAGCTCCAAAATAAAAAAGCTTGGGATTATCAAAGACTTCCTGGAATAATAAAATCAACGGTGTGGTTTGGATACAGTGCTATACAAAAAACGATTCGACAGATCATGGAAAAATGTCCATGGATATCTGGAGGGTAAGGGATGGAAAGATCGCCGAACACTGGGATATCATACAAGACGTTCCTTTAGATATTGACGCTTCCGCTATGTATAATTAATAACATTAAATTTATTTTACATGTCGACAACGGAAACACTGGAAGAATTCTACAAACACAAGTTTTCAGGCACTCCGGCAAATGCACAGCATGAGATCGGAGACTTTAATGTCTTTGTCATCGAGGATACCGTCCTCCCTTCCGGAGAAGTAACCATAAAATACGCGCGAAGAGACTTTTATAAGATAAGTTTAATTACGGGAGAAAATCTTTTTCATTACGCGGATAAAACCTTGCATGTAAAAGGGACATCGCTCATCTTCTTTAATCCTAAGACACCCTACAGGTGGGAGGCGGTCTCCCCTGCCAACACAGGGTTTTTCTGCATATTCAAGGATGCATTCTTTATTGAAAAATTAAGGAGCAATTTTGCCAATCTGCCTATGTTCGCCATTGGAGGGAAGCCCTCCTATATCCTCGATGAAAAGCAAAATGAGTTCGCCAGCGGGATCTTTCGAAAGATGGTGGAAGAAATAAAGTCGGACTACAAGTTCAAGCAGGACCTCCTGGTAAGCTATGTTACGGAACTGATTCATTTTGCGTTGAAAATGGAAGCATCGGATACCTTGTACCAGGAAGCGAACGCCAATGCCAGGATCACGGCGATCTTCACCGAACTACTGGAAAGGCAGTTTCCTATAGAATCGCAAAAACAACAATTTCCATTCCGGTCCGCAAAGGATTTTGCGGATCAGCTATATGTCCACGTAAATCACCTGAACCGGGCTGTGAGGGAGATAACCGGTAAAACCACTACCTTACTCATTGCTGAAAGGCTGGCCAGTGAAGCAAAAGCTTTATTGAAGCATACCGACTGGAACATCTGTGACATAGGTTATTGTCTTGGATTCGAAGAGCCTGCACATTTTAATAAATTCTTTAAGCGACATTCGTCCAGCACACCTTCCCAATACAGGTCCCTGACCTGATTGTTTGAATTATCCAATGAGTTGTTTGGCGGGGGTAATAATGAAGCCTGTATGAGGGCCTAATTTTACATCATCAAACAAAACTTACAATCATGAACATTCAAGCAAAAGTTGCGCTGATCACGGGCGCATCCAGCGGCATCGGCGCCGGTGTGGCGACATTACTCGCGGCAAATGGTGTAAAGGTAGCGTTAGCTGCCAGGAGGAGCGGGAAATTGAACGCATTATTGAAAGAGATCCAACACGCAGGGGGAGAAGGCCTTGTCGTGGAAATGGACGTAACGGATCCCGCCTCCGTAAAAAAAGGTGTGGAAACGGTGGTGAAAGCCTATGGAACGATCGACATCCTGGTGAACAATGCCGGCCTCATGCCCCTGTCCGACGTAGAAAGTCTGAAAGTAGACGAGTGGCATAGGATGGTGGATGTGAACATTAAAGGGGTATTGAGCACGACTGCCGCCGTGCTGCCTATTCTAATCAAACAGAATAGTGGTCATATTTTCAACCTGTCTTCCATTGCCGGAAGGAAATTGTTCAAAGGGTTGAGTGTTTATTGCGCTACCAAGCATGCCATTGCGGCTTTTTCGGATATTATGCGCATGGAGATCGCTCCTAAATACAAGATCAGGGTTACTTCCCTCCAGCCTGGCGCCGTAGCCACGGAGCTATATGACCACATTACGGATCCTTCTTACATAAAGGCTATGAATGATCTGGCGAAGCAGATGACCTTCCTGACGCCGGAAGATATTGCCCACAGTGTGTTGTATGCTTTACAGGCGCCGGAACATGTGAATGTCTCCGAGATATTTATTCTGCCTACAGAACAGGGTTGGTAAGCATCCGGCCGGAAAACTTTTGAACTTTTACTTAAAACAATCAAAAAAATAATTATCAATTATCATGAAAACAGCGAAAAATTCCAACGGTGAGATAATCCGGGCCTTATATAAGGCGGTGAATAATAAGGACCTTGACTATATCAAGAACCTGGGCGCGAGCTTCAGCGAGTGGCTGGATGTTCCTTTCAATTATACGACCTATGGGGAAAATTCCATTATCGACCCCTGGGTAAGCTGGTTTGGGATCTTTCCCGACGCAACCTGCGAAGTAAAAAGCCTGGTGGAGCTGGGTGACTATGTAATTGCCCAGGGGATCGGGCGCGGGACGCATAAAGGGGATTTTAATTCTCCGGCGGGATTGCTCAAGCCTTCCGGTGTGGCCATGCAAACCAACTTTTGCGACGTGTATAAGCTGAGAGATGGCAAGATCGAGCGTGCCGACTCCTATTTCGATTTCTATGGACTTTTAATGCAACTTAGACCCAATGAATAAATCAATGGAAGAGACGAAAGCCTATATCGGCATGTGGATGACTGCGGACGGATACATCCGGCACGAGCTATTGCCCGGGGACCGATATAATGAAGCTCGTGGAAAGCGCGAGAATGCCTACCAGGGAAGTTATAAAGTCACCGGAGATCATATCGAATACCTGGACGATACCGGCTTTACCGCAGACGGCGATTTCAAGAATGGAATATTATATCATGCCGGAATGGTATTGTACAAGCAGGAGATCCTACGATGAAGGATCTTTTTACTTCGGGGGACCTGAAAGACCTGGATATCGATCTGTTACAGAGCAGGTTTTTGAACAGGCCGGTATTCGGGATAGTGCTTATTGAAGGTAGGGAATGCAGGCTGAGTTTCTCATACTTTTCGGAATTCAGTTCGGGAGATCAGCTGGCGAAGAGTGGTATGGGCTATCTGTGTGTTTTCGAGGAATCTTTTCTTTCCGGGCTGCTCAGAAAAAGGATATTGGAGCTGCCTATGTTTACACCCGGAAATAGTGTAGGATATATTCTTTCTGAGGAGGATCATGTGAGCGCAAGTCTTCTCTTTGAGAAGATGATCTATGAGCAGGGTTCCTCCTACCCATACAAGTTTGATCTGATACGAACTTACCTGACACAAATGTTACATCTGGCAATGAAGATGGGATAAAAAGGTAAAGGGGGTCCGGTGGAGTTTTTGGCTTTCTGTATAGTTCAGGCTCGCATTACGGACGATCCGGTATAGGAAGGCCTTCAGGTTCTCCAGGGTCTGGAACTCCTGTCGCCGGCTCCAGGCTTTCTCAAAAGATTCGGCAACAATATCTTCTGAAGCGTCCAGCTGACCGGTGATGTTTTCCGAATACAGGCAGAGGGGCTTGAAGTATTTTTGAAATACTAGTTTTTCTGCTAGGGTCTCTCGTTGATGAAAGCCGGCGAGCAAGGTGGTATCGTCGATATAGGGGCTTGCCATTCGTTCTGGTATGACAAACCTACTATTATTATATTAATTTCTGTACGAAGGGTTATATCAATACAGGTAATTTAAAGCCACAAGATCGTTGTTGTTAAACGGCCGGTTGATACCATTACCGATGCAAGCCAGCATCCAGGAAGCTGCATCCGGTCCGGTGGGAGTGCCGGGAATATACACAGCACCCACACTGCTGGCGCCTTCGTTGGTGGGACTGCCTCCGCAGCTATAGGAGCGGTCCATATAGTCCGTGTGTCGGAAGCCGACACAATGACCTATTTCATGTGCAAAGACGGAGGCCAAAGTGCTGTTATTCCAGTTCTGGTATTGCTTGTTGAACTTAACTTGCGGATAAGGACTGCCCCCGCTGGGAAACCCGGAAGATGCAATGTAGGAAGCTCCGTTAACAACCTTGATGTTGATATTACCGCCACTGCCAACTCTTTGGAAAGTTATCGCCAGATGTGCTGCATTATAACGGGCAATGGCGCCGTCAATGGCAGAAGAAACATTGCTGCTGATATTGCCGCTGCTGCTGACGGTGATGACACGCGGCAAACCAGTGACAAGCTCATAAGTGTGGTACTGCTCTACTTCCGCGATCCTGAGCAAAACGGAATTGGGGACTTCCTTCAAATTGGCATTGGTAAGGATGATATCTCCTTCCACCAGGTAGCCTTCATCAATTTTCTGCACATCCGTGGTGCTGAATCCAAGCTGGGAGATCTGTGTAAGTGTCTCCTGGGAGATCTGGTCCTGCGTGCTTTTTTGGTCTTTTTTACAGGAAGTGATTGCAATGGCTGCAATGAACAGGTAAGTAGTCGTTTTGCTCATGTGAGTGTGGTTTAAAAATTAAGAAAATTGATCAGCGACTCGCCTATGTGAAGATATTTCATGGGTATTTAATTGTTTAGTATTAAGTTAGATAAAATTCCTGATATGTTAAAAAAAATAAAAATCCAATAAATTGCTACATTTGAAGGCATGAGAGCCGTTCCTCCCTTAAAACATTGCTCCGGGCGTCAAAAGATCCTCCTTCTCTTTTCAGTTCTAAGCATTCTTGTAATACCTTCCGGCCTGGCCCAACAAAAAGAACATCAAAGGAAACTATCTCCTGTGCTGAATACAAGGCTGCTTAAAACAGGGATGCAGGAGAAAATAAAATTCCGGATCACGCTGAAAGGAACGGCTTTCCCGGGGGAGCTGAATAAACCGAAATACGAAGCCAGGAAAATAAGAGCGGACGCCAATTTCACTATTGTTACGATCACCTGTACAAAAGAGGATTTTTATAACACAGTGTTGCCGTCTGCAGCAGTGCTTTTTGTGGAAGATGCATCCAGGGTCCCAAAAGAAGAAATGCTGGTCGGAAACCTTGATCTGGCAACCAATAAAATTAATATTGCTCATAGCAGGTTCCCGCAATACAATGGTGACGGGATTACGGTGTCGGTGAAAGAAAATAAACCCGACACTACGGATATTGATCTGGAGGGGAGGTGGCTTACCACCGGTCTTTCATCGGGTGTTGTCAGTTCACATGCATCGATCATGTCAACCATGATTGGCGGCGGCGGCAATAGCTGGTATTTGGGTAAAGGTGCAGCCTGGGGCAGCACGCTCAGTTCATCCGACTTCGCCTCCTTACTACCCGATGCCAATACTGCCTATCAGCAATACAATATCTCTGTACAAAATCATTCCTACGGCGTCGGCGTAGAAAGTTATTATGGTTCCGATGCGGCAGCCTATGACGGCAGCGCCATCGACAATTCATACTTGCTGCATATTTTTTCAGCAGGAAATTCGGGAACAGATGCTGCCACAACGGGCACTTATGCCGGCCTGCCGGGATTTGCCAACCTGACGGGCAGCTTCAAAATGGCCAAAAATATCATTACAGCAGGATCTACAGACTCATTTAGTTCCGTACCCGTACTTAGTTCAAAAGGGCCTGCCTACGATGGCAGGGTAAAACCCGAGCTGGTGGCTTTCGGCGAAGACGGAAGCTCCGGAGCTGCCGCGCTTGTATCAGGTACAGCCTTACTGCTGCAAGATGCATATAAGCAGCGTTACGGTTCCTTACCACCGAACGCATTGGTTAAAGCTATTTTGCTGAACAGTGCCGATGATGTTGGCAATGCAGAGGTGGACTATGCATCCGGATTTGGCGCCCTGAATGCTTATAATGCCATGCAAACCATACAGGCCACCCGTTTTCTGGGTGGGACAGTAACCAATGGGGCTGCCCAAACATTCACCGTCTCTATCCCGGCCGGCATAAAAAAATTAAAAGGCACGATCGTATGGAATGATCCGCCCGCCTCCCCCAATGCTGCTAAATCGTTGGTAAATGATCTCGATCTTGAATTGCTGTATCCATCATCCGGCCAAAGCTGGCGCCCCTGGGTGCTGAATCCATTTCCTCATCCGGATTCGTTACAGCAACCGGCTGCAAGAAAAAGAGACAGTTTGAATAACGTGGAGCAGGTCACGCTTGATAATCCCGTGGCAGGCGACTACCAGTTCAAGGTCACCGGATCCAAGGTCACTACGCCGTCCCAGGCATTTTACATCGCTTACCAATTCGATTCAGCGGATGTTTTTGAATGGCAGTTCCCGACGACGAATGACTTCATTTTTTCCTCCGCCCCCAATGTCGTCCGCTGGAAATCCTCTTTTTCAGGTGCGGCAGGCAACCTGGAATTCAGCATCGATGACGGCAAAAACTGGCAAACGATCCAAAACACCCTGGACCTGACCGCAGGCCATTACAAGTGGGATGGTCCTTCATTAACCGGAACCGCCCAGTTGAGAATGACCATCGGCAGTAAGCAGTTCATAAGTGATACGTTTACCCTCTCACAAAGAATATCCACAGGCGTAGGATTTAATTGTCCCGATTCTTTTTTGATCTACTGGAACAAAATACAAGATGTTAATGATTACCGCATTTTCAAATTAGGCAACAAATACCTCGAGCCGTTCCTTGTTACTGCTGACAGCCTTTTGATCCTGGACAAGCATGCAAATCCATCGCTTTATTATGCGGTGGCGCCGCTGATCAATAACCGGGAGGGAGTAAAGAGCTATACGTTCAATTACACCACACAGGGCGTGGAATGTTATATCCGTTCTTTCCTGGCATTGCTGGTCGATAATACGGTGCAGCTTGACCTGACGTTGGGCACTTTATACAATGTCAATAGGATAACGTTGGAAAAAAATGACGGCGCCAATTACATTCAGCTGCAGCAATTGACCAGCCCTGCGGATCTGAAGATGAGTTTTTCGGACACGCGGTTGAAAAAGGGATTGAACATTTACCGTATAAAGCTTGCATTAAATAACGGAACGGTTATTTATTCCCAGCCGGAAACAGTTTATTATTTTTCCGGGTCAGTGTTTATTGTTTACCCCAACCCCGCACGTCAGGATCAACCTATCCATATTCTTTCAGCAGACACCTTACAAAACACAAAATTACAGGTGCTTAATACCCTGGGGCAAAAAGTGTACGAACTGGCGATCGACGATGAAAACCTGCAGA